>Ga0136616_10000813_pt1 | contig 15640 bp, 14 predicted proteins | sample AntDrymUQ2992106_2_FD_106648 | JGI IMG/M metagenome (GOLD analysis project Ga0136616, IMG submission 106648) | Polar desert sand microbial communities from Dry Valleys, Antarctica - metaG UQ299 (21.06) | ecosystem: Environmental > Terrestrial > Soil > Desert | place: Antarctica: Dry Valley...
CGCCAGACCAACGGCGTCAGAAGGGTGCGTGAACCAGCGGTGAAATCGCTACCGACTCCAGAGGCTGGACGCCTGCAGCCGCGCCGGGGCTGGCAGAGTGCATCCGCAGTGGTCAGGATCATGGTGGTGGAGGACGAGCCCGCGCTCGTCGACGCGCTCGAGTACGGGCTCGCGTCCGAGGGTTTCGACGTCGTGTCCACGACGGACGGTGAGGCTTCGCTCGTGATGTTCGAGCGTGAGCGCCCGGACCTCATCCTGCTCGACCTCATGCTGCCGAGCTTGCCGGGCACCGAGGTGTGCAAGCGCATCCGTGCCGCGAGCAGCGTGCCGATCATCATGCTGACGGCCAAGGACACCGAGATCGACAAGGTCGTGGGGCTCGAACTGGGCGCCGACGACTACGTGACGAAGCCGTTCTCCATGCGCGAGCTCGTCGCCCGCGTCCGCGCCGTGCTGCGCCGCGGAGCGGACCGGGACGGCCCAGACCTCGGCGCGGTCACCGAGGCGCGCGGCGTGCGCATCGACCCGGAGCGCCACGAGGTCTCGGTGCGCGGCGAGGCGGTGGAGCTGCCGCCCAAGGAGTTCGCGCTGCTGGAGTTCCTCGTGCGCAACGCCGGGCGCGTGCTCACCCGCGACCTGCTCATCGACCGCGTGTGGGGCGCGGACTACGTCGGTGACACCAAGACGCTCGACGTCCACGTGAAACGGCTGCGCGGCAGGATCGAGGTCGACCCGCACGAGCCGGAGCTGCTGGTCACCGTCCGGGGCGTTGGCTATAAGTTCGCCGACGACTGAACGACACGGCGGCAGCGCCGCCGTCCTGACCACCGGCGCCCCGACCACGTATAAGGTTCGCGTGTCCCGAGGAGCCCTGATCGCCCTGCCGCTGCTCGCGCTGGGTGCCGCGCTGTGGGGGGTGGCCGCCGCTGACCGGCCGCTGCTGGCCGCTGCGGTCGCCCTCGTGGCCGGGATGATGGTCGCGGGCGCCCTCCACCTCGTCGCGGAACGCCGGCTGCAGCGCGTCGCGGACCGGGTGGTGCGGCTCGCCGACGGTGCACCCGGCGGCGAGGGGCTCGAGGGCGGCGCCCAGTGGCGGCGGCTGGAGGCGGCCCTGGACGCCGCCGCGGTGTCCCTGCGGGCCCGCTTCGCCGACCTCGCGGGGGAGCGCGCCCGCATTGAGCGCCTGCTGGACGGGCTCCCACTCGCCGTGCTGCTGTTCGACGGCGAGGAGCTCGCGTACGCGAACCCGGCGGCGCGGGTGCTGCTGTCCTTCGACGCACCATCGAGCGCCGACGCGCTGGTCCACGGTCTTGGCGACACGGTCACGGAGGTCAGCGAGACCGCGCGTGTCCTCGAGGTCGAGTTGAGGTCGAACGGGCAGGATCTTCGTGTCCGGGCCTCGCCGACCGGGTCGGGCGAGGTCGTGGCGGTGGTGACGGACGTCACCGAGGCACGACGTGTCGAGGCCGTCCGGCGCGCCTTTGTCACCAATGCGTCGCACGAGCTGAAGACGCCCGTCGCCGGCATGCAGGCCCTCGCCGATTCGCTGGTGCTGGCCGTGGACCGCGACCCGGACCGCGCGCGGCGCATGTTGGAGCGCCTGCGGGGGGAGGCGATCCGCCTGGCCCGCCTGGTCCGCGACCTGCTCGATCTCGCCCGCCTGGAGGAGGCGACCGCGCAGCGCGCCCGCAAGGTGGAGCTGCCAGGGCTGGTCCGCTCGCAGGTCGACCGCCTGGCCGCGCTCGCCGAAGAGCGCAGGGTCACCCTTACCCTGAACCTCGACCCCGTGGCCAGCGTGGTGGCGGAACCCGAGGACGTGCGGATCATCGTGGGCAACTTGCTGGAGAACGCCATCCGCTACAACCGCGAGGGCGGGCAGGTGCGGGTGACCGTCGAGCGCCACGGTGGCGAGGTGTCGCTGGAGTTCGCCGACACCGGCATCGGCATCCCCGAGTCCGAACGCGACCGCGTGTTCGAGCGCTTCTACCGCGTGGACAAGGGCCGCAGCCGCGCCGCCGGCGGGACCGGCCTCGGGCTGTCGCTCGTGCGCCACGCCGTGGAGCGGCTGGACGGGCGCGTCACGCTGGCCAGCGAGCTGGGCGAGGGCTCCACCCTCGTGGTCGTCCTGCCGGTGGAGGGCTCCGCGCTCGACACGCCCTGAGCCTGCTTGACTTGGCGGCATGGACGAGACCGCCCCGGCGCTGACGCGCAAGAGCCCCAAGACGAAGCGCGCGCCGGTGATCGTTGACCGGCTGGTCGCGCGCTACGGCGAGGACCCGGTGGAGCTGGACCACGGCAGCGCGTTCGAGCTGCTCGTGGCCACGATCCTGGCCGCGCAGGCCACGGACGCCAAGGTCAACGAGGTCACCCGCTCGCTGTTCGCCAAGTACGCAGGGCCGGCGGACTACCTCGCGGCGCCGGAGGAGGAGCTGCAGACCGACATCCACCCCACCGGCTTCTTCCGCCAGAAGACCAGGGCGCTGCGGGGCATGAGCCAGGCGCTGCTGGAGCGCTACGACGGCGAGGTGCCGATGCGCATGGCCGACCTCGTCACGCTGCCCGGCGTGGCTCGCAAGACGGCCAATGTCGTGCTCGGCGAGTGGGCGCCGCAGCTGCACGTCGCGGACCGCGACGCGGGCATCGCGGTGGACACCCACGTGAAGCGGCTGTCGCGGCGCTTCGGCTTCACCCGGGAGGAGGAGCCGGAGAAGATCGAGCGCGACCTCATGCGGCTGCTGCCCCGCGCGCAGTGGCCGAAGGGCAGCCTGGTCATCATCCTGCACGGCCGCCGGGTCTGTGACGCGCAGCGGCCGCGCTGCGGCAGCTGCCTCGTCGAGGACCTGTGCCCCTCCTCCCTGCTCGCCGGCCGGCGTGACCTCGCCGGCCAGGCCAAAGGATTGGGTCGCCCCTGACCGCCCTGACCGCCTCGGGCCGCCCGCGTACCCTGGGACCGTGCTCGCCACCCAGACCGCTCCGCTGCGCGTCCTGCTCGCCGCCCCTCGGGGCTTCTGCGCGGGCGTGGACCGCGCCGTGGACATCGTTGAGCTCGCGCTGCGCCAGTTCGGTGCGCCGGTCTACGTGCGCCACGCCATCGTGCACAACACCCACGTCGTGGCCGACCTGGAGGGCAAGGGCGCGGTCTTCGTGGAGGACGAGGCCGAGGTCCCGCCCGGCGGGATCCTGGTGTTCAGCGCCCACGGCGTGTCACCCGAGGTCCGGCGCAACGCCGAGCGCCTTGCGCTGCGCACCATCGACGCCACGTGCCCGTTGGTCACGAAGGTTCACCTGGAGGCCCGCGACTACTCGCTGAAGGGCTACTCGATCGTCCTGATCGGCCATGCCGGCCACCAGGAGGTCGTGGGCACCATGGGCGAGGCGCCGGAGTCCATCACGTTGGTGGGCAACGTCGACGATGTCGCCGCGCTGAACCTGCCCGACCCGCAGCGCGTGGCCTACATCTCCCAGACCACGCTGTCGGTGGACGAGACCACCGAGGTCATCGCCGCGCTGAAGCGGCGTTACCCGGCGGCGCGCGGACCCCGCGGCGAGGACATCTGCTACGCCACGCAGAACCGTCAGGACGCCACGAAGGTGCTCGCCGAGCGGGCGGACCTGATCCTGGTGGTCGGCTCCGCGCACTCGTCGAACTCCCAGCGCATGGTCGAGGTGGCGCTCGCCGAGGGAGCGCCCGCCGCGCACCTCGTCGAGGATGCCGCGGCGATCGACGACGCCTGGTTTGAGGGCGTGCGCACGGTGGGCCTCACCTCGGGTGCGAGCGCGCCGGAGTCCCTCGTCACCGGTGTCCTGACTCGCTTGCGGGCGCGGCCGGGCGGCGCGCTCGTGGAAACCCTCGACGTGCGCGAGGAGGACGTCACCTTCGCCCTCCCGGCCAGCCTGCGCCGCCTGCCCGTCGCCGGCCAGGGCTAAGGCGGGCCGGGCTACAGGCTGCGGGTCGCGCCGCCGGCGTCCGGGCTGGCGGGGTCGACGTCGGAGGGCGTGATCGCGCGGGCCTCGGCTGGGTCGTCGGTGGCCAGCGGGTCGATGCGGCGGGCCAACTCGATGTCGAGCTGCGTGACACCGCAGGCGGAGTGCGTGACGAGCGTCAGCGTCAGCTCGGCGCCGCCGTCGGTGACGTCGGGGTGGTGGTTGAGCTCGCCGGCGACGACCGCCACGCGCTCGAGGAACCTCGCCCCCGCCCGCTCGTCGGCGAAGGTGAAGCGCTTCTCCAGGCCCGCCGTGGTCCCGTTCCAGCCCTCCAGCCGGGCCAGCTCGTGGTGCAGCGCGTCGGGGTTGAGGACGTCAGCCACTGACCTGCTCCGATGCTCGTGCCGATACCGGCGGCGCCGGTCTGCCCGGTCCGTCGAGGCCCAACGCCTCGCAGAACACCGCGCCCATCTGCTCCCACTGCCAGGGCCGCAGGTCCAGCGCCTCGCGCAGCTGATCCGGCGTCTCGGGATCGCTGAGCACCGCGCCCAGCAGGGTGCGCGACGGACACAGCACACCGGGGTCGATGCCGATCTCGGCGGCGCGCTCGCTGCGCAGCGCGCGCAGCGTGTCCGCGCGCTGGCGGTCGGCCTCCGTCGGCGGCCGCCCACCGTTGCCCGAGCGGCGGCGCGGCGCCGTCGCGACGGCCTGCGCGGCCCCGACCGCGTCGAGCAGCGCTGCACCCCAGCTGCGCACCGCGGCGCGGCGCAGCCCTCGGCGCACCAGCTCGGAGGTGGAGGTCGGCGGCCGAACGGCCAGGTCGACGAGCAGCTTGTCCGCGGCGATCCGGGAGGGCGCGGTGTCGGTAGTCTGCGCGAGTTCCTCGCGGGTGTCCCACAGCGACCGCAGCCGGTCCGTCGCGTCGGGGTCGAGCCGGCCGATGCCCTTCGTCCGCGTCCACGCACGCCGCTGCTCCGCGGGGGGCTGGCGCTGGACGGCCTCCAGCTCCTGGCGGTACCACGCCCAGCGGTCCTGCGCCTTGAGCCGCTCGGCGAGCACCTGCCACAGCGCGGGCAGGTCGGCGACGTCGCCGGCCGCGTACGCCTGCATCTCGGGGGTGAGGGGGCGCTCCTCCCAGTTGGCCCGCTGCATCGCCGCCTTGTCCCCGCTCAGCGCCACCCCGAGCAGGTCGCGCAGCAGGACCTCCAGGCCCAGCGGCAGGCCGAGCATGGCCGCGGCGATGCTGGTGTCCTCCAGCAGCGGCAGGTCGACACCCGCGCTGGCGAGCGGCCCCAGGTCGTTGTCCATGGCGTGCAGCACGCACGTCCGCTCGGCGAGGAACGCGGCCAGCGGGGAGAGGTCGGCGACCCGCAGGGGGTCCACCAGCACCACTCGGCCGTCGCCGCCCACCTGCACGAGCGCGGCGGAGCGCCAGTAGCGGTCCCAGTCCGCCCGCTCCACGTCGACGCCGACCGTCGGCAGGTCCGCGAGGTCCGCGAGCGCGACCTGCAGCCGCTCGGGGGTGTCGGCGAGGACGACGGCGTCGATTGGCATGGGACCACGAGCATACGCGTGGGTAGGGAAAGGGCCATGAATCTTGGGCTCATGTGCGTGCACGCGCACCCCGACGACGAGACCATCTCCACCGGCGGGGTGCTGCTGCGCGCCGCTGCCGAGGGGCGCCGGACCGTCGTGGTGACCTGCACCGGTGGGGAGCTCGGCGAGATCGTCGGCGAGCACATGGACCCCGTCGCGGTCCGCCCGCGCCTGGGCGAGGTCCGCCGCGGGGAGCTCACGAACGCCCTGGCGATCCTCGGCGCGGGTGAGCCGCGGCTGCTCGGCTATCGCGACTCGGGGATGGTGGGGACGCCGGGCAACGACGACCCGCGCGCGTTCTGGCGGGCCAACGTCGACGCCGCGGTGGGCAAGGTCGTGGCCGAGATCCGCGCCTTTCGTCCCGACGTGCTCGTCACCTACGACGCTCTTGGGATCTATGGCCATCCCGACCACGTCCAGGCCCATCGGGTGGCACTCCTGGCTAGTGAAGCCTGCGCGGCGTCCGCGCTGTACCCCGAGGCGGGGGAGCCGTGGCGGATCCCCAAGGTCTACCTGGTCACCGTTCCGCAGTCCTTCGTCGCGATGGCCCACCGCGAGCTGACGGTGCGCGGGCTCGCCTCACCCTTCGGACCGTCCGGCTCGACGCAGCCGGGGCCGTTCGGCTCGCCCGACGAGGTGGTGACCACGATCGTGGACGTGTCGGCGCACGTGCAGCGCAAGCTCGCCGCGCTGCGCGCGCATGCCTCCCAGATCGGGCCCAGCTCGTTCTTCCTCAACCTGCCAGCCGACCTTACCGGCCTGGCCTTTGGCGCCGAGTGGTTCATCCGCCAGCGCGCGCTCGTCGCGGTGCCCGAGGGTGAGGACGACCTGTTCGCCGGCCTTTGAGCAGGCTCTAGCTTGGCGCTAGTGCCCTGCCGCCTCAGCGCCGTCCACCCCGGCGGCGACCACTCGATCTTCGTCGGCGAGGTGCTGGCGATCGGCGAGCTGGACGGAACACGACCGCTGCTGTGGTATGAGGGCGGCTACCACCGCCCACCCCGCAACCGAGGCACATTTCGGGGATCCCCGATGCAGCGGGGCGCCGCCGGAGCCGAAGATCCGAGACATGGACGACCTCGACCGCATCCTCGACCTGGCCCGCTGGTACCCGTCGCCGCACAACAGCCAACCGATGGTGGTGGGCCGGCGCCGCGACGGTCTCGACCTGTACTACGACCTCGACCGCGGGCTGCCGGCCGAGCCCTACGGCGTGCCGTTCAGCTTCGTCTGCGCGGGCACCTTCATCGAGACCCTGAACCATCGCGGCGCATGCGCTGGGCTACGACGTCGTCGCGTCGCTGCGCTTGCAGGACATGGACTTCGGCGGCAGCGACCGGCTGCACCCCCTCGGCAGCCTCACGCTGGTCCAGCAGGACGGGCCGGTCCCCGTGCACCCACATCCGACCCGGCCAGCCGTTCCTGACCTCACTGCGGAACTCTCCGACCCACTCTCCGGCACCGTCCGAGCGCCCGCCGCCGCCCGCCGCCGGGTGCGGCGCGGCATGCTGCTGGCCGCCGCCGCTGTCTGCGCCGCCGCCGTGGTGGTGGTGACGGCGTTCTGGGGTCGCCATGACCCACGACGCGACGCTCGACGCGCCGACCTACGACCGCATCACGGTGGGGGACAGCCGCGAGGACCTGGCCGGGCTGCTGCCCCGCCGGGAGGCGACACGGGGCTGGACCGGTCGGCTGCGCGCCGCCCCTGACGGGTCGCTGGACTGTCACTTCTACTCCGACGGCAACTACCCGGCCGCCTTCGCGACCTACCGCTTGTGCGCGCCGGGGTGCGGGCGATCCTGGCCACGGATCCCACGATCGAGGTGGTGGCCGGAGGCCGGCGACGGCCGGGAGGCCGTCGACCTGGTGTACCGGCACCGCCCCGACGTGGCGCTGCTCGACGTGCGGATGCCGCCAGGACGGGTTGGGGGCCGCGGAGGAGATCGCGCGAACCGGGCTCGGGACCGCCGTCGTCATGCTCACCACGTTCGGGGAGGACACCTACATCGGCCGGGCGCTCGCCGCCGGGGCCAGCGGATTCCTGCTCAAGTCCGGTGACCCGCACGAGCTGCTGGCGGCCGTGCACGCCGTCGCCGACGGCGCGGCCTTTTTGTCACCCCGTGTCGCCGCGCGCGTGATCGCGGCGCTCAACGCCGATCGGCTGGGGCAGGCGGCGAGCGCCCGCGAGCGCTTGCAGGCGCTCAGCGGCCGGGAGCGGGAGATCCTGGCGCTGGTCGGGGCGGGGCTGTCCAACGCCGAGATCGGGCGGCGGCTGTTCCTGGTGGGGGGCACCGTGAAGGCCTACGTCAGCGCGGTCCTCACCCAGCTCGGCGTCCGCAACCGGGTGCAGGCCGCCGTCCTGGCGTTCCAGGCCGGACTCGTCGACGACGACCTGACCTGACCTGATCTCGGGCGGGTGTGCGCCGCTGGTGCGCCATGACAGCAGCAGAGGCGCACGCCCGCGCGTGGGAGCCCTCCCGGGACGTGGCCGGAGACGGCGGCGTGGGTCAGGGGGTGCCGAAGAGGCGGTCGCCGAAGTCGCCGAGGCCGGGGAGGATGTAGCCGATGTCGTTGAGGCCGGCGTCGACGCCGGCGGTGATGACGCGGACGTCGGGGTGCTCGCCGGCGAGGCGGGCGAGGCCCTCGGGGGCGGCGACGACGCAAACCAGGCGGACGTCGGTGGCGCCGCGTTCCTTGAGCAGCCGGGTGGCGAACGACGCGGTCCCGCCGGTGGCGAGCATCGGGTCGAGCAGCAGCACGGTGCGGCCCTCGACGCGCGGCACCTTGAGATAATAGGACCTGGCCGCGAGGGTGTCCTCGTCGCGTTCCAGCCCGGCGTAGCCCACACGGACGTCGGGCAGCAGGTGGGTGACGGCGTCGAGCAGGCCGAGGCCGGCGCGCAGGATGGGCACCGCCACCACGTCGTCGTCCAAGACGTTGACCTCGGTGTCGGTCAGCGGCGTGGAGACGGTGGTGCGGCGGGTGTGCAGGTCACGGGTCGCCTCCAGCACCAGGACGGTGGACAACCGGCCCGCCAGGACCCGGAAGCGCTCGGGCTCGGTGTCCACGTCGCGCAGCCCGGCCAGCAGGTGACCGGCCAGCGGGTGGTCGACGACGGTCAGCGTGGGACGGTCGGTGGCATCCATGTCAGCTCGGCCGCTCGTAGGGGACGCCGACGGCGGCCGGTGGGGTCGCCCGCCCCACGACGCCGGCCAGCACCACGATCGTCACGACGTAGGGCAGGGCGGTGAGCAGCTGGCTGGGGACCGGGTAGCCGGCCACCTCGACGCCGAAGATCGCGATCCGGGTGCCCATCGCGTCGGCGAAACCGAACAGCATCGCGCCGGCGAACGACGGCCAGGGGCGCCACTTGCCGAAGATCAGCGCGGCCAGCGCGATGAAGCCCGTCCCGTTGGTCATGAGGTCGTCGAACGACCCGACGGTCTCCAGCGAGAACCATGCGCCAGCGAGGCCCGCGAACAGCCCACCGAGGATGACCGCCTGGTAGCGGACGCGGATGACGTTGATGCCCAGGGTCTCGGCGGCGCCGGGGTTCTCGCCGACGGAACGCACCCGCAGGCCCCACGGCGTGCGGTACAGCACGACCTGGGTGACCACGAACAGCGCGAACATCGTGAAGAAGATCGGCTTGCCGGTGAACAGGGTCGTCCCCACGATCGGGATGCGCGACAGCAGCGGCAGCTGCAGCGCCGAGATCGGGAACCCGGAGGACACCGCGGCCGGCAGGAGCACCTGGCTGCGCAGGAAGCTGGTCAGCCCGATGGCCAGCAGGTTGATGGCCACGCCGCTGACGATCTGGTCGGTACGGAACGTGACGCACAGCACCGCGTGCAGCGCCGCCATCGCACCGCCCACCGCGACGGCCACCACCACGCCGGCGTACAGCGGCCAGCCGCCCTGCGCGCCGTTCACCAGTGCGTAGAAGACGTAGCCGATGCCCGCCCCGGCCAGCATCATCCCCTCGATGCCGATGTTCACCACGCCGGCGCGCTCGCACCACAGCCCGGCCAGCGCGCCCAGCGCGATCGGCGTGCCCAGCCGCAGCGCCTCCACCAGCAGCGGGAGCAGGTTCGTCTGCTTGGTCGACGGCGACAGCGCGAGGCTCACGATCAGCGTGAGCGGGACGACCAGGAACGCGGCGACGAGCAGGCCGACGACGGCCCAGCGCCCCGTCCAGCGATCCGCCAGCGCGACGCCCGCGACCACGCCGAACGCCGCGCCGATGCCGAGGACGGCGTTGGGCGGGTCGAGGGTGACGCGCGGAGCGAGCTCGCCGAGGCCGAACACGAACGTCAGGTCCTCGCCCGAGAGTGCGCCCGCCAGCCGCCAGACGATCAGCAGGCCGGCCAGCGCGAAGACGATGCCCAGCGACTGCAGCCGCGACAGCCCGGTCAGGCCGCGGCTGCGGCTGCGCACCCGTTCGACGAGGACCGGGTCGACGTCTTCGGCGGCCGGGCGCGGTGTGAGCTCGGTCGCCACGGCCTAGGCCCCCCAGCCGGTGGCGAAGACCGGCTCCTCGATGTCGGCCTCGCGTGCGCGGCGGATGCGGAACAGGAAGCGCACGATCGCGTCGGCGGCGACGAACAGGATGATGAGCGCCTGCACGATGCGGACGATGTCGATGGACACGCCCGCCTCGAGCTGCATCAGCGGCGCGCCCGACAGCAGCGCCCCCCACAGCAGCGCCGCGGGGACGACCGCGAAGGGGTTGGCGCGCGCGAGCAGGGCGATGGCAATGGAGTCGAAGCCGATGTTGCGGAACACCCCGGCCGTGAGGTAGCCCGCCGCGCTGCCCGCCACCTCGCCGGCGCCGGCCAGGCCGGCGATGGCCCCGGACACCGCGAGCACCGACACGACGGTGGTCGACACGTTCATCCCGGCGTAGCGCGCGGCGTTGGGATTGGTGCCCACGGTGCGGATCTCGAAGCCGGGCGTGGTGCGGTAGAGCTGGAACCACACCAGCGCGCACAGCACCAGCGCGATGAGGAAGCCGAGGTGGAGGCTGCTGCCGCCGACCAGGATCGGGAGCCGGGCCGCGGCGGCGATGGGCCTGGTGTGCGGGTTCGATGCCGCCGTGTCGAGCAGGATCACCGGCGACCGGCTGTTCACCAGGAAGTCCACCAGCCGGATCGCGATCGCGTTCAGCATGATCGTGACGATGACCTCGTGCGCGCCGGTGCGGGTCTTCAGCACCCCCGGGATGCCGCCCCACGCACAACCGCCCGCCACCCCGGCCAGCAGCACCACGGACGCGGCGACGACGCCCGACGCGCCCGCCAGCCACCCCCAGGTCCCGGCCCACGCGCCCGCCAGCGCGCCGATCAGCAGCTGGCCCTCCACGCCGATGTTGAACAGCCCGGCCTTGAAGCCGTAGGCGACCGCCAGCGCGGCGAGGATGAACGGGATCGAGCGACCCAGCGACTGCGCGATCGCTCCCGGGCTGCCGACCGCACCGGACAGCAGCGCCCGGTAGGCCTCGATCGGGTCCGCGCCGGTGGCCAGCATCACCAGGCTGCCGAGGATCACCGCGACGGCGATGGCGTAGATCGGCACGGTGACCGGGGCGAGACGGAAGTAGGTCTCGACCAGCCTGGAGGGCCGGCTCTCCCGCCGGCTCACGCCGACTCCTCCTGCGGCACCCGCGAGCCCCCCGCCATGGCCAGGCCGAGGCGCTGGCGGGTGGCGTCGTCGCGGTCGACCACCTCGACGAGCCGGCCGCGGTAAAGCACGCCGATGCGGTCGGACAGGGCGAGGATCTCGTCGAGCTCGGCGGAGACCAGCAGGACCGCGACGCCCGCGTCGCGGCGCGCCACGATCTGGCGGTGGATGAACTCGATCGAGCCGACGTCCAGGCCGCGGGTCGGCTGCGCCACCACCAGCAGCGCGAGCTGGCCGGACAGCTCCCGGGCGACCACCACCTTCTGCTGGTTGCCGCCCGACAGGCTGCCGCACGCCGTCTCTATCCCCGGCGTACGAACATCAAAGGCGGCCACCAGCTCGCGGGCGTTGCGCTGCATCTCCCCGCGGCGCAGCACGCCGCGGCGCGAGAACGGCGCGCGGTGGTAGCGGTTCAGCACCAGGTTGTCGATGATGGAGTACGGGGCGACCAGGCCGTGCTTGCCGCGGTCCTCGGGCACGTGGCCCACGCCGAGGGCCTCGACGTCACGCGGCGAGCGCCCCTTCGTGGACCGCCCCGCAATGCGGATCTCACCGTCCAGCGCGATGCGCATGCCGGCGATGGCCTCCACCAGCTCGCGCTGGCCGTTGCCCTCGACCCCGGCGATGCCGAAGATCTCACCGGCGCGGACCTCCAGGTCCACGCCGTTCACCGTGGGCACGTCGCGGTCGTCGGCGACGTGCAGCCCGCGCACCGACAGGACCACCACGCCGGGGTCGGCGGGACCCTTCGGCACCTCAAAGGTCACGTCGCGGCCCACCATCAGCGAGGCCAGCCCGCGCTCCGTCGCCGTCGCCGGGTCGGCGGTGCCCGTCACCCGCCCGCCACGCAGGACGGTGATGGTGTCGGCGACCGCCAGCACCTCCTTCAGCTTGTGGGTGATGAAGATGACCGACTTGCCGTCGTCGACCAGGGTCTGCACGACGGCGAAGAACTCGTCGACCTCCTGGGGGGTCAGGACCGCGGTCGGCTCGTCCAGGATCAGGATGTCCGCGTCGCGGTACAGCGCCTTGAGCAGCTCGACGCGCTGCTGCGCGCCGATGGACAGGTCGGCAACCCTTGCGTCGGGGTCGACCGCCAGCCCGTAGCGCCGTCCCAGCTCGGCGACCTCGCGCCGGGCCCGGTCGCGGTCGAGGAACATCCCCCTGCGGCGCTCCCGCCCCAAGACCACGTTTTCCGCCACCGACAGCACCGGCACGAGCTGGAAGTGCTGGTGGACCATGCCGATGCCCGCGGCGATGGCGTCGGAGGAGGAGGAGAAGCGGACCTCGCGTCCGCGGACCTTCAACACCCCTTCGTCGGGCTGGTAGAGCCCGTAGACGATGTTCATCAGGGTGCTCTTGCCAGCCCCGTTCTCGCCGAGCAGGCAGTGGATCTCGCCGTGGCGCAGTGTCAGCGAGACGTCGGCGTTGGCGACGACGCCGGGGAAGCGCTTCGTGATTCCGACGATCTCCAGGATGGGCTCGCCGCCGACCGGGTTGGTGGTGGGCGCCCGTCCTGGATCCATCTGGGCAGGGTACGGCAGCGCTAGGACAGCGGCTCGCCCGTGACCGGGTCGACGCCGGTGTCGATGCTGCCGTCGGCCAGGCCGGCCCGGATCTGTTCGATCTCGGTCGCCACGTCCTCGGGGATGTCGGCGTCGTGGAACGGTGCGTAGGTGATGCCGCCGTTCTCCGCGGTCAGCTCGTAGACGCCGCCGGCGAACTCGTCGGCGATCGCCGCGGCGATCTGGGTGAACACGCCGAGGTCGACGCGCTTGACCGCGGAGGTCGCCAGCCGGTCCGCGCCCGGGGCACTGCCGCCCGAGAAGGTGGTGAAGTACTCGTCCTGGTCCACGCCGATGCCGTACGCACCGGCCTCCGTCGCCGCCCGGACCCCGCCCGAGCCGGTCTGGCCGCCGGCGCCGAAGATCACGTCGGCGCCCTCGCCGAGCATCTGCTGCGCGTCGGACGCGCCGCCCGCCGGGTCGGTGAAGGAGTCGTTGTAGACCTGCAGCACGTTGATCGACTCGTCGACGTAGCGCGCGCCGGTGGCGAACGCGTTCACGAGGCGCACCACCGGCGGGACGGACTCAAGCCCACCGACGACGCCCACCACGTTGCTCTCGGTGAGCAGACCGGCCATCGCCCCCGCGAGGAAGCCGCCCTGGTCCTCGCGGAACAGGACTCCGGTGTAGTTGTCCGGGAACTCCTTCTGGAACTGGTCGATGCCGATGAAGTTTGTCTCGGGGCTCGCGTTCGCGGTCTCCAGCGTCGCGTCGGCCAGCAGGAAGCCGACCGTCACCACCGCGTCCGGCGAGTCGGACAGGATGGTGGACAGGTTGTTGGCGTAGTCCGCCTCGCTGGTGGTCTCGATGAAGTTCGTCTCGATGCCGAAGCACTCCTCGGCGGCGAGCAGGCCGTCGTAGGCGAACTGGTTGAACGTGCCGTCGTCGACCGAGCCGATGTCGGTCACCAGGCCCACGGAGAAGCCCTCGGGTGCCTCGAGGTCGCCGTACTCGCTCTCGCACAGCTCGCCGAGGTCGGCTGCGGCCTCAACCGTGGCCTCGCCCTCGCTGCCGGCGGACTCGTCCTCCGAGGGGTTCTCGGACTCCTCCTCGGACTCGCTGGGCTCCTCGGATGCGGCTGCGGACTCCTCCTCACCACTGGCCGAATAGCCGCCCTCGGCGTCGTTCCCGCACGCGCTCAGCGTGAGCAGGAGGGACAGCATCAGGGCCGACAAGCTGAACGGGCGGATCCCGCGCATGGATACCTCCGGGTAGAGACGCTTGGCTGGGGCATCCACATGCCCCATTGGTCGCCTTCGCGTCGCTGACGGTACACGAGGTCGACCTCCGAGCGTGATCGTACGCTGCCCTGAGTGTCGTGAGGACGGGTTGGAGCCGGCTCCAACCCGGTTAGCATGGGCTCGACCTCGGCAGCGACTGGGTGAGGACGGGGACGTGCGTCGAGCGAAGATCGTGGCCACGCTGGGCCCCGCCCTTGACGACCGGGAGAAGCTGCGCGCGGCGCTCGAGGCGGGTATCGACGTGGTGCGGCTGAACTTCTCCCACGGCGACCACGAGACCCATCAGCGACGCCTCGACATGGTCCGCGAGCTGTCCCACCGGCTGGGCCGCAACGTCGGCAGCCTGGCCGACCTCCAGGGACCGAAGATCCGCCTCGGCACGCTGCCCGACGGCGGCGTGATGGTGCCCACCGGCTCGGAGGTCGAGCTGTACCCGGGCCGCGACGAGCTGGACTCCTCCACCAGCGAGGGTCAGGTCGCCCTGCCCGTGGTCTACGAGGCGCTGGGCCGTGACGTCCAGCCCGGGTCCCTGGTGCTCATCGACGACGGCTCGATCCGCCTGGTGGTCTCGCGCAGCGAGCCGGACCGCGTGGTCGCCAGGGTGGTCGCAGGGGGGCTGGCCAAGACCAGGAAGGGCGTGAACCTGCCTGGGGTCGCGGTGTCCGCGCCGAGCGTGACCGAGAAGGACATCGTCGACCTCAAGGTCGCCGTGGAGTTGGGCTGCGACTGGATGGCGCTGTCGTTCGTGCGCCGGCCGGAAGACGTGCTGGAGGCGCGCACCCGCATCCACGCGCTGGGCGGCGAGTGCCCGGTGGTGGCGAAACTGGAGCGCCCCGAGGCCATCGACGACCTGCAGGCGATCGTGGCGGTGAGCGACGCGGTGATGGTCGCCCGCGGCGACCTCGGCGTGGAGATCGGCCCCGAGCGGGTGCCTGCGATCCAGAAGCAGATCATCGATGAAGCCAACGCGGAGAGCCGCCCGGTCATCACCGCCACCGAGATGCTCGAGTCGATGATCAACTCGCCGAGGCCGACGCGCGCGGAGGCGTCGGACGTGGCGAATGCGATCTTCGACGGCACCGACGCGGTGATGCTGTCGGGCGAGACCGCGGCGGGGAAGTTCCCGGTCGAGGCCGTGCGCACGATGGCCCGCATCATCGAGGTCGCGGAGGCCTCGCCACACCTCGTGCACCCCACGCCGCCACCGCACTCCGAGGTGACGATCAGCCGGGTGGTGGCGCGCGCGGCGGTGCAGGTGGCCATGGACGTGGGCGCCGCCGCGATCATCGCCTACTCGATCTCCGGCTCGTCCATCGAGCTGGTCAGCAAGCACCGCCCGCCGATGCCGCTGCTCGGGCTCACGCCCCGCGAGACCACGCGGCGGCGCACCGCGCTCATGTGGGGTACTGAGGCCGCGCTGGTGCCCATGAAGACCGCGGCGATCGACCTGACCACCGCCGCCGAGCGCGTGCTCGTGGACGGCGACTGGGTCGAGCGCGGTGACCGCATCGTCATCGTCAGCGGCCGTCCCGGCGGCCAGGGCGGGACGAACCGCATCACTGTGCACCGCATCGGCGACGAGATCGCCCAATAACTCGTGGCGGAGCTTCGACCAGTTGTGAGCTCAGGGCCGCCGGA
>Ga0136616_10000818_pt1 | contig 15601 bp, 12 predicted proteins | sample AntDrymUQ2992106_2_FD_106648 | JGI IMG/M metagenome (GOLD analysis project Ga0136616, IMG submission 106648) | Polar desert sand microbial communities from Dry Valleys, Antarctica - metaG UQ299 (21.06) | ecosystem: Environmental > Terrestrial > Soil > Desert | place: Antarctica: Dry Valley...
AGTGGTATCGGGTTGTGGGAGATCAGGGAACAGCGAAGGTTCTTTGCTCATGGTGCTAAGATCGCATATTCATGATCAATTGGCGATCCCCCTGCAAACAATTTTTTCACAGCCTCTGAGGGTATCAGGTTCGCGTGTCATCACCTCGATCAGTGTTGTGGTTGCCGGATCGAAACCCGCCGCGACGACCTTAAATACGACATCGCGCTCGGTGAATATTCCCAGGGGTCGAGGTTAATGACCGAAAAGGGCTACACCCGATATGGTTGGGTATAGGCGCTGACAGCAAGAAAAGGCCATGAAACGACCGGCTGGCGACGATGTATTCACCACCACTCAGAGCTTGTGAATTAATCTACTGCGCATCCCGATCGCTACGTCGCGTGCTCGCTCGCTCCGCGGCTCCTTGCGCTCGGGCTTGCTCGATACGATTTATTCACAAGCTCTCCGCGTAGGCAGTTGTGATCGCCGCCTCGTTCTACCATCGATCCGGGAGTCTTCTCTTGATGGTGATATGTTTACCCTTGATCTCCACGTAACCGCCGATGGTTAAATCCTTCATCACGCGAGCGACCATCTCGCGCGCGCAACCGACCATGCTTGCCAGGTCCTGCTGAGTCATGCGTTGTTCGATCACCCACTGGCCGTCTCGCTCCGTCGCCAGGCTCATGAGTGAGCGGGCGATTCTGCCGTAGACATCGAGCAAGGCGATGTCTCGCACTCGTTCCGTCAGTGACCTGACCCGCTGCACCAAGGCCTGCATAAGCTTGATCGAGATCTCAGGATGCTTAGACAGACAATTCAAGAAGGCCGGTTTCGACACCACCGCGAGCGTGGACACCTCCACCGTCGCCACCGAGGCCGAACGGGGTGCGCCATCGAACAATCCGAGCTCTCCGAAGCACTCCCAGGGCCCAAGAAAAATCAAGGTTACTTCTTTACCGCTTTGCTCGCTGGTGTAAACGCGCACCAGACCGCTTTCCACGATATACAGATCGTGGCTCGGTTCCCCTTCGGTAATGAGCACGGTCTTACTCTTATAGCGCTTAGTGGCGCCGCACTTCGTAAGGAGCTCCAAGTCGGCTTGGATCAGCTTAGGAAACCAGGTGGAATCGCTTGCCATAACTCGTAAATTCCCCGCGGCGAATCGAGGCTAGCCTTTTGTTGATATTATTGCCCTAACCTAGTGGGTTTCAGGGTATTAATACAGAACTACTATACTATATGCGTGGCGTTCTAGGAACCCGTGGCGTATGCCGCTGACCGAAACACCCCCAGCCCTCCGTCCGCCGGCCCCGGCACGGCCATTACAGACCGGCCGGCAACCGCTGCCGTTCGGACCCCTCATTGCCGGGATCGTTACCGCGCTCCTGGGCATCTTAGCGACCGTCGCACCCTGGATTGCCGGCACGCAGACCGATCTTGAAAGCGCGGCGGGTTTAAAGATCCTTTACGCCCTGCGCGGGATTCGCGAACCCCCTCGGGAGGTCGTCATCGTGTTGATCGATCAGACGACCCTCGACGAACCCGACTTTCCCGACGTTCTCGGTGAATGGTCGCGGGCATTACACGCGCAACTCCTGCGGCGGCTGGAAGCAGCCCGGCCGGGAGTTGTTGGCTTTGATTTTCATTTCAACAAGGCGCGCGATGTGCGCGGGGACCACGAGTTTGCGCAGGCGATTAAGGACGCAGGGAACGTAGTACTGATCGAATACCTCATCCCGGCGCGGTCGCGCGCGCTTTTGCCCGGCTCTATCGAGATCACCGAACGCCGATCTCGGCTCCCCATCCCGCCTCTCGCGGACGCCGCGGCGATGGTCGTACCCTTCCTGCTACCCGACGGACGCGATCTCGATCAGTTGCTGCTCCGGGATCCCACGGGCGAAAACTTGCCGACCTTTCCCTTGGCTGCCTTGCTCGTTTATTCCAAATCGCACCTGGATACGCTGGCGGCCTTGGTGCGGACAACGCGCGCCTCTTCGCCCGAGATCTCCGGACAGCCCGTGGAGGTCAGCCGCCTCGCGACGTTGGCTGAGCAGTTGTACACTCGGTTCGCCCGCGATCCCAAGCTAGCCGACGAACTGAATGACGAGGTAACTAGCAGGGCTGACTTCGATCAAGAGTCCCGCGCCGTGCTCTTGGCGCTTATCGGCGCGTTGCGCACGCTGGATCCGCGCCACATCGACTATTACGGTCCGCCGGGCACCGTGACCACCCTCCCCTATCAATGCATCATACAGGGGGGTTGCGACGCGTTCCCCGCGGGACGCTTCTCGAGCCTGCGCCGGAAGGCTGTCTTCGTCGGTTTTTCCGACCTGCGGCACGGCAGCGTGATGGATCGGTTTCCCACCGTCTACGGAAATTTCAGCGGCGTCGAGATCGCCGCCACCGCTTTCGCCAACCTATTGGAGCGGCGTAGCCTCCGCCCCTTGCCGGTGCTGTGGCATCTGTGCATCGTGGCTCTGTGGGCGGCACTCCTAGGGCGTTTGGCCACGACAGCCTCGACCGGAATCGCAATATGCGGGATCCTTGCGCTGAGCGCCGCATACAGCAGCGCGGCTTACTTCGCTTTTGCCCGCTCTGGCCTGTGGCTGCCGCTCGCGGTTCCGATCGCTATTCAAACACCGATGGCCGCGGCCATCGCACTCCTGCGCGGGTATCTGGAGGAGCGGCGCGAGCGCGCGCGCAACGAGCACGAGCTGGCCCGGCTCGAAGACGGCTTGCGCCTTCACCTCCCGCGTCAGGTCGTGGAAAGCATCGCGCGGAATACTCCCGAAATCCTCTCAAGCGGCCAGATCATGTATGGCGTCTGCATCCATTCGGACGCCGGCCAGTTCACTCTCTTGTCGGAGACGATAAAGGCGGTGCCATTGCGCACCCTGCTGAACGGCTATTATGAACCGCTTTTCGACGCGGTTAAGAAGCATGAGGGTTGGGTATCCGACGTGATTGGCGATGCCATGCTGGCGGTGTGGCCGACCGCGGCGCCCGAACCCAAAGCCAAGCGCGCCGCGTGCGATGCCGGCCTGGAAATCATCCGTGCCGTCGGCGCGGCCAATCCGCACTGCCTGCCGACGCGGGTCGGCATCCATTGCGGCGAGCTCGTGCTCGGCAACGTCGGTGCACGCGGAAGATTCGAGTACCGCGCTGTCGGGGAAGTCGTAAACAAGACCGAACGTATCGAGCGGGCGAACAAGCGCTTGGGGACCCGCATTCTTGCCTCTTACGATGTGACCTCGGGGATCGAAGGCCTCCTCACCCGCGAGATCGGCTCCTTCTATCTTCCCGGAACGAGCCGCGCGGTGGCCCTGTGTGAGATTATCGATCCCGAGATTTCAACCCTGCGATCGACCGAGCATAAGCATCGGTACTTCAACGCGGCGCTAACGGCGTTCAAGCTTCAGGATTTCGACGAGGCGCGGCAGATCTTCGAGACTTTGCTGAAGGAATTCGGAGACGATGGGCCGGCGCGGTTTTATCTCGATCTTTGCCGGCAATTCGAGACCGTTCCTCCAGAGCCACCGTGGACCGGATGTGTGCGCCTTTAGAATGCTGGCGTACACAAGGGATGTGTACTATGCTCACGGTGGGGACTAAAAATAGGCGGGGGCAGGGCGCAGCCCGTTACCCGTCGAACGCGAAGCGTCGGAAAGCCAGGGCCAGGGCAAGATGCGCGCTTATACCCGGCACACGGCGTGTCTTTTGACTTTTGTGCGAACGAGTCGGCATCCCTGCCGGCAGATATGAGTTAGGCGACGCTAAGCCACTCTACTTTCGAGGGGGCTTCGGATGATGATGGGGGGACGATGGGGAGGACTCGCGGGGATAGCGTGGATGGTGTTGGCCTTCTCCGCGGGAGTTCGTGCTCAATCCTGCGAGCCCGCCGCGGCCAGCGTGATCTCGCTACAAGGAGACGTGGAGGTGAGCGGCCATGATCGAGCCCACTGGCGGGACCTTCAGCTCAATCAAGTCCTGTGCGCCGGGCAGCAGGTGCGCCTGATGGCCAAGAGCCGCGCGGTGCTTAAGCTCCCGAATGAGACGCTGGTCCACCTCGATGAAGGAAGTGTCTTTACGTTGCGGGCGATTGAACCGGACAAGCCCGCGTGGCTGGATCTCCTCCGTGGGGCGCTGCATATCATCAGCCGGGTGCCGCGCGCGCTCAATATCCGCACACCCTTCGTGAATGCCGGCATCGAAGGCACCGAGTTTGCGCTCCGGGTCAATCCGGCCCAAGCGGAGCTATGGGTCTACGAAGGGCGGGTGCGCTTCAGCAACACACTCGGACAATTGCTGATCGCGAGCGGGGAGGCGGCGGCCGCCACGCCCGGCCGCGCCCCGGAGCGGCGCATCGTGGTCAAGCCCCGCCAGGCCGTCGAATGGGCGCTCTACTATCCTCCGCTTCTCGACAGCCGCCCCGAGTCCTACCCCGAGGCCCTTCGTCCAGCCATCCTGGCCTATCGCCGAAACGATCTCCCGGCCGCCTTCGCGGCGCTCGATGGGGTGCCGGAGGGTACGCGCGATGCCCGCTACCACACTTTGCGGGCGGGGCTCCTGCTCTCGGTCGGCCGCGTCCCCGAGGCGGAGGAAGACCTTACGTCCGCAGAGCGGCTCGACCCCAAGAACGGCACCGCCTACGCCCTGCGCTCGGTCATCGCCGTGGTGCGGAACGAGCAAGAGAAAGCCCTCAAGCTCGCCGCGGAGGCGGTGCGGCTGGCCCCGGGTGCAGCGACCCCTTATGTCGCCCGCTCCTATGCCGAGCAGTCGGCTTTTGAGATCGAGCCGGCCCGCGAGAGCCTCGAGAAGGCCGCCGACCTGGCGCCCGAGGATGCGCTGGTCTGGGCCCGGCTCGCCGAGCTCGAGCTCTCCCGCGGCGATCTGGACGCTTCGCTTGAGGCCGCCACCAAAGCCGAAATGCTCGACCCCGACCTCGCCCGCACCCAGACGGTGTTGGGCTTCGCCTACCTCACCCGAATCGAGATCGACGAGGCCCGGGCGGCCTTCGATCGTGCCATTGCCCGCGACCCCGCCGATCCCCTGCCCCGCCTGGGCCTCGGCCTCGCCAAGATCCGCGACGGGGATCTCGATGCTGGTACGAAGGAGATCGAGATCGCCGCTTCCCTCGACCCCAACAACTCGCTGGTTCGAAGCTACCTCGGTAAGGCGTATTACGAACAGAAACGCGGCGGGCTCGCCGAGACCGAGTTCGAGCAGGCCAAACTCCTGGATCCCAAAGACCCCACCCCTTGGTTCTACGACGCGATCCAAAAGCAGACCACCAACCGGCCGGTCGAGGCGCTGCACGATCTCGAGAGAGCAATTGAGCTCAATAATAACCGTGCAGTCTACCGATCCAGCCTATTGCTCGATGAGGATCTTGCCGCGCGCAGCACTAGCCTTGCGCGCATTTACGGCGACCTGGGTTTCGAACAGCGCGCTTTAGTCGAGGCGTCCAAATCGCTTAGCCTCGATCCGGCGAACTACTCGGCGCATCGATTCCTCTCAGATACCTACGCACGGCTGCCGCGCCACGAAATCGCAAGGGTAAGCGAGCTTCTCCAAGCACAGCTATTGCAACCAATCAATGCCGATCCGGCACAGCCTAGCCTCGCCATATCCGACCTCAACATCGTCGCTGGGGCTGGCCCGGCTGAGGCTTCCTTTAACGAATTCACGCCACTATTCGAGCGTAACCGACTACAGCTCGTTGCGTCAGGGATCCTGGGCAATGAAAACACTTGGGGAGATGAGGTAGTCCTATCGGGACTATACGATCAGTTCTCCGTAAGCGTCGGCCAACTACACTCCGATACGAGCGGCTTTCGGGACAACAATGATGTAGAAAATGATCTTTATGACATATTTGCGCAGGTAGCCGTCACACCGAAACTAAACTTGCAAGCGGAATATCGGCATCGGACTACGGAACAAGGGGATCTTGAGCTCAATTTCAACCCAAATGATTTTGGCTCGAATACGCGCGATTTGGCCGAAGACACCGGGCGTTTTGGCGCGCGGTATCGCCTCTCGACACAGTCGGACCTCATGCTCTCTATATTTCACGTCGATCGTATCGAAAAGCAGAATCTTTTGTTCTCTATTCCCTTGCCTGACGGGACTATCCGTGACGTTAAATTGAGCACCCGTGGAGAGGATGAGGGATTCCAGGGAGAGTTTCAATATTTGTTTCGTGGTGAGCAGCTTAGTTTTATTGCAGGCGGGAATGTTTACGACGTCGCTGCTGATTTACGGATTGGTGATGTTAAGCGGAGTTTTGATCGGCAACACAAAAGCGCTTATCTATACACAAACTTGGATCTATTCGACCACGTAGTGCTAACGTTCGGAGCAAGCTACGACGATTTCGAGGAGTTTGGGCGAGAGAAAACTTCAATAAACCCAAAGGTAGGGGTACAATGGGACATCAAGAGTGATATTCGTCTCCGTGCTGCGGCTTTGCAAAGCCAGTCCTTGTTGTCCAACAGAGACTGGAACCCACTCAGGTGGCAGGTTTTAACCAGTTATTTGACGACCCAAACGGCACAGAGATCAACCAGTACGGCTTCGGGTTAGATACTCGACTGATGAAGAGTATCTACGGTGGAATCGAGATATCGCGACGAGATCTGGATGTGCCAATTCAGAATTTTCAGTCGTTTACTGTAGATATTGAGGATCGAGAGCAAAATCTCTTTGATGCTTATCTGTATTGGACGCCCCATCCTAATTGGGCTCTCACCGCTGCGTATCAGTACGATAAAATTGAGCGCGACGCACAACCTGGTGACGACGCGCCCGAAGAGCTCGAAACGGCGACGATCCCTCTGGCTGTACGCTATTTCCATCCGGTTGGGTTATTCAGTGAAGTTGGTGTAACTTTCCTGCATCAGGACGTCGAGCGTGCCCCTGGATCGTCCTTCGATGAAGGAACTGAAACCGTCGCTTTGGTCGACCTGGCGGCTGGCTATAGGCTTCCAAACCGGCGAGGTATTTTCAGGCTTGAAGTAAGAAACTTGCTCGATAAGGAGTTCAACTTTCAAGACGTCAATTTCTTCACTTCAGAGACGAGGGTCCCAGAGTTCACGCCAGATTTGACTATTTTCGCAGAGGCAACACTGCGTTTTTGACACACCATCCTTAAGAAGGGAGAGATATCATGCAATCCTACAGCAATTGTAAAGTTTTACTTCCGCGTGCAGATGAGGACGGCTTCACGATCGAGGATGTTATCCTGGACGACCCTACGCTGGAGCAGGTCGTTGATCTGGACTCCTTGTTGGAGAGCGACGGGCTAAAAGATCCACAGGTTGCTGGTATCATCGTACTAAGTTTAGACGGTACGGTGAGGTTGGCCGCTAGCGGCCCAGGTCGAGGCTTCAAAGTAACGAGGTTGCGAAAGGCGGAATTCAAGGACTCATTAGATCCATCTGCATGTAAAACGCCAGAGCCATCTCGGGTCACACGCGTCATGCCTTTGCCGAGTGTGTCGATTGTGGTAGGCTCCCGTTGCACATGCACGCATGGGGGAGCCGTGGTCAACATCTGCAAATAATAATGAGCAGAAGTCAGCAGCTTGCGTGCTGAGAATGAGCGGCTCCGGTAGTAACAGATGCGGCGATCTTCGCGCAAAAGTTCGCAACTGTCATCGAGTGATGCTCCCAGCGAGCGTAGCCTGGATGGAGCGCAGCGGAATCCGGGAGTCATTCGCCGAACCCGCCTTCCTCCGGGACGGCCGCCCAATCCGGTGGGAGCAGCCCCAAACGGACGGAGCGATGTATTGAGGACCAACGCCAGTCCAACGGTCGGGCGACCCAGCCGTGTTTAACCGGATTGTAGTGAATGTAGTCAACGTGGCGGGCAAAATCCTTCTCATCCCGGACGAGGTGTTCCCAGAAGCGCCGTTGCCATAACGCGTATTCGCCGCGCCGGTCATGGGCCAGGACAATACCCCGCTTTACTAAACGCCGAGTGAACCGCGCCTTGATCGCACGCCAGCGCTTCGAGAAATCAGTATCCCCCTCAGGCAGCGTCCAGATCGTGTGTAAGTGATCAGGCAGCACTACCTCGGCGTCGATCCGAAACGGCCACAACCGCTTCACGCACTTAACCTCTTCGCGCAGAGCGTCGACATGGTCGGTCAGCATCCGCGAGCGCCGGTCACGCAACGTCACGGTGAAGAAATAGGTGGCTCCGGGGAGACGTGCACGGCGGTAATTCACCATGCCTGGAATTATCCCGGATTCCGCTACGCTCCATCCAGGCTACGCTCGATGCATTTACTGCGTCGACGTCGGCGCCAAAGAGGTTATGCGTCGCCTTTAGTCTTCCGAAGAAGCGGCTTATTCTCGCTGGTGATCCTGATTAGGAACCGCAGCGCTTCATTCACCGCCCCTGCATCCGGGAACACCGCTGCTACATCCGAATCTAGTCGGACCACGCAGCCACCGAAACTCTTCCGGCCTGGCCCAAATCTTCTTACGCTCAGATTCTTTAAGTCATATTGAGGACGAAGCTCATCGTTCATCTCTGCTCTCACCTTCTTCATACTCCTTCCGTTCCGCTGACGTTAGCTCTCTCGCGCTTATAACCCGAACAGTATCGCCGCTCTCCGCGTATGACAACGACCAACAGAAGACCGCGCGACGATTCCCCAACGATAAGGTAGCGATGCTCATCGTGAGAATGATCGGGGTCGAAGAAAATCAACATAACGCGGATCGTTGAAAACGGTCTTTGCTTCGTCAAATGAGACACCGTGCTTTGATAGATTGGCCGCCGCTTTGTCGTCATCCCATTCGAAACCCACTGAACCAGTATAGCATCTGCATCTGAGCGGTCGACGTTCCTCGGACGGAAGGCCCCCACATTTACTTACGTCCGCCGACGGCGAATCGCCTTCCGGGCCGTTCGCCCAACCGCGCGGTTACACGTCGCGTTGCACGTACCGGTGAACTGTCGAACGCAGTCAATCCACCACCCGATCGACGTACCGTATCTGACAGGGTCGGTGTGGCCGTAGTCGGCATGCTCACCCGCGGCCTCGGCCGTGAACTCTAGATGAGCGCCCATCCCCCGTCCCGCACGATCCTGGAGAATCGACTGGGCTTCCGGGCATTCGAACGCCTCGATACTTCACGCCGTCGCCTCATCCAGCGTGCCGGCCGCGTGATTCGACCTCAGGGACAGCTCGCCCTAAGCATGTCCGCCAATCCAACAGTCCAGGCCGAGTTGTCACGTTACCTGGAGGCTCTGTAAGCTTCCTAAGATCGCCAATCACTTAAGATTTATGCAACGATAGGGTCAACGCGCTGTTCCCGGGCCGTTAGCCGCGCCGCAGACCGACAGGCGATTCAACCTTCGAAACGGCAGCGGTGCCTGGGCCGATTCCTTGACCACATCCAGGGAATGGTGGTAATTTTTCACACCGAACCGGGCGAAACATTTGTGCGATCATGGCAACGGCTGTCAAGAAGACTGTCTCCCTTCCACCCGACCTGGCCAGGCTCGCCGAGCAAATGGCGCGCGCGGAAGGCAAGACCGTAAGCGCCGTCATTCAAGATGCGCTGCGTTTAGCGCGTACCCAACACCTCAAGCGCGAGTTCCGTGAGATCCAGGGTTACTGGAGCCGCAAGGTCCAGGAAAAGGGGGTCCTGTCCGAAGAGGACCTTGAACGATATCTTAAGGAGTGAGGGTCGTCTTCGACACGAACATCTTCGTCTCGGCCGTGGCCTTCCCGAGAAGTCGAGCAGAACAAGCTCTGCTACGTGTGGTTGCGCGCAAGGACTTCCTCATCGTCTCCAAGCCCATCATCGATGAACTGCTGACCGTGCTAGCGCGTAAGTTCAGCCGAGACCGGGAAGAGCTCTCGCGCTTAGCCTTCTTTATTTCAGAGCTTGGAGAAGTGGTACACCCGGAGCTGAAGATCGGCCACCTCGAAGATGAAGCCGACAATCGAGTTTTAGAATGCGCGATCGCGGGTCGCGCCGAGGCAATCGTGACCGGTGATCACGCAATGTTAAAGCTCGGCAACTACGAGAACGTGTCTATAATAACTCTGCGTGATTACCTGAACTCCACATAGACTTGCACCAATGATGGCCCAGCGAGGCAGGTCGTTCATCGCAAGGACTCAGTCGGCTTTGCGGTGCGGTGCGCCGGTGCTTACTGCACCCTGTGGCTCACCCCAACTATCGCTGATCGACAATCACCTTCTAGGTCGCATCACCACGCCCCAGGTTGCTGACGTAGCTCGGAGAGAGCCTCTAGCTCAATCATTAACAGCATCGGGACGGAACGAGCCGCCCGGTGGTCCTGTGTGAGATTGTCCATCCCGAGATTTCAACCCTGGGATCGACCGAGCATAAGCATCGGCACTTCAACGCGGCGCTGACGGCGTTCAAGCTTCAATTTCGACCAGGCGCGGCAGATCTTCGAGACTTTGCTGAAGGAATTCGGAGACGATGGGCCGGCGCGGTTTTATCTCGATCTTTGCCGGCAATTCGAGACCGCTCCTCCGCAGCCACCGTGGACCGGATGTGTGCGCCTTTAGAATACTGGCGTACTCAAGGGATGTGTACTATGCTCACGGGCGGGGACTAAAAATAGGCGGGGCAGGGCGCAGCCCGTTACCCGTCGAACGCGAAGCGTCGGATAGCCAGGGCCAAGGAGCGCGCTTATACCCGACACGCGCGGCGTGACTTTTGAACTTTTGCGATCGATCGAGCCGGCATCCTTGCCGACAGGATAGTGGGTTGCGCCAACCTACCCGTCATTCGAGGGAGGCTTCGGATCATGACGATGGGGGGACGACGGGGAGCGCTTTTGGCGATAGGGGGGATCGTATTGGCCAGCTCCTCGGGAGCGCGTGCTCAATCCTGCGAGCCCGCCGCGGCCAGCGTGGTCTCGGTACAAGGAGACGTGGAGGTGAGCGGCCATGATCGAGCCCACTGGCGGGACGTTCAGCTCAATCAAGTCCTGTGCGCCGGGCAGCAGGTGCGTCTGATGCCCAAGAGCCGCGCGGTGCTTAAGCTCCAGAATGAGACGCTGATCCACCTCGATGAAGGAAGTGTCTTTACGTTGCGGGCGATTGAATCGGACAAGCCCGCGTGGCTAGATCTCCTCCGCGGGGCGCTGCATATCATCAGCCGCGTGCCGCGCGCGCTGAATATCCGCACACCCCTCGTAAATGCCGGGATCGAAGGCACCGAGTTTGCGCTCCGGGTCGATCCGGCCCAAGCGGAGCTATGGGTCTACGAGGGGCGGGTGCGGTTCAGTAACACGCTCGGGCAGTTGCTGATCGCGAGCGGCGAGGCCGCGGCCGCCACGCCCGGCCGCGCCCCGGAGCGCCGCATCGTGGTCAAACCCCGCCAGGCCGTCGAATGGGCGCTCTATTATCCCCCGCTCCTCGACAGCCGCCCGGAGTCCTACCTCGAGGCTCTGCGCCCGGCCGTCCTGGCCTATCGCCGAAACGATTTCACGGCGGCCTTCGCGGCGCTCGATGGTGTGCCGGAGGGTGCGCGCGATGCCCGCTACCACACCCTGCGGGCGGGGCTCCTGCTCTCGGTCGGCCGCGTCCCCGAGGCGGAGGGGGATCTCACGTCCGCCCAGCGGCTCGACCCCAAGAACGGCACGGTCTACGCGCTGCGCTCGGTCATCGCCGTGGTGCGGAACGAGCAAGAGCAAGCTCTCAAGCTCGCCGCGGAGGCGGTGCGGCTGGCCCCGGGCTCGGCGACTCCTTATGTCGCCCGCTCCTATGCCGAGCAGTCGGCCTTTGAGATCGAGAAGGCTCAGCAAAGCATTCAGCAAGCCTCCCGACTCGCCCCCGAGGATGCGCTGGTCTGGGCCCGGTTCGCTGAGATCGAGCTTTCGCTGGGAGATCTCGACGCCGCCCTGGAGGCCGCCACCAAGGCCGAGACGCTCGACCCCGACCTCGCCCGCACCCAGACCGTGTTGGGCTTCGCCTACCTCACCCGTATCGAGGTCGACGAGGCCCGGGCGGCCTTCGATCGTGCCATTGCCCGCGACCCCGCCGATCCCCTGCCCCGCCTGGGCCTGGGCCTCGCCAAGATCCGCGACGGAGATCTGGACGAGGGCACCCGCGAGATCGAGACCGCCGCCTCCCTCGACCCCAACAACTCCCTCGTGCGGAGCTACCTCGGCAAGGCCTACTACGAACAAAAGCGCGGGGGTTTAGCCGAGACCGAGTTCGAGCAAGCCAAGCTCCTAGATCCCAGGACCCTACCCCGTGGTTCTACGACGCCATTGACAAGCAGACCGCCAACCACCCGATCGAGGCCCTGCATGATCTGCAGAAGGCCATCGATCTGAATGACAACCGGGCGGTGTATCGCGCCAAGCTGTTGCTCGATGAGGACCTCGCAGCGCGGAGCGCCAACCTCGCAAGGATCTACGATGACCTTGGATTTCAGCAGCGAGCGCGGGTCGAGGCGTGGAAATCCGTCACCGCCGATCCAGCTAGCTTTTCGGCGCATCGCTTTCTTGCCGATTCATACAGCACGCTACAACGCCACGAGATCGCTCGTGTCAGCGAACTCCTTCAATCGCAGTTGCTGCAGCCGCTCAACATCACGCCGCTGCAACCGGAGCTCGCGGTCGCGAATCTGGCGATCCTGCAAGGCGCCGGCCCATCTAGCCTGTCGTTTTATGAATATAATCCGCTATTCACCCGCAATGGCATCGGGCTGCAAACAAATGTCCTCGTCGGGAACAACGACACGGTAGCCGATAACTTCGTCGTATCCGGCATCCACGGCCGATTCTCAGGCAGCGCAGGACAATTCCACTACGAAACCGACGGCTTTCGTCCGAACAACGACCTCAAGAATGATGTCTACAACGCGTTCGGCCAGGTGGCGGTGACGCCCGAACTGAGTCTGCAAGCCGAGCTACGGCGCAGCGAGCAGGAAGCCGGTGACGTCGATATCACCCTGAACGAGTTCGACCCGAGCTTTCGCCAGGAGATCAAGCAGGATTCTGCCCGAATCGGGGCTCATTACCAACCAACGGGTGATCACGACCTCTTGGCTTCGTTCATCTACAGCGACAGTGAGTTCATAACGAATCGGAGTGCCGATTTTTCGGGCGACTCGGTAGACGATATTGCCTCCCACCTGGCGAACCCTATCGAGGGATACTCTGCCGAATTCCAACACCTGTTCCGCGGCGAGGGCTTCAAGACCATCTCGGGGATTGGTTACAGCAGGCTCCGGAATCGCCGGTTAACGATAGAACGGGCCCTTCCGGGCTCACAAGTAGAGCCCTTTGCCCCCTCGGACATCCTCGATCACCGTGATGACATCCACGCCTACGCCTACCTACCGGTTTCTCTAGGCTCCGCCGCCACATTCACCCTGGGTGCTAGCTTCGATTCCTTCCACACAGCCGAGCTCGACACGCACCCGGTCAATCCGAAATTCGGGTTGGTATGGAACATCTTGCCGTCGACCACGCTGCGCGCCGCGGCCTTTCGCGTTCTCAAGCGCTTCTTCGTGACTAATCAGACGCTGGAGCCAACGCAGATCGCGGGGTTCAATCAGTTCTATGACGACCTAGACGGAACCGATTCAACCCGTTACGGTTTCGGGCTGGACCAACGTTTCTCTCCAGATCTCTATGCCGGCTTCGAGTTGTCCTGGCGCGACCTCACCCGCACGCTGACGAATCGGGCCGCAGAGGACCAGGACGAGCGTTCTTACCGCAGCTATTTCCATTGGACGCCGCACCCGAGACTGGCACTTGCGGCGGAGTACCAATTCGAGGAGTTCGAACGGGAAAGTGTCTTGTTCGACGGGCAACGCGGGTTTAGTGGCCTGCCCGAGTTAAGAACCCACTATCTACCGCTCGAAATCAGCTACTTTCACCCATCTGGACCGTTTACGAAGCTTGGGGCCACCTACGTCCACCAAGACGCGACAAGGGACGACTTGTCCAACTCTCACGACCGCTTTTGGACCCTTGATGCGTCGATCGGCTATCGCCTACCCAAACGTTACGGTTTGGTGAGCTTCGACGTCAGAAATCTTTTCGATGAAGAGTTTGACTACCAGAATTCATTCAATGAGGGGGCGCAACAGCTTCCCCGCTTCCAACCCTCGCGGGCCGTCTTCTTGCGCATCAACCTGTGGTCTTTTTGAAACCGTGCCGTAGGAGAGATGGGTAATATTTCACAGAATGGCTGTGACTTTTGTCACTTGATTGGGTTGAACTATAGCGGAGAATAGCAAGCAATGCAGCCTCGTCCGATCCCGAGAGATCGATCGCGGCTGACAGATAACCGTATTTCTATTGTTCGGAGGAGAATTCCATGACTCAATCGTTTATCCTCATGGCCTTAGGTATCGGCATAGGCTACTCCATCACACTCTGGCTACAGCGGTCCAGGGGAACGAATGTTCCCGCGATCGGGCCTATCACGGATATGCAATCGAACTGTCATGACACTGTGTCCGGTGCGAACGGTCAAATGGCAACCGTGGTTACTTCAGGTGCGATAGACAAGCTAGCCAAAAAGGAGGGCGCCGAGATAGTGATGTTCGTCAACGACAAAGGCAAACTTGTCGTCGTCGATACGGAGACCGGCACGCCTTTACCGGAATTCGATGATTCAGTGCATGAGCATCACCCAGCGGAGATTCGATTAGACCAAGCAGGCGAGCCCGTTCTCTATGACAAGGGGCTCGGGGAGCCGATCGTGGTGCACGAGAAACCGTACTTCAATCATTTTCGGATACCGGTGTCCAATCCTAAATCAGGTAGACACATCGCTGCGCATGTGATCTATTTCTGGCGCTACAGCGGCAGCAGTTCTTGCTGCACTTGGAGCGGCGGGTCACACGTCGTCAGACGCCGCCCTTGATCGGGAACTGCTCAAGTCCGTAGCCCGTAGGTTGGCGTGACCGGAGGGAACCCCAACATCACGCGAGTCCGCGAGGTGTTGGGGTTCGTAGCTTCACGCCGCCCTACATGTACTGCGTCGGCATCGGCGCTCGCCAAACCCGATCGACGCACAAGCTACTATACGTCGCCTCTGATCTTCCGAAGAGGCGGCTTATTCTCGCTGGTGATCAGGATTAGGAACCGCAGTGCTTCATTCACCGCCCCTGCGTCAGGGAACACGGCTGCTACATCCTAGTCGGAGGACGGTCCCACCGAAACTCTTTCGGCCTGGCCCAAATTCTCTTACCCTCAGATTCCTTAAATAATACTCCGGCCGAAGCTCATCGTCCGTTTCCGTACAACTTCGTCATACTTCTTTTGTTCCGCTGACGTTAGCTCTCTCCCGCTACGATTTCCACGCCTATCCCCCTCACCCGCTATCGGATCGAGCGGCCCGGTGGCAACATCCGCAAGAGCACGCGTAGATGGGTTGAGGAACGAAATCCATCAATTTGGAGCCGATTGTGTTATGGGTTTCGCTGCGCTCTCCCGTTGATCGCTATGTCGGGATTCAACTCACCGTAATCACCTAGTGTAGTGCTTCGTAATTGATGGAACTAAAGGCCTTACGGTCGATCTGATCTGGGAGATCGAACGAGGAGGCACCATGCGAACAGCCAGTGTGACCGAACTTACAGATGAACAACGG
>Ga0136616_10000819_pt1 | contig 15600 bp, 11 predicted proteins | sample AntDrymUQ2992106_2_FD_106648 | JGI IMG/M metagenome (GOLD analysis project Ga0136616, IMG submission 106648) | Polar desert sand microbial communities from Dry Valleys, Antarctica - metaG UQ299 (21.06) | ecosystem: Environmental > Terrestrial > Soil > Desert | place: Antarctica: Dry Valley...
AAGCCCGACATGCATCCGCACGATGAGCATGACCCCTGTCGAGACCTTTCGCCCCCGTGTGCTTTCGCATTCTACCGTTTTTTGATGCACAGGCAAGCCGCCTGATTGTCTGCCGTAGGCAAGCGCAGCTAAATTCGCTGAAAAAATGAACAGACCATGCCCAATGTGCAGATCTTCTTCGTCCCTCCGGGACAAAGGCAAAGGCGTCCAGACATCAGCATCCGCTCAGACTTTGAAAAAGGTTATAATTAGGTCAGTTCGACATCAGCGAAGTTCCGTTGAGAGAGAAAAACATGATCCACGAAACCACACGAAACATAGTATAGCTTTGTGCTGTTTCGTGCCTGTTCGTGTGGTTTCGTGGATCAAATCTTCCCCGCTCTCTTACGTCGAACTGACGTTATAATTCAACCCAATTCGATGGCCGGGAAGGAGCTTGAGATGGAACGGGGAAAAATCGTCAAACCTGTGGCGGTCACGCTCGGTTGCGCCGGGGCAGCCGTCGCTGCGCCGTTCCTTGCGCCGTATCTGGCGACCGTGTCAGTTCCTTTTTTCGGCGCAGTGCTGGCAGGCGTCTTCAAAGCCGAAGACTTCACAGATAACTTCGGCAAAGTCATTGTCAACACGGCAGCCGGATTCCTAACCGGAATAGGCGGGTCGGCGATAGATAAGATTCCCGGCACGCTCGGCGACGATCACAACTTTCATCTCGAAAAGATGTTGGCGACGGCTTACCTCGAATCGCTCGCAGCGGTCGAGAGAGAAATCGAGGCGGGCGCGGATGAGCGTTTGCAAGAGCAAGCTGCCGAAGTGTTCCCGCTCCTCAAAGCCAGAATCGAACGCGGCTTGCGGGCAAAAGAGCTTTTCTTGCTCTTTCCTTTGCAGACCAAAGGCCAACCCGTTGACAAGGCTTTCGCCAACCGTTTTTCGGCGGAGAAGATCAGCCTGCTCATCGCGGACGAAGAGAGATGGCGCGAGCAACTCGGCGATGAAGTCGAGATTGCCTTGCGCCGCTGGCTTAACGAAGAACGCGCGGCGCGACAAAAGCAACTTGGGCTATCGTCGAATGTGCCGCTGCCTGAGCCTCTGCACTCGCGTTTGCGGGCTGAACTACCACATAGAATCGCGCACCGGATCAGCGAACTGGTCAAGCGCGAGGATTTCAAAGAATCTTGGATTGCCTTTCAACGGGCGCACTTGCAAGGGATTGCGCGCGTCGTCGAGAGAATCGAAACCTCGCAGGCGGACATCAAGGGAAGTGTTGACGCGCTGGCAAAAAGGATTGAAGGCTTCGCCAATCAGGATGAGTTTGTGACGGCGATTGCCGGAAAGCTGGAAGAGTTTTTGAGCAAGTCTCACTTGCCGCAAGCGGAACTAGCGCTGATGCTGGAACAGCAAAGCGATACGTTGATCGTTGAATTGCGCGGCCTCGAAGAACGGCTCGGCAGGAAGCTGGACGAGAACAAAGGGGAACTCATCGGCGAAATCAGGGGAGCGAAGGATGAGCTAAAAGAGTTTCAAAAAGAGATTCTGGAAGGCGCAATCAGAGCAACTCAGAGAAGGTTGAAGCAATTGCCCGCGCCGCCGCACGATTTCATCGGGCGCGAAGTGGAGCTTGCGGAATTGCGTCAAGCGCTGCGACAGGGCGGTGTGACGATTTCGGGCGTGCAGGGCATGGGCGGCGTGGGCAAGACCGCGCTGGCGTTGAAACTGGCGCACGAGTTCAAAGACCGTTACGCGGACGCGCAAATCTATCTGGACTTGAAAGGCGTGAGCCAACAACCGCTCTCGCACGCGGAAATAATGTGGCATGTCGTCAGTTCCTTTCAGCCCGAAATGAAACAGCCCGACGACGACCAATTGCCCGCGTGGTACAACTCGCTGCTCAACGAGCATCGCGTCTTGTTGTTCTACGACAACGCCAAAGATGCCGCGCAGATCGCGCCGCTGTTGCCGCCCGAAAATTGTCTGCTGCTGGTCACTTCACGAAAGCATTTCACTTTGCCGGAGATGTTCGACAAGAACTTGGACGAGATGACCGTAGCGGACGCTGAAGACTTGCTGCTCAAAATCGCGCCGCGCATCGCCACGGACGCGGCGGCGATTGCGGAGCTATGCAGTTACTTGCCGATAGCCTTGCGCGCTGCGGCCAGCGCCTTGAAAGCAAAACAGTCGTTGACCCCAGCAGACTACTTGCGGCGGCTGCACGACGAGAAAGAAAGACTCAGGCTCCATGACGCCATCCGCAACTTAACGGTGGACGCCTGCTTCAGCTTGAGCTACGAACTGCTGACCGGAGAACTGCCAAGACGCTGGCGAATGCTGGCAATCTTTCCGGCTACATTCGACGCGCCCGCCGCCGCCGCCGTCTGGCAAACAGAGATTGACGACGCGAGAAAATCGCTGGAGGAACTCGAAGAGTACAGCCTGCTCGAATGGGAAGCCACCCGCCGGCATTACAGTCTTCACGACCTCGCGCGCGTTTTCGCGGACACGCGCCTTAGCGCAATTGAGCGCGAACAAGCAGGCTTGCTTCACGCGGCGCATTACCTACTAGTTCTCTTGGCGGCTGATGACCTTTACCTAAAAGGCAACGAAGCGATGACCGAAGGGCTTTCGCTTTTCGACAATGAGCGCGTCAACATCGAAGCCGGACAGGAATGGGCCGCTGCCCACTTTGCCGGTCACGAGCAAGCCACGCGATTATGCAATGAGTATCCGAACTCCGGCGCTTATGTTCTCAGCCTGCGCCAACACCCGCGTGATTCCATTCGCTGGCAAGAAGCCGCGCTACACGCCGCCAGACAGTTGAATGACCGCCAAAGTGAGGGCAATCATTTCGGCAACTTGGGCGCGGCTTACGCAGACTTAGGCGAGACAGACAAGGCGATAGAATTCATGGAAGCCGCGCTGAAGATTTTTGAAGAAATCGAATCGCCAAATGCCAACATCGTGCGGCGAAATCTCGAAAAGTTGCGCGGCGAGAGCGTGTGATGCGCGCCGCCAGTCTCACGCCTCAAACCGCGAGAGAGTTCTTTATTGCCCCACAGAGCGGACGGGCAGTAGAAAATGTCCTTGTGTGCATCTCACCCGGCTTGCTAAATCAGAACGCACAACATTGGCACACAAGAAAGAGACGATCCACGAAACGACACGAAACAGCACGAAACAAAATCCACGAATTTCGTGTGTTTCGCTGCGTGTTGTTTCGTGTCGTTTCGTGGATTATGTTTCCCTGTCTGTCCCAATCTGATAAGTTTCGATTTAGAGGATTGTTCCCCCGAACGTTGATTGCCACAGCGCGTGGGTGTGGCGCGTCCGGTTTCGCGCGCACATTCTGGATCGGTTATAATTTGCCGGTCTCTCCTGACGACCAAACACTTGAGTCAGGCACGGCTTCACTCGCAGGGCGCGCGTGCCGCCTTTCCCAGAGGATCAGATTTCATGACCACTAAGCAAACTCGTGTGTCGAACGTGGTTAAGCGTCCGGGCGGCGGGCTGTCCGTTCAAATCCCGCGCCGTCAATCCCGCTCCGTGTTGCGCCGCTTCTGGCTGCCCGCCGTGCTGCTGTTGGCGATTGCGGCGGGCGGGTTGACGGGCGTCGTCATCGCTTATGAGTTGAACTACTCGAAGGCGGCGCGCGAGGTGGCGGCACTGGCGACGTACCGGCCCAGCCAAGTGACGCGCGTCTATGCCGACGACGGCGAGACGGTGATCGGCGAGTTCGCTTTGGAGCGGCGCATTCCGCTTAAGTATGCGGAGATTCCAGAGGTCTTGAAGAAGGCGATTCTCGCCGTCGAGGACGTGCGCTTCTATGATCACATGGGCATCGATCCGATCCGCATTGCGGGCGCGGGCTGGAAGAACCTGACGACGGGCAGCCGCGAGGGCGGCTCGACTTTGACACAGCAGCTTGCCAAAAATTTATTCCTCTCGCGCGAGCAAACATTCAAGCGCAAATTCAATGAGTGGTTGATGGCGCTGGAGATCGAGCGTTATTACACGAAGAACCAGATCATGGAGATGTACGTCAACCACATCTTTCTCGGCGCGCGCGCTTACGGCTTCGAGGCCGCCGCCCAAGTCTATTTCGAGAAGGGTGTCGAAGACCTGACGCTCGATGAGGCGGCGCTGCTCGCCGGCATCCCGCGCTCGACGGCGCAGTATTCTCCGACTGTTAATCCGAAGGCGGCGAAAGAGCGGCGCAATCTCGTGTTGGAGTTGATGGCGAGACACGGTTACGTCTCGCAGGCTGAAGCCGACGCCGCGAAGGCCAGACCGATCAAACTTTCAGAGAAAGCCTATTACCCGCCGCCGACTTCGGCTTACGCCTTTCTCGAATATCCGGTCGAAGAGATCAGACAGTACGTCGAACGCAAGTACACGACGCGCGTCGCGCTCGGCGGCCTCTCTGTCTATTCCACAATTAACGTCGCGGCGCAGAAGAAGGCTTACGAAGCGTTGCGCTCCGGGCTGCGGTTTTACGACCGCGGCCATCGCGGTTGGCGCTCAGATTACCAGAACATCGCTGCCGAGAACGGCGGCACGAGCGCGCCGACGCAATCGCAACTCAACGGCTTCGTGTTGCCCGAATGGTACGGCAACAACTACGAGAAGGACGCCTACATTCGCGGCCTCGTCATGAACATCAATCCCGCGAAGAACGAAGCGACGGTGCGCTTCGGCAACTACACGGCGATTGTCACGCCGAAGGACATGGGCTGGTCTGGCCGTCAACCCAAAAGCGAGTTCAAGCCGGGCGACTTGGCCGAGTTTAAGATCAAAGAGATCGACGACGACAACAAGCGCTTGACAGTCGAGCTATCGCAAATTCCTGACATTCAGGGCGCGCTCTACACCGTCAACGCGAAAAACGGCGAAGTCGTCGCGATGGTCGGCGGCTATAACTTCTACACCAACAAATTCAACAACGCGACACAGGCCTTCAGACAGACCGGCTCGGCCTTCAAGCCGTTCATCTACACCGCCGCCATCGAATGGGGACTGACGCCCGAATCCAAAGTCAGCGGCGCGCCGATTTCAAGAGGCACGGGCAGCGGTCGGTGGCAGCCGCACAACTACGACGGCTCGACCAGTCACGGCGACGTGCCGCTGAAGACGGCGCTCGCCAAATCTCTCAACGTCGCCGCCGTTCACCTGCTCGACATGGTGGGCATCCAGACCGGCGCGCAGGTGGTTCGACGCTTCGGCATCACCGAGCCGATGGCTCCGTATCTCCCGTCGGCTCTCGGCGCGACCGAAGTCCCGCTCGATGAGATGGTCTCGGCTTACTCAGCTTTTCCGAACAAGGGCGTGCGCGTCGAAGACCACTTGATCCGCCGCGTGCTGGATCGCGATGGCGCGACGCTTGAAGAGTGGGAGAAGACGACTTCTAAAGTGACGAGTGAATATGTCGCATTGACGATGGTCGAGTTGATGCGCGGCGTGGTGGAGGGTGGCACGGCGGTAGCGGCGCAGGCGGTCGGCCATCCCCTCGCGGGCAAGACCGGCACCGTCAACGATCACACGGATGTCTGGTTCATCGGCTACACGCCGACTTACGCGACCGGCGTCTGGATGGGTTATCCCGACCGCAAGAAAAATCTCGGCAGAGACATGACCGGCGGTCGCGGCGCGCTGCCGATCTTCGTCGATTTCATGAAAGATTTTCTGAAGGATAAAGAGAAGGAAAATTTCGCGAAGCCGCCCAAGATGTCCGAAGACATCAAAGACCTCTTCGAGCAGCGCCAGCGCGAGATGGCCGAAGAGCGCGCCGCACAGATCGCGCAACGGCGCGCCCTTGTCGGCTCCGACGACTCGACGACGCTACCGGCGACCCTCATCGAGTCAGACCTCGAAAAAATCACGTTGCCGCCTCCACCCGACAGCGTGATCGACAGCGCCCCTAGCACGTCAGAGGACACTCCAAAACGCGCCGAACCCACCGTCCCCCGCATCGACACCGACGACGCCCCGCCCCCGCCCGTCACGCGCCCCCGCGAAGTCGAACCCGCCAAGAAGAAGGGCAAGAAAGGCGAAGGCGACAACTAAAACGATTGCGGAATGCGGAGTGCGGATTATAAAGACAAATTGCTTTTCAATCCGCATTCCGCACTCCGCATTCCGCAATTACCAGAACAGTTTGCTCAAATAGTGGTCGAGCATTCTGCGCCACCATGGCCAGTCGTGATCGACATCATAGCCCCAGAGATCGAGTTGGTGCGGGATGCCCTTGGCGCTGAGGACAGTGGAGAGTTGACGGCTGCGCTCCGGCGCTTCGTAAGCCCCTTGCCCTGACAGGATGTAGATGGCGTCGGCCCGGCGCAGGTGCGAGAGATGGTGGCCGTCGCTCATGCTTGACAAGTAAGAGATCGGATTATTGAAATAAACATTGTCGTCGTGATAGCCGTCGAGGTACGAGCGGATGTCGTAACTGCCGCTCATCGCGATCACGCCGCGCAGTTGATCTGGATGACGGAAGTAAGCGTTCGCGGAGAGAAACGCGCCGAGGCTCGCGCCCGTCGTCAACGGTCGCGCACCGGCGTCGCCCACGTCGTTCCTGATCAACGGCAAGACTTCTTCCATCACGTAGCCGTCATAGCGCGTCAGCAACTCGGCCTTCCACGCGGGCGAGGCTTGGTTATTCAACAAGCTGTGACGATTGACGCTGTTAATCGAATAGGCGCGCACATGTCCTGACTCAATGTGATGCCGGATCGCGCCGACCAGATGAAATCTCTCGTACTCCAAGAAATCAGCCCCGGCGGTGGGAAACATCAAGAGCGGGTATCCGCTATGCCCGTAAGCCACGAGCGGCATCTCCATCCCCAAACGGTGGCTGTACCAAGACGTAATCCGACGTTGCATCTGAAAAAACCCTTCTCTGATTGTCAGTGATAAAAACAGACGAGCGCGACGCTGATTCGTTCGGCGAAGGCGGCCACAGATAATCTCTCACTTCCCGCCCACACGCAAGCCAACCCCATGGCGCGCCCATTTCGCACGCTCGCTTGACGCTCCCGCGAAGCGTCTGTTATAAAAATCCCCGCGTCGAGCAACATTAACTCAACGCAATTTGATAATCCGCAGTAGCTCAATGGCAGAGCATCCGGCTGTAAGTTGTTGCAGCTTCCACAGGTGACTGTGGTTGAAAAACTGGGTGAACTCAGAAGAGCCTAAACCGGCCTGTCAAGCCGGCACGGTAATCCTGAGCGAAGCCTGCTGAAACGGTCTGTGCTATTTTTGGCACAGTGTAAGCAGGAACGCGCAGAGACTAGGGGTTGAGGAACCGGAGCCGATAAGACCCCGCAAGCGCCCGGCAACTTCCTTGAAGGAAGTTGATGAGATAGTCCGCCCCGGTGTGAAAGCATCGGATCAAGCGTAACCGGAGGGTTGTAGGTTCGAGTCCTACCTGCGGAGTTAAATTAGGAACGGGAAGTCCGCGTGATTCGCGGGCTTCCCGTTTTTATTGGAATGTTTGAATACCGCTGTTTCGCCTTGTTTGGATTCTCTACATTGTTCGCAGGATCAACTGCCACCCCATCCGCCGCCGATGTTCTTAACTTACTGCCATTGCGCGCCCGGGGACGCCACTAGCTTGACAACTTTTGAAACCGTTCAGTATTCTACTCGTTCGCGTTTCAGACGCTAAAATCAGAGAGAGTTATCTATGTCAACCTACTTTCCCAGCGGGCAGGGCCTTGCTGAAAATCGCAAGTGGTACGTCGTGGATGCGGCGGGGCAGACGGTCGGTCGTTTGGCGACGGAGATCGCCCGCATGTTGAGCGGTAAGAATAACCCGAAGTGGACGCCGTTCATGGATATGGGCGATCATGTTATCGTGATCAACGCCCGCCAAGCGGTCTTCACCGGCGCGAAGAATGTGCAGAAATTTTACCGCCATCACACGCTCTATCCGGGCGGCCTGCGCGAGATTGCCGCTAAGGATCAATTCGCCAAGCACCCGGAGCGCGTGATCGAGTCGGCGGTCAAAGGCATGTTGCCAAAGACGAAGTTGGGCAAGGCGATGGCGAAGAAGCTCAAGGTTTACGCTGACGCCAATCACCCGCATACGGCCCAGCAACCGCAACCGCTCACCATCGACGCCGGCGGCAACAAATAAGCAACACTAACTTCCATTCCCTAGTTTCTTGAAGGATTAAAAAATCGTGGCTGAGATTCAGTATTACGGAACGGGACGGCGCAAGACTTCGACGGCGCGCGTCTATCTGCGGCCCGGTACGGGCGAGATTCAGATCAACCGCAAGCCTTTCGATCAGTATTTTCCCAATCAGGCGCTCCGCATGGTGATCCGCCAACCGTTGCAATTGACCGAGACGGCGAACAAATTTGATATTCTCGTTAATGTCGCGGGCGGCGGCCCCGCCGGTCAAGCCGGTGCGGTGCGGCACGGTATTACCCGCGCCCTGATGGAATTCAACGCCGACTTGCGCCCGACCCTGAAGGGGGCTGGACTCGTCACCCGCGATCCGCGCATCAAAGAGCGCAAGAAGTACGGACAGAAGGGCGCGCGCAAGCGCTTCCAGTTCTCGAAACGCTAATTCAATTGCGGATTTGGGATTGCGGAATGCGGATTGGAAGGCAGTTGCTTTTAATCCGCATTCCGCAATCCGAAATCTGCAATCCCATTGCCATGTCCGGGTTGGTTGCTTTCTCTGTGAGAGAGTCGCGACGGACACGGCGAGTACATAAACCAATCAACTGAGGAGGTTTCCTTTTGGCATCCGTTACGATGAAAGAACTCTTGGAGGCCGGCGTTCACTTCGGCCACCAAGTCCGGCGCTGGAACCCGAAAATGAAGGATTACATTTTCGGCGAGCGCAACGGCATTAACATTATCGATCTCCAAAAAACGCAGCGCATGTTCCGCGACGCTATCGGGTACGTCACGAATTTGATGGGCGAGGATCGCGGGCGCAACCTGCTCTTCGTCGGCACGAAGCGGCAAGCGCAGGACGCGATTCGCGAAGAGGCGACGCGCGCCAATCAGTTTTATATCAATCAACGCTGGCTCGGTGGCTTGCTCACTAACTTTCAGACCGTGCAGAAGTCGATCAAGCGGATGCGCGATCTCGAATCGATGCAGACCGACGGGCGCTACGAGATGTTGACGAAGAAAGAGCGCATCAAGCTCGACCGCGAGCGCGAGACGCTGGAGAAAAATCTCTCCGGCATCAAGAACATGACGCGCCTGCCCGACGCGATCTTTATCATCGATGTGCGAAAAGAAGAGATCGCCGTCCAAGAAGCGAACCGGCTCGGCATTCCGGTCATTGCCGTCGTGGATACCAACTGCTCGCCTGACGGCGTGGATTATGTGATTCCCGGCAACGACGATGCGCTGCGCGCCGTCCGCCTCTTCGCCTCGCGCATCGCCGATGCGGTGATCGAAGGCCAGCAGATGCAATCCAAAGGCGCTGACGAAGAAGCGACCGAGACTGCCAGCGTGCCGGCGACGACTCCGACCGAGACCGCGCAGCAGGCAGCGCCAGCGGAGGCGACGACTGTCACGCCTGAGATTCAAATGTCTTCGCCCGGCAATCAAGGTTTCGGCAAGACCGGCCAGCAACCCGACAGCATCGGCGATCACGCACAGGCCGGAGCCGGCGCGCCGGTAGCCGGCGCGACCGGCGGCGGCGAAGCGCAGATGCCCGGCTCTACTTCTCCGGAGCAGAGCAAGGACGCGGAGACTGTCGGCGTCGCAAGTTAAAAAGTAAGCAGTAGTCAGTTTTCAGTTTTCAGCAAAGATGTAAGACTGATCCTAGACTGCTCATTTAGAATTTCGGCGAGCGCAGCTCTCGAAGCGGACTTCACCGCCGGGCTGCGCTTTTTCACAGAATCCAGAATTCAGGAGCCAGAAGTCAGAATAGAAAAGCGAAATCTTTATTCTGACTTCTGACTTCTGGCTCCTGAATTCTTTTCTTGAGGAGATTTATAGACATGGCGGAGATTACGGCGGCAGCAGTCAAGGCGCTGCGGGAGAAGACGGGCGCGGGGATGATGGAGTGCAAGAACGCGCTGAACGAAGCGGACGGCAACGAAGAGCAGGCGATTGAAATTTTGCGGAAGCGCGGCCTCGCATCGGCGAAGAAGAAAGAAGGACGCATCGCTGCCGAGGGCGCGGTCGGCTCTTACATTCACATGGGGGGCAAGGTCGGCGTCCTCGTCGAAGTCAATTGTGAGACAGATTTCGTCGCGCGCACCGAAGAGTTTCAGCAACTCATCAAAGACGTGGCGATGCACATCGCCGCTGCCGAGCCGCGTTACGTGACGCGCGAGGAAGTGCCGACTGACACGCTCGACAAAGAACGCGAGATCGCGCGCGCGCAGGCTCAGAATGATCCGAAGAACGCGAACAAACCCGACCAAGTGATCGATAAGATCGTCGAAGGCCGCTTGCACAAGTACTACGAAGAGGCCGTGCTGCTCGATCAGCCGTTCGTCAAAGACCCGGCGAAGACGATCAACGATCTGCTGACCGATAAGATCGCCAGCACCGGCGAGCGCATTACCGTCCGCCGCTTCGCGCGCTACAAAATGGGCGAAGGCTTGGCGAAACGCGACGATGATTTCGGCGGCGAAGTGGCCGCGCTGGCCGGTAATCAATAAAACAGTGATAAGTGATGAGTGACAAGTGACGAGCAGGAAGACCCGCTCACGAGTCACTAATCACGCGAGATGGAAGATGGCACAAGCTGAAGCGCAAGCCGCGGAGACCGTCCCTGTCTATCGCCGGATACTGTTGAAGTTGTCGGGCGAAGCCTTGATGGGCGCGCAGAATTATGGCGTCGATGTTGAAGTCGCACGCGCCGTCGCCGGAGAGATCAGGGACGTGCATGATCGCGGCGTCGAGACGGCAATCGTCGTCGGCGGCGGCAACATTTTTCGCGGAGTTTCCAAGAGCGCGGGCAAAATGGATCGCTCGACCGCCGATTATATCGGAATGCTTGCCACTGTGATGAACGCTTGCGTCTTGCAAGACGCGCTCGAAAAAGTCGGCGTCTATACGCGCATCCTCTCGGCCTTGAACATCCCGGAAGTCGCCGAGCCATTTATCCGCCGCCGCGCCATCCGGCATCTGGAAAAAGGCCGCGTCGTGATCTTCGCCGGCGGCACGGGCAATCCGTATTTCACGACCGATTCGGCGGCGGCGTTGCGCGCGCTTGAGATCAAGGCCGAGGTGATCTTGAAGGCGACGAAAGTCGAAGGCATCTACACCGCCGATCCGGTGACGAACCCGACCGCGACGCGCTACGATTGCATCACGTATCGGGAAGTCCTCGAACAGCAACTCAAAGTGATGGACGCTTCGGCCATCTCGCTGTGCATGGACAACCGGCTGCCGATCATCGTCTTCAACATGCGGACGCCCGGCAACATCACCCGCGTTGCGATGGGCGAGGCCGGCGTCGGCACGAAAGTATGCATGGAAAAGCAGTGACGAGTGACGAGTGCTGAGATAAAGACAAATTCTTGCTCGTCACTCGTCACTCGTCACTTGGAGAAGGATATGTCTGAGAAAGATGTCATCAAAGAGACGCGCCCGCGCATGGAAGCGGCGGTCGATGATTTTCGGAAGAAGCTGGCGAGCGTGCGGACGGGGCGGGCGACGGTCGGCCTGCTCGATCCGGTGTTGGTCGATTATTACGGCACGCCGACGCCTCTCAGCCAGATGGCTTCAGTTCACGTCCCCGAGCCGCAGATGCTGACGGTGCAGCCGTGGGACCAGACGCAACTAAACGCGATTGAGAAAGCGATCCGCGCTGCCGATCTCGGCTTGAACCCGTCGAACGATGGCAAGCTAGTGCGCGTGCCGATCCCGCCCCTCACCGAAGAACGCCGCCGCCAACTTGCCAAGCAAGTCCACGAGATCGCCGAAGATCATCGCACCGCCGTCCGCAGCGTTCGCCGCGACGCCAACGAGCGCCTCAAGAAACTGCTCAAAGACAAAACCATCTCCGAAGACAACGAGCGCGACGGCCTCGATGAAATCCAAAAGCTGACCAACACCTACATCAGCAAGATCGACGAAGCCGCCAAAGCCAAAGAGCAAGAACTGATGAGCGTCTAGCGTGGTTGATAACATTGCTGACATGACCGTCGCGAGCGAAGAAGTGAAGCTCTTTTCCGATGTGGCGCTATCGCGTCGCCTTGAGAGAGCTGAAGCGCGCAGCAACGCGGGATTCATCGAAACCAGAGCCGAACTTTTCCCTGAAAGCGGCGCACGCTGGATCGATGTGGCAGGAGCTTACGCCCTATACGATGGCGCAGCCTCGCCGCTCACGCAGACATTCGGACTCGGACTGTTCGAGGAAGTCACGAGCGCCGAGATGGAGGCGCTCGAAAACTTTTTTCGAGAATGCGGCGCGCCTGTGTTCCATGAAGTCAGCCCGCTCGCCGACCTCGCGTTGCTGGCTCTGCTGAATAAGCGGGGCTATCAGCCGATTGAGCTGACGAGCGTCATGTGCAAACCTATCCGGCGTGAACTTAATCTGGCAGCGGCGCACGACAACAAAATTCAGGTGCGGCTGATCCGCGAAGATGAGCATGAGCTATGGGCGCAGACGGCGGCGCGCGGGTGGAGCGAGTTTGCCGAGTACGCCGATCTGATGTTGGAACTGTCGCGCGTCGGCGTGAAGAACCCGAACATGCTTTCGTTTTTGGCGGAACTCGACGGGCAGCCGATTGCGACGGGCGGGTTGAGCATCAATGACGGAGTGGCGCTCTTAGCCGGGGCCAGTACCGTCCCCGAATCTCGTAAGCAAGGCGCGCAATTGGCGCTGCTCGAAAGCCGCTTGCGCCATGCCGCCGAAAGTGGTTGCGACCTCGCCATGATGGGCGCTCAACCCGGCAGCGCCTCACAACGCAACGCCGAGCGACACGGCTTTCGCATCGCTTACACGCGTATCAAGTGGCGTCTCGCGCGTTGAATGATTAGCACTGGATGACCGCCGCACAGATCGCCTGCTTCGTTGATCAAAAAAAGAAGTGGGCAAAGGAAGAAGAAAAGGGCAAGGGTGAAGTCAATTCAGCCCTTGCCCTTTTTCTATTGTGATACAGCGACGAAGGTAAAATCCTCAATCGCAAATCAAAAATCGCAAAATTACCTCACGGCAGGCCGATGCCGAAGTCGATGCCTGCCGGGAGTCCGAGATTCGCGCCCGCTCCGGCGTTCGGCCCACCGGCTGGACGCTGCGCCATCGCGTTGATGATCGCGTCCACGCCAGCGACGAGCGCAATCGCGTTCAAGCGCGAAGGGTCTGCGCCGTTCGTGCTGGAAACCACGATCATGTCGCCGGGCTTCAACTCTGCGAGCGGCATCGCGGGCAGGCGTTCGAGTAATTCCTGTGCGTCGAAACCGCTGCCCGGCCCACCGCCCATCCGTCGCGGCCCGCCGCCTTGTGCGCCCGGCTCACCACCGCCAGCGGGAGGACGCATCGGCGGTTGGCCTTCGCCCGACGGACGCCGCCTGCCACCACCACCGCCGCCGCCCGTCCCGTCCATCGCTCCGCCATTGCCACCGCCGGCAGCGCGCATCGCCAACATCATCGCGAGTTGCGGCGGCAGACGCCTGAGCGACGTATCGCTGTTGACGACCACCGAAAACGACTGCTTGTCCTGCACGCCGGTCATCTTGATCTCGTTGGTGGCAGGATTCACAGAAACTACTGTACCCAGCACTTGCCGGAATGATCCCGACACGATTTCTTCGGGCGTGAAGCGCGTGCCGTCGGCGTTGCGCTCGCCCAATGCGCGGAGTTGATCGCCGACCTGCAATTCGGCGAACGCGCCCGGCTTCGCATCAGCGAACTTCACGGAATCCGCCGCATAACGACGGTACAACACTTTGTCACCCGCCGCGACGATAATCGGCTTCTGTCCCTCGCGCGTGCGGACGTTGACCGTGATCTCTTTCGTCTCCGGGTTCAAGGCCGCGACCTGCCCGACGATGCCGCGCTGCTGCCACTGCTCGCGATCAGTCTCGTGCTTCTTTGCAATGTCGGCTTTAGTCATCACGATCAGTTGGCGCGCGGGAACAGATTTTTTGTCGTCCGCCACTTTGCCCAACGCCAGCACGCGGTCGCCAATAGCGATCTCGGTCAGAGTGATCTTCGTCGCGCCCGCCAGCGAAGTCGCGCCGGGTTGCGCGCGCATGAAAACGGTTTTGTCGTCGAACATGACAAGGACAGACTCGCCGCCCGTCGTCTTAACCGACAAGCCCTTCAACGCCTGATCGATAGCTGTCACATCCCCAATCACGCGATTCGGCGTGATGCCGGCGTCCGGTTGCTGTGCAGAGGGAGTCGCCGCGCCGGTTGCTTGCCCGGAGACGGCGGCGACGCCAATAGTCGTCAGGCCGCACAAGAAGAGCGCGAAAGTCTGTAGTAACTTCTTCATCATTCTTTCTCTCAGAGGTGTTGCGCCACGGGGAAACAAGATTGTGTTGATGTTCCGGCGGCGCGTTCGTTGCCAATGCTTCGTGGTTTTTCGGAGGCCACTAAATTAGACGCTCGCCGGCACGGATTGGTTACGTTTCGTCGGAAGTTTTTGAGAGGGGAAATGATTGGCGGGGCGACAGACGAGCCGTCAGACTTTCGCGGGCGGCTTCCAGCCGAGTCGGTAACGCGCCGTCAGCGCGAGTCCGAGGCTGGTCACGACGAGCGCGCCGACGGCCAAGAGCCAGACGTAAGGCAAGGTCAGGATCACAGTCCAGAACGCCACACCGAGCAGCAGGGCGACAGATTCCGAACGATGTTTTTCCGACAAGAGAAGGCGTTGCAGCCAACGCCCCGTCGCTGCGTGAATTGCCACGCGACCAAATAAATACGCGACCAAGAGCAGCAGCAAAGCCATCGCGAAAACGAAGACGCCGACGACCGGCGGCAGCACGCGCAGCAATGCCGGCACACCGAAGCCCATCACGCCTGCGCCGACAAGGCCGATCACGGCGACGCGCAAACTCGTCAATTGCAAGCGCGCGGCGGCGCGACTGATCGCGCCGGGCGTGGCGGCGGTCAAGGCCAGAGAGATGATGAACCAGAACAAGATCGAGAGAACGCGCAAGCCCAATGCTGCCGGCGTCAAACTCGGCGTCAAGAGCGTCGTAGGCTCGCGCGCCAAACGTCGCAACTCCTCTTCGTAACCGGCGAACATGAACGTCGCGCTCTCCGGTCGGCGGCCCGGCGCGGTTTTGCCGTGATGGTATGCGCCACCCACCACCCACACATCACCACCGATGTACGAGCCTTCGCGTTGAATGATTGAGCCGCCCAACGTCGCCACATCGCCCTCGACGCGCCCCTCAACCACCACATCACCGCCGAACGCGACGACACCGTGCTTCACCGTCCCGCGCACCACGACCGAACGACCCAACCCGAACACGTCCGCAGGACTCTCGCCTTCGATCACTAAGGCGTTGCTTTCAACGGCCCCGCGGCCCAGCGGCGCACTGGTCCCCTCCGCCAGCGACTGTGCGCCGGCAGCGACGAACACCACACACAGCAGCAATCCGCCGAGCGCGAGCGCACGCAGCGCCGCCGCGATGAGTAATAGCATATTCGCAGATGTGAGTTGTAA
>Ga0136616_10000820_pt1 | contig 15599 bp, 17 predicted proteins | sample AntDrymUQ2992106_2_FD_106648 | JGI IMG/M metagenome (GOLD analysis project Ga0136616, IMG submission 106648) | Polar desert sand microbial communities from Dry Valleys, Antarctica - metaG UQ299 (21.06) | ecosystem: Environmental > Terrestrial > Soil > Desert | place: Antarctica: Dry Valley...
CCAGCGCGAGCTGGCCGACTTCCTGCGCCAGCTCCGGGCCCGGATCGGCCCACAGGAGGCCGGCCTGCCCACCCCAATGGGCCGCCGCCGCACGCCGGGGCTGCGGCGCGAGGAGCTCGCCGCGCTGGCGGGGATCAGCGTCGACTGGTACATCCGCCTCGAGCAAGGTCGTGCCGAACGGCCGTCGCCTTCGGTGCTCGACGCGCTGGCGCGTGCCCTGCGTCTGACGGCGGACGAGCGCGCGCATCTGTATGCGCTCGCGCGCGCGGAGCGCCCTCCGCTCGACCACGCTTCCGCAGAGGCCGCCGACCCCAGCCTGCAGCGCGTCCTGCGTGCACTGCCCGAGGAGGTTCCCGCCTACGTCCTGGGCCGCCGCTGGGATGTCCTGACCTGGAACCGCGGGGCCTGCGAGCTGCTCGTCGACTTCGACGCCCTGCCCGCCGCGGCCCGCAACCTGATCGAGCTCACCTTCCTGGACGAGGCGCTGCGCGACCGCTACGTCGACTGGGAGCGCGTCGCTCACTCCACGCTGGCGAACTTCCGCGCCTCGATCGGACGCCACCTCGATCTGCCCGGGGTGCAACAACTCGTCGCCCACCTCGCCGACACCGACGCACAGTTCGCTGCTTGGTGGGGCCTGCACGAGGTCGAGGAGAAGACGGCCGGGATCAAGCGCTTCCGCGACACGCACGGCGGGTACTTCGAGATGCGCTTCGAGTCCGTCCTGTCACCAACCGCTCAGGATCAGCGGCTGATCATCTACACCACGGCCCCCCGAGGACAGCGATGAGGGCCGGATCGGACCGGTTCGTTTCCCACTATGCCGAGCGGATCGCCCTGCTCCAAGAGGTCATCGACTTCATGTCGACCTCGGACAACCCACCGCGCGACGGCCGTCGCGCCCAGGCCGAGCGCAACGATCTGCAGGTCCACCGGCCCCTCCCCCGCTAGGCAGCTTCGGTGTCTCGCAGCATCGCACCCGGGAACGCTTGGGAGGCCAACCCGCTCTGGCATGCTGGCCGACGATGACGACCGTCCCCGAGGCCATGGTCACCTGGAGCCTGCTGACCTCGTCGCGCACCCGCGCGGCCTTCGATCCGTCGCGGGTGGTGCTGCGCGACGGCAACCGGCGCGGCGCCGTGGCCGTGCGCGCGCGGCAGGGGGTGGCCCGCCGCGCGGAGCCTGCCTCCGTGGGTCCGCTGGTGCTCGAGGCGCGCTCCGGGGCGGGCGAGGTGGTCTGCGAGGTCTGGGGCCCGCCGCGGACCCCGGCCGACGAGGCCGCGCGGGCGCTGGACGCGGCGGTCGCCTGGGCCGGGCTGCGCGACGACCCCGGGGCGCTGCGCGAGGTGGCGGCCGGGCACCCGGTGGTCGCGGGGCTGCTGCGCCGGCTCGGCGAGGTCCGCCTCAGCCGCATACCGAGGGTGGGCGAGGCCCTCGGCCGGTCGGTGCTCAGCCAGCTCGTGCAGGGCGGCGAGGCCCGGCACAGCATCCTGGGAGTGGCGGCCTGCGCCGGTACGGAGGCGCCGGGGCGGTTGTGGACCTGGCCGAGCGCCGACCAGCTAGGCGTGGTCCCGGCCTGGACGCTGCGCCGCTGCGGCGTCTCGCTGCGAGGCGCGAAATCCCTGCACGCGGGGGCGCTGGCGGACCGGCGGCTGACGGAGGCGGTGGCCGACTTCGCCATGCTGGACCGTCGGCTACGCGCCCTGCCCGGCGTGGGCGCCTGGACCAGCGCGGAGACCCGCCTCGCCCTCGGCGACCCGGACGCGGTCAGCGTGGGCGACTACCACCTGCCCACGGTCGTCGGCAGCGTCCTGACCCAGCGTCCCACCGCGCGCGCCGAGGGCGTGTTCGACGACGCGGCGATGGTGGCGCTGCTCGCCCCCTTCGCCGGTCAGCGCGGGCGGGTGATCCGCCTGTGCGAGCTGGCTGCGGGTCGTCTCGTTCCAGACGTCCCTCGTCGGGGCCCGAGGGTGGCGCCTTCAGCTCACCGCTACTGGTGACCTCGGCCTGCTGGCCCTTGCGGGCCTGCTCCTCGGCGTCCTTGGCGATCACGGCGATCTGTGACGTGAACACGAACGGGTGGATCGGCAGCAGCACCCACCAGTAGAGCCGGCCCCACACGCCACGCGGGGAGTACAGCGCCCGCTGGGTGACGTGCGAGGCGGCCTCGCCCCCGCGTTCGATGATCTTGAACTCCAGCCACGCTTTGCCCGGGACCTTGCTCTCCATCCGCAGCCGGATGACCCAGGGGTCCCCGTGCTCGGCGCCCTGGCGCAACTCCTCCACGCGCCACAGGTCCAGGGCGTCGCCGACCCGCAGCCGTTCGGGGTCCCGCCGCCCACGCCGCAGCCCCACCCCGCCGATCAGCCGGTCCAGCAGACCGCGCAGCTTCCAGGCCCACACGTAGCTGGGCCAGCCGTTGTCCCCGCCGATGCGCGACACCGCGGCGAACACCTGCTCCGGCGAGGCGTCGACGTCGCGCTCGCGGATGTCGCTGAGCAGCGTGCCGCCGGTCCAGTCGGGGTCGCCCGGATAGGGGTCGGCGGGGCTGTGGCCGGCCAGGTCGGCGTCGCGCCAGGAGGTCTCCACCTCCTGGTCCTTGATCCGCTGCAGCGCCAGGCGCACCGACTCCTCGTAGTGCAGCGGGTCCCCGGGGACGACCTCGCGGATGTCCTCGCCGTCGGCGCGGACCACCACCTCGCTGGCGAGGCTCTGGATCAGCGGCTTCGCCAGTCCGAAGGGCACCGGCGTGAACAGGTTCACCCAGCCCGACGACAGCGTGGGGGTCAGCACCGGCACCTTGACGATGAACCGTGGCCGCAGGCCCGCGACCCGCGCGTAGGCCGTCATCATGTCGAGGTAGGTCATGACCTCGGGACCGCCGATGTCGTAGACGTGCCACTGCGGCCGATCGTCCTCCGCCACCCCGACGAGGTAGCGCAGCACATCGCGGATGGCGATCGGCTGGGTGCGGGTGCTCACCCAGCGCGGCGTGATCATCACCGGCAGGCGCTCCACCAGGTAGCGCAGCATCTCGAACGATGCGCTGCCGGAGCCCACGATGATCGCCGCGCGCAGGATGGTCGTCGGCACGGAGGACTCGTAGAGGACCTCGCCCACCTCTGCCCGGCTGCGCAGGTGCTCGGAGGTCTCGTTGGTGATATCGCCCAGCCCGCCGAGGTAGACGATCCGGCGCACGCCCGCGAGCTCCGCGCCGCGGCTCACGTGCCGCGCGATCCTTCTGTCCGCAAAGGCGAAGTCGCCGTGGGCGCCCATGGAGTGGACGAGGTGGAAGACCACGTCGACGTCATCGAACGTGGGCTGGATCGATCCGCGCTCCAGCAGGTCGCCGTGGACGATCTCCACGCGGTCCGCCCAGGGCAGGCCCTGCAGCTTCTGCGGCGAGCGGGCGAGACAGCGCACCCGGTAGCCCGCCTCCAGCAGCCGCGGTACGAGGCGGCCGCCGACGTAACCTGACGCTCCGAGGACCAGGACGAGCCGGCCGCTTTCGCTCATGTCCCCACGGTACCCATGCGAAGCGCTGCCTAAGGGCATGACCGCGTACGACAACCCCCTCATCGTCCAGTCCGACCGCACCGTGCTGCTGGAGGTCGCCGCGCCGCGTGCCCGGGAGGCCAGGGCCGCGCTCGCGCGCTTCGCCGAACTGGAGAAGTCCCCCGAGCACGCCCACACGTACCGGATCAGCGCGTTGTCGCTCTGGAACGCCGCGTCCGCCGGGTCACCCCCGACGACGTGGCGGCCACCCTCGACGGCTTCGCGAAGTACCCGGCGCCGCCGTCGCTGGTGGTCGACGTCCGCGAGGAGATGAGCCGGCACGGCCGCCTCCGGCTGGTGCGCGACTTCGACTCCGGCGGGCTGGCCCTGACGACCGACGAGGTCGCCCTCCTGGAGGAGGTCGCCCGCGATCGCGAGGTCGCGACGCTGCTGGGCCCGCGCCTGGACGGCAACCGCTACGCGGTGCGCCTCGGCGACCGGGGCCTGCTGAAGCAGGCGCTGCTGCGGCTGGGCTGGCCGCCCGCGGACGAGGCCGGCTACACCGAGGGCGCCGGTCTCGAGCTGGACCTCATCTGCGAGCTGCGCGGCCACCAGGGCGAGTCCGTGGCGTCGTGGTGGGCCGACGGGTCCGCGGCCGGAGGCAGCGGGGTGGACAAGACCACGCTCACGGCCGATGACGTCGGCGAGTACTCCGGTGACCGCAAGCAGATCCGTTCGCCTCCGCCGTCCGCACCGAGATCCGCGTCGACCTGCCAGACGACGCCCGGCTGGCCTACGCGGTCGCACCGGCGGCGGAGCGCTACCGCATGGCCGCGACCGCGCCGGAGAAGCAGATCCGACAACCGCCGCCCAGAGGCGGGCTTCTTCCATCCAGCTCGTGGCACCCGCCCAGAATACCACCGCTGTAACTCTAACTGAACGGTATTGCGGCTAACCTGGCCCGGTGCGCAACGACCCCTACGACGTGCTCGGTGTGGACCCCGGCGCCGACGCGGCGACCATCCGCGCGGCCTACCTCGCGCTCATGCACGAGTACCACCCCGATCACCGCCCCGGCGACGGCGACGCCGCCGAACTGGCTCGTCGCGTGAACGCCGCCTACGGGATCTTGGGCGACCAGAACCGCCGGGCCGCGCACGACCGTCGGCGCGGCGCGCGCACCGCCCGCGGCACGGCGGCGCCCGCCGAGCCGGGAGCGGGCGTCGGCGTTGCGCGGCCGGCTGCCTACTCCGATGAGCGCCGGACCTTCCAGCGCTCCTTCACCGAGGCGACGGTGCGCTACGCGCTCGTTGTGTTCGTCATCGGTACGGTCCTGCTGCTCAGCCTGGCGGCGCAGTAGCGGCGCCGGGCGGCCGCGCGACGTCCACCGCGTGACGCAGCGGTGCGAGGAACGGGAACGCCGCGTGGTCCAGCTCCTCGGCGGGGGTGAACTCGCCGAGCCCGTCGTCGGTGAAGGGCGCCGCCGTGACGGCCAAGTGGTGGTTGCGGGCGCCGTACACCACGACCACCACGTCGATCGGCCCGTCCTCGCTGTCGGCGGCGCCCTCGGCCACGAAGCCGAACGCCGGTGCATCGGCGGGGCGCAGCACGTCGCGGGCGAACGCGGCGAGCAGATCGTAACGCTCGGGGTCGGCGACTGGGAAGTCGGGGAACGTGGTCACCTTCGTGGCCTGGGACAGCGGGAGCACGGCGGCGGGCGGCAGCGGGCGGTCCTCCCGGGCCACCAGCTCGCGGGCCGCTTCCCGGCAGACCGCCTCCAACTCCTCGATCCTCACGACGCCGGCTCCGGCTCCGGCGAGGCCAGCGCCAGCTCGTCCAGCGCGGCGAGGAACGCGGCGTCCCAATCATTGTCCTGCGCGTGCTCGGGCACGACGACCTCGGCGATGCGCTCGCGCACGTCCCGCGGGACGGCATAGGGGTCCGCCGCCTCCAGGCCGAAGGCGCGCCGGCGGTCGGCGGGGTCCTCACGGTCGTCCAAGGTGCTGGCGAAGTCGCCGGGCCGCGCGACGGCCACGAGGACCACGTCCGCGTCCCAGTCGGCGATGACCCGCTGCCCCGCACGATTCGCCTCGCCGCGGTTGGCCTGCTCGGTCTCGTAGGTCAGGCCGACAACGTCGACGCCGTACTCGGACGCCGCGCGCAGGCCCTGCTCGACCTGTTCGGACAGGATGCCTGCGTCGTCGAGCAGCACCTGCCCCTCGGCCCGCTGCGGCAGCGCGAAGTCCACGGGCGGCTCCCCGCACCCGCCGGCCAGCGCCAGCACCACCACGAGTGCCGCAGTCCTACGCATCCAGGACCTCACGAAGCCGCCGCATCGGCGCTTCGATGGCGTGGCGCGGCGCCAGCTCGTCGAGCCGCGCGTCGTCGCGCTCGCCGCGCTCCACCACCAGCGTCAGGTCGCGACGCACCGGCACGATCGACTTCATGGTCTCAAGGTAGTCGGCCGCGGCGGCGACGCGCTCCCCCAGCCGCTTCGTCAGCGTCCCGGCGGCGGCCACGATCGCGTCGAGCGATTCGTGCTCGGTCACCAGGTCGCGGGCCGTCTTCTCCCCTACCCCGTTCACCCCCGGCAGCCCGTCGGACGGGTCGCCGCGCAGGATGGCGAAGTCGACGTAGCGCGCGGCCGGCACGCCGTACTTCTGCTTGACGCCGCGCTCGTCGAAGCGCGCCAGCTCCTTTACGCCCTTCACGGTGAACAGCACCCGCACCACCGGCCCGTCCCCATCCGCCCCGTCGCGCACGAGCTGGAGCAGGTCACGATCGCCGGTGACGATCTCCAGGCAGTCGCCCGCGACGGCCTGCGCGCAAAGGGTGCCGATGGCGTCGTCGGCCTCCCAGCCCTCGGCCCACACCTGGATCGCCCCCAGGGCGTCGAGGACCTCGCGCAGCAGCTCGAACTGCCAGGGCAGCTCCTCGGGGTCGGGCAGACGGTCCGACTTGTAGCCGGCGTAGGCGGCGACACGCGGCGCCGGGCGCCAGTCGTGGTCGAGGCAGTGCAGCACCTCGTCGGGCGCGTGGGTGCGGGTCAGGTGCGCGACCATGTCGAGGTAGCCGCGGACGGCGTTGACCGCCCGGCCATCGCCGTCGGTGATGGTCGCGGGCAGCGCGAAGAACGCACGGTAAGCGAGGCTCGAGGTGTCGAGCAGGAGCCGGTGTGTCATCCGTGGAGGATAGGTCGTGCGGCGAGGCCGTCCGTCCCGCGCGACTAGCATGCCGGCCATGGCGGTCGACACCCTTGTCTGGATCACCGGCGCGTCCTCTGGCATCGGCGCCGCGCTCGCCGCGGACCTGCCCTTCGCCGACGCCGCCGTGGTGGACGTCTCGCGCTCCGGCGGGGTGGACGGGGCCGAGCACCTGCCGGCCGACCTCGCCGACCCGGCCGCCTGGGCGCTCGTGGAGAGCCACCTGCTCACCCGCCTGAGCGCTACCTCGGCGCGCAGGGCGGTGTTCGTGCACTGCGCGGGGACGCTGGACCCGATAGGGCCCGCCGGTGCGGTCGACTCACCGGCCTACGCCCGCAACGTGCTGCTGAACGCCGCGGCGCCGCAGGTGCTGGGTCACGCGTTCCTCAAGGCGGTGGGGGGCTTCGCGGGCATGTCGCATCTGTACCTGCTGTCCTCGGGGGCTGCGACCCGCCCCTACCCCGGCTGGTCGAGCTACGGCGCCGGCAAGGCCGCGGTGGAGCAGTGGGTGCGCACCGCCGGCGAGGAGCAGCGGCGCCGCGGCGCCGACGGACTGCCCTCCTGCCAGGTGCTCGCGGTCGCCCCCGGCGTGGTGGCCACCGCCATGCAGGAGCAGATCCGCGCCACCGCCCCCAGCGACTTGCCGGACCTCGACAGGTTCACCGGTCTGCACGACCGCGGCGAGCTGCGCGCGCCCGCCGACGTCGCCCGCCAGATCTGGTCGCTGACCGACCGTGACCTGCCCTCCGGCACCGTCCTCGACCTGCGCACCCTCGACCCGGCCCCGGGCGGCCACCCCTGAGAGGATCGACATGCGCTTCCGCACCACCATCCTGCAGGGCGGCAAGACGGCGACCGGAATCCAGGTTCCCGAGGAGGTCGTCGAGGCCCTCGGAGCGGGCAAACGGCCCGCGGTCAAGGTCACGATCAACGGCTACACGTACCGCAACACCGTCGCGGTGATGGGCGGCGTCTCCATGGTCGGCGTCAGCGCGGAGCACCGCGCCGGCGCCGGGGTCGCAGGGGGTGACGAGGTGGAGGTCGATATACAGCTCGACGCCGCCCCGCGCGAGGTGACCGTGCCGGCCGACCTCGCCGCCGCCCTCGATGCCGAGCCTGAGGCCCGGCGCAGGTTTGACGGTCTGTCCTACAGCAACAAGTCATGGCACGTGCTGCAGGTCGAGAGCGCCAAGACCGACGAGACGCGGCAGCGCCGCATCGCCAAGTCGGTCGACATGCTCAGGCAGGGCCGCGCCCGCTGACCGCGTGGCGGAGCGCCAGGCTCAGCCGGGTGACAGGATCTGCAGACCGGGGTCGACAGCGTGCAGGTCGCCGGGGTCTGAGGTGACGACGGGATGACCGCGTTCCCGGGCGCACAGCACGACGGAGACGTCCACCACATCAGACGCGCTCGTGTGCGCGCACAGCTTGCCGACGGCGAGGGCTGCGCGTTGATCGAGCGGTACGACCTCGGTGACCGTCGAGCGGAGCAGACGCGCGATCCTCGCCTGCCGAGCGCTGCCGCGCCAGGACTGGGCCAATGCGCCGGCCGGGATGGACACGGGCGCGCCGTGCTCGAGGGCTCGGCTCACCAGTGCACGCATCCGAGCACTCCCCGCCTCGAGCGCGATCAGCGCGCCCGCGTCGAGGGTCGTCCCGGTCACGGTCTCAGACCGAGCGCACGCTCAGCCCAGGCGTAGTCGTCAGGCGTCGGCACACCGTGCTCGGCGTCCATCTCGGCCAGCATCTCGACGAGCTCCTCGTCAGCCGACCGGCGAGCCAGCGCCTCCGCGACGTAGGCGGACACCGACGTCGCCCTGCCCTCGGCGACCGCGCGCCGGGCCTTCTCCACCTGCTCGTCGGGCAGGCTCACCGCGATCTTCACCGTCATACCGCGGATCATACCGGCCTGCCTGGCGGGGTGTGCGTGCGTCCAGTCAGGTCTCGGCGAGGACGTGAGCGAGGTCGAAGTCGACCGGGTGTTCGAGCTGGTCGAAGGTGCAGGAGTGGGGGTCGCGGTCCGGGCGCCAGCGCACGAAGTGGGCGACGTGGCGGAAGCGCGCGCCCTCCATGTGATCGTAGGAGACCTCGACGACCAGGTCGGGGCGCAGCGACTCGAACGACAGGTCCTTGCCGGCGTTCCAGCGCGAGCCAGCGGTCGCCGTCGGTGTGCGCTCCTCGTGCTCCCAGGCCCGCCAGGGGTGCGACGTGTCGTCCGGGTCGCGGTACGGCGCGAGCTCGTGGAGCAGCTCGCGGCGGCGCGCGGCCGAGAAGGACGCCGCGACGCCGACGTGCTGGAGCGCGCCGTGCTCGTCGTACAGGCCGAGCATGAGCGAGCCGACCACCGGGCCGCTCTTATGCCAGCGGAACCCTGCCACCACACAGTCCGCCGTGCGCGCGTGCTTCACCTTCACCATGAGCCGGGAGTTCTCGGCGTAGGGGATGTCGCCCGCCTTGCCGATGATCCCGTCCAGCCCGGCGCCCTCGAAGCTGTCAAACCACTCCCGTGCCTGATGCAGGGAGGTGGTCGAACGGGTCAGGAACACCGGTGGCTGCGAGGACGCCATCGCCTCCTCCAGGGCCGCGCGCCGCCGGGTGAACGGCTCGTCCATGTAGGAGACGTCGTCCAGCGCCAGCAGATCAAAGGCGATGAGCGACGCCGGGGTCTCCTCGGCGAGCAGCCGGACCCGCGACGCCGCGGGATGGATGCGCTGCAGTAGCGCCTCGAAGTCCAGCCCCGGCCCGCGCGGCACCACGATCTCGCCGTCCACCACGCAGCGCTGCGGCAGCTGCGCCTTCACGGCCTCGACGACCTCTGGGAAGTAGCGGGTCAGCGGTCGCTCGTTGCGGCTGCCCAACTCCACCTCGTCGCCGTCGCGGAAGACGATGCAGCGAAACCCGTCGAACTTCGGCTCGTAATGCAACCCCTCGGGTATCGCATCACGCGACTTCGCGAGCATCGGCTTCACGGGCGGCATCACCGGCAGGTCCATGCCACCATCCTGCCCCGCCGACGCCCTCACACGGACGATCCCGCGCCGGAGAAGGATGCCGTAGCATTCTTGCTTCGGCGTGCCGCTGCGGGAGCACCGTCAACGAGCGCCCCTTTCGCAGGAGCCGCTCGCGGGAGCGCTGCGGCCCGAGCGTCCTGGGTAACGCACCCGGGAGCGGCGCTAGCCTGCGGGGATGGTGACCGTGGCTGTGCCCTACCACCTCGACCGGCGGCTCGACGGCTTCGACGTGGGCATACCGTTTGACCGAGAGGTCACCGCGGAGCTGCCTTCGGGGGGACCGTGGGCGCGGATGGCGGTGCTGTACCAGCAGGTCGCCGAGACGGTCAGCAGCCAGACGTCCCCCTCGCTGGTCGTCTCCGGGGACTGCACCGCCAGCCTGGGGGTCCTGGCGGGGCTGCAGCGCGCCGGCCACGACGTGGGCATCGTGTGGTTCGACGCCCACCCCGACTTTCACACCGAGGACACGACGACCTCGGGCTACCTCGGTGGCATGCCGCTGGCGCTGGCGGCGGGCGTCGGCGCGCTCACACTGCCGACCGCGCTGGGCTTGCGCCCCGTGCCTGGGACTCGGATCGTCCTGGTCGACGCCCGGGACACCGACGCAGGTGAGCACGTGCTGCTCGAGCAGTCCGAGGTGACGCGGGCCAACGTGGCGGACCTGCGCGACGTGGATCTGCCCGAGGGTGACCTCTACCTGCACGTCGACCTCGACGTCTGCGATCCAGGCGACGTCCCCGATCTGCTCTACCCCACGCCCGGCGGCCCGGCCCTGGACGACGTCCTCGACGCGGTTCAGCGCGTCGTCGCCAGAGGCGGCGTCGCAGCGATAGGTCTGGCTGCCACCTGGCAGCACGACACCTCGACGACAGCAGCACAGCGACTGGTCATGCGGCGTCTCCTGGCGGCCACCAGGGGTTGACCAGCATTCCTCGCTTGGGACTGTCTGCCCGCGCGCGTGCGTCGGCGCCATTCCTCGACGCAGAACCTACCGGTCGGTAACCTGTTGCGATGGACCAGCGCCTGCGGGACCTGCTCGCTGCGGCGACGGCGCCCGCGCCGGACCCCGCGGAGGTCGCGGGGCTGCCCCTGCCGGAGTCCATGCGCGCCGCAGTCGTCCGCCGCGGCGACGTGGAGATGTTCCAGGGCCTCGCTGCCAAGGACAAGGACCCGCGCGCCTCGCTGCGGGTCGAGCAGGTCCCCCTACCCCCGTTGGGCCCGAACGAGTGCCTGGTGGCGCCGATGGCCTCCGCGCTGAACTTCAACACCGTGTGGACGGCGCTGTTCGAGCCGGTGCCCACCTTCACGTTCCTGCGCAAGCTGGGCCGCGAGTCCGACCTCGGCCGCCGCCACGACCTCGACCACCACATCGTCGGCTCCGACGCGTCCGGGGTGGTCCTGCGGGTCGGTCCCGGGGTGAGTCGCTGGCGCCCGGGCGACCGCGTGACCGTGCATTGCAACGACGTGGACCTGGAGGGGCCCGAGGGCCACGACGACTCCATGCTCGACACACACCAGCGCATCTGGGGCTTCGAGACGAACTTCGGCGGCCTGGCCGAGATCAGCCTGGTCAAGGCGAACCAGCTCATGCCGATGCCGACGCACCTGGACTGGGAGGAGGCGGCGTCGCTGTCGCTGACCCTGGCCACCGCCTACCGCATGCTCGTGAGCCCCAACGCGGGTGCGATGAGGCAGGGCGACGTAGTGCTGGTCTGGGGCGCCACCGGCGGGCTCGGCGGCTTCGCGGTCCAGCTGGTGCGCAACGGCGGGGGCATTCCGGTCTGCGTGGTCTCGTCGGCGGACAAGGCCGAGCTGCTGCGCTCGCTGGGCGTCGAGCGGATCATCGACCGCTCCGCGGAGGGCTACGAGTTCTGGGCCGACGGCCAGCCGCAGCCCGCCGAGTGGCGGCGCTTCGGGTCGCGGATCCGCGAGCTGACCGGCGGCGAGGACCCCGACCTCGTCTTCGAGCACCCCGGACGTGCCACCTTCGGCGCCAGCGTCTACGTGGCGAAGCGCGGCGGCACCGTGGTCACCTGCGCCTCGACCAGTGGGTACACCCACGAATACGACAACCGCTACCTGTGGATGCAGCTCAAGCGCGTAGTCGGATCGCACTTCGCGAACTACCGAGAGGCCTGGCAGGCGAACCGCCTTGTGTCGCTGGGCATGATCCACCCGATCCTCACCCGCACCTACCCGCTGGCCGAGGTGGCGGAGGCGGCCTACGCCATCCACTGCAACGCCCACACCGGCAAGCTCGGGGTGCTGGTGAACGCCGAGCGCGAAGGGCTGGGCATCGTGGACAGCGAGAAGCGCGAGCGCTTCGCCGAGCAGCTGTCGGGCTGGCGGCAGCTTGTCTGATCCCGTGATCCGGTCCCACGTCGTGACGGGCGGTGGCCGGGGCATCGGCCGCGCCGTGGTGGAGCGGCTGCTGCGCGACGGCGACGCGGTGGTCGCGATCGAGCTCGACCCGGCTGCGCTGGCCTGGACCGCCGACCATCCCGCCGCCGCGCGCGTGCGCGGCGTGGCCGGCGACGCCGGGGACGAGGCCGTCACCGAACGCGCCGCCGACCAGGCGCAGTCCGCGGGGACGCTCGTGGGCTGGGTGAACAACGCCGCGGTCTTCCGCGACGCCTCGCTGCACGGCGGGCCGACCCGCGCGGTGCTCGAGCTGATCGCCGCGAACCTCGAGCCGGCGGTGGTCGGCTGCGCCACCGCGGTGCGCCGCTTCCTGGCCGCCGGCGGCGGGGCGATCGTCAACGTCTCCTCCCACCAGGCCAGCCGTGCGGTTCGGGGCGGCCTGCCCTACGCCACCGCCAAGGCCGCGGTGGAGGGGCTGACCCGGGCGCTGGCCGTGGAGTACGGGCCGCACGGCATCCGCGTGAACGCCGTGGCGCTGGGCTCGATCACCACGGAGCGCTACGGCGCGCTGCTGCGCGGGTCCGACCCCGCGGAGGCCGCCCGCATCGAGTCGGAGGTGGCCGCGCTGCACCCGCTCGGACGGGTCGGGCGTCCCGAGGAGGTCGCCGCGGCCATCGCCCACCTGCTGTCGGACGAGGCGAGCTTCATCAGCGGCGCGACGGTCCCCGTCGACGGCGGCCGCGCCGCCCTCGGCCTCGACCCCGAGGCCCGCGACGCAGGCGTCCCGGGGACCTGAGCGCGCCGCGGGTCAGGCCAGCGGCCAGGCGCTGTCGGCGTCGGCGGGGAACAGCAGGCAGACCGAGGCGCCGGGCCGGGCGCGCTCCAGCGACAGGCGCCCGCCCTCGGCCTCCACCAGCGTGCGCGCGAGCGGCAGGCCCCGGCCGTCCTGACCGGGCGCCGGGGCCCGGCCGTTGAGCAGGCTGCCCTCGCGCTCGGCCGGGATGCCCGGGCCCTCGTCGGCCACGCACACACGCACGCCGCCCAGCACCTCGGCCACGCTCACCGTGATGGTTCCGGCGCCGTGCTCCAACGCGTTGTCGAGCAGGACCTGCAGGCTCTGGCCCACCGCGGCGGAGCGGGCGCGCACCGGCGGCACCGGGACGGTCTCCAGCCGCACCTCGCGGCCACGGGCTCTCGCCAGCGACTGCCAGGCGTCCAGACGCGCGCCGGCGAGATCGGCGAGGTCGAGCCGCTCGTACCCGCGCGGCGCCTCGGCCAGCGCCAGCAGCTCCTCGATGGTCGCCTCCAGGCGGTCGGCCTCGGCGATCGCGGCCTTGACCAGGGTGGGGTCGGCTGCGGTGAGCTCCAGCGCCTCCAGGTCCAGACGCAGCGCGGTGAGCGGCGTGCGCAGCTGGTGGGAGGCGTCGGCGTTGAAGGAGCGGCTGCGCTCCAGCATCGCGCCGAGCCGGCTGGCCGTGGAGTCCAGCGCCGCCGCGACCTCATCCGGCTCCGGCAGCCCGCTGCGGGGCGCGCGGGCGCTGAAGTCGCCCTCGCCGAGCCGGCGGGCTGACGCGGCCAGTCGCTGGATGGGGCCCGCGAAGCGCCGGCCCTGCCAGACGGCAAGCAGCGTGGCCGCGATCAGGGACATCACCGCCAGCCCGCCGATGGCCAGCCGCAGACGGGCGCTGGCCAGCATCACCTCGTCGTCGTCCTGCAGCACCCGCACGAGGACGGTGGTGCCGTCCAGGTCGTAGGGGATGGTGACGGCCAGCAGGCCGTGCTTGTGGAACCGGCCGGGCGCCCCGTCGGCGTTCTTCGCGGCGTGGCGCAGGTCCTCGTCGAAGGGCGGCTCGCGCCCGGCGAACCCGCCGTCAAGGCGCTGCAGGCCCTCGTCGGTGCGGGCGTAGAGGAAATAGGTGCGGTCGTCGTCGCCGAGCTGGCGCACCAGCGCGAACAGCAGGCGTCGCGCCTCCTGCGGGGAGTCGGAGTCGCGCACGCCCTCCACCTGCTCCCAGTAGCGGTCGACGGTGTCCTCCAGCTCCGTGTACGCCGCACGCTCCACGGCGGTGCGCGCGAGGTAGGTCAGCGGGAGGCCGAGCAGCACGATCGCGACCGCCGCCGCGGCCACGGTGGACAGCAGTAGCCGATGCCTCACGTTGGGGCCGGCTCGAAGCGGAAGCCCACCCCGCGGATGGTGGTGACGTAGTGGGGCTGGGAGGCGTCGTCGCCGAGCTTGCGGCGCAGCCACGACACGTGCATGTCCAGGGTCTTGGTGGAGCCGAACCAGGTGGTCTCCCAGACCCGCTCCATGATCCGCTCGCGGGTCAGCACGGTACCGGCGTGCTCCACGAGCAGCGCGAGCAGGTCGAACTCCTTCGCGGACAGCTCCAGCTCCTCGTCGCCGCGCCACACGCGGCGTCCCGCGCGGTCCACGCGGACGTCCTGGGCCTCCACCGTCCCGCCCGCCTCCTCGCGCCCCTCACGGGCCCGCCGCAGCAGGGCCCGCAGGCGCGCCAGCAGCTCGGCCAGGCGGAACGGCTTGGTGACATAGTCGTCCGCGCCGGCGTCCAGCCCGACCACGATGTCGGCCTCCGAGGTCCGTGCGGTGAGCATCAGCACCGGCACGCCGGGGACCGATTGGCGCAGGCGGCGCGCGACCTCCACGCCGTCGAGATCGGGCAGGCCGAGGTCGAGCACCACCGCCTGCGCGCCCTCCGGCGCCCGGCGCAGCGCCTCGCGGCCACTGGCCACGCGGGTGACCGCGTAGCCGTCCCCACGCAGTGCCGCGGCCAGCGGCGTGGCGATGCCGTCGTCGTCCTCGACCAGGAGGATGAACGGATCGGTGCGGTTCACGACGTCCATGACCTCCAGCCTGCGCCCCCGCCTGCCAGGATCGAGGGTCTTCTTGGGATTTTGCGGTTTGTTGACCACCGTTGGTGACGACCCTGGGCGTGGTCTGCTTAGCGTTGCCGTCATCGAGTGTGCACCGACGAGAGCTGAAGAACAGGACGACGAGCGATGGATGCGGACATGTGGGCGCGCAGCAGCGGTCAGCAGCGGGTCGGCGACCTGGGCGCCGGGCCGCCGGCCGACGACGACGGGTACAGCGACCCAGAGTCCACGCAGCGCCTTGCGGGCGGGGGGTACCAGTCCGAGCCACGGCCGGTCCCGGGCTGGGAGCCGCCGCCGCCCGCAGCGCCCTCGGGCGGACAGCCGTCCGGTTCGCGGCCCGGCTGGTCCAGCCTCATCGCCTCGGCGCTGGTGGCCGCGGTCGTCTCCGCACTCGTCACACTCGGCGTGACGAACCTGGACTCGGGTGCCGGGGACCGGACGTCGTTCGCGGACCGCAACGACGAGCCGGCCGCCGAAGCCTCCGAAGCGGCCGCGGAGGTGATGCGCACGACGACGCAGGGCAGCAGCGTGGCCGAGATCGCCGCGGCCGCGCTGCCCTCGGTCGCGCTGGTCGACGTTGCCGGTGACCAGGGCCAGGGCGCCGGCTCGGCGGTGGTGTACCGCGAGGACGGCTACC
>Ga0136616_10000821_pt1 | contig 15586 bp, 13 predicted proteins | sample AntDrymUQ2992106_2_FD_106648 | JGI IMG/M metagenome (GOLD analysis project Ga0136616, IMG submission 106648) | Polar desert sand microbial communities from Dry Valleys, Antarctica - metaG UQ299 (21.06) | ecosystem: Environmental > Terrestrial > Soil > Desert | place: Antarctica: Dry Valley...
CTCGACCTTCAGCACGGTGACACCCACCGTGCAGGTCTTTCCCTCGATCGGCCCGCTCGACGGCACCACGGTGGGCGTCGGCATGCCGATCAGGGTCTACTTCGACCAGCCGGTCTCCGACAAGGCCGCCGCCGAACGGAACCTCGTAGTGAGTACGTCGACAGAAGTCGTCGGCGGCTGGAACTGGTTCTCCGACACCGAGGTCCACTGGCGCCCGCAGGTCTATTGGCCGGCCAACACCGAGGTACGCCTGGACGCGAACCTGTACGGCGTCAACCTCGGACCCGGTGCCTGGGGTCAACTCGACCGCAGCATCGCCTTCACGATCGGCGCCTCGCATGTCTCGGTGGCTGACGCCGCCACGTACACAATGCAGGTCTACTCGGACGGGGCACTCGTCCAAACCTTCCCGGTCAGCATGGGCAGCCCTGAGTTCCAGACCCGCAGCGGGCCGCACGTGGTCATCGACCAGGAGCGCAACAAGATCATGGACTCGACGACCTACGGGCTCGCATTGGATGCCGGGGGTTATCTGACGGCGGTCGAGTACGCGACCCGGATCTCCAACAACGGCGAGTTCGTCCACGCTGCGCCATGGTCGGTGGCCCAGCAAGGCATCAGCAACGTCTCCCATGGGTGCATCAACCTGGCGCCCGAACGTGCTGCCTGGTTCTTCGAGTTCTCCTAGATCGGCGATGTGGTCGAGGTCATCAACGGCGGCCCGATGCTGAGCGCGGTGGACGGCGACATCTACGACTGGGCCATTCCCTGGGAGACGTGGCTTCAGGGCAGCGCCTTGGCCTAGCGTCGCCAGCCCGTCGACGCACGGGAAATGCAGTGGGGTGAGTGACGGGACTTGAACCCGCGGCCACCTGGACCACAACCAGGTGCTCTACCAGCTGAGCTACACCCACCATGGCTCTCCGAAAGCACCGAGGAGCAGGTGCAGACGATACCCCGAGGCTTACACCAAGCTGGCGGCGATCTGTTGCACCTGGTCGGTCGTCGGTCCCGGTGGGGGCACGAACAAGGTCTGCCGGTAGTAGGCCAACTCCCGGATGGACTCCCGGATGTCGGCCAACGCCCGATGTGCCAAACCCTTGGCCGGTTGCCCAAAGTACACGCGCGGATACCAGCGGCGGGCCAACTCCTTGACCGATGAGACGTCGATCATCCGGTAGTGCAGGAACGCGTCAAGTTCGGGCATATCCCGGGTGATGAAGCCCCGGTCGGTGCCGATCGAGTTGCCGCACAGCGGCGCCATCCGTGGTTGCGGAGCAAAGGCGCGGATGTAGTCGAGCACCTGCGCCTGCGCCTGCTCGATGGTCACGGTCGAGGCGCGCACTTCATCAGTCAGGCCGGAACTGGCGTGCATCTCGGCGACTACCGGCAGCATGCCGTCGAGGAGGTCGTCCGATGCGTGGATGACGAGATCGACACCGTCGCCGAGGACGTTCAGATCGCCATCGGTGACCAGCGCCGCAATCTCGATCATGACATCTTTGGTCAGATCTAGACCGGTCATCTCGCAGTCGACCCACACCAAGGCGCCTGGGACAGCCTTGTGCATCACGCTCGGAACCCTACTTGGACGGCGGCGGGCTAGATTCCGGTCCCATGTCAGACATCACGCAGCGGATCGCGCAGGGCTACGCCTTCGATGGGCCGGCACTCGAACTGGGCACGGTCGTCCATGATGGGCAGGTCGATCCGCAGGCTCGGGTACGGATTCCGCTGGGGATGCTGAATCGGCATGGCCTGATCGCAGGCGCCACTGGAACCGGCAAGACGAAGACGCTCCAGTTGATGGCCGAGCAGCTCTCGGCCGCGGGGGTCGCTGTCTTCGCCCCGGACATCAAGAGCGATCTGTCCGGGTTGCTGAGGGCAGGGGAGTCCAACGACAAGATCGCCCAACGGGTGACTGACACCGGCGACAGCACGTGGACACCGACGGCGTTCCCGACCGAGTTCTTCGCCCTCGGCGGGGTCGGCACTGGTACGCCGCTGCGGGCGACGGTGACGTCATTCGGGCCAATTCTGCTGGCGAAGGTCTTGGGGCTCAATGACACTCAGGAGTCGGCGCTGTCGCTGGTCTTCCACTGGGCGGACACGAACGGTCTGGCCCTGCTCGACCTTGCCGATCTGCGGGCCGTGATCGGCTACCTGACCTCCGAAGAAGGCAACAAACAGCTCAAGGAGCTGGGCGGTGTCGCCAAGAGCACCGCCGGGGTGATCCTGCGCGAGATCTCCGAGCTGGTCGCCCAGGGTGCCGAGGACTTCTTCGGCGAGCCGGAGCTGGACACCGCTGACCTGCTGCGCCGCACCACAGATGGCGACAACCCGGGTCGCGGCATCATCAACCTGCTCGAGCTCGCCGATCTGCAGAACCGCCCAGCGCTGTTCTCCACCTTCCTCATGTGGCTGCTGGCAGACCTCTACGAGGAGCTGCCCGAGGTCGGTGACCTGGACAAGCCCAAGCTGGTCTTCTTCCTCGACGAGGCGCACCTGCTCTTCGACGACGCCTCCCCCGCCTTTCTGGACGCGGTGACCCAGACGGTGCGGCTGGTCCGATCGAAGGGGATCGGGGTCTTCTTCGTCACCCAGCGACCGTCCGATCTTCCTGAGGCAGTGCTGGCCCAGCTCGGCAACCGGGTCCAGCACGCGTTGCGCGCGTACACCCCGGCCGATGCCGACGCGCTGCGCAAAACCGTCCGTACGTACCCGATCACCGAGGACTACGACCTCGAGCAGGCGCTGACCCACCTCGGTACGGGGGAGGCCGTGGTCACGGTGTTGTCGGAGCAGGGGGCGCCGACGCCGGTGGCCTGGTGCCGGATGCCCGCCCCACGCTCGTTGATGGCCCCGGCCCCGGAGCAGGCCGTAGACGCTGCGATCACTGGCTCGGTCCTGCACGCCAAGTACGCGCAAGAGGTCGACCGGGAGTCAGCTTATGAACGGCTGTCGGCCAAGGTGCACGGCACGGCGGACGAGTCCGACCAGGCCGACCAGGATCCACCGGGCTCGAATCCGCGGCCGGAGCGCGAACCGGCTCGGCGCGAGCGGACGCGGGAACCTGAAGCGGAGCCGACGATCGTTGAGCAGATCGTCGCCTCCGGTGCGTTCAAGTCGTTCCTGCGCTCCGCGGGAAGTGCCATCGGGCGCCGCATGTTCGGCACCGCAAGGCGGCGTCGGTAACGCCGTGGATACCCTGTGGTGAGGACAGCAACGGCAGGCAGCAGGGGGCATGTGGTGGTCGAGCGGGCTGGCACGCGTCTGGCCCGGGTAGGGCAGTTGTGGCGGCGGTACTGGGTCCCCGGCGAGCCGGGCCGACCCACCAGCCAGGTCGAACTCCGCTGGATCTACCGCGCCTGGCTGCTGGCCTTTGTCGGCAAGGTTGTTGGCTCCAGTTGGGACGTGGCGTGGCACTTCAAGTGGCTGCGCGACGACCTGGCACCACCGCATCTGTTGAACTCCGCCGGGACCGGTCTGGTCATCGCGTTGGTCGTCTTCCACAGCTACACCGGTTACGGCGTCGACAAGACCGCGCTGCGCTGGATGCAGTGCGGAATCGGGCTGTTCCTCCTCGCGGTGCCACTCGACCTGCTCAATCACCAGATCTACGGCTTGGACATCACCAGTTGGAGTCCGACGCACGCTGTGCTCTACCTCGGCACGGCGGTGATGCTGGTAGGCACGATCCGCGGCTGGTGGCTCTACGCGGCGCCGGGCCGGTTGCGCGACGGGGTGCTGTTGGCGCTCTGGGTGTTCTTCTTCGAGAACATCCTGTTTCCCAACCAGCATCAGGAGTATGGCGTCGTCTCTCTTGCCCTCTTCCAGGACGGCCGGACGAGTGCTGAACCGATCCTGTTGGACTTCGCCCGCGCACAGGGAAACTCCCCGGTGGAGTTCATGCTGCCGGTTCCGGCGTGGGTCCATCCGGCCTGGCTGATCTGTGCGGGCCTGCTCACGTTGGTGATAGCGCGAAAGGTCATCGCTCTGCGCTGGACGGCGACCATGGTCACCGCTGGGTATCTGCTCTACCGCTTCCTGACCCTGGGCGTGCTGTGGGCAGGCGATTTTCCGACCTCAGCCGTACCGGTGCTGGCGCTGGCCGGCGCGGTGGCCATCGACCTGGCCATCACCTATCGACTTCCTGCACTGCTGGCCGGGCTTGCGGTCTCGGCGGCCACCTACGGAGCCGCCTGGATCCAGGACGTGGCATGGCTGCTCCCCCCATGGTCGTGGTGGTCCGGGATCGGGGTGTCCCTCGCGTTCGCCCTGTTGTGGTTGGGCGTGGACCGTCTCGAATCCAGCGGCTGGCTGCGGCACTGGAAGCGGCCGATCGAGCCAGGTAACAATCGTGTGTCGGCTGATCCTGCGGGGGGTACTTTTCCGCAGGACATGACTTACCCCGGCCAAGGAGCGGGTGGACTTACGTCCGGCCGCTCCGCCATCTAGCGTCGCTGTCGTGCTCACCGTCGCTGGCCCCTCGTCGGGGACCGAAGCCGAGCGCGCGGCCCATCGCCTGTTCACCCTCTGGGACAGCGGGGGACGCGTACTCGGCGGCGTGGCTGCGTTTCGTCCGTACGACGACCCGACGACCAAGCGGCGACAATCCGATGTCGTCCTGCTCGTGCCCGACGGTGTCATCGTCGTACGGCTGGTGGGCTCCCAGCGGCAGAGCGGCCCGATCGTCGCGCATCGCACCGGAGCTTGGTCGATCGGCGGAGAGGTACTGCGGATCATCGGTGGCGGCTCGAACCCGCTGCCGTCGTTGCGCGAGGCCCAAGCCGCGGTGACAACAACGCTGCGGGCATCAGGGCTGGAGCCTGGCCGGGTGGCGATGCTCGTGGCGGTGGGCTCGGGAGACCCGGTGGAGCCACACGACGGTCAGCTCGACGATGGCGTCATCGTCTGTCCGATGTCCGAAGACGGACTTGCCATCGGTGTCCGTCGGGCCGCGGCCGTGACCGCTGCCGCCGACGTCCGCCAGTGGACGACCGCCGACGTCAAGGCCGCGCTCTCCTCGATCGGGGTTATCGGTCGGGTTCCGGCCGTGGAGGAGCTCAACAGCGAGGGCTTCATGTACTCGCCGTACGTGCTGCGGCGGCCAGATCTCGTGGCAGCTGCCAGCGCCGTAGCTGCCGCGTCCGCGGCTGCGTCTGATTCGGCCGGCCGCTCGGTGCTGGAAGCGCCGGCCGGCCCGGACGCCGTACCGGTCGACGGCCCACCCACCAAGCTGGCCCACACCGGAGCCGACGACGCCGGAGACGACAGGGACGACGGCGTGCCGGGAATCTTCGGCGTGGAGGCCACGGCTGACCGTCCGCCGCGGTCGGAGATGCCCCCGGTCGCACTTGATCCACACCCCAGTGACGTCGATGACGTCGGCGCCTACGCCGAGGGGCCGTACGCCGACGTGCCGTACGCCGATGGGGACTCCGCCGACCAACCGTACGCCGCCCGGTCCTACGCCGAGGATGGCAATGCCAGCCCTCGGCGCGGGCGGACAGGTCCGCGCGTAGTGGCAGTGCTGCTCGCATTGCTGCTCGTCGGCGCCGCGGCCTATGTCGGGTTCAACCTGGTCAGCTCGGATGGAGAAGGGGACGGCGCGGGAACCCAAGGTACGACTGACACAGCGGCGCCGCCCCCCGAGCCGGTCACTCAGCAGATCGGTGACCACGCTTACGTGCCCGTCGGCTCCCGTGCCGGCGAAACCTGCGCCGGGAATGCTGATGGCGAAGTAGCGGAGTACTTCGAGACCACGAATTGCGCGTCCTTGGCCCGCGAGCTGTACACCACCGAGATCGACGGGATCGCGGTCATCGTTGCCGTCGCCCGGGTGACCATGCCCGACGAGGCGACGGCAGCAGACTTCAAGGGCATCGTCGACTCTGAGGGGACCGGCAACGTGAACGACCTGCTGGCAGCCGGTCAGACGTTCCCCAACGGTCCGACCGAGCTCGTGCCCGACGCGTACGCCTCCAAGATGCAGGGCGCCGAACTCACGATCATCGAAGCCGGTTGGCAGGATCCGGCCAACCCCGGAAGCCTCGAGGCTCTCCGCGAATTGGCCAGAGAAGCGCTCGCTCTCCAACGTACGGCCTAGGACGGCGGCCAAGACATGCACCTCCTGGTTCTCGGTGGGACGGTCTTCCTGTCCCGCACGGTCGCCGAGACTGCGCGCGATGCCGGACATCAGGTCACCTGCGCTGCCCGCGGGGTCTCGGGCAATCCTCCCGACGGCGTCGAGTTCGTCCAGGTCGATCGTGACCAGCCCGACGGGCTCGCTGCGCTTGATGCTGCCGAGTTCGACGCCGTCGTCGATGTGGAGGTCCAGTCACCGACTCGGGTACGTCGGGCATTGGAGGCTGTGGGCGCCAAAGCCGGTCACTGGACGTATGTGTCGAGCGGATCGGTCTACGGCGATGAAGAAACCACTGGTCAGGATGCGGCCAGTGCCCCAGTTGTGGCGCCCCCGCCGAAGGGCTCCGACGAGACAGACCGCGAGTTGTACGGGCGGTTCAAGGCCGCCTGCGAGGCGGCGGTACGAGAAGCGGTCGGGGACAAGGCCTTTGTCTGCCGGCCCGGCTTGATCGTCGGGCCCCGAGATGCATCTGACCGGTTCGGTTACTGGCCGGCGAGGTTGGCCGCCGGAGGCGAGGTTCTTGTTCCCGGCGCGCCCGACGATCTCGTGCAGTACGTCGATGTCCGGGATCTCGCACAGTGGATCGTGCACTGCGCGCAGAACTGGGTCGTAGGCACCTTCGACGCCGTTGCCGCGCCGCAACCGTGGGGAACGGTCATCGACGCGATGGCCACCGCCGTCGGAGGGCCCGAAGTGGCGCTGACCTGGGTGCCGGGCCCGTGGCTGGGCGAGCAGGGGGTGGCGCCCTGGGCGGGTCCGGACTCGCTTCCGTTGTGGTTGCCGCTGCCGGCCTACGCGGGATTCATGAGCCGCGACGTCTCAGCATCTCTGGAGGCGGGGCTGACCACCCGGAGGACCGCGGAGATCGCCACATCGGCGCTGGAATGGGAGCAGGTTCTCGGCCTGGACCGAGACCGGCGCTCGGGGATCACCCGCGAACGCGAAGCCGATCTCCTCGCGGCGTGGCACGCCGCTGTCTGACGGCTGGGGTCCGAGTCAGCTCGACGTCGCAGCGGCCAGAGCCATGTCGGTGAGAACCTGGGACATCGCCTCGGGACCCAACTCACCGGCGCTGTGCGGAGTCGAGTTGATCAGACCGAACAGAGCGTGTGCGCGGGCCCGGATCTGAGCCTGATCGGTGCTCGGATGCAGCCGGGTCAGCGTGCCCACCCATACCTCGACGTAACGGCGCTGAAGCTGACGGACCCGGCGGCGGTCGGCTTCTGCGACGTTGGCCAGGTCCCGGTCCTGTACGACGATCAGCGCCGGATTCGACAGCGCGAAATCGGTCTGCCAGGCGATCAAGCCGGCCAGGGCCGTCAGCGGGTCCCCGTTGGCCGCCTCGACCCGGGCCTGCCCCCCGGCCAGCAGTCGCTCACTGATCCGGATCAGCATCTCGGCGAGGATCGCGTCCTTGCTCTCGAAGTGCCGGTAGATACCCGGGCCGGTGATACCCGCTGCCGCGCCGATGTCGTCCACCCCGACACCGTGGAACCCACGCTCGGCAAACAGCTGGGCCGCCACCCGGAGGATCTCATCGCGCCGGGTCGGGCGAACCCCCCTACCGTCGTCGCGATGAACCGCCGCATCCGAGAGCGGGATCCATGCCCCGACGTGATCGGCCTCGGTATCGGCCACTGTGTCAGCGTCGGTGGGCCGGGACATGAGGGCAGTGGCTTCGGAGTCGGTCAGGCGCCGGCGATGGAGGGAGCGGTCGGGTCCGACGTCGTTGCTCGGTTCTCGCGTGCCAGGTAGTCCTCGATCGCCTCGATGTCGCGTGAAGAGCGCTTCACCACAGTCAGCAGATCGCTCATGCTCGAAACCTCCTCAACCTGCTCCTTGATGAACCACTGCATGAACTGGTCGGAGGCGAAGTCGTTCTCCTCCCGGGCGATGGCGGTCAACTCGTAGATCTGCTCGGTGACCCGCTTCTCCTGATCCAGCGCCAACAGAACCGGCGCGACGATGTCGGCGAAGTCGTTGACCGGGCCGTCGATGCTGGGGATGGCGACTTTCGCATCGGCATCAAGGAGGTACTGGATCATCATCATGGCGTGATCGCGCTCTTCGAGGGCCTGGGCATAGAACAGGGCCGCCATCTGCGGCATCGTCATGGCGTCGAAGTGGATCGCGCAGGCGAGATATTGCTGGTGCGCGGCGAACTCGTGCCCGATCTGCTCGTTCAATCGCGCGATGAAGCGTGGCGCTGCCATGGGTCTGCTCCTGCGATCGGATGTGTCCCGGTCGGAAAGGACTCCGCCGGTCGGAGAGAAATCTAGCTTGCTGCGGCGTTGCGGCCATCGGAGTCCCTTCTTTCGGCGCTACTACGCTCGCGGTTGTGGCCAAGCCGAAAAAGCGCTGCTGCTTGTCCCGTCCGCGGTGCAAGAGATGCCCGGTGCGGATGCTGGCCGAGGGCCGGTTGCCGGAGGGATACACCGTCAAGAAGCGCAAGCTGGTCAAGCTCGAGAAGGTGGCCGGAAACAAGACTGCCAAGCAGCGGCGGACCAAGGCCGGCTGACTGCTGGCTCGCGCACGCCGTACGGATGCGGTGCAGCGGGCCGTACCGATGGTCTACAGGGAAACTGGACCAAGACGTTAACGTTGGTTAACATCCTCGATGTCGTCGAGGAAAGGGTGGGGAGGGTGAGGCAATGGATGCGCCGGTGTTGACCAGTGCCGCCGCTCCCGGCAGCGCCCAGTTTCGCAGCTTCGCAGGGGCTCACGAGCGCCTCTGTGCGGATCTCGCCGATCAACTCCAGGCCGCTCGTGATGGTGGTGGAGAGCGGGCTCGGACCAGGCACCTTGCGCGCGGGAAGTTGCTTCCTCGTGATCGGGTTGATGCGCTGGTGGATCCGGCTTCGCCGTTCCTGGAGCTGTCCCCCCTTGCCGCACAAGGGCTCTACGACGGGGACGCGCCGAGTGCCGGGATCATCACCGGGGTAGGCCGGGTGTCGGGTCGGGAATGCGTGATTGTCGCCAACGACGCCACCGTCAAGGGCGGCACGTACTACCCGCTCACGGTCAAGAAGCACCTGCGCGCGCAAGAGGTCGCGCTGCAGAACCGGTTGCCCTGCATCTATCTCGTCGATTCCGGTGGCGCCTTCCTACCGCGTCAGGACGAGGTGTTCCCCGACCGCGACCACTTCGGCCGGATCTTCTACAACCAGGCGACGATGTCCCGGGCCGGGATCCCGCAGGTGGCTGCGGTGATGGGCTCGTGCACGGCCGGCGGTGCGTACATGCCCGCCATGAGCGACGAGGCCGTCATCGTCCGGAACCAGGGCACGATCTTCTTGGGTGGGCCGCCGCTGGTGAAGGCGGCAACCGGCGAGGTGGTGACCGCCGAGGAACTCGGTGGGGGAGACCTGCACAGCCGGACCAGCGGGGTCACCGACCACCTGGCCGAGGACGACGCGCATGCGTTGCAGATCGTCCGGCAGATCATCAGCACGCTCGGACCGCGTGCCCAGCGGCCCTGGGACGTGGAGCCCACCGAGGAGCCGGTAGTCGATCCGGGCGAACTGCTCGGCGTGCTGCCGACCGACACCCGGACCCCGTACGACATCCGGGAGGTCATCTCCCGGATGGTCGATGGCAGTCGCTTCGCTGAGTTCAAGTCGCTGTACGGCCAGACGCTGGTCACCGGTTTCGCCCGCATCCACGGTCATCCGGTCGGCATCCTTGCCAACAACGGGATCCTGTTCTCCGAGTCAGCGCTCAAGGGTGCGCATTTCATCGAACTCTGCGACCGCCGCAGCATCCCGTTGTTGTTCCTGCAGAACATCACTGGCTTCATGGTCGGCCGGGACTACGAAGCCGGCGGCATCGCCAAGGCCGGGGCCAAGATGGTCACTGCGGTGGCCTGTGCTCGGGTCCCGAAGCTGACCGTCGTGATCGGCGGGTCGTTCGGCGCCGGCAACTACGCGATGTGTGGCCGCGGGTACTCACCGCGGTTTCTGTGGACCTGGCCCAATGCCCGGATCTCGGTGATGGGCGGTGAGCAGGCCGCATCGGTCCTGGCGCAGGTGCGCCGCGATCAGCTCGAGAAGGGCGGCACGGAGTGGAGTTCTGCGGACGAGGAGTCGTTCAAGGACCCGATCCGCGACCAATACGAAGTCCAAGGTCATCCCTACTACGCGACGGCTCGCCTCTGGGACGACGGCGTCATCGACCCACGCGACACTCGTACGGTCCTGGGTCTGGCCCTGTCCGCCTGCGCCAACGCACCGCTCGAGGACGTCGGCTACGGCGTCTTCAGGATGTGAGCAGCATCGTGACCAGCCAGCCGCGCCCATCCAATCCATTGTTCGACACCGTGCTGATCGCCAACCGCGGTGAGATCGCCGTACGGGTGGCACGCACGTTGCGCGACTTGGGAATTCGCTCGGTGGCGGTCTACTCCGATGCGGATACCGGCGCCCGGCACACTGAGGTGGCCGACGTCGCCGTACATCTCGGCGGATCGGCTGCGGCGGAGAGTTATCTGAACATCGAGCGGGTTCTCGACGCTGCCCGGCGTACCGGCGCGCAGGCGATCCACCCCGGCTACGGGTTTCTCGCCGAGAACGCCGCCTTCGCCCGAGACTGCGAGGCGGCCGGGATCGTCTTCATCGGACCGTCGGTCTCGGCGATCGAGGCCATGGGCGACAAGATCCGCGCCAAGCAGACCGTGCAGGCAGCCGGTGTCCCGGTCGTACCCGGGCGACACGACGTCGGGATGGACGACGCCGCAGTCATCGCCGCCTCGCACGAGGTCGGTTTCCCGGTGCTGCTCAAGCCCAGCGCCGGCGGTGGCGGCAAGGGGATGCGTCGAGTCGCTGAGCCGGAAGCCCTGGCCGAGGAGATCGCCGGCGCGCGTCGGGAGGCGAGGAGTTCGTTCGGCGACGACGCGCTGCTCGTCGAGCGATATGTGGACCGTCCGCGGCACATCGAGATCCAGGTGTTGGCCGACAACTACGGCACCGTCGTGCATCTCGGCGAACGCGAGTGCAGCCTGCAGCGCCGCCACCAGAAGATCATCGAGGAGGCGCCCTCGCCCTTGCTCGACGCGGAGATGCGGGAAGCCATGGGGTCTGCAGCCGTCGAGGCGGCACGCGTCGTCGGGTACGTCGGGGCGGGGACCGTCGAGTTCATTCTGAGCGCGGAGAAGCCGGGGGAGTTCTTCTTCCTCGAGATGAACACCCGGCTCCAGGTCGAGCACCCGGTCACCGAACTGGTCACCGGCATCGACCTGGTCGAGGCCCAGATCCGGGTGGCTGCCGGGCAGCCGTTGAGTCTGACGCAGGCCGAGATCACCCTGACCGGGCACGCGATCGAGGCGCGGGTCTACGCCGAGGATCCGGTACGCGGTTTCCTGCCCTCGGCCGGCCGGGTCCTCGACCTGCACGAGCCCACCGGCGAGCACGTCCGAGTCGACTCCTCGTTGTCGATCGGGACGGTCATCGGGACCGACTACGACCCGATGCTGTCCAAAGTCATTGCCTGGGGGCCTGACCGGGAGGCCGCTCGGCGACGACTGCTCGGCGCACTCGCCGACACTGTCATCCTCGGGTTGCGGACCAACGTGGGGTACCTGCGCGCACTGCTGGCCGATCCCGCCGTGGTTGCCGGCGATCTCGACACGGGTTTGGTCGAGCGGCGTGGCCCGGACCTGGCGCCGCCCTTCGACCAGGGGGTGTTGGCTGCGGCTGCGCTGCTTCGCCTGCTGGAATTGGAGCCGACGTCCGAGATCGTTGATCCGTTCGACGTGCCCGGCGGCTGGCGGGTGGGTCAGCCGGCTTGGGCGAGTTGGAAGATGCAGCTGGCCGGCCAGGAACCGGTCACAGTTCGGGTTCGTGGCCGGGCCGCTGCCGCGGAGGTGGCCGTCGGCGATGCAGATCCCGTCCCGGCCTCGGCGCGCTGGGATGACCGGTACCTGCACGTCACGGTCGCCGGTCGCCGGTCCCGGTACGCCTACGCCGAGGACGGCGACCTCGCCTGGTTCGGACTCGACGGTGACGCGGTCTCGATCCGGGAAACCGACGCGCTGACTGCGGCCCGGCACTCCGACGAAGCGTCCGAATCCACCGGCGCCGTACTGGCACCGATGCCGGGAACGGTGACTTTGGTGCGGGCCGAACCCGGCGAGACCGTCCATAAGGGACAGGCGCTGATCGTGGTGGAGGCGATGAAGATGGAGCACGTCCTCACGGCGCCTCTGGATGGCGTGCTGTCTGAGCTCTCCGTCGTCGCGGGTCAGCAGGTGGCCATGGACGAGAAGCTCGCCCTCGTCGTATCGGCCGGACCGGCGGAGGCTGACCGTGCTTGATATTTCTCCGATCAGGGCCGAGGGGCTGCCCGCCGAGGTGAGGATCTATGAGGTCGGCCCCCGCGACGGACTGCAGAACGAGTCCGCGACCGTCCCGGTCGAGGTCAAGGCGAAGTTCATCGGGCGCCTGGCCGCGGCCGGCTTGAGGACCATCGAGGCCACATCATTCGTCCACCCGAAGTGGGTGCCGCAGCTGGCTGACGCGGCCGAGTTGATCGGGGTGCTAGAGCGGGTTCCGGGGGTTCGCTATCCGGTGTTGGTTCCCAACGAGCGGGGCCTCGACCGTGCCCTGGAGGCCGGGATCACCGATGTCGCAGTCTTCGGCAGTGCCACTGAGGCGTTCGCCCAGCGCAACCTGAACCGGACGGTTGCTGAGTCGCTGGCAATCTTCGCGCCGGTCGTCAGCCGCGCTCGCGATGCGGGACTCGGCGTACGCGGGTACGTGAGCATGTGCTTCGGCGACCCGTGGGAGGGGACGGTGCCGATCCAACAGGTGGTGTCGGTCGGGCGCGCCCTGCTCGAGATGGGCTGCACCGAACTGTCTTTGGGCGACACGATCGGGGTGGCAACACCGGGCCGCGTCGTCGCGGTGCTGGAAGGTTTTGCCGCCGCCGGGACGTCGGTGGGCAGCTTGGCCGTGCACTTCCACGACACCTATGGACAGGCGCTGTCCAACACCCTTACCGCGCTGCGGGCCGGAGTCACCGTGGTCGACGCGAGCACCGGTGGACTGGGTGGTTGCCCGTACGCCGAGAGCGCGACCGGCAATCTGGCCACCGAAGACCTGGTGTGGATGTTGAACGGCCTTGGCATCAGCACGGGTGTGGATCTGCAGTCCTTGGTGGACACCAGCATCTGGATGGCGGACAAGCTCGGAAAGCCGAGCCCGTCTCGTGTCGTGCAAGCCCTGAGTGGATCGTAAACCGAAGCCGTGGAAGGACATTCGATGCTCGACTACCGACTGGACGACGAGAGCCAGGCGCTGCAGAAGATGGTGCGCGAGTTCGCCCGGGAGGTGGTCGCCCCACAGATCGGCGACTTCTACGAGCGGGAGGAGTTCCCGTACGAGATCGTCAAGCAGATGGGTGAGCTCGGTCTGTTCGGGCTGCCCTTTCCCGAGGAGTACGGCGGCTCCGGCGGGACGTACTTCACTCTCTGCTTGGCGCTGGAAGAGCTTGCCCGCGTGGACTCCTCGGTTGCGATCACGCTGGAGGCGGGTGTCTCGCTGGGGGCGATGCCGATCTTCCGGTTCGGCACGGAGGAGCAGAAGAAGGAGTGGCTCCCACGGTTGTGCAGCGGCGAGATGCTCGGTGCGTTCGGGCTGACCGAACCGGGTGGGGGATCGGATGCCGGCGCGACCCTGACGACCGCGGTGATCGAGGACGACCACTGGGTGATCAACGGGACGAAGGCGTTCATTACCAACTCCGGCACCGACATCACCGGGCTGGTCACGGTCACTGCGGTCACCGGACAACAGGCGGACGGCCGAAAGGAGATCTCCGCGATACTGGTGCCCTCTGGGACACCGGGATTCACGGTCTCGAAGAAGTACTCCAAAGTGGGCTGGAACGCATCCGACACCCGCGAGCTGTCCTTTGCCGACTGCCGGGTGCCGGCAGAGAACCTGGTTGGTGAGCGGGGACGGGGGTACGCGCAGTTCCTGTCGATCCTGGACGAAGGGCGGATCGCGATCTCGGCATTGTCAGTGGGGCTCGCGCAGGGTTGCGTGGACGAATCAGTGAAATATGCGCGGCAGCGCAAGGCTTTTGGCAAACCGATCGGCTCTCATCAGGCCATCGCGTTCAAGATCGCCGACATGGAGACCAGGGCGTTCACTGCCCGGATGGCCTATTACCGGGCGGCGGAGAAGATGCTGCGCGGTGAGCCGTTCAAGCGTGAGGCAGCGATGGCGAAGCTCTACTCCTCGGAGATCGCGGTGACCAATGCCCGTGAGGCAACTCAGGTGCATGGCGGGTACGGCTTCATGAACGAGTTTCCGGTGGCTCGCATGTGGCGCGACTCCAAGATCCTCGAGATCGGCGAAGGCACGTCGGAGGTGCAGCGGATGCTGATCGCCCGCGACCTCGGTCTTTGACCGGCTGAGTGTCGGCCTCCCGGCTCTACTGTCGCGTTGTGGCCGACTACTTCCTCGTCCGGCTCGCCCGCGGGGCAGCGTGGGATCACTCGCGTCCGCGGCGTGAACAGGCCGGCTGGGTGGAGCACTCGGCCATCATGGATTCCCTCGTGGCGAAGCGTGTCATAGTTCTCGGCGGCCCAGTGGGCGACGGAGATGGCGACGACGCTCTGCTCGTCGTCGCCGTGGAGACCGAAGCGGAGATCCGAGGGCATCTGGCCGAGGACCCCTGGGTCGAGGATCTGCTGACCATCAAGAGCGTCGAAGCGTGGTCGGTCTGGCTGCGCGCTCCTGGTTCTCCGCTCTAGTGCAGGAGTAACGATCGGGGACCGCGGGGTGGGCTGCTTGGGTCGTCGTAGCCCACCCCGAGACCACCGACCACCACCCCGAAACCAGCACCCCCCAAACCGATCCGCGAACCCGGCCCCGACCAGGACAACCCGCCACCCTTCTGACCGGTTGGACTCCGCGGTATGTCACTCGCCCGTCGAAATCACCAGCCTCAGCTGACGTCACGGTGCAACTTCGGGGTCAGAGTTCGCGTCGGTACCTGCTCCGATAGCGGATCAGTGGCTCGCGATTCTCGGCGACGTACAGCACTTCCACGATCTGCAGGACAACCAGGACATGGTCACCGGCGTCAAAGGTCGAGTGGACTCGGCAATCCACCGCGGCCACACCTCCAGTCAAGACAAGCGCCCCGCTGTGTGCCGCCCGGTCATGTGGCACGCCGTCGAGAAGGAGTCGAGCGCTTGGCCGCCCAGCAGCAGCGAATCGGCTCGCCAGCACCGACTGATCGGCGGCGAGGAGGCTGAGAGCGCACGTCCCAGCCAGATGCAGGGCCTCGAACACGTAAGAATCGGTGGCCAGCCCGACGGCGACCAGCGGCGGGTCCGCGGAGACGGCCATAAACGCTGTGACGGTGCCACCGATGTCGTCGAGGTCCTCACGCAACGTGAGCACGGTGACACCACTGGCGAAACTGCCCAGGGCC
>Ga0136616_10000822_pt1 | contig 15585 bp, 14 predicted proteins | sample AntDrymUQ2992106_2_FD_106648 | JGI IMG/M metagenome (GOLD analysis project Ga0136616, IMG submission 106648) | Polar desert sand microbial communities from Dry Valleys, Antarctica - metaG UQ299 (21.06) | ecosystem: Environmental > Terrestrial > Soil > Desert | place: Antarctica: Dry Valley...
CGTTCAGTTCTTCAACTGGAACCCGGCCGATAGCGGTTTCACCGACGTTCCGAGGTCACTCGAGATCTCCTGCAACACCTTCTATTACGAGCTCGGGTGGCAGATGGAGTCACGCTGGGGCGAGGCGTTCGAGAACTCCGACGGGACCGAACGCTTCCAGCGCTACGAGCGCAGGGCGGGTTTCGGCGCGCCGACCGGCATCGACCTCCCCTTCGAGGGAGACGGCGTCGTGCCCGACCAGGCGTGGTGTACTGCCAACGAGGACATCGGCTATTGCCCCGACGGCTGGCTTCCCGGTTACACCGTGAACATGGCGATCGGACAGGGCGACCTCAAGGTCACTCCTCTGCAGATGGCGACGAGCTATGCGGCGCTCGTCAACGGGGGCGCGGTGTGGGAGCCGCGCATGGGCTACGAGGTGCGCAAGCCGCCGGTGCAGGACCAGGACGATCTCGAGGAGTCGGAGGCCGCGGACGGCGAGGATGACGAGAGCTCATCAGGTCCCGAGATCGAGCGGGTCGATCCGGAGGACTCCAAGATCGTCAAGGACATCAAGTCGCGCAAGGGCTCGAGTCTGCCGCTGGATGCAATCGAGATGGGTGTCCTGCGCCAAGGCCTCGAGGACGTGGTCATGGGCGCAGAGGGCACCGCCGCCGGTGTCTTTGCCGGCTTCCCTCTCGAGCAGTTCCCGATTGCGGGAAAGACGGGTACCGCGCAGCGCGGCGACACCGGCGTCAACGACTCGTGGTTCGTTTCCTACGGCCCCGCGGACGATCCCGGCTACGTCATGGCCGTGTACGTCGAGGAGGCCGGCGGGGGAGGAGCTACGTCCGCCCCCATCGCGCGCCAGATCTGGGAGGGCATAGCAGCTCTCGAGGGCATCCAGGGCATCGGCGGGGATAAGGACGTGTCGATAGCGACGGATGAGTCAGGCTGATGGCGACCACCTTCGGCGGAGCCGTAGACCGCATCGGCGGAGAGCCGATCTCGGCGCGCATGGCGCGCAAGGCGCCCATTCGCCATCTCGACCCAACGCTGCTGCTCATGACGTTGGCTCTGTCCGCGTTCGGTGCTCTCATGATCTTCTCTTCCACCGCGACCAGACAGGAGGAAGCCGGGGCTGATCCCGCCCTCTTCATGAAGCGTCAGATCGCCTACATCATTGCCGGTGTAGTGGCGCTTCTGATCGTGTCTTTCTTCGACTACCGGCACGTGCGCGCCCTGGCCCCCGCGATCTACGGAGCGACCTTCCTAGCGCTGGTGCTCGTGCTCACGCCCTTGGGCGACGAACAGAACAACGCGCAGAGCTGGTTCGATCTCGGTCTCTTTCAGATTCAGCCCTCGGAATTCGGCAAGCTGGCGTTGATCATCGCCATGGCAGCGTGGCTCGCCGAGCGAAAGGGGGAAGTCCGCTGGACTGATCTCGGAATCTGCCTCGCACTGGCAGTGGCGCTGAGCGCGCTGATCTTCATCGAACCGGACCTCGGCGGCACCATGGTCATCGTCGCGATCTTCTTCGTCATGCTCCTGGTCGGGGGAGCGAAGTTCCGGCACTTCGTCGCGCTCGGAGTGATCGGAACGGTTGCGATGTTCGGCGCATTGCAGGTCGATCTCATCGAGCCTTATCAGATCGAACGCATCACCGCCTTTCTCGACCCCAGTCCCGACATCCGCTCGGAGGGCTACAACCTCACGCAGGCGAAGATCGCGATCGCGTCGGGTGGGTTCAGAGGCAAGGGCGTCGGCTCCGAGAACACTCAAACGGATCTCGACTTCGTCCCCGAGCAGCACACGGACTTCATCTTCACGGCCGTCGGCGAGCAACTTGGTTTCGTCGGAGGAGCAGCGCTCCTGAGCCTGTACGCGGTCTTGATCTGGCGATCGCTCAGAATCGCGGCGCTGTCGCGCGACAGCTTTGGAACCCTCGTTGCGGCCGGCATCGCCGGCATGTGGGGATTTCAGTTATTCGTCAACGTCGGAATGACGATGGGCATCATGCCGATCACCGGCCTGCCTCTGCCCTTCGTCTCGTTCGGAGGGTCGGGTCTCTTGATGAACTTCATGGCGGTCGGTTTGCTGTTGAACATCCACATGAGGCGGTTCCTCTGATGGCCGAGCGAGTCCCGAGAGCACGGGAGGCTGCCCCCGGGCTCAGTTCCTTCAAGCCATCGCCGGGCGACGCCAAAGAAGAGACCCCGGTGGACGCGAACGACGGCAGGGCGAACGAGACCAAGACGGAGAAGGCGGCGAGTGTGGCGAGGGACAAGGGTGCGCCGCGCCGGCGCCGGTCACGCAGTCGACGCAAACCCAACCGGCGCCGGTCGGGACGCAGCGCTCCCACGGTCGAGCGGTTCATGCTCGTACACGACGATCCGGAAGGCATCCAGATAGCCGTGCTCGAAGAGAGCAACGGTGGACGACGCGCCGCCAACGTCGCCGCTCCTCCGTATCAGATCGTCGAGCACTACGTCACGCGCGAAGAGGACCGGTCGATCGTGGGCAACGTCTATTTGGGGCGCGTTCAAAATGTGCTGCCCGGCATGGAGGCCTCTTTCGTCGATATCAACGAGTCTCGTAACGGCGTCCTCTACGCGGGCGAGGTCGGCATCGCCGGCGAGGAGGGTGACGAGGTCCCGCGCATCGAGACCGTGCTCAAGTCGGGACAACCGATCATGGTCCAGGTCACCAAGGACCCGATGCGAGCCAAGGGCGCCCGGCTGACGGCGATGGTGTCTCTGGCGGGTCGCCACCTCGTGCTCGTGCCCAACGCGAAGTCCATCGGTGTCTCTCGTCGGTTGTCCGACGCCGAGCGCTCTCGGCTGCGTGACATCGCCCAGAAGATCCGCCCCGACGACCACGGTCTCATCATCCGCACCGCGGCAGAGGGGGCCAATCACAGCGATCTCGAGCGCGACCTCGAACGAGTTCTCGAGATCTACAAAGCCATCAGCGACAAGGCGAAGGGCGCCAAGGCCCCCGCCCTGCTCTACGAGGAACCCGAGTTCGAGCTTCGGGTGATCAGGGACCTGTTCAACCACGAGGTCACCCGCTGCGTGGTCGAAGGCGCACAACTCGAGTCCAAGCTCCGCGATTACATCCGCGTTACCACGCCGAGCCTCGACCATCGCCTCGAGCTCTACGACGGAGGTCTGCCGATCTTCGAGGAGTACCGGGTCGTGGAGCAGATCCGAAAGTCGCTCGAACGAAGAGTGTGGCTGCCGTCGGGCGGCCATATCGTCATCGACCGCACCGAGGCCATGACGGTCATCGACGTCAACACCGGCAAGTTCGTCGGCAAGTCGAACCTCGAGGAGACCGTCTTCAAGACGAACAAAGAATCGGCGATCGAGGTCGCTCGTCAACTCAGGCTGAGAGATATCGGCGGCATCATCGTCATCGATTTCATCGACATGGAGGAGAGCGAGAACCGCGACGAAGTCATTCGAGTCTTCCGCAAGGAACTCGAGCACGATCGTTCACGGACTCAAGTGTTCGACATCTCACCTCTGGGCTTGGTGCAGATGACTCGCAAGAGCGTGTCCACAGGGATCGTCGACGCGTTCAGCGACCCTTGCCCCACGTGCGAGGGCCGAGGGATTCTCGTCCACGACGTGGACTAACGGCAAATAGCGGGATGGCTCCCGTCAGCCGTGGGCAGTGTCCCCGGCGAGGAGACGGAGCGCGTGCGGCAGGATGTCCAGGACCGCGTCGAGGCTCTCGCGTACTCCCTTCGGGCTCCCCGGCAGGTTGATGATCAGGCTCCGGCGCGCGGCCCCCGCAACACCTCTGGACAGCGCCGCCATCGGGGTGTGGGCGAGACCCGCCGCCCGCATGAGCTCGGCCAGCCCCGGTGCCGGGCGGTCGATGACCTCGGTCGTTGCCTCGGGAGTCACGTCCCTGGGGCCGAACCCGGTTCCACCTGTGGTCACGACCAACTCCGTCTCGGCTTCGACCAGGGAGCGAAGCGCGGCAACGATGTCGGGGCGATCATCGGCGACAACGACCCGGTCTACGACGGAGAACCCGAGGCCGGCGAGCGCCTCCTGAGCGAGATCACCAGAGGCGTCGGCGCGTGTGCCTTGCTTCACCCCGTCGCTGATGGTGAGGACTGCGGCGCGCACCGGCCGAACGGTCGCGCTCGGTCTAGCGGCTCTGTTCCTGGGCCCGTTCCTCGCGGTCGTCCAGCTCGATGACATTCACCGGTTGAGTGGGAAACTCAACTGATTCGTGCCGCGAGGCGTCGTCGGCGGCGAAATCCTCGTTCGCCGCCTCAGCCGGGGGCGACGTCGGAGCGTCGCCGGCTGGTCGCGGCGTAGCCGCGCCGTCGATATCCGCGGGGCCGGCCGGCGCCGGACGAAACTCCTCGACCGGTTCATCGTCCGGCTCGGCGCCGTCTTCGGCGACCTCGAAACGCTGTAGGCGAAGGGTCACCTCGAGGAGTTGCAGGCGCAGCGCCCTTATGCGTTCGCGCGCCTCGGACTCCTCTTGTTGAAATGTGACGATGCGTTGCTGGGCGTCCGCGATGATCGCTCTGGCCTGCTCCTCGGCCCCCTCGCGCATGCTCTTGATCTCGTCGCCGATGTTGTCCTGGGTGCTCTTGACGTACTCGTCTGTGGCCCGCCTCTTGTCGTTCACCTCGACGTCGACCTGAGCGCGCAGCGCGGTGGCCTCTTCCTCGGCCTTGCGCGTCATCTCGTCGGCAGTGTCGCGCGCGTGCTGCAACAGTTCGCCCATCTCTTCCCCGAGATCGACGTACGTGTTGGCGGACATGTCTCTCAACCCTCGCAACTGGTCGGCGACGTCCGCAAGAAAGCTTTCGACCTCTTGCTTGTCGTAACCGCGCAGGCCGATGGTGAAGCTGGCCTGTTCGATTTCCTCAGGTGTCAGTTCAGGCTGCATTCGTGGTGTCCTTCCCTCGGCTCCTTGTGCGCGCGTGTGGGGTGCCCCGTGTCCCTGGTCATATCGGTCTTGCCTCACAACGAAGTCTGTTGCCCCGCCCGCGCCATGTCAACGAATGACGGTCACTCTCCGCGACCACCCGCCTCAGGGGCCAGGCCGTCGAACCAGTCGAGCACGGCCTTCTCGTAGTTCAAACCGAACTCGAGCGTGGCGAGGCCGTAGGGATCGGGCTGGGCGTTCGACGAAGTCAGGTCGGCGTGGAGCCTCCGGTAGCCGGCGAGTCGTTCCTCGTGGACCGCCCTGTGTCGCTCGACGAAGCCCCCGAGCCGGTCATCGGGAACATGGCGGCCGAAGACGATCGTGAGCAGGAGGGGAAATCTGATGCTCTCGGGACCGGGCTCCCGCCCTACCCACTCCGAGAAGGCCGCCCGGCCCTCCTCGGTGATGGCGTAGGGGCGGCGGTCTCTCGGCCCTAGCGGGCCCGCCGTCACCAGTCCACCCTCGGCCATCGCGGCGAGCTCCCGGTAGACCTGGCTGCGCGTCAGCGACCAGAAGTCCCCGATCAGCGTCTCTGCGGTCGCCACCAAGTCCCAGCCGGTCATCGACCCCTCGTGCAGGAACCCGAGCAGCGATGCGGCGGTCGCGTTGAGCCGGCGCTCCGGCATGCTCCTCCTCCCAGAAAGGGGTTGACCTTCCATTGTGGCAGGTCTAGGGTGAGAACCACCATAGTCCATTGTGTCAGGTCGAGCACGTTGGATTCCGAGCACGTTGGATTCCGAGCACATTGGATTCCGACGGCAGGCCCGAGATAGGGAGTCGATATGAACGCAGCGCTCGTGTTGTCACAGGGCTCGCGCGTCACCGCAGGCATTCTCCTTCTCTCGATCGTGACCATCGAGTTCGGCGGCACCTACCTGCTGCGGGTCGTCGGCGGAGGCGTCCCGTTAACGGACTTCCAGAAATCGTTCGCACGCGCCGGCCACGCTCACGCCGGCGTGCTCGTGACCCTCGGCCTCGTCTGCCAGATCCTCATCGATTCGACCGACCTCACGGGGCCGGCGGGCGTCCTGGCCCGCAGCGGAGTCCCCGCCGCCGCGATCCTCATGTCGGCCGGATTCTTCCTCTCGTCGATGGGCCGCGACGTGACCAAGCCCAACCGCCTCGTGATGCTGATCTGGGCCGGCGCCGGATCGCTCGCGCTGGGAGTGATCGCGCTAGGGATCGGCCTGCTTACCGCGTAGCGATGACCAGCGAGTCGCACAACTCCTCGAGGCTCTTCAGGTTGTGGCCCTCGAGGAAGCGATCGACGTGCGGCAGCGCGGCCGCCATGCCGCGCGCGAGTGGTTCGTAGTCCGTGGTTGCCTTGAGGGGGTTGACCCAGATGAGTTCGTGCGCGATCCGGTGAAGTCGGGCCATCTGACCTGCCAGCAAGGCCGGATCGCCCCGCTCGAGGCCGTCCGAGCACAACACCACGACGGCGCCCTTGAGCGCCGCCGCTTGGGCGTAGTCGTCGAGCAGTCTCTTGAGCGATTCACCGATGCGGGTTCCGCCGTCGAAATCGCGCACCAGACGGGTGCTCTCCGCGAGAGCGCGGTCGGCGTCGGTGGTGCGCAGAGCGCGCGTCACGCGCGTAAGGCGCGTGCCGAAGCAGAACACCTCGACCTTCCTCGCTCCTCCAGTCAACCCCCTTCCGAGGGGCCGGGCACTCATGGCGGCGAAGCCGAATTGCATCAAGGCCCGGGCGTAGGGCGTCATGGACCCAGATACGTCCAGGATGAGCACAAGGGGTCGGGCCGTGTCCCGCCGGGTCAACCAGCGGCGCTCTAGAGGATCGCCCTGGGTGCGCAGTGCCGATCGCAGAGTACGCCTGAGGTCGAGCTGGGAGCCCCTGCGGGCGCTGCTCCGCCTTCTCGAACGACGCACGGGGAGAGAGACGGCCAGCGTGCGGATGATCTTGTCGGCGCGGCGCCGCTCTTCCTCGGTGAGCTGCTCGAACGACTTGGTGCGGAGCACCTCAACCCCCGATGCGACGAGCCTGACCGTCTCGACTTCCTCGACGGACTCACCCTCGGGAGGTTCCTGGTCCTCAGCGGCGGGAGCTCCGACCGGTTGACGCTTCACCTCTGAGGGGGCCGGGGGAGCGACCTCGGAGAACATGCCGGCGAGAACCTCTTCGAGGCGCGCGCTTCTGAAGTAGGCGGCGAAGGCCCTGTCGTAGACCTCGAGGTGGTCAGGGTGGGCGACGAGGCTGGAACGGCCCGCCCAGTAGAGCCGGTCGCGGTCCAGGGGAGCGAGGACAGCGGCGCTCCTGCAGAATGTCAGGATCCGGTTGGTGCCAACGGGGAGTCCTTCAGCGCGCAGGTGACGTCCAAAGCCGACCAGCCGCTCTTCCACTGTGCTCAATCGTTGTCGATTATCCGGTGCACCTGCGCGGCGACTAGCTGCTGGTCCTCGTGATCCTTGATAACGGCGCCGAGCGTCTCGATCGCCGTCTCGACATCGAGAGACTCCACTCCGAGAAAACTCAACGCGTTCGCCCAATCGATGGATTCAGCCACCCCCGGCCGCTTGGCGACGTCGAGCGTCCGGAGTCGTTCGACCGCGGCGGCGACCTGACGCGCCAGGGACGCAGACACCTCGGGGGCGCGTGTGCGAATGATCTCGACCTCGCGCTCGAAGGAGGGATGGTCGATCCAGTGGTACAGACAGCGTCGTTTGAGAGCGTCGTGGAGTTCGCGCGTGCGGTTCGACGTGATAATCACGGCCGGAGGCCTGTGTGCCGCGATGCGTCCGATCTCCGGCACGGAGACTGCGAACTCGCTGAGCACCTCGAGCAGGAAGGCCTCGAACTCGTCGTCGGCGCGGTCGAGCTCGTCAATCAGCAGGACTGTTTCGGGTCCCGCCTTGATTGCATCCAGCAGCGGCCGTTCGATCAGGAACGCTCCCCCGAAGAGATCGTCGATCGGCTTGCCCTCGGCCTGTGCGGCCCGGATCGCAACGAGCTGGCGCGAGTAGTCCCAGTCGTACAGCGCCTGGGTCGAATCGATACCCTCGTAGCACTGAAGACGGATAAGCCGCCGCCCCAGCATCGCGGCAAGCACCTTGGCGACCTCGGTCTTGCCGACGCCGGCCTCGCCCTCGAGCAGCAGCGGCTTGTCGAGCGACACCGCGAGGTAGATCGCAGTCGCAAGACCGCGATCGGGGAGATAAGCGTGCGCCCTCAGCGACGACTCGAGGTCGTCGACCGAAGCGAAGGGGAGAGCGTCCCCTCCGTCCCGGGCGCTCTCCCCTCGACTCGTCCTCATTTAGTGGCCCGCCGCCTAAGTAGCCGAAGCATTCGAGCGCCCCTGCATCGCCGATGGCTGCGTGTCTCGTCGCTCACGTACCTCCAGGTCCGCTCGACTCCTCGCGCCTTGCCTTCGACGCGCAGGGACGCTCTCGATGCTGGCGTTACTTACGCGACAGACCACTACGACATCGCCTCCTCGAGCGCCCGGCGGGTCAGCACCTTGGCCAGGTCGCGCCTGTAATCGGCGCTGCCGAAGGGGTCACTCGGTGGCGAGGTGTTCTGCGCCGCCTCGTTGGCCGCGCTCGCGGCGTCGGAGCCGCCCGAGAGCGCCTCTTCGACTCCCGTCGCACGCATGGGCACCTCGTTCATGTTCGTGAGCGCCACCGACGCGCCGCCGTTGCGCTGCACGGCGGCAACTCCGACGATCGCCCAATCCTGGGCGCGATGATGGAACTTCTGATACGACCATCCGCCGGTCAGCTTCGGCACCCGTATCTCGGTCAGCAGATCCGCCGGACCGAGGGCGGTTTCGAACAGACCGGTGAAGAAGTCGCCGGCTCCGAGTGTGCGATCACCGCCCGATGATCGCACCACGAACTGAGCATCCAACGCCATCATCACCGTCGGAAGGTCCGAGGCGGGGTCGCCGTGCGCGATCGAACCCCCGATGGTGCCGAAGTGACGGACCTGAGGATCGCCGATCTCGCCGGCGGTATGCGACACGATCCCACAATGCTGTTCGAGGACGTCGGAGTCCTTGACGTCCTCGTGGCAGGTGAGGGCGCCGATGGCGATGGCGTCCCCGTCCTCCCGCACGTAGCTAAGGTCGTGCAGCCTGCCCACGTCCACGAGCAGCGAGGGCGTTGCGAGACGCAGCTTCATCATCGGCAACAGCGAGTGACCTCCGGCGAGCAACTTGGCGTCGTCACCGTGCTGATTCAACAGCTCGAGCGCGTGGTCGCCGGATTCAGCCAGCTCGTATTCGAACTCCGCCGGAATCATGCGTCACCTCCCGGTGTGTCGGCTGATCCGACTCCGCTGCCGGCCGCCGTCGTGTCGGTACCGCGGCCCTCGACCGATCCGCCGCCTGCGTTCTGGAGCGCGGCCCAGACTCGTTCGGGGGTCACCGGCTTGTCTATGTGATCGATGCCGAAGGGCGCGAGTGCGTCGATGGTGGCATTGACCACCGCCGGTGGCGACGCGATCGTTCCGGCTTCGCCGATGCCCTTGACGCCGAGCGGATTGGTGGTCGAGGGGGTCTCGGTGCGGTCGGTCTCGAAGTTAGGAAGCTCTGCCGCCGAAGGCACTCTGTAGTTGGCCATCGATGACGTCATCAGCACGCCGTTGTCGTCGTAAACGGCCTCCTCGTACATCGCCTCCGCGATGCCCTGGGCTATGCCCCCGTGCACCTGCCCCTCGACGATCGCCGAGTTGATGATCTTGCCGCAGTCGTCCACTGCCACATACTTGACTACACGAGTGAGGCCGGTCTCGGTGTCGACTTCGACCGCACAGAGATGCGCACCCGAGGGGAAGGTGAAGTTCGGCGGATCGAACACGTGAGTCTCCTCGAGACCCGGCTCGGTTCCCTCGGGAAGGTTATGTGCTGTCCACGCCGAGAACGCGACCTCGGCGACCGTCTTGGACTTGTCCGGCGCCCCCTTGACCGAGAAGGTTCCGGAGTCGTACTCGAGGTCCTCTTCGGCCACCTCGAGCTCGTGCGCGGCAATCGTCTTCGCCTTGGTCACAATCTTTCGTGCCGCATAGTGCAGGGCGACGCCTCCCACCGAGAGGCTGCGGCTTCCGTAGGTGTCCATACCCAGCGGGCTGATGGCGGTGTCTCCGTGCAGCACCTCGACGTCCTCGAACGGGACGCCGAGCTCGTCGGCCACGATCTGCGACCACGAGGTCACGTGTCCCTGCCCATGAGGCGCGGTTCCGGTGATCGCGGTGACCTTGCCGGTGGGATGACAGCGGATCGTGGCTGCGTCCCACCCTCCGGCGGCGTAGCGCAACGAGGCCAGCACCTGACTGGGGGCGAGGCCGCACATCTCGATGTAGGTCGAGACGCCGATTCCGAGCTGCTTCGTGTCCCCCGAGTCGCGCCGTCTCTTCTGCTCGGCTCGCATGTCGTCGTAGCCGAAGTTCTCGAGTGCTTTGTCGAGCGACACCCCGTAGTTGCCGGAGTCGAAGGACAGGCCTGTGATGACCTCGCGCGCCTCGTCGAAGGGCTCGAGGAAGTTGAGCCTGCGGATCTCAACGGGGTCCTTGCCGACCTTACGAGCGAGCGCGTCCATGATGCGCTCGACCGCATAGGTCGCCTCGGGCCGCCCCGCGCCCCGATATGCGTCCGTCGGCGTCTTGTTAGTGAACACTCCGGTACAGGTGAACGAGTAAGCCTGGCAATCGTAGACCCCGTGATAGAGAAACGCCCCGAGGATCGGAATGCCGGGGGTCACGAGTTGTAAGTACGCGCCCATGTCCGCGTGAAGGTTGGCCCTGAAGCCAGTGATCTTGCCGTCTTCGTCGGCCGCGACCTCCATGTCCTGAACGACGTCGCGCCCGTGGATGGTGGCGAGGTAGCCCTCGGAGCGTTCCTCGATCCACTTGACGGGGACACCGAGCTTGCGTCCGATCGCCAGGCAGATCGCCTCTTCTGCGTAGACGTTCAGCTTGGAACCAAAGCCTCCGCCGACGTCGGGGGCGATCACGCGCACCTTCTGCTCGGCCACTCCGACCGTCAGAGCAAGCATGGTCTTGAGGATGTGCGGGACCTGCGTCGCGGAGTAAACGATGAACTCACCCTGTGGGATGTTCGGTTGGCACACGACCCCGCGCGGCTCGATCGCATTGGGAATGAGGCGGGGATGGCGGTAACGCTCCTTGACCACGACGGGAGCGTTGTTGAAGACGTCGTCGACGTCTCCCACATCGAGGTTCCACACGTAACAGGAGTTGTCGTCGAAGTCGTCGTGGACCTTGGTCGCCCCCGGCGCGAGCGCTGCCTCCATGTCGACGACGACGTCGAGCGGTTCGTAGTCGACCTCAACTGCCTCGGTGGCATCGACGGCTTGCGCGCGCGTCTCCGCCACGACGACTGCAACGGGATCGCCCGCATGGCGCACCTTGTCCTTGGCCACCGGCCAGTGTTTCGGCAGTTTGATGTCCTCGGTGACGGGCCACGCGCAGGGCAGGCCGTCGGCCCACTCGCCCGCAAGGTCGGCTCCGCTATAGACGCCTTTGACGCCCGGCATACCGGACGCTTGGGAGGTGTCGACGGAGTTGATGGTGGCGTGCGCCAGAGGGCTCCTCACGATCGCGATCCACAGCATGCCGGGCATCGAGATGTCATCGATGTACTGGGCCCGGCCGGTAAGAAGCTCCGGATCCTCTTTACGGAGAACGCCGCCGCCGACGTACTTCTGTGCCTTCTCGGCTACTTGCGCCATGCTTCCTCCCCCCTCACGTGCGCGCGGGCGAACGCATTTCGCCCGACGCCTGCTGGATGGCCTTGACGATGTTGTGGTACCCGGTGCAACGACAGAGGTTGCCCTCGAGTCCCGTACGAATATCGTCTTCGCTCAACTCACCGTTGCTGTTGATCAAATCGAGGCCGGCCATGATCATGCCGGGAGTGCAGTAGCCGCATTGGAGCGCGTGCGTCTCGTGAAACGCCTTCTGGAGGGGATGCATGGCGCCGTCTTGCGCAAGCGCCTCGATGGTGGTGATCTCGGCCCCGTCACACTGAATCGCCAGCATCGTGCACGATTTGGCGGACTTGCCGTTCACGAGGATCGTGCACGCCCCACATGTCGTGGTATCACATCCGACGTTCGTTCCCGTCAGTCCCAACTGCTCGCGCAGGAAATACACGAGGAGCTGCCTGGGTTCGACCATCGCTTCGTGCTCGACCCCGTTGACTGTTATCGAGACTCGTCTCAAGGGCCACCTCCTTTCTGGGAACCACCGAAAGGAGGGCACGCCGGCACGGCCACCTGCGAGTACATAGAGGCCATGCCGCTGAGTTTCAATCCCACCCCCGATAGGACCAACTCCGGCGATAATGAACAGGTTCAAGGTACACCACGCGAGTTTTTGTTCAGGGGGACGTTGTTTGACTTTTAGTCGAGTTCCGGTGCAAGTCCGATGAACCTGAGCGAGACGTCGGAGGTCCTCGCGGCCGTCGCAGCGCTGCGCGCCCAGGGTAGAGCGATGGCGCTCGCCACGATCGTGACGGTTACGGGCTCCACCTACCGGAGGCCGGGAGCACGCCTGTTGGTGCCGGATGCCGGTGAGCCCACCGGCAACCTGTCCGGTGGATGCCTCGAGGGTGAGGTTACCGAAATAGCACGCGAGGTCATGACGTCGGGTGCCCCCCGTCTCGAGTTCTACGACCTCACCGCCGACGACGAGGTCGTGTGGGGGTGGGGGCTCGGCTGCAACGGCGCCATCGAGGTCTTCATCGAACCGGCGGCCAATGCCATCGACAGCGCGGAGGCGCTCGGCGAGGCCATCGCTCAGCAACGGCTGCTCGCCGCCGTCACGGTCCTCGAGTCGGCAATCGAGGAGGTTGACGCAGGCGCGCGCGTGCTCGTGTATCCGGACGGCAGCCGGCGAGGTTCGCTCGGCAACGACGTGCTGACAACCGCGACGGTGGCGGCGGCCCGGCAGTCGCTTGACTCCGGCGAGACCGAAGCGGTCGAGCTCGATACCGATGCCGGCTCGGCGCGCGCGTTCATCGAGGTCATGCGCCCCCCGCTGCGACTGGTCATTTGTGGCGCCGGGCACGACGCGATCCCACTGGTGCGAGCGGGGGTCACGGTCGGGTGGCGGGTGGAGGTCGTGGACGACCGCACCTCGTTTCTCGACCCCGGACGGTTTCCCGAAGCGAGCGATTTCATCGAGTGCGAGCCGTCGGAGGTCACCGACCGAGCCGGCATCGACGAGCGCTGTTACGTGGTGGTGATGTCTCACAACTACCTGCGGGACCGCGCTTACCTTCGTTCGCTGCTCGGAAGTTCCGCCGTCTACGTCGGGATGCTCGGCCCCCAGGCGCGCCTGCAGCGGCTTCTCGACGACCTCGCCTCCGACGGACTGCACCCTCGACCCGGCCAGAGGGATCGGATACACGGTCCGGCCGGGCTCGACCTCGGGGCTGAGGGACCCGAGGAGATCGCCGCTTCGATCGTGGGGGAGATCCTGGCGGTGAGCCGGGGACGAGGGGCCGGTTTCCTGCGGGAGCGATCGGGCCCAATACACCAGCGGCCACAATCGAGCACGACCTACTAGAACGGAGCAGAGGCGATGCTGATCGAGAACGACTTCGAGGTTCCGGCGCCCACCGAGACTGTGTGGGACTACATGCTCGACATCGAGAAGGTCGTGCCCTGCATGCCGGGGGCGTCGCTGACCGAGACCGTCGACGATACCCACTGGAAGGGCAAACTGACGATGAAGCTGGGCCCTGTGAGCCTCAACTTCAAGGGCAAGGTCGAGATGTCCGAACGTGATGACTCCGCCCATCGAGTCGTGCTCAAAGCCTCGGGGATGGAGGCAAGGGGCAAGGGAGCGGCGTCGGCAACCGTGACCTCCACCCTGGAGTCATTCGACGAAGGCACCCGCGTCCACGTTGTGCAGGACCTCAAGATCTCCGGACAGGCGGCGCAGTTCAGTCGCGGCATGATGCAGGACGTTTCGACCAAGCTCACCAAACAGTTCGCGGACTGCCTCAAGGCGAACATGAGCGTCGACCAAGAGACGTCGAGCGCTGCCTCACCGGACGCGGCCGAACCCGGCGCCGACGCCACGCCCGTCCGGAGGGTCCCGCGCGCCGAAGCGAAGCCCGTCGGTGGGATCAGTCTGGTGCTGGGCGCACTCGCTTCGGCAATCGCACGCTTGTTCAAGCGCCTGTTCGGTCGCAAGGATCCGTGATCACGGCGATCGTCCTGGCGGCCGGCACCTCGTCTCGCCTAGGACGCACGAAGCAGCTCCTCGAGCTCGACGGCCGCCCGCTTCTGGCCCATGCGGTGGCACTGGCCGCCAAGCACTTCGACGAGGTCGTGGTGATCCTGGGTTACCAGGCAGATCGGATCGAAGCGGCGCTCGAACTTCCGTCCAACGCCCGGATCGTCCGCAACGACGCCTACCTGGAAGGACAGCGGAGCTCGGTGAGGAGGGGTCTGGCGGCGGCCTCCGAGGGAGGAAACGACGCGGCCGTCCTGCTGGGTGATCAGCCCCGTGTTCCCGACGAGCTGATCGAGCGCACGATAGAGACGTTTCGTCACGGCCGAGCAGACGTCGTACGCCCACGGCACGGCGACGCGCCGGGTCATCCCGTCATGGTGCGGTCCGGCTTAGCCCGGCGTCTGGGGGCCGGAGACGACGCCGTCGCCTGTCCCCTGCGGGGCAGCGAAGTCGGGTGGATCACCGCTCATCCGGAGGCGCCGGCCGACGTCGATACCTGGGAGGCGTACGAGGCCCTGCTGGGCCGACCGGGTGGGTGAGACGGAGGTTCCTTCGACTCAGAGGTGGCCCTTGCCCGGCGGGTTGACGCGCCGGGTTTCACCTGCTTTGCTTCATTCGTCACTTGAGCGCCAGAAGGGGGAACTGGCATGGCGAGGACAGCAGCGGCTCCGCGCGTCGATCCGGAGGACAAGCGTCAACTGGGGGTAAGCAGGCCCCCGCTTACGCTCGCGGACCTCCCGAGCCCCGAGGAGGTCTTCGGGGTTAAGCAGATGCGCCTAAAAGAGCTCATCAAGTTCGCCGTCGGCCCGAGCCTCATCGCGCTCGGAATCTCGATCGGCAGCGGGGAGTTCCTGCTCGGCCCCCAGGCCGTGGGGACCTTCGGCTTCGTGGGCGTCGGTTGGGTGATCACGGTCTCTGCGATCCTCCAGACCTTCTACAACATCGAGATCTCGCGCTACGTCGTTGCGACGGGAGAGGTCCCGGTGCTGGGCTTTGCGCGCGTCCCGCCGGGCAGGCTGCTGTGGGTTCCGTTCTCGATCCTGACGCTTTACTTCGCGTTCATCTTCGGGGGATGGGCGGCGTCGGCCGGCGCTGGGGTGTTTGCGCTGTTCAACGGGCGGGTCGCCGAGGCGGACGACCTCGGGACGGTGCGGCTCTTTGCCATCGGCTTGCTGTTCCTCGTCTTCGTGATCACCGTAATGGCCAAGAAGGTCTCGCGCGGCCTCGAGCTGACGAACTGGTTCCTCGTCGGCAGCATTCTCATCGCTCTCCTGGTCCTCGATCTACTGATCGTCCCCTTTTCCGTTTGGTGGGAGGGGATCCGCGGCCTGCTGACCCCGGCCGCACCGCCAGAGGGAATCACCGCGACGCAACTCGGGGGCCTTGCGGGGTTCACCGCGCTCTCCTCGGGCCTCAACTGGTACGTGATGTGC
>Ga0136616_10000824_pt1 | contig 15583 bp, 17 predicted proteins | sample AntDrymUQ2992106_2_FD_106648 | JGI IMG/M metagenome (GOLD analysis project Ga0136616, IMG submission 106648) | Polar desert sand microbial communities from Dry Valleys, Antarctica - metaG UQ299 (21.06) | ecosystem: Environmental > Terrestrial > Soil > Desert | place: Antarctica: Dry Valley...
CTGGCGTCGCGCCGAACCCGGTACGCCGAGCCCGCGCAAGCGGCTGGAGGTCTGCGCCCGGCTCAACGAGTCGGGTATCCCCTGCGGCGTGCTGATGGCACCGATCCTGCCGTTCCTGACCGACGCGCCGGAGCAGCTGGCGGAAACCGTCGCGGCAGTAGCCGCCGCCGGAGCGACACACGCCTCCGGCATCGTGCTGCATCTGCGCCCCGGCGCCCGCGAGTGGTGGATGGCCTGGCTGGCCCGCGAGCATCCCGCACTCGTCCCCCGCTATCAGGCGCTCTACCGTGGCGGACCGTATGCCGACCCGGCGTACCGGGCGCTGATCGCCGATCGACTTCGTGACCTCGTCCGCAGCCACCAGATCGGCGCGGGGGGCGACCGGAGGAGTCGTCGGGTGCCGCAGGCACCGGCGCCGCAGCGGCAGTCCGAACAGCTGGCCCTGCTGTGACTACCGCCGCTGGCGTAGCGCGGTTACGTTCAGCGGTTGACTCCCGAGCGGGCCGCGGAGATCTATCGTCGTTCGGTGCGCACCACCTCCGTGACCCTGGCCAAGAGGCTCGGCGCGGACCTTGCGCTGGCCGCTGCCGTCACGGCCTTCATGGTGGTGGGGACCATCGGCGCGGCGAACGAGACCACACTGCCGGTGGCGCGCGACCTGGACGCGTTGACCTTCGTGCTCATCGCGGTGGCGGGCTTGGGCCTGGCGCTCCGCCGGTTTCGACCGCTGCTCGGCCTGGCACTGGCCGTGGTCGCCACCGCCGTCTACCTGGCGCTGAACTTCCCGTACGGACCGATTTTCTTCTCCGTCGCTATCACCACATACTCCGTCGCCGCCCATCACCCGGTACGCCGTTCGCTACCCGCCTGGGCAGCGACGGCAGTGCTGCTTGCGGTGCCGGCCGGGACCGACGCCGACTGGGACGGCCCGCTGCTCGCGGCGGTCCAACTTGCCGGCTTCCTCAGCTGGTCGCTCGCCGCCTGGGCGATCGGCACGGTGGTGCGGACGGCACGGGCGTCGGCGGGCCGATCCCGCGCGGAGCGGGAGCGGCAGCAGGCCTATGAGGAGCGGTTGCGCACCGCCCAGGACGTGCATGACATCGTCGGGCACGGGCTGGCGGCGATCAGCATGCAGGCCGGCGTAGCGCTGCATGTGCTGGAGCGTTCCCCGGCCCGAGCCCGGGAGTTGCTGGAAGCGATTCGGCAGAGCAGCCAGCAGTCCTTGGACGAGCTTCGGGCGACCCTCGCGGTCTTTCGGGCCTCGGGAGCGGAAACAGAAGCCGATCGCGCGCCGCTGGCCGGACTGCACGACATGGACGTCTTGCTGACCCGGATGGCTGACAGCGGTGTCCCGGTCGAGCTACGCACCAGCGGCGAGCCGGTTCAGCTGCTCAGTAGCGTGGACAACGCCGCCTACCGGATCGTCCAGGAGTCACTGACCAACGTGCTGCGACACGCGGACGCCGCCAGCGCCGAGGTCCACGTGGCCTACGGCCCCGACGCCCTGGTGCTCGAGATCACCGACACCGGGCGAGGGCCGCGGCGGACCGCACCGGACGGACAGGGGTTGGCCGGCATGGCGGCCCGCGCCAGGTCGCTGGGCGGCAGCGTGCACACCGGGCCGGGGCCGACCGGCGGATTCCTGGTGCGCGCCCGCCTGCCGATAGGCGGCCGACGATGATCGGCCCGCTGATCGGAACCGCCGCGTCCCTCGGTGGCCGGCGTTGATCCGCCTGCTGATAGCTGACGACCAGCCGCTGGTGCGGATGGGGCTGCGAGTGCTCGCCGAAGCGGAGGAGGACATCGAGCTCGTCGGGGAGGCCGGCGACGGCGCCGAGGCGCTGCGGCTGGCCCGCGAGCGCCGGCCGGACATCATCCTGATGGACATCCGGATGCCCGGCACGGACGGCATCACCGCCCTGCGGGCGATCACGGCGGACCCGCAGCTGGCCGGCGTCCGGGTGGTCATGCTGACGACCTTCGAGCTCGACGAGTACGTCTTTGATGCCTTGGCTGCCGGAGCGAGCGGCTTCCTGGTCAAGGACGGCGACACCGCCGAGCTGCTGCACGCGCTACGGGTCGTCGCATCCGGTGAATCGCTGCTCTCCCCGTCTGTCACCCGCCGCGTCATCACCAAGTTCGCCGGCGGCGCGCACCGCAGCCGGCCGCACCCGCAGATCCATACCCTCACCGAACGCGAGACCGAGGTGACGGGGCTCGTGGCCGAGGGACTGTCCAACGACGAGATAGCGCGGCGGCTGTATCTGAGCCCGGCCACCGTCCGAACCCATGTCAGCCGGGCCATGATCAAGCTGCACGCCAGGGACCGGGCTCAGCTCGTGGTCTTCGCCGTACAGTCGGGCCTGACCCGGCGGCCGTAGGCGGACTACGCAGAATTGCGTACGCCGAAGACGCGGACGGGCGGACGCGCCGCGCGGCAGCCGTCGCCAGGCTGGTCACATGACCACATCGATCATCGAAACGCAGCCAGGACAGGGCCGGCAGGCCGCTGTGCCAGTCGTCGTCGCCCGCGGGTTGACCAAGCGGTACCGGTCCGGCGTACTCGCCGTGGACGCCGTGGACCTGCAGGTGAACCGTGGCGAGGTCTACGGCTTCCTCGGACCCAACGGTGCCGGCAAGACGACCACGATGCGGATGCTGCTGGGCCTGATCCGGCCGACGTCCGGGTCGGTCACGGTGCTCGGGCAGCCGCCGGGTGCGCCGGCCGGCCTGTCCAGGATCGGCGCGCTGGTGGAATCCCCGGGCTTCTATCCCTACCTGTCCGGCCGGGACAACCTGCGGGTGCTGGCCCGGTACGCCGGCGTACCTGATTCGCGGGTCGAGGAGGTGCTCGGTGTCGCGGGGCTGTCGGACCGGGCCGGGGACACGTTCTCGCGGTACTCCCTCGGAATGAAGCAGCGCCTCGGCGTGGCCTCGACCCTGCTCAACGATCCCGACCTGCTCGTCCTGGACGAACCGACGAACGGCCTCGACCCGGCCGGGATGGCCGACATGCGCCGTCTGATCGCACGGCTGGGCGCCGAGGGCCGCGCGGTGCTCCTGTCCAGCCATCAACTCGGTGAGGTCGAGCAGGTCTGCGACCGGGTGGGAGTCATCTCCGGCGGCCGGGTGATCGCGGAGAGCACGGTGGCCGAACTCCGCGGGCAGGCCGAGCTGGTAGTCGTGGCCACGCCGCTGGCCGACGCTGCGCGAGCCGCCGCAGAGCTGCTCGGCGAGTCGGCCGTCCAGCGCCGCGGCGATGCCCTGCGCTGCCAGATCGACCCGGCCCGGGTGGGCGAACTCAACCGCGCCCTTGTCCGCGCCGGTGTCGACGTGACCGAGCTGCGTCGGGACGAGCGCAGCCTGGAAGAAGTGTTTCTTGCCATGACCACTCAGGAGGTTCCCGATGTTGGCTAGTGTCCGCGCCGAACTGCTCAAGCTGCGCAAGCGGCCCGCTGTCTGGGTGCTCGGCGGCGTCTGGCTGGCGATGCTGCTGACGTTCGGCTATCTGCTGCCGTACTTCTCCTCGCCGGACAGCACCGTCGGCCCGGGGGCCAGCCCGCTGGCCGAGCTGTTGCCGGGCAACCTCGTCGCGAACACCGTGGGCGGATATGCGCTGTTCGGCGGAGCGCTGGTGATGATCCTGGGTGCTCTCGTCGCGGGCAGCGAGTACGGCTGGGGCAGCCTCAAGACGGTGCTGACCCAGCGGCCGGGCCGGCTCGCGGTGTTCGGCGGAACGCTCGCCGCGCTCGGAGCAATCCTGCTCGCGGTAGTCCTTGTCAGCTTCGCCGTGTCGGCCGGAGCCAGCGCGACACTCGCGGCGGCCGAGGGGCTGCCGATCCAGTGGCCGCCGGTCGCTGATCTGGTGCAGGGTATCGCGGCCGGCTGGCTCGTGCTCGGCATGTGGTGCCTGTTCGGCCTGCTGCTCAGCACCCTCACGCGGGGAACCGCGCTGGCCATCGGCCTCGGCCTGGTGTGGGCGCTCGTCGTGGAGAACCTGATCCGGGCCAGCGCCAACGCCCTGGAGTGGCTCGACGCCGTACAGCGGGTTCTGCCCGGCGTCAACGCAGGCTCCGTCGTCGCGGCGCTGGGCGCCCGTGGAGAAGGAGACGGCGACGGCACCCCTGGCGTGGCTGCGATCGTCAGCGGGACGCAGGGCGCGCTGACGGTGACCGCACTGCTGGTCGTCTTCGCCGCCGCGGCCGCCGTCCTCGTCCAACGTCGCGACGTCCTCTGACGTGGCGACTCCACCGAGCGGTTTGGCCCCCATGACCGGCAACAGCAGAACTCCCGCAGCGCGGCTACTCACCATCGGCGGCCTCATCGCCGCGGGTGAGCGGCCCCTGCGGACGAGCGCCGGTTCGCTTGGTCCACAGGCGCACGTCGACCTCGGAAGTCGTTAGCCTCAGCGGGTGGGCTCGGGTGATCGACTTGGCGATGCCCGCAGGATTTTCGTCTACGGCGTGACCGGTTCGGGCAAGACAACGCTGGCCGAACAGCTCAGCGTGGTCACCGGAGTTCCGTGGCATTCCGTTGACGACCTCACTGGGAGCCCGGCTGGGTCGAGGTGCCTGGTGACGAGCAGCGCCGACGCATCCAGGCGGTCTGCGATGGCCATGAGTGGATCCTGGACACTGCATACGGACAGTGGCTCGATGTGCCGCTGGCCCGCGTCGAGTTGATCGTGGGGTTGGACTATCCACGTTAGGTCCTTCACTCGCAAGCGCGCGCGAGTCCGACAGTGGGAGGTCGCTGTTGGGCCGAGAGTCCTCCGGTTCACAGACCCACGCGAGACGGCTCGGTGGGTCGCGGAGCTTCGCCGGGCAGTGAGGACACGCCAGCCGAGATCGGCGAGGCGTCGAGGGCCCGCAGGGGGCTGACCCCTGGCGACAGTGTCTGCCACGAGCACCCCGACGTCGTGAACCAGCGCACCCTGCCACCGCGGCCCTCTCCGTCGGGGTGTTGCCGCCATGGCACCTTTCGCTTCACCGCTGCTGCCCAGACCCCACGCAATGGAGCGACAAGTGCCACTAATCGGCTGTGTGCGGCGCCTTTCGCTCCATTGTTGCCGCCCAGATCCAGGACAATGGAGCGAAAAGTGTCACCCATGCGGCCGCGGTGCGTGGCGGCCGAGTTGTCCCGCTCGTCGGTTGGCCCCGTCGGTCCTCCGCTCTGGTCCGGATGACACCGAGTGGGACGGCACTTCCCGTGTTTGTGTCAGAGCCGCAGCCCCGACAAACATCCGACACCGTCCACTGGCCCACGGTCACTCGTAGAGCACGTACTCGGGCAGCGGCATCAGGGCGAGCACCTGCTCGGGGGTCATCAGCAGGCCGCCGGTACGAAGGTCCTCGTCGTAGAACAGCTTGAAGCCGGGATGCACGTGCGGCGGCTTGGGCGCCATCAGCTCGTCCCAGGTGTTCTCCTTTTCGGCCTGGTTGCCGATGCCATCGACGCTCTTGATCGGCACGACACCGGGATGCGGCCGCAGCAGCTGCTCGTCGACCACCACCTGCGCCGCCACCTGGTGGTAGACCATCACCTTCTCCGGCAGATTGCCCCCGGCCACCAGCCGGGCGAGGTACACCGCGACACTGTCCAGCTCAGCCCCCGTCGTCAGGCCGTACACCTCGCCGGGGAGGCCATCAGGCTCGACCGCCCACTCCGGGTCCAGCGCCACCCCGACGTCCGGCAGCCGCAGCCACTTCTCGTACGCCTGCACCTCCGGCAGGAAGCCCGCCCGTCCGGGCTGGATGTTCAGCAGCAGCAACGCTCCGGCCCGCCGGGCGGCGTCGAGGTACTCCTGGATGAGCGCGTCGTCCGACCGGCCGCTGTAGTCGCCTTCGGGGGTGGGGAAGGGATGGGCGATCGTCGCGATCAGTTCGAAGACGGGCAGCACCGGCCGATCTACGGCGTACGGGACAGCCTGTTTCGCGATCGCCGCGGCCGCCGCGTCCAGGTCTCCGGTCAGCCGCCCGAGCGCGGGCGACCCAGGACCACCGGAGAAGCCGACCAGCCGGTACGCCGGGAAGATCGTCCGGCCGCCGCCGGGAAGCTCAGGCGGCGGGGGCGGTGTGGTCGTGGTCGGTGTCGCTGAGGTAGTCGGCGTGACACTTGTGCCCGCCGTAGTCTCCGAATCGGCCTGCTTCGTTCGCGGCGTGGCGCTGTTCGCGGTGCACGCCGACAGGGCCAGGACCGTGGCGACAACGACCGCCCAGCCCCGGCCGGAGCGCCGACCCTCAGCGCTTGAGCGCATATTCCTTGAGCAGACCTCGGCTGATGATCATCTTCTGGATCTCACTGGTCCCCTCCCCGATCAACAGGAACGGCGCCTCCCGCATCAGCCGCTCGATCTCGTACTCCTTGGAGTAGCCGTAACCCCCGTGGATGCGGAAGGAATCCTGGGTGACCTCGACGCAGTACTCGCTGGCCAGCAGCTTGGCCATCCCGGCCTCGACGTCGTTGCGCTCGCCGGCGTCTTTGAGCCTGGCCGCATTGACCATCAGCATGTGCGCGGCCTCGATCTTGGTGCCCATCTCGGCCAGCTTGAACGCGATCGCCTGGTGTTCAGCGATCGGCTTGCCGAAGGTCTCCCGTTGCTGGGCGTAGGCAATGGCAAGTTCAAAGGCGCGGATCGAGATGCCGCACGCACGGGCCGCCACGTTGACGCGACCTACCTCCACGCCGTCCATCATCTGGTAGAAGCCGCGGCCGGGTTCCCCGCCGAGGATCGCCGTCGCCGGGATCCGGTAGCCGTCGAAAATCGCCTCGGTCGAGTCGACGCCCTTGTAGCCCATCTTGTCCAGCCTGCCGGGGATCGTCAGGCCCGGGCTCACCTCTCCCAGGCCGGCCGGCTTCTCGACGAGGAAGGCCGTCAGGTTCCGGTACGGCGAGGACTCGCCCAGCTCGGTGCGCACCAGGGTCGCGATGAGCGTGGACGTGCTGCCGTTGGTCAGCCACATCTTCTGCCCGTCGATGACGTAGGCGTCGCCGTCAGGTACCGCTCGGGTCGTGATGGCGGCGACGTCGGAGCCCAGGCCCGGCTCGGACATGGAGAATGCCCCGCGCACCTGCCCGGTGGCCATCTGCGGCAACAGCCGCTGCTTCTGCTCGTCGGTGCCGTGCTGGGCGAGCATGTAGGCAACGATGAAGTGCGTGTTGATGACCCCGGACACGCTCATCCAGCCGCGGGCGATCTGCTCGACGACCAACGCGTACGTCAGCAGCGACTCACCCAGCCCGCCGTACTCCTCCGGGATGGTCAGGCCGAACAGGCCCATCTCCTTCATCCCGTCGACGATGTCCTGCGGATAGGCGTCCTCGTGCTCGAGCTTCGTGGCGTGCGGGATGATCTCCTTGTCCACGAACTGCCGGACCGTGGCCAGGATCTCCTGCTGAACGTCGGTCAGACCTGCGGTCTGAGCCAGTCGAGCCATGAGGCGTTCCCTTTCCGGCCGAGTCGGCGCACCGCGGCTGTCCCCTGCAGTATCGCCGACGGCAGCCGGTGGGGTGGACGATGGCCGGTAGACAGAGGAGCAGCGAATGACGAACTTCGAGCCGTCGTACCCGCCGCGAGCGCCCGGAGGGCAGTCAGATCCGGGCGGCCACCCCCAGGGCTACCAACAGCCTCCCTACCAACAGCAGGCCTACCAGCGGCCAGATGGCCCTCCGCAGCCTGGTTACGGTCAGCCGCCGTACGGCGCCGCACCTCAGCGCGGCACGAACGCCCTGGCCATCCTCGCCATCGTCTTCGCATTCGTGTTCGCCCCGCTGGGCATCGTGTTCGGGAGCATGGCCCGCAACCAGATCAAGAACACCGGCGAGGAGGGCAGCGGCCTGGCGCTGGCCGGCATCATCGTCGGCTCGATCATCTGCGCGATCCTGCTGGTGTACTTCATCTTCTTTGCGCTGTTCATCGGCGCCGCGATCGACACGATCAACGACCCGAGGTTGACCTTCCCCACCTAGCGCGCTCAAGCCTCCGGTGGCGTGAAGCTCTGCTGCCGCGTCATACCGGCCGCCCGGCCCTTGGCGACGACCACGAGTGCCATCTTGCGGGAGGCCTCGTCGATCATCTCGTCACCGAGCATCGCCGAACCCTTCTTGCCACCGGCCTCCGACGTCGCATGCTCGTAGGCGTCCAGGATCAACTCGGCGTGCTCGTAGTCCTCCTGACTCGGGGCGTAGATCTCGTTCGCGGCATCGATCTGCCCGGGGTGCAGTACCCACTTGCCGTCGAAACCGAGCATCGCCGAGCGCTTGGCAACCTCCCGGAACGCCTCGACGTCACGCACCTGCAGGAACGGTCCGTCAATGGCCTGTACGCCGCGGGCCCGAGCAGCCATCAGGATCTGCATCAGGATGTAGTGGAACGGATCACCGGGGTAGTCCGGGTGCAACGCGCCCACGACGAGCGACTTCATGTTGATGTTCGCCATGAAGTCCGCCGGACCGAAGACGATCGTCTCGATCCGCGGGCTGGCGGACGCGATCTCGTTGACGTTGATCAGGCCCTGCGCGGTCTCGATCTGGGCCTCGATCCCGATCCGGCCCTCCGCCAGGCCCACCGTCTTCTCGATCTGCAGCAGCAGCATGTCCAGCGCACGTACCTGCGCGGCGTCGGCGACCTTCGGCAGCATGATCGCGTCCAGGTCCTCCCCTGCCCCTTCGACCACCTCGATCACGTCGCGGTAGGTCCACTCCGTGGTCCAGTCGTTGACCCGTACCACCCGGATCCGCTCTCCCCAACCGCCCTCGTTCAGGGCGGCCACGATGTTCTTGCGGGCGCCCGGCTTGGCCAGCGGCGCACACGCGTCCTCCAGATCCAAAAAGACCTGGTCCGCCGGCAGACCCTTGGCCTTTTCCAGGAACCTCGGGTTGCTGCCGGGCACCGCCAGGCAGGAACGACGGGGGCGGAGCTGGGCCACTAGCGTCTCCTCGAGGGGCGGGTACTCAGATGCTAAGGGGAGACCGAATGCGCCGTACGGTCGTGATCACCGGTGCCAGCGCGGGGATCGGTGCGGAGGCTGCCGTTGCGCTGGCCCGGCGCGGCGACCACGTCGTACTGGTCGGCAGGAACCCGGACAAGCTGGCCGCCGTCGTCGACCGGATTCGCGATGACTCCGGGTCCACACCGGACAGTCACGTGTGCGACTTCGCGGCCTTGGCCGAGGTACGTCGGACCGCCGGCCGGATCGCTGCGGCGTACGACGTGATCGACGTACTGGCGAACAACGCCGGCCTGATCGCGAAGAAGCAGACGTCCACTGTGGACGGACACGATATGACGATTCAGGTCAACCACCTCGCGCCGTTCCTGCTCACGTCCCTGCTGCTGGACCGCGTCACCGCGGCGGCGGCGGGTCGGATCATCACGACCTCGTCGGCAGCCCATACGAGCGGGTGGCTCGATCCCGACGACCTGGATTTCCAACGGCGGCGATGGGCACGCTGGCGGGCGTACGGCGACTCCAAGCAGGCCAACATCCTCTTCACCACCGAGCTGACCTGGCGGCTGCGGCAGACGGCGGTCGTGGCGACCTGCTTCCATCCGGGCGTCGTGCGATCGGACTTCGGGGACAGCACCGGGCTCTTCCGGCTGGCCAAGAAGCTGTCGCCGATCGGCTTCGTGTCGCCGTCCCAGGGCGCCTCGACGCTCGTGCAGCTGGCGGCGACCGAGGACGGCCGCGGCATCCCGGGGGCGTACTTCGATTCCGGGCGGTTGGCCCGACCGACGTCGCGAGCTGTCGACCCCGATCTGGCCGAGCGGCTGTGGGCGGTCAGCGGCGCAATGACAGCTGGCTAGGCGCCGTACGCGACGGTGGTTGCATCGAGGGCACCGGTTGGACCGGGCTGCGACTCGCTGGTCCCGGTGACGTAGAGGACGCCGCTCCGGGGGTCGACGGCAAGAGCGGAGGCCTGGTCGAAGCCGCCGGTCGGACCGTCGAAGCGGTCCACCCACAGCCTCGACCCGGAGGGCGCGTAGGCAACCGTGGCGAAGTCGGTGGCGGTCTCACTGGCGCTGCCGACGACGTGGTAGTTGGCCGTCCACAGCGGCACTCCCGAGGGACCCTAAACCGATTGCGCAGAGTAACCGCCGGTTAGGTCGAGGGCCCGGTTTGCACCCGATCGCCCCCGGAGCGGATCACCACTGCAATCCCGCCGACGATGAGAACGAGGCCAGGTACGACGAGCAGCGCCGGCACCTGGCCGATCAGCACGAACGCCAGCAGCGCCGCACCCGGAACCTCCAGCAGGATCGCCAGGCCCACCACGGTCGGCCCGACAGTGGACACCACTCGGTTCAAGATCGTGTGGCCAAGCATCTGCGCGCAGACGGTGATCCCGAGGATCAGCAGCCAGTCCCGTGCGGCGTACCCGCCCAGCGGGGCGCCGGTGGCCAGCGCCGCCGCGGCGAGAAGCACAGCGGCGGTCGAGTAGCAGACCGCCGCGTACGCCGCCGTACTGACCTGCTCGCGTATCGACGCTCCCAGCAGGACGTAACCCGCGGCGAGGATGCCGCCGAGCAGCGCCAGCAGATCACCGGTCAACGCCCGAGTGGACACCGTGACGTCGACGCCGGTGACGAGGACGACGCCGAGCAGGCCGAGGGCGAGCCCGATCCAGACCTGGCCGGGGACCCGGTGCCCCGCGATCCGAGCCGCAAGCGTGGTCCAGATGGGTGTCGTGCAGACAAGCGCGGTCGAGGCCGCCACCGTGGTCAAGGTGACACTGGGCAGCCAGGCGGCGAAGTGGGCGGCGAGGAACCCTCCGGAGAGCAGGCACAGGGCAAGCTGCCGGCGCGACAACGGCTGGCGACGCAACTGGGCCGTCGCGCCCGGAACCAGCAGTGCGGCGCCGACGGCGTTGCGCCAGAACGCGATCCCGAGAGCGGGGGCGGCGGCGAGCGCGGTCAGCGGCGCAGACATTGACACACCGAGTACGGCGATGGTGAGCAGGCCGAACTCCGAGACTGTCGGTCTGGAGAGTTGCCACTGGCCGACCCCGCCCTCGGCCACGCGCACCTCGTTCCGGTTGATGCCTGGTCCGCAGGCTATGCGGTCGGGGCGCCGTACCATGCCCGGGCATGGGGGCAGCTCCGCCGCCGCTCGTCGCCGCGGCGATGCGGAAGGTCAGGGTGGTGTGGCTGGCGCCGGTCGGCGGGACTGCGGTGGCCGCGTGGCTGTTATGGCGGGACGGATCGGCTTACGTCGTCGGCGGACCTGGAGAACAGCCCCTGCCCGGAATCGAGGCCGGCCGGCCGGCACTTGTCACGGTGGGCACGCCGGAGGGCCGGCTCGTCACGTGGGTCGCGGCGGTCGAGCAGCTCAGGCAGGGCAGCGACGAGTGGGGCCGGGTGGTTCCTCAGCTGCTCGCCAGACGGCTGAGCGCCGCCGGGGACGCCGCCCACCGCTGGGAGCGCTCCTGCCGGGTGCTCCGGCTGACACCCACCGGGGAACTCAGCGAGGGCAGTCGCTAGTCGGTCAGCCGGTCGACGAGTTCGGTGATGACCGCATCCCGGACCGCGGTCTGCACCGGCTCGTCGTAGCTCCAGATACCGAGGCAGGCAACCGCGCTGCCGGCGGCGAGGAACACGTAGTCGATCACGTAAGAACCCACGCCGTTGTCCGATTCGAGCAGCGGTACGACGATCCGCCGCGAGGAGGCAGTGACGACGTCGGTGAGCTCCGGCAGGGCCGGCTCGCTGTAGACCGGAGTCGCGCCGTAGTCCACCGTGTCCCCGGTCAGCCCGAAGTTTCTCGCGAAGCTGGTGAAGTCCTCCCGGCACAGGTCGAAGCCGGGTGGCCCCAGCGCATCCACGATGTCGCCAGCCTGCGCCTCCGACGCGGTGATGACGCCAGCGGTCTGCACGGACACACCGGGCACCACGTACACCTCCGATATCCGCAGGTCCCGCGCGTCGAGATCATCCGCGTCCGGCTGGTCCTGGGCGATCTGCGGCAGCCCCAGACACTCCAGCACCGCGGACGTCTCGAGGACCGGATTGAGTGTCCCCGTGACATCGGTGTTCAGCTCCCATCCGTCGCCGGGGAAATCACGCGGTTCAAGCAGCAGGTCGAGGGCGACAAGGTTCTGGCTCGGCTCGGGCGCGTTCAGGACGCGGACCACGAAGAAGCCCGCCACGGCCAGCGCGACGACCAGGACTGCCGCGACGGCGAGCCGTCCCCAACGCCGTCGGGTCGGGGCAGCCGCCGGCGGGAGCGGTTCCGGCGTACCCGGCGGCGGTCGTTCGTGGAGGTACGGCACGGTGCCGACGCGGGCGGGAGAATTGACGCGGGTCGGGCCTGCGTCGGACCCCGGGGGCAGCAGCAGCGGCCGCCCCGCCACGGCGACCGGCGACACCGGCAGACCGAGGCTCTGCTGGGCTCGCTGCAGTGCAACGGCAAGGCTGAGCGCGGAGTCGGGGCGGTCCGGGGGGTCCTTTGCCATCGCGTTCTCCAGGACGCCGACGACCTGCTCGGGGACACCGAGCCGGCGCAGGTCCGGCGGCGGCTCGGACAACACGCGGTACAGCACCGGTGCGACCGAGATGTCCCCCGCTCCTTCGAACGGCGGCCGCCCGAGCATCAGCGCCATCACGGTGGCGGCGAGTGAGTAGACGTCCGCGCTCGGCGTCGCTGACTGACCCTGGATCACCTCGGGGGCGGCGAATCCCGGTGTTGCGGTGATCTCACCGGACCGGGTCAGTTCCAAGTCAACGAACCTGGCCTGCCCAAAGTCGGCGAGTCGCGGTGCGCCGTACTCGTCGATGAGCACGTTGGCCGGCTTGATGTCCCGGTGCAGGATGCCGGCCTCGTGCGCGGTCTGCAGGGCACCGGCGAGGCGTACGCCGACGTCCACCGCCTCGCGCCAGTCCAGCGGACCGCTGGTACGGATCCGCTCCGCCAGGGAGCCGCGGGCGAAGAACGGCATGACCAGGAAGCCGTGCTCGTCCGGGTCGATTCCCCCGTCGTACACGCTGACGATGTGTGGATGACCGCTGAGTTGCCCCAGTGCCCGGCACTCCTGGGTGAAGCGGGCGCGCGCCCGCGCGTCCAGGGTCGCGGAGATGACCTTCACCGCGACGTCCCGACGGAACTGCTCTTGGCGGGCCCGGTACACCACCCCGAATCCGCCCCGGCCGATCTCGACGAGGTCGGTGACCTCGGGCCGGCGCAGGGTTGTCACGCCGTCAATCCTCGCAGAGAGATTCACGGGGGGAGGCGGTTCGTCGCCCAAGGGGCGTTCTACCACCTCGGCGATCATGACGATCCGGCGCGAGGAAGCCGCACTAACGACGCAATTCGGGCCACCAATCGTCATGATCGTCCAGAGCATGATGGGTTCGTCGTTGCTCTGGACCGACGAGGCGGAACATGACGATCGATAGCAGCGCCGAGAACAGCCGCGAAAGGTCCGCGCCGACCGTGGTCGGCGCTGCGGTGGGCTGGAAGATGGTCGACCTAGGCTGGGGCCGCAGCGCGGTGGACTTCGCGACCCTGAGCGAGCCGAGCAACTGCCGCGAGTACGTCTCCGTTCATCACCGGCTCGGGGTCGGTGCGGGCGACCGGCTCATCGACGTCGCGTGCGGCTCTGGTCTCGCCGTCGAGCTCGCCCGTGCGCGGGGCGCCACCGGCGCGGGAATCGACGCATCGCATCGGCTCGTCGCAGTTGCTCGGGACCGGAACCCGGACGCCGACATCCGGGTCGGTGACATGCACGCACTTCCGTGGGACGACGCCAGCTTCGACGTCGCGACCAGCTTTCGGGGAATCTGGGGCACGACACCGGCGGCCGTGGCCGAGATCCACCGAGTGCTGGTGCCGGGTGGCCGGGTGGGGCTCACCGTCTGGGGCCATCTCAAGATGTCGCCGGGAGCGTGGGCACTGGCGCCGTTCAGGATGGCCGACTCGGCGCGGCTGGAGAACCAGGCCGCCATGGTGTCGCTCGGTCGGCCCGGGGTGGGCGAGGACCTCCTGGCACGCTGCGGGTTCGTAGACATCGAACGAGTCGACGTGCCGTTCGTGTGGGAGTTCGCCGATCCGGAGATGTTCGCGCGGGCCCTCGCATCCACCGGGCCGGCGTACGAGGCGATTCAGAACGTCGGAGAGGAGGCCTTCCTCGAGGCGGCGACCCAGCAGGCTCGGGAGCTTGTCCGGGACGGGCTGCCGCTGCGAGCTGGGATAGCTGTGGTCGGCTATCTTGCCCGCAAGTCCCAACCGCGGCAGCAAAAGGCAGCGACATGAGATCGATCGGCCTTCTTGGCGTTCCGGAGGCAACCGTCGAGGCTCAACGCCTGTTCGACGAGGACGTCACCGACGTCGGTTACGTGATGAACGTGTCGCGACTATGGGCCTACCAGCCGGACCTGATGACCGGGCTCTTCGAGCTAATGCGGCAGACCACCGCGGTGCACAGGCTCAGCCTCCGCCAGCGCGGCATTCTCGTCGCTGCTTGCGCGTCGGCCTTTGGCGACTCGTACTGCTCGCTGGCGTGGGGATCCAAGCTGGCCCAGGCGACCGACGCCCAACTGGCCGCTGGAGTGCTCCGGGGGATGACGACGGACTGACTCCGAGCGAGCGTGCGATGGCCGACTGGGCTCGCAAGGTGGCAGGCGACCCCAACCGCACCAGCGAAGCCGACGTACAGGCGTTGTGCGATGTCGGATACCGCGACTCCGAGATCTTTCGCGATCACCGTGTTCATCGCGCTGCGCATCGCGTTCTCCACCGTCAACGATGCGCTCGGCACGGGTCCAGATGCTGCCTTCCGCTCCACGGCGCCCGAAGCCGTTCTCGACGCCGTAACCTTCGGCCGGCCCATCGATGAGGAGACATCGGGAGTGAGACACCCGACGGCAACCGCAAACCCGTGAGTTCCGCGCCGCTGCAGCCGGCGCCCAGCGACCTGACGAGGCACTGCTGTTCCGCAGGGACGATAGAAGGCATGCGGCTGGACGTGGTGGGGGTCGAGTGCCGCGTCAAGCAACGTTGGCTCGGGGGGAAGGTGCCGCCCACCGGGAGTTCACTGCGCTGGCTGACCGTTCTGTTCGGACGACGCTCACACCGGATCGACCACCCTGCTCACGATCCATGCGTGCTTGCCAACCTGCCGGCCGCGGGTGAATCCGCGCTGCTCGAAGAGTTCGACGGTCGCGCTGAACAGAAACCGGCCCGGCGCCTCCCGGCCGGTGGTCACCTCGGAGATGGCCTCGACGAGGCCGCCGCCGGCATGGGCGATCTGGTCCAGCGCGCCTTTTAGCGCCGCCCGTGCGATGCCCTGGCCGCGATGTTTCTTGTCGACGTAGCAGCAGGTGATCCGCCAGTCCGGACGCGGCGGAGCGTCCTTCTCGTACTCGCGCTTGTGTTTGATCCCCGGGAGTTCCTCGGGGCTGCCGTACTGGCACCATCCCCGTGCGGCACCGTCCTCGTCGAAGACGAGCGCGGCGTGAGCCCGACCTGTGCGGACCCTGTCCTCCTTGACCGCGCGATGGCTGATCCCCTTCTGGCCGCACTCCGGGTGGTAACCGATGCACCAGCACCCGCCGAAGATCCCGTTGTTGCGCTCGACAAGCTCCGCGAAG
>Ga0136616_10000825_pt1 | contig 15564 bp, 13 predicted proteins | sample AntDrymUQ2992106_2_FD_106648 | JGI IMG/M metagenome (GOLD analysis project Ga0136616, IMG submission 106648) | Polar desert sand microbial communities from Dry Valleys, Antarctica - metaG UQ299 (21.06) | ecosystem: Environmental > Terrestrial > Soil > Desert | place: Antarctica: Dry Valley...
ACCTACACCGCGGGCTTCCTCGGCATCGTGCTGCTGCTGCTGCCCCTCGTGCCCGGACTGGGCGTCGAGATCAACGGCGCCCGCATCTGGATCCGGGCGGCCGGTTTCTCCTTCCAGCCCGGTGAGCTGGCCAAGCTCGCACTCATGGTCTTCTTCGCCGGCTACCTGGTCGCCAAGCGCGACGTGCTGGCCCTCGCCAGCAAGCGGGTGCTCGGTCTCGACCTCCCTCGCGGTCGCGACCTCGGCCCGGTGCTGCTGGCCTGGGTGGCGAGCCTTGCCGTGCTGGTCTTCGAGCGTGACCTCGGCACGTCGCTGCTCTTCTTCGGCGTCTTCGTCATGATGATCTACGTTGCCACCGAGCGGCTGTCCTGGCTGCTCATCGGCGTGGGGCTGTTCGCCGGCGGTGCCTATGTGGCCTATCAGCTGTTCGGTCACGTGCGGCAGCGGGTGGCGATCTGGCTCGACCCGTTCGAGGACCCCAGCGGTGACGGCTTCCAGATCGTCCAGTCGCTGTACGGCCTCGCCAACGGGGGCATCCTGGGCACCGGGCTCGGGCAGGGCCGCCCGGAGAGCCTCAACATCTTCGCCAGCACCGACTTCATCGCCACCACCGTGGGCGAAGAGCTCGGCCTCACCGGGCTGATGGCGGTGCTCGTGCTGTACGGCATCGTCGTCGAGCGCGGGTTGCGCGCGGCCATCGGGGTGCGTGACGCGTTCGGCAAGCTGCTGGCCGCCGGCTTGTCCTTCGTCTTCGCCCTGCAGGTCTTCGTCGTCGTCGGTGGTGTCACCAAGCTGATCCCGCTGACCGGGTTGACGACGCCGTTCCTGGCCTACGGCGGCTCGTCGCTGGTCGCCAACTGGATGCTCGTCGCGCTGCTGCTGCGGATCAGCGACGCCGCCCGCCGGCCGGCGCCCGTAGCGCGCACCGTCTCCGACCAGGCCCAGACACAGGTGGTGCGCCGGTGAACCGCCCGTTGCGCCGCGTCGCGGTGGCCTGCCTCGTGCTCTTCGTACTGCTGCTGGCCAACGCCAACTACGTCCAGGTCGTGCGCGCCCGGGACTTGCAGAACCGGCCGGGTAACTCCCGGGTCATCCTCGCCGAGTACGAGCGGGAGCGCGGCGCCATCGTCGTCGGCGACAAGCGGGCGGCGCTGTCGAAGGAGACCGAGGGAGACCTGCGGTACCTCCGCCGCTATCCGCAGGGCGAGCTGTACGCCCAGGCCACCGGCTTCTACTCGTTCGTCTACGGCGCCACCGGCATCGAGCGTTCGATGAACGACCTGCTCTCCGGCACCGACGACCGGCTCTTCGTCCGCCGCGTCGTCGACACTGTCACCGGCCGCCCCCCGCAAGGTGGCACCGTCAAGCTCACCATCGACCCGGTCGCGCAGCAGGCGGCGTACGACGCTTTGGACGGCCAGAACGGCGCGGTGGTCGCGTTGCGGCCGCGTACCGGTGAGATCCTCGCCATGACGCAGTTCCCCTCCTACGACCCCAACGAGCTGTCCGTTCACGACCGCCAGGCCGTCACCCAGGCATGGCAGCGGCTCAACGACGACGAGGACGATCCACTGGAGAACCGTCCGATCGTGCGGCGCTACCCGCCCGGGTCGCTGTTCAAGGTCGTCACCGCGGCGGCGGCGCTGTCGAGCGACAAGTTCAAGCCCTCCACCGAGATCGACGCGCCGCAGATCCTCGACCTGCCGCAGACGACCGTCGGCCTGCCCAACTACAGCGACTCCTCCTGCGGCGACGGCCGGATCACCCTCACCGACGCGTTGCGGCAGTCCTGCAACACCGCCTTCGGCACCGTCGGCCTGCGACTGGGGGGTCAGGCACTGCGCAAGCAGGCGGAGGCCTTCGGCTTCAACTCCGGCTTCACCATGCCGATGCCAGTCACCCCCAGCGTGTTCCCGGAGAACCCCAACCCGCCGCAGACCGCGCAGTCGGCCATCGGCCAATTCGACGTCGCGGCGACTCCCCTGCAGATGGCGATGGTCGCGGCGGGGGTGGCCAACGGCGGCGTGGTGATGAAGCCCACGCTGGTCGCGGAGGTGCAGGCCCCCGACCTGACCCCGTTGGAGGTCGCCCAGCCCACCGAGCTCGGGGAGGCAGTAACCCCCCAGGTCGCTGCGCAGCTCACCGACATGATGGTGACCGTCGTCGAGGACGGCACGGGCACCAACGCGCAGCTCCCTGGCATCGAGGTCGCCGGCAAGACCGGCACGGCGCAGACCGGCGAGGGAGTACCGCCGCACGTGTGGTTCATGGCCTTCGCTCCCGCGGACGACCCGCAGATTGCAGTCGCCGTCGTGGTCGAGAACGGCGGACGACTGGGCGACGAGGCGTCCGGCGGCGCGGTCGCGGCGCCGATGGCGAAGCAGGTGCTCGAGGCGGTGCTCCGACCATGACGGTCGAGCCGCGGATGCTGGGCGACCGCTACGAGCTCGGGGAGGTGCTCGGTCGCGGTGGCATGGCCGAGGTTCACCTGGGCCAGGACACCCGGCTCGGTCGCGCCGTCGCCGTCAAGACGCTGCGGGCCGACCTCGCGCGGGACTCGACGTTCCAGGCGCGCTTCCGGCGGGAGGCGCAGTCCGCGGCCTCCCTCAACCACCCGTCGGTGGTCGCGGTCTACGACACCGGTGAAGAAGTCGTCGACGGGCTGCCGCTCCCGTACATCGTCATGGAGTACGTCGAGGGCGACACCCTGCGCGAGCTCGTCCGGTCAGGACGCCGGCTGCTGCCCGACCGCGCACTGGAGATCACCGCAGAGGTGCTCACCGCGTTGGAGTACAGCCATCGCAACGGCATCATTCACCGCGACATCAAACCGGGCAACGTCATGCTCACCCCGGGTGGCGTCGCCAAGGTCATGGACTTCGGCATCGCCCGCGCGGCGGCGGACTCCGGCGCGACGGTGACACAGACAGCGGCGGTGCTCGGTACGGCGCAATACCTCTCCCCCGAGCAGGCCCGCGGCCAGCCGGTCGACGCCCGCAGCGACCTGTACTCCACCGGCTGCCTGCTGTACGAGCTGCTCACCGGCCGGCCGCCGTTCGTCGGTGACTCCCCGGTCTCGGTCGCCTACCAGCACGTGCGGGAGGATCCGGTTCCTCCCTCACAGATCGACCCGGACATCCCGCCCCCCCTCGACGCGATCGTGCTCAAGGCGCTGGCAAAGAACCCGGACAACCGCTACGACGACGCTGCGCAGATGCGTGCGGACATCGAGCGGGCGCTCGCCGGCGCCCCGGTGGCGGCCACCCCGGTGCTCGGCGAGCACACGCGGCGGATCGCCGCCGTACCTCCCCCGCCGCCCGAGGAGGAAGGCCGCCGGCGGCGGGCGCTCGGCTACGTCCTGCTCGCACTGGCGCTGCTGGGCGTCTTTGCCCTCGCCGTCCTGGTGGGCCGCCAGCTCGTCACCACCGGTGCCACCGGCGACCCCCGCCCTGGGCTGGTGACCGTCCCGAAGGTCATCAACCTCAGCGAAGAGGACGCCACCGCGAAGTTGGCGGACGCGGGGCTTACCGTCGAAGGGGTCGATCGAGAGTTCAGCGACGAGGAGCGCGGCACGGTCATCGACCAGAGCCCGGAGGCCGACACCACGGTGGCAGGCGGCAGCGGCGTCACGCTGACCGTCTCCGACGGCGTGCAACAGGTCATCGTGCCCAGCATCGTCGGCCTGTCCCAGCAGGACGCCGTGGCCCAGCTACGGGAGGTCGGGCTGCGCGTGGGCAAGCAGACGCCCCGGGACTCCGACCAGCCGGGCGGCGAGGTGTTGCGCGCCAGGCCGGCACCCGGGGAACAGGTCGACATTAACTCCGCCGTCGACCTCGTGGTCGCCAGCGGTCTGACAGAGGTTCCGGGCGTGCTCGGCCTGTCGGAGGGCGAGGCCCGCTCGGTCCTGGAGAACGCCGGCTTCGAGGTCTCGGTCGCGACGTCGCCCAGCGCCGACTTCCCGGCCGGTGACGTCCTCGATCAGTCACCGGATGCCGGCACCCCCGCGGAGCTCGCCAGCACGGTAACGATCACCGTCGCGGTGACACCCCCGTCCCCCACGGCCACGGTGACGATCACCCCGAGTCCGACGCCGACGAAGACGACTCCCAGTCCGACGCCGAGCCCTACACCCACGAAGACGACGCCGAGCCCCACCCCGACGAAAACGACGCCGAGCCCCACCCCGACGAAAACGAAGAACTAGCCGCTGCCGCCTCACCCGCAGGTCGGCGCCGCCCGACTACTCGAGTCGACGGCCGGCCGCAGCCCGGCCGCGCGCTGCACTGCGGACGTATCGCCACATGCCGCCAACCAGTTGCCGAGCAACCGGTGCCCGCCCTCGGTGAGCACCGACTCCGGGTGGAACTGCACGCCCTCGACCGCCAGGTGGCGGTGCCGTAGCGCCATCACGACGCCGCTAGCGGTGCGCGCGGTCACCTCGAGCTCCGGTGGCACGGTGGCAGCCTCGACGGTGAGGGAGTGGTAGCGGGTTGCCGTAAAGGGCGACGGCAGGCCGTCGAGCACCCCGGCGCCGCCGTGGCGGACCGCGCTCGTCTTGCCGTGTAGCAGTTCGGGCGCCCGGCCGACGCGGGCGCCGTACGCGGCGGCGATCGCCTGGTGGCCGAGGCAGACCCCGAGCAGCGGCACCCGCCCGGCAGCATGGCGGACCAGGTCGACGCACACCCCGGCGTGCTCCGGCGTGCCCGGCCCGGGGCTCAACAGCACCCCGTCGTAGCCGTCGGCGTCGCGTGGGGTCAGAACGTCATTGCGGCGTACGTCGCAGTCGGCGCCGAGCTGGGCGAGGTACTGCACGAGGTTGTAGACGAAGCTGTCGTAGTTGTCGACGACCAGGATGCGTGGCACCGCTGCACCGCACCTCCTCAGGTCCAGCGAACCGGCCCGGCCGCCTGGGCGACTACGCTAACTCAGCAACCGGCCACCTCAACCGGTCGGTCATGTCGCCAAAGGAGGCGAAGAACCGTGCCCAGGTCCCGCCTGCGCCGCAAGAGCGACTACACACCACCGGCCTCCACTGCGGAAGGCGGGCTGCCCAGTCGGGCGTGGGTGGCGCCGGTCATGGTCACCCTGTTCCTGCTGGGGCTGCTGTGGATCGTGGTCTTCTACGTCACCCAGGGCAACCTGCCCATATCCCCGCTGGGCAACTGGAACCTCGTCATCGGTTTCGGGTTTATCATCGCCGGCTTCGTCCTCTCCACGCAGTGGCGCTGACCGCCGCCTGAGCGAGGGACCGGCTGAGTCGATCACCCAGGTGGTGGAGCATAAGTACAGCTGTGTAGTTCTCCCCAGGCGTCGTCCACAGTGGGGATAACCGGCGTGCAGTTGACTGGCTAACCGGCGAGTGCGGCGGTACGCAGCACGACCAGCAGCGCGAAAATCGCGAGCGCCACCACCGTGGCCGCCACCGCGGCCGGTTGGCGCAACCGCTGCGGGGCGTACGCGAACACCGCGGCCAGTAGCGCGCCGGCCGCCAGTCCGCCGAGGTGCGCTCGCCAGTCGATGCGGGGGATGAGGAATCCCAGGACCAGGTTGATCCCGAGCAGTACCAGCACCGCCCTGGCGTCGTAGCGCAGCTTCCGGCTGATCACGAGCAGGGCACCCAGCAGGCCGAAGACCGCGCCCGAGGCGCCCACCGAGGACTGATTCGGGGCGGCGGTGAGGTAGGACGCTACCGATCCGCCGAGGGCAGCGACGAGGTAGAGGGCGAGAAAGCGTCCCCGACCGAGCACCGCCTCCAGCTGCGGCCCGAAGAGGAAGAGCGCGAGCATGTTGAGCAGCAGGTGCAGGAATGTGCCGTGCAGGAAGGCCACCGTCACCAACCGGTAGTACTCCCCTGCCGCGACACCGATCACCTCGCCCGAGGGCAGCAGGGCCAGCCCGATGAGAAAGAGCCGCTGGGTGAGCGCCGGCGCGGCGAGCTGGAGGAGGAAGACTGCGACGTTGACTCCGATGAGTACCCGGGTGACCGTGCCGGCGCCTCCACCCGGCTGCCCCCCGAAGACGGTACGGGGCGAGCGCTGGGAGCGGTTGCCGGCCCGCACGCACTCCGGGCACTGAAATCCCACGGAAGCCGGCTGCATGCAGTCCGGGCAGATCGGCCGCTCGCACCGTGTGCACCGAATGTAGGTTTCCCGGTCCGTGTGGCGGTAGCAGGTGGGAGCGGTGGCGGGCTCCCCCCTCTCGGCGGGCGTCCCGGGCTCCCGGGGGTCGGTCATCCGGCCGTCAGGCCCCCGTCCTACGGCGCTCGATGCCGATCGACTCGACCACCACGTCTTCGTGGGGCCTGTCCTGTCCGTCTGTGGCCACGGCGGCGATCGTGTCGACGACCTCCCGACCGTTGGCCGAGCTGACCTCGCCGAAGATCGTGTGCTTGCCGGTGAGCCAGCTGGTCGCGGCGACGGTGAGGAAGAACTGCGAACCGTTGGTCCCCGGACCGGCGTTGGCCATGGCCAGCAGGTAGGGCCGGTTGAAGGCGAGCTCAGGGTGGATCTCGTCCTTGAACTGGTAGCCGGGACCGCCAGTGCCGGTGCCGAGCGGGTCGCCACCTTGGATCATGAAGTTGCTGATCACCCGATGGAACTTGGTCCCGTCGTACAGCGGCTTCGTCGTCTGCTGCTTCGTGCGCGGGTCCTTCCACTCCCGGCCACCCTCGGCCAGCTCCACGAAGTTACGGACGGTCTTCGGGGCGTGATCGGGGAAGAGCTGCACCTCGATGTCGCCCTGATTGGTCTTGATCGTCGCGTACAGCTCCTCGGCCACGAAGCAGTCTCCCTGGAAAGTCTCGAAGGTCGGCGGGTCGCGAAGGTCCCAACGTCATGTCCCCACGTCGTGTCTCTGCATCCTGCCACGGCGCGCATGACAGGCACCCCGATCGGGAAGGTTGGCCGGGTCGTTAGTGTCGAACTAACTCGTACGGGAGGCCTGCCGTGTTTCGCACCCAGAAGATGCGCCACCGCATCGCAACCCCAGCCGCCACCGCACCCACCCTGACGCAGGCTCGCAACCGGGGTGCGGCCGCGCTGGCCGCCCTGCGCGGCGAGTCAGCGACGATGACCGCGCGGCGGTTGCCCTCGAATCTACTGGGCGGGCGACGTGCGTCGGCGCAGCAGCGCCGCTGGCCGAAGGCCGCGCTGGTCGTGGCAAGTGTGGGCGGCGTTGCGGCCGCTGCGGGCGCCGCGCTGGGCGGGCGTTCGAAGGACGAGTGGGAGCCTCTGCCCGTCACTGAACCCCCCGTCACTGAACCCCCCGTCACTGAACCCAGTGCAACGGACCGCCGGCCGAACGGCGCGAGCTGATTTCGGGCCCGATTCAGTGGGTGGAACCCAAAGAGTGGAGACGAAGGGACTCGAACCCTCAACCCCCGCCGTGCAAGGGCGGTGCTCTTCCAGTTGAGCTACGTCCCCCGGAACAGGGTCCCCCAGGTCAGCGTCCCTAGGTCAGGTCATGGTAGACCGCTGCGCCGCGGTCACTCGCCGCGCGGTGTTACGGCCGTCGAGCTCAGCGCAGGTCTGGGGCGGCGGTGGCCTCGGTCCAGAGATCTTGTTCGGCCCGGCCGGCCTGGACCCGGCGGTAGGCGGCCACGCCGCCGGCCGCGACGAGAGCGAGCGCGAGTACCTTCTTCATGAGAACCCCCTGGCGTGTGGGATCGCAGATGTGGGCCTAGCTGGACTTGAACCAGCGACCTCATCCTTATCAGGGATGCGCTCTGACCAACTGAGCTATAGGCCCTAAGGGACGCACGAGGGCGCCGCACGAGGCTACCGCAGAGCGCCCGCGGCATCAGCGACGTCAGGACTGTCCGCGGCTACTCCAGCTCGGACAGGGTGACCTCGAAGCCGCCGACCACCCCAGCCGCGAGGTTGTAGAGGAAGGCATAGAGCGTGGCCAGCGCGGTGAGCAAGACGACGTTGACCGCGCCCACCATGAGGGTGAACCCGAGCACTCTGCGCAGCGCAAGGAACTCGACGATGTCAAAATCGATCGTCGACCCTGCCCCTGTCACGTCCTCGACGGTCCCGCCGATGGCGGTGAAGACACCCATCCCGTCGAGCACCGTCCACAGCACGAAGACGGCCACGATGCCAACCACGAACAGGGCGAGGGACAGCAGGAACGCAATCTTCATCACCGACCACGGGTCTATCCGGCGCAGGTGCAGCCGGGCCCGGCGTACCCGGCCTGGGGCCTGCGGCGGAGTGGTGGCTGCCGGCGCGCTCAGTGAAGAGGTACGCGCGGAGGGCGCGGGTCTCACGAACCCACGTGTCCGGTCGTCGTTGGTGAGGCCATGACGAATCGCCGTCCGGGCCGCCGGCGGGCTGGATGCGGCGTCGGCCGGCGGCGTCGTAGATGCGCTCACAAACGGGCTCTCGTCGACGTCATGGTCCGATGTCCTCCGCAGTCGGCTGCGGGCCGGACTCGGGGCCGGACTCGGGGCCGGACTCGGGGTCCACCCTCTCCACGGCTTCCTGCGCCGCAGCCGTGCTCTCCGCATTGCGGGCGACCGCCACGACGACGTCCCCCTCGGCTAGGTTGATGAGGCGTACACCCATGGTGTCACGGCCGGCTCGGCGCACCTCCTCGGCACGCGTGCGGATCACTCCACCCCCCGACGTGATGGCCAGCAACTCGTCCCCGTCGGCGACCACGAGGGCCCCCACCAGTCGGCCGCGGCTAGCGGTGATCCGCGCCGTCTTGATGCCACGGCCGCCCCGACCCTGGATGCGGTAGTCCTCGACCGGCGTGCGCTTGGCGAAACCGCCGTCTGTGGCCACCAGCAGGTCGGTGCCCGCCCGCACGACCTCCATGGCCAGCAGTTCATCCCCCGCGCCGAACCTCATACCGATGACGCCGGACGTCGCCCGGCCCATCGGACGCAGCGCCGCGTCGTCGGCGGTGAACCGGATCGACTGCGCCCGACGGCTGATCAGCAGCAGGGCGTCGTCCGGTCCGACGAGCGCGGCGGAGATGACCTCGTCGTCTTCCCGCAGGTTGATGGCAACGACCCCACCACTGCGCGGAGAGTCGAAATCGGTGAGCCGGGTCTTCTTCACCAACCCCTTGCGGGTGGCGAGGACGAGGTACGGCGCTACCCCGTAGTCGCGCAGGTCCAGCACCTGGGCGATGCGCTCACCCGGCTGGAACGCGAGCAGGTTGGCGACGTGCTGACCGCGCGCGGCCCGGGCAAGCTCCGGCAGCTCATAGCCCTTCGCCCGGTAGACCCGCCCCTTGTTGGTGAAGAAGAGCAACCAGTGGTGCGTCGTCGTCACGAAGAAGTGGTCGACGATGTCGTCCTGGCGCAGCTCGGTCCCGCGGATGCCCTTGCCGCCGCGGCGCTGCGCGCGGTACTGGTCGACCTTGGTGCGCTTGGCGTAGCCGCCGCGAGAAATAGTGACGACGACGTCATCCTCGGAGATGAGATCCTCCAGGCTCATCTCGCCCTCGTCGGGCACCAGCCGTGTCCTGCGGTCGTCGCCGTACTTCTCCACGATCGTGGCGAGCTCCTCGCCGACGATGCGGCGCTTGCGCTCTTCACTTGCCAGGATCTCCTGGTACTCCGCGATCTCCACCATCAACCGGTCGTACTCGTCGGTCAACCGCTGCCGCTCGAGCGCGGCAAGCCGGCGCAGCTGCAGGTCGAGGATCGCGGTCGCCTGCACCTCGTCGATGTCGAGCGTCCGCATGAGCCCGTCGCGGGCGCTCTCCACCGTCTCGCTGGCCCGGATGAGGGCGATCACTCCGTCCAACGCGTCGAGCGCCTTGAGCAGGCCGCGGACGATGTGCGCCCGCTCCTGGCGCTGGCGCAGCAGAAACTCGGTACGTCGCCGGACCACCTCGACCTGGTGCAGGACGTACTGGCGGACGAACTCGTCGAGCCGCAGCGTGCGGGGGACGCCGTCGACGAGCGCAACCATGTTGGCGCCGAAGGAGTCCTGCAGTTGGGTGTGCTTGTACAGGTTGTTGAGGACGACCCGGGCAACCGCGTCACGGCGCAATACCAGGACGAGCCGCTGCCCGGTGCGCGCGCTGGACTCTTCCCGGATCTCCGAGATGCCCCTGACCCGCCCGCTCTCCACCAAGTCAGCGATCTTGGTGGCCAGGTTGTCCGGGTTGACCTGGTAGGGCAGTTCGGTGACGACGAGCTGGGTGCGGCCGCGCGCGTCCTCCTCCACCTCGACGACCGCCCGCATGATGATCGAGCCGCGTCCGGTGCGGTAGGCGTCCTCGATACCGCGCCGACCCACGACGAGCGCGCCGGTGGGGAAATCCGGGCCTTTGACCCGGGCGAGCAGCGCGTCGAGCAGTTCCTCGCCGGACGCGTCCGGGTGCTGCAGGTGCCACTGCACTCCGGCGCCGACTTCCCGCAGGTTGTGCGGCGGGATGTTGGTAGCCATGCCGACGGCGATACCGGAGGAGCCGTTGACGAGCAGGTTGGGAAACCGGCTGGGCAGCACGACCGGTTCCCGGGACCGGCCGTCGTAGTTGGGAGCGAGGTCGACCACGTCACGGTCGATGTCACGCAGCATCTCCATCGCCAGCGGAGCCAGCCGGCATTCGGTGTAGCGCATCGCCGCCGCCGGGTCGTTGCCCGGGGAGCCGAAGTTGCCGTTGCCGTCGACCAGCGGGTACCGCATCGACCAGGGCTGCGCGAGCCGTACGAGGGTGTCGTAGATGGCGCTGTCGCCATGCGGGTGGTAGTTGCCCATCACGTCGCCGACGACGCGGGCGCACTTGAAGTAGCCGCGCTCCGGCCGATAGCCGCCGTCGTACATCGCGTAGAGCACCCGCCGGTGCACCGGCTTCAGCCCGTCCTGGACGCTGGGCAGCGCGCGGCCCACGATCACGCTCATCGCGTAGTCGAGGTAGCTGCGCTGCATCTCCACCTCGAGCCCGATCGGCTCGACGCGATCGCCCGGCGGGGGGGCCGTGGTCTCCGTCACGGAGGTCCTCTCGAGTTGTCGCCCAGCCGGGCGAGCCAGCTGTCGACCTAGATGTCGAGGAAACGCACGTCCTTGGCGTTGCGCTGGATGAAGCCCCGGCGTGCTTCGACGTCCTCGCCCATGAGGACGGTGAACAGTTCGTCGGCCTGCGCCGCATCGTCGATGGTGACCTGGAGCAGCACCCGATGGTCGGGGTCCATGGTGGTGTCCCACAGCTCCTTGGCGGGCATCTCGCCGAGGCCCTTGAACCGCTGCACGCCCTCGTGCTGCCGCGGGTCGCGCCGGCCGGCGGCGATGCCGGCCTCGACCAGCGCGTCACGCTCCCGGTCGCTGTAGGCGTAGTCCACGTTGTCACCGCGGCGATCCCACTTGACCTTGTAGAGCGGAGGCTGGGCAAGGTAGACGTAGCCGGCCTCCACGAGTGGCCGCATGAACCGGAACAGCAGGGTGAGCAGCAGTGTCCGGATGTGCTGCCCGTCGACGTCGGCGTCGGCCATGAGGATGATCTTGTGGTAACGCAGCTTGGCGATGTCGAAGTCGTCGTGGATGCCGGTGCCGAGCGCGGTGATGAGCGCCTGCACCTCCTGGTTCTGCAGCACCCGGTCGATGCGGGCCTTTTCGACGTTGAGGATCTTGCCGCGTATCGGCAGGATCGCCTGCGTCCGCGGGTTGCGGCCGCCCTTCGCCGAGCCGCCGGCCGAGTCGCCCTCGACGATGAAGATCTCACTCTCTCCCGGGTCGGTGGACTGACAGTCGGAGAGCTTTCCGGGCAGACCCGTCGACCCGAGCAAACCCTTGCGGCGGGTGAGGTCACGGACCTTGCGAGCGGCGACGCGGGCGGTGGCGGCCTGGATGCCCTTGCGCACGATGTCCTTGGCGTCGCCGGGGTTGCGGTCGAGCCAGTCGCGCAGCTGGTCGTTGCACACCGTCTGGACGAACGTCCTGGCCTCGGTGTTGCCCAGCTTCGTCTTGGTCTGGCCCTCGAACTGCGGCTCGGACAGCTTGACCGACACGATCGCGGTCAGTCCCTCGCGGATATCCTCACCGAGCAGGTTGTCGTCCTTGTCCTTGAGAAGCTTCTGGTCCTTGGCGTAGCGGTTGACCAGTGAGGTCAACGCGGATCTGAACCCCTCTTCGTGGGCGCCACCCTCGTGGGTGTTGATCGTGTTGGCGAAGGTGTAGACCCCCTCGGCGAACTGGGTGTTCCACTGCATCGCCACCTCGACCGCGATCTTGCGCTGGGTGTCCTCGGCCCCGAACTCGATGACGCTGCTGTGCACCACCCCCTCCTTGCTTGCGTTGAGGTGGCGTACGAAGTCGGCGATGCCGCCGTCGTAGTGCCAGGTTTCGGTGCGTACCGGCTTGCGCTCGCCGTCGACTGCCTCGGCTGGCTGTTCGGTCTTGCCGTTGACGGAGGTGCCGACGTCGGCACCCACCGCCACATCGCTCACCCGCTCCGGTCGCTCGTCAACCAGCACGATCGTGAGCCCGCGATTGAGGAAGGCCATCTCCTGCAACCGCCGAGCGAGAGTCTCGAAGGAGTAGTCCGTGGTCTCGAAGATGTCGGGGTCGGCCCAGAAGGTTACCGTGGTGCCGGATTCGGCGGTGGCTTCCCGGCGGACCAGCTCGTCGACCGGGCGCGAGGCGTCGTAGGTCTGGGTCCACCGGTAACCGTCACGGCGGACCTCGACATCGAGACGGCGGGCGAGCGCGTTGACCACCGAGACGCCCACCCCGTGCAGACCACCGGAGACCATGTAGCTGTCACCGCCGAACTTGCCGCCGGCGTGCAGGGTGGTGAGGACGACCTCGACCGCCGGCCGCTTCTCCACCGGGTGCTCATCAACGGGGATCCCCCGACCGTTGTCACGCACCCGCACGGCGCCGCCGCGCAGCAGAGTGACCTCTATGCGGTCACAGAACCCGGCCAGCGCCTCGTCGACGGCGTTGTCCACCACCTCATAGACCAGGTGGTGGAGACCCCGCTCGCCGGTGGAGCCGATGTACATGCCCGGGCGCTTGCGCACCGCGTCGAGGCCTTCGAGAACCGTGATCGACGTAGCGTCGTAGGAGGACAAGCAACGGCTCCTTTCCAGCGCACAGGCCGCCCGCGGGGGTGTATGGGGACCTGGTCTGCGGGACGGCCTGATGAAGCGCCCAGTCTAGCGGGTCCGTGGATCGTGAACACGCCGTCAGGGGGCCTGTGCACGATCGTGGCGCACGCGGGGCCAGGGTTGAATGTCCCCCTACTCGGGAGCGGTCGCCTGGCGCCTCGGGTGGCAACTGTCGGAACGGGTCAGCCGTAGGTGTCTCGCGGTCCGCGGCCGCGAACCCGCCGCGGACCGCGGGTCCAGCTGGGCGCCTGCGGCCCGCGAACGCGTACTCGGCGAATCGTTGCCGGGCCCAGCTCCTCCTGCAGCCGCGTCAGCAGCTGGGGGGCGAGCAGCCGCAGCTGGGTGGCCCAGGCGGTGGACGTCGCGACGACGGTCAGCTCGCCGTCGACGAAGGTGTCCGGCTGGCAATGGGCGGCGACCTCCGCGCCGACCACCTGTGGCCACCGGGCCAGCAGTCCGTGCACGGCCGTGTCGGTCTGCCATCCCCGCTCGGTGACCAGCCGGTCGATCGCCGCCCCGAGCAGCGCCGGGTCACGATCGTCGGGGCCACTGCCGCTGCGCTGGTCGTCACCGGTGCCCCGGCGCGGCCGACCCCGCTGGGCGACCCCGCCACCTCCCTGCCGGCCCTGTACGCCGGCGCGGGCCCTGGCGGCGGCGAGCACCGCCCGGGCAAGGTCGATGCCCGAGGCAGGTGCTGGTGGCTCCGGCTCCGCGGCGCTGGCTGGCTCCGTCGCCGGGTCGTCGGTCACCTCAGCACACCCGACGTACAACGCCAGCGGCCACGTCGAAGCGGGCGCCGGCGAGGACGCTGGGGACATCCGCCGGGACCGCCGCGGTGACCAGCACCTGCTCGGCGCCGCCGACGAGCTCGGCCAGCCTGGTCCGTCGATCCACGTCGAGTTCGGCGAAGACGTCGTCGAGCACCAGCACCGGCTCCCCGCCCGCCGGCCCCTCACCCCGCAGCAGTTCGTACGAAGCGAGCCGCAGGGCGAGCGCAAGGGACCACGACTCGCCGTGGCTGGCGTAACCGCGCGCGGGGAATTCGCCGATCCCGAGCGCCAGCTCGTCGCGGTGCGGCCCGACGAGCGTGACCCCCCGTTCGAGTTCGCTGCGCCGGGCACCAGCAAGCGCGGCTGACAACGCTGCCGCCAGCACCTGCCGGTCAGAGCTCGCGACGTCCCCCTCGCCGAGGGAGGGGCGGTACTCCAGCGTGGTGGAGCCGCGGCCACCGGACACGGCTGCGTACGCCTTGTCAACCAGTGGGGCGAGCGCGGCGACCAGCTCCAGCCTGGCACCGAGCAACTCGGCTCCGGTCCGGGCCAGGTGGGCGTCCCAGACGTCGAGGGTGCGCAGGTCTCCTCCCCCGGCACGAACGGCGAGCCCGGCGGTCTTCAACAGCGCGTTGCGCTGGCGGAGCACCCGGTCGTAGTCGGCGCGCACGGCCGCCAACCGGGGCGCCCTCGCCACCAGCAGCTCATCGAGGAACCGGCGCCGATCCACCGGGTCCCCCTTGACCAGCGCAAGATCCTCGGGCGCGAAGAGCACGGTGCGGAGGGTGCCGAGTACTTCCCGCGGTCTCGGTACTGGGGCCCGGTTCAGCCGTGCCCGGTTGGCTCTGCCGGGGTTGATCTCCAGTTCGAGCAGGCTCTCCCGATCGCCTCGGGCGATGACCGCACGGAGTACGGCGCGCTGGGCGCCGTGGCGCACCAGCGGGGCGTCGGCCGCGACGCGGTGGCTGCCCAGGGTGGCGAGGTAGCCCACCGCCTCCACCACGTTGGTCTTGCCCTCACCGTTGGGCCCCACGAAGAGACTCCCGCCCGACCCGAGCTCGACCTGCACCTGCTCATAGGAGCGGAAGTCGACGAGCTCCAGCGCTCGCAGCTGCATGCCGCCGTGTCCCCAACCGGCCTGTCGACGCGGACGGAGTCAGCGGGTCGGCGGGTCGGGAAGGCCGGGCCCAGGGTCTTCCGGGGTGACCCCCGGCTTGGGCTCGTCCGCTCCCGCGTCCCGCTCCGCCGCCGACGAGGTCACCATGTGCCCGCCGAACTGGTTGCGCAATGCAGCGATCACCTTCATCGCCGGGGAGTCGTCCTGCCGGGAGGCGAAGCGGGAGTACAACGCCGCGCTGATCGCCGGCATGGGCACCGCGTGCTCGACCGCCGCCTCGATCGTCCACCGGCCTTCGCCGGAGTCTTCGGCGTAGCCGTGGACCTCTGACAGGTCGGCGTCCTCGCCGAGGGCGCGCACCAGCAGGTCGAGCAGCCAGGAGCGGATCACCGTGCCCTGAGTCCACGACCGCAGCACCCCGGGGACGTCAGCGACGACGTCAGCGGCGGCGAGTAGCTCGTAACCCTCCGCGTAGGCCTGCATCAGGCCGTACTCGATGCCGTTGTGGACCATCTTCGCGAAGTGGCCGGCGCCGACCGGTCCGGCGTGCACGAAACCTGCCTCGCCCGGTGGCTTCAAGGTGTCGAACGCCGGCTGCGCGCGGCGCA
>Ga0136616_10000826_pt1 | contig 15550 bp, 15 predicted proteins | sample AntDrymUQ2992106_2_FD_106648 | JGI IMG/M metagenome (GOLD analysis project Ga0136616, IMG submission 106648) | Polar desert sand microbial communities from Dry Valleys, Antarctica - metaG UQ299 (21.06) | ecosystem: Environmental > Terrestrial > Soil > Desert | place: Antarctica: Dry Valley...
ACGCCTGCTCGGCGGGCGGTTCTTCGAGTGGGAGCGCCGCGCTCGTGGCGGCCGGCGAGGTGGACATAGCGAGCGGCGGGGACCAGGGCGGCTCCATCCGCATGCCTTCCGGCTGGTGCGGGACCTACGGCCTCAAGCCCACCCACGGGCTCGTACCCTACACCGGCGCGTTCCCGATAGAGCTCACCCTGGATCACCTCGGACCCATAGCCTCGAACGTCTCGGACGTTGCCCTGTTCCTCACCGCGGTAGCCGGAGAGGACGGCCTCGACCCGCGTCAAAAAGACGTCAGCGTAGGGGACTACGAAGGCTCCCTGAACGGCGACGCGCAGGGGCTGAAGATAGGCATCGTAACCGAGGGCTTCGGCTGGCCGGATCTCTCGGAGGACGACGTGGACGAGACCGTGCGAGGAGCGGCGAACGGCTTCGAGGAGCTCGGGGCCGACGTGACGGAGGTCTCCATCCCGCTACACCTCGACGGCGTCCACATCTGGAACGCCATCGCCATCGAGGGTGCGACGGAGCTCATGGTGCGGGGCAACGGCATGGGCACAAACTGGAAAGGCCACTACTCCACCTCCCTGCTCGACGCCTACGGACGCGGCCGCCTGACGCGCGCCGACGATCTCTCGGAGACCGTCAAGCTCACCATGCTCATGGGCGAGTACATGCGCGGCAGCTACCACGGCCGCTACTACGCCAAGGCCCAAAACCTCGCGCGCAAGCTCAGGGCAGCCTACGACGGGGCGCTGGAGTCAGTGGATCTCCTGCTCATGCCGACCCTCCCGTTGAAGGCCACGAAGATACCCGCTCCCGACGCCCAGATCGAGGAAGTCGTCGCCCGTGCCCTGGAGATGCTCCCCAACACCTCCCCCTTCGACGTGAGCGGCCACCCGGCGATGAGCGTGCCCTGCGGCCTCTCCGACGGCCTGCCTGTCGGCATGATGCTCATAGGCAAGAAGTGGGACGAGGAAACCGTATTACGCGCCGCCCACGCCTTCGAACAGACGGGGACATACAACGTCAGCCCTGCCGCAACAGTGAGCAGCTGACGTACATAGTAGCTGCGGGCCACGCTCTCAAAGCGGCTTGCGGAAGGAGATCTTCCGCAAGCCGCGGCCCCAGCCACACACCTCGATTTTCGGCACCGACACCGAACACCACCATCCCAAAGGTGCAAAGATCCCATTCCGTCCACCCTAGGATCATTCATCCAACCCGGGACCGTTCATCCACCCTGGGATCGTTCATCCACCCTGGGACCGCGAGCTTCCAGCTCGCAACAGCGTAGATCCTACCGCGCCCCTTCCGGCGCCGTCCGCTCGTGACGACCCGGCTCCCGGGCGTACTCCTCAACCACCCTGCCGCCGACGAAGTGCTCGTCCACGATGCGGTCTATGGCCTCGGCGGTCAGCCCGCAATACCAGATGCCCTCCGGATAGACGACTATCGTCGGGCCCAGGTCGCAGGGGCTGAGACAGCCGGTCTGGGCCGCATGCACGCCGCTTCGGCCCCGGAGTAGTCCCCGTTTCTGGAGGCGCTTCCAGAAGTGGACGTATAGCTCGCCCGCACCCCGCGAGGTGCAGCGTGGTCCCATGCAGGCCAGCACGTGCCGCTCTTGGGGCGGTATCACAGACCATGCGGGGGGATCCTCGAGGCTCTGGAAGTCGTCCGCGTGTACGGGCGCTTCGCCTTCCGCGTCGGCCACCGCCCGGACCACGGCCTCCCCCAGGGCGGGGTGCTCACCTATAGCCCCGGCGAAGGCCACCTCCGGACCCGGTTCGCCCCGCGCCGTCGACCAGCGATACGCCGCCTTCGAGAGCCAGTGGATCAGGGAGCGGTCCCTCCCGAAAAACACCGGAATTACCAGGATCTTGCGTGCCCCGGCCCGAGCGCAGGCTTCGAGCCCCTCCGGCAGAGAGGCTAACCCTCGCTCCACGATGGCCGTGCGAACCGTTACGTAGCGACCGGTCGCCCGCACCGCCTCCGCCAGGAATTCCATCCCCTCGCCCGCCGCCCCCTGGTGGCCATACCTCCCGAGCAGAAGCACCGTATCCACCTCTCCGGAGAGCGCCGGGTCTCTACGCTCCAACGGCCCGGCGCCAGAATCCTTTGCCCGCTCCGTCAATCGGTCCTCCTTAGAGCTGCTTGACTTCGCTTCTGATGCGGCAGCCCGAGAGGCCGCTGCGCAGTTCTTCGGCGTCCAGGTTGCGGCCGATGAAAACCATCTCGCTGATGCGGGGCTCGTCGTCCTCCCACGTCCTGTCCTTAGCCATGCTGGAGATCATATGCACGCCCTGCGCCACGACGCGCTGGTCCATCCCCTGGACGTTCAGCACGCCCTTGAACCTGAAGATGTCCTGCCCCTTCGTGTTCAACAGGTTCTGCAGCCAGTACTGGAACCGCATCCGCTCCAGAGGCACCTCTTCGCGCAGGCCCACGGACGTGACCGACTGGTCGTGCTCGTGGTCGGGCTTGTACTCGCGTTGCAAGACCGGGGCGAGTAAGCTATCGGGACCCCAAAGCTCGGTCCCGAACTCCTCGGGCCGGTGCTCGGTGAAGAGCGCGTAGCTGCCCGGACGCTCTATCTTTACCTCGAACCACTCCTCTCGCTGTTCGAGGTCCAGCCGGTAGAGCCGTCCGTCGGGTATCAGGGTTCCGCCGGTCCCGAGCCCGTTCTCCTCGTCGGAGAAGGCGAGCATGGCGGGGTCCTGGGCGGTCTCCAACGCGCCGGGGCTCGCTGCCTCGACCGGTACTAGAACGGCGTTCATCGAAGGGTCGGGACCTTCTTGGAGGACGAGCTTGTATTCGCCGGACGGAAGGGAGTAGATGCCGGCCCACTCGTATGGGTACTCGGGCTCCATAAACAGCGGGTCCAGCTCAAGCTTCTGGGAGAGGTCGAAGGCCCGGATGTCGAGGATCTCGTCTATGGGCAACTCGGAGTTTTGCGTCCTCTTCATGCGGGTGGTCGCGTTGATCTTCCTTATGCGCTCTTCGAGGTCCAAGAGGTGCTCGGACGATACAAGGTCCGTCTTGTTCAGGAGGACCAGGTCGGCGAACGCGATCTGTTCCACCGCTTCTTGTCCGTCGTCGAGGTGTTGTTCGATGTGCTTGCTATCGACGACCGTGATGACGGCGTCGGGGTAGTAGCGTTTCTGGATCTTCGGGTCCGCAAAGAACGTCTGGATCACGGGCGCAGGGTCGGCCAGCCCGGTCGTCTCTATCACGACCCTCTCGAATTCCGTGGAGTCCTCCTGCTTGCGGGCGTAGAGGTCGGAGAGCGTCTTGATCAGGTCGCCCCGGACCGTGCAGCAGATGCACCCGTTGTTCATCTCGAAGATCTCCTCGTCGGTCTCTCCGACGATGAGTTGGTTGTCTATCCCTATCTCCCCGAATTCGTTTACGATCACCGCGATCCTCTCCCCGTGCGACTCGGTGAGGATGCGGTTTAGCAGGGTAGTCTTACCCGACCCGAGGAACCCGGTTATGATGGTCACGGGCATCGCCGTCTTGGCCATGCGCTCTCCTCTCTTCGTTCTGTACTAGTCGCCAGTAAGGTCAGAAATGAAAACAGGAGCGGCTAGTGCGCGCCCTCTTCGACGTCCTCGCGACTCTCCGGCGCGACTATGCTCTCGGAGACCTCTCGCATCAGGTCCAGGGTCCGTTCCCGGCGCAGCTTCGCCGTGTCTTCGTCGCAGCCCAACTCGGCGGCGATCTCTCCGTCCGAGCATCCTTCGATGCAGGTTAGCAGGAAGACCGTCTGGTGATCCAGCGGGACGCCGCGAAGCCGGGAGAGGAGCTCTTGCCAGCCCGAGTCGCCGCCCACCGGCGTTCCCTGCCGGGCTCGGGTGATCCTGGGCTCGGCCAAACGCCCAACCTGCCCAGAGAACGGTAGACCGTAGTAGCCGAATACCTTCGGACGCGCCAGCATCTCCGCTACTACCTCAGCGCTGACACACTCGGCGGCTTCGCGGTCTCGCAAGCGATGGCGGCAGCAGTAAGCTATGGCGTTGTAAGTCGCCGATAGACGCTCGAGCCACTCCTCATACCCAGGCAAGTACTCAAACTCCGTAGTTGCTTCGTCGCGCATGAAATCTTGGGCTCCTCTTGGTTTTTAGAGCGATCTATCCCTATTGTAGGGGCGGGTTTGAAACCCGCCCCTACAAACCCGCCCCTACGATGATGGTTGGTTCTCGCTCTTATCTGTTCGCCAGGTCTGGGATCTCGACGACGGCACCCAACGCGTCCGAGATAAAGTCCTGGGTAGCCTCCAATCGGTTAGCGGATACCGGGGCGTCTCCCCTTATCGCCTCGTACGGCACCACGACCCAGCACGCGCAACCCCAGATGCACTCGCCGGCCATTCCCTCGAAGCGGGTCGACGGTTCGGAGAGCATGGTTCCCAGGTCCAGCAACCAGGAGTGGGCGAGGAGCTTCTCGTCCCAGCTCATCTGGTCGTACTTCTCCCTCGCCTCCCAGAACACGGTCAGGTCCGTCCTGGCGACCCCCGGGATGATTATGTCCGAAAGAACTGTCAGCTCGTCGAAGGCTTCGCCCAGCGTGGTGTTGAGCGTCCCGTCGTCGCCCGGCAGCAGAAACTCGCCGAGGGTATCCTCGAGCTTTTTCTGAACGGTATCGTTCCAAACCGCACGGGGCGAGAACGTATGGGCCTCGATGTAATCGGTCTTGAAGCCTTCCCTCAGGCCGGACCATTGCGGGATGTATCCGATCCACTCCGAGACCGCCTCGCGCCACTTGCTCATCGGCTCCCCGGGGAGTACCTGGACTCCCGGATGCATGAGCTTGGCTACGTCGAACAGCGTCCAGTAACGATCCGTAGCGTGGCTGGCCTCGTGCGGAGCCCCGGTCATGCCCATCGGGCGCATGACCTTGAATAGCTCCCTCCCGTAGTCCTGCGCGACGTAACGCATGAAGCAGTCGGCAGTGTATTTACCAGCGGTCCGGTTGGCCTGACCTTCCCGGATGCCCGGATCCGACATGCCCTCGGAAGTTTTCGCGTACCTCTGCACCCGCTGCAAGCTGTGCTCTTGCGGCAAAGCGAAGAAACCACCCGTAAACGGGTTGTTGTACAGGTCGCCCCACACGGCCTGGATGCCCTTGTTCTTCTCTTCGTCGAGCATGCAGTCAAGCTCGTTGAGGGTCGCGAACAGGCTGCCGCCGCGGTGCTCCTCGGGGTCCCCGCTGTGAGGCAGCACCCCAACTCCAATTACGGGGATCCTACGCCCCAGCTTGACGTTCGCAATGTGCCGCGCGAGATCCACGACGATCCCGCTGCCCGTCCCGCCGCCCAGACCGAAGCAGATCAAGACCATCGACGGAAGATGTTTTGTCTCTTTGACGCTCTCCGCGAACTCTTCTAGCGCCTGGGCTACCGGCCCGTCCTCGTAATACTCCGTGTTGTAGATGGCCTTGGCTACCGCCCGGGGGATGTGCTCGGTGGAGGCAACCGTTGTCCCCTCTACCATGCGACCCCTGTCCGTCTCCGGCATCTCTATATCTTCCGGCAGCCACGGCTCGTAGTTGGGGTTCCAGTAGTAACGGGGATACTCTATCTTTAGATACTCCCGGTACCGGCGCAGCTTCGCGAAAAGCTCGTCCCTGCTCGGCACCTCCATGCTGACCGAGCGAATCTGTGCCCTCTCGGTCGGGATGTCGCGCTCTTCGAGACGCTCCAGGAAGCCGTGGCCGTAATCGCGGAACTGTTGCTGGTCCTGATCTCCGATGTCCACGGAGAGCGCCGTGAACCGGGCCCTCTTGTCCTCCAGGAGGTCCTCGATCTCACCCGTCCTGAGCAGCGCGTCGACCATGTAGGTCCCGGCCTTGCCTATCCCTATGGCGTGTATGCAGTGCGGGGCCTGCTTGCCCGTCGCACTGTGATAAAGCGATAAACTCATCGCTCAACCTCCCTTTCTCTCGTGTACGCTTCCGTAAAATCACATCCCATCATCTGGTTTCTGCGGCTTATCCTCCTCCTTTCCTCCTTGTAACATCTCATTCGAGATATCCGAGATCTTTCAAGACCTTGGTCGCCAAAGTAGGACGCTCATCCGCGACGTACATCCTGTACCTGGATATGGCGTCCTCGGCATCCTTTGGCATCCTGCCCTGCTCCAGTAGCTCCACGGCCTTCTCGAGGTTCTGGCGGCTCAACGAATCTTTCCAGAGCCTGTGCGCTACGTATATGCGCTCCTCGTCGACGGCCGTTACTACAGTTTGTGGAGCACCGGGGATCGGCGTGCCCTCCTCTCCAGGCTGGTAGCGATCTATTACTTCTCCCCAGTCCAAAGGCATAGCTGCCCCCCTTCCCTAGGGAGCCACCCTTTCTCCGGCTTCTTCTCCTCGAACCGCGCTGAACGGCACCACGACCCAGCACGCGCAACCCCAGATGCACTCGCCGGCCATCCCCTCGAACCTAGTGGATGGTTCGCAGAGCATGGTTCCGAGGTCCAGCAACCAGGCGTGGGCAAGGAGCTTCTCATCCCAGCTCATCCGATCGTACGCATCTCGCGCGGCCGAGAAACCGGGGAGATCCAGCTTGGTCAGCCGGGGCACGCTGACGTGAACGAAGGATTCGTCCTCCGTATCGAAATGTACGACGTCCGGCTCGACCAGGGTGGTCACGGCGGAAGAGATCTGACCCTCTATCTCCTTCGCGTCCGATTCGGGATCGAACGAGCCGGAAGGAGCAAGCACACGGGCCTCGATGTACTCGGGATGTACGCCGTTAGACACAAGCTTGAGCGATGCCTGAAGGTTTTCTGCATCATCGATCTTTTGCGACAGCAATATGTTGACCCAACGATCGGTGAACGGTGCGCGCGTAGCGGGGTGCATCCGATCGGTAGGTGAATTGAGCCAGTTCAGGAGCTTCAGTGTCTCGTAGATATGTAAGCCGTTTTCCTGGGTAATGAAGCTGGCGATCCCCTCGTCGACGTACTCGGTTTGCGGCGCCACGAAGAAACCACCCGTAAACGGGTTCCTGTACAGGTCGCCCCAGACGGCCTGTACACCTTCGTTCTTCTCTTCGTCGAGCATGCAGTCGATCTCGTTGATCACCGGGAACAGCACGCCGTTGTGCGTCTCCGCGGGATCTCCCTCGGAACTTGGCAACACCCCGACGCCGACGACTATGTGACGCCTGCCGAGCTTGATCGAAGACAGGTGGCGTACCATATCGACCACGATGCCGCTTCCGGTCCCGCCGGCCAGGCTAAACACGACGAAGACTATCGGGACCGTCTCGCTGGCGTTGATGCTCTTCGCGAACGCGTCCAGCTCTTCGGCTATCGGCCCGTCCTCGTAGTACTCCCTGTTGTAGATGCCCTTGGACACCGCCCGGGGAATGTGATCCCCAGCCCGCGGCATCTCTAGATCTTCCGGCAGCCACGGCTCGTAGTTGGGGTTCCAGTAGTAACGGGGGAACTCCACCTTCAGGTACTCGCGGTACCGGCGCAGGCTCGCGAAAAAATCGTCCCTGCTCGGGACCCCGAGATCGACCGTGCGAACCTGCGACCTCTCCTCCGGCAACCCGGCCGCGTCCGCCGCCTCACGGACCGGCTCCAGGTCTCCGTCACCAATGTCCACGGCTAGTGCCGTGAACCTCGTGCGAGGGTCATCGAGGAATCCTTTGGGCGGGCTCTGGAGAAGCTGTTCGATAACGGAGGCTCCCGTCCGCCCCAAGCCCAGGATATGGATCGAGAATGGACCTTCTTCAGCGCCTGTCCGATGAACCTCCTGCTCTTTGACTAGCTCTTCGACCCTGTCTTTTCGGTCCTCTTCCGGAACGTTCTGGGTATCCAACTTTCCCCTTCCCTGTAGCTACCAACTTCCCCGTGGGGCAGTGTAACATCTGGTCTTAGATGTTTGTACCGCCTGAGCTTTGGCCGTTCGCAGACGAAGCATAGGTTCTCCAACGACCGGTTGTCCTTAGCCCTAAGGAGCAAAAAGTTCGGGAAGACAGCCGGCTAGAGTAGGACACATGTACAGGTAGATACGTGTATAAGTAAGCAAAGAGGGGCCACGAAGAGAGCCGCGTACCTCCGCTCCGGTAGAGCTCACCTTTTCTTCGGATACGGGCGCCGTTCTTCGCGACGCCCGTATCCGCCGGCTCTGTTGGTTTGAGCCACGGTCTCTCTTCTGGCAGCGACCGGGGCGGTGTGGTGCTGTCTCGGGCGCACCGGGAGGAGGGGGCCGGAAACGGCACCCGGACTTTGCTGCCCGTCGAACCTTCGAGGGTTCGTCTTATCCGTTCCGGCGCGACCAATGCTCCGCGCCGACCTCGGTCTCGGCCAGCTCGAAGGTGGCCGCGTGGCCGACGAAGCTCACGTACCGGTTCACCGCGTAGAGCGCCCGCGGGGCGACCAGGAAGACCGAGAGCGCCTCGTCGTAGACGAACCGGTCGATCTCTTGGGCGAGCTCGGCCTGTTTGTCGGGGTCGACCTCGGTAGCAAAGGAAGCCATCAGGTCCTCGAACTCGGGGATCGGCGGCCCCGTCCGGAACGGACCGTCGGCGGCGAAGTACGAACCGTGAATGAACGCCGGCGGCGCGTCGGAGTTCAGGTCGATCCAGGCGTGCACCAGGACGTCGAACGGCAGCGATAAAACCTTCTCGACCAGCATGCGCTGGGCGGCGAGCAGGTCCTCGTCGGGGATGATCGTCACCTCGACTTCCAGCCCCAGACCGTTGCGGAAGTCCTCGGCGAGCATGTTCGCCACCGGCTCGACATCGGTCGTCGCGGCGAGTTGTAGAGCCCTTCCCTCGGGCCAACCGGCCTCGGAGACGAGCCTCTTCGCCTCGTCGGGGTCGTGCGGGTAGGGCTCCTGGCCTTCCGGGAAACCGCCGGCGTAGTGCGGGGTGAGCCCGGCCAGAGGATGAGCGTAACCGGCGAACCCCTCCCTGACCATGCGGTCGCGGTCCACGGCCATGTTCATAGCCCGCCTAAAGCGCGCGTCCCCGAGCGGCACGTCGTCGGCGAAGCGGTTGATCACGCCGGAGACTATGCGCATCGCGTCGATGGCGTAGAGCCGGGCGTGCTCGGAGTCCTCGACCCTCTGCGCGTCTGACGGATCGACCTCGCTGACGATGTCCACCTCGCCCTCGGTGTCGCAGACGAGCTCCAGGGCCCTGTCGGGCGCCATGTCGTTTAGGTACACAACCCTTTCGAGGCGCGGTCCGCGCTCCCTGTTCCAGTGGTCGGTGTTCGCTTCCAGCACGAGGCGGTCGGAGCGGGGCTGAGCGGTGTCCAGCCACACGCAGGCGAGCGGGTCGCGGTCGATTATGGCTATGTCGTTCTCTAGTGAGGAGTAGCCTTCGGTCAGAATGAATGGTCCGGAGCCCCACGGGCCCGGCGCGTCGATCGCTCACCAGTGGCCTTCGCCGGTGCCTAAAGCCCGGTAGCCGAAGCCTTCCTCCTCCCAAAAACGCGTGCTCGGGACGTGCATCCCGCGGAACTTGCCCAGAACGAGCCCGTCCGGCGCGGGGAAGTTGATGCGGACTTTGTAATCGTCCACGATCTCGGCCGTCGCGTCCGGATGGAAGTTGAGGGAGGTTCCCGGAGGGTGGGGAGCCTTCCAGCGCTGCACCTCGTCGAAGGCGCGCTTGAACTGCCTGGCATCCAACTCCTCCCCGTCCTGGAACCGCACGCCCCGGCGGACGTCGACCTCGAAGGTGTTCTCGTCGGTCCAGCGCGAGTCCTCCATCACGGCGCCCACGATGTGCCCCCGCTCGTCGGTGCGGACCGGCTCCTCCATCGTGTTCCACGTGATGAATAACCAGTTCAGCGGGTTCGGATCCACGACGTTTATCGTGCCTACCGGCGTGCGTTGCTCCTGCCCGGCCGTGGGTTGCTGCGAAACTTCGGTCATCCCGGTACCTCCTTTACCCTAGAGACTGCGATCTCCGAAGGATACATGTCTTTAGGTGGACACACCACATGCCAAGTTATGTAAGCCGTAGCGGATTTTCCGCATTAGTTTTAGCCCTCAGGCCATAGACACTATGCCTGCTGGTATTGTAAAGTTCGGTGCGCAAGGGAAGGAGTTAAGGGAGGTTTTGATGAAAGGAAGTACTGCTCTAGGCCAGCACATCTCTTTGGGGGAGGTGCCGCTGTGGAGTTGGCTGTTGACGCTGCTACTCTTGGCGATGCTTTTCGTCCTCCTCTCCGCCAGCGGGGAACTGCTCGCGCCCCTGCTCGGGCAGGCGGCGGGGATCTTCGACTACGCGCACGAGTTCGCCCACGACGGGCGTCACCTGCTCAGCGTTCCCTGCCACTAGGGGACCGGGCAGTGCTCGCGTCTTACCTGCGCCGCGGTATAGCGGCCGGGCTGCTGGCGGGTCTTCTAGCGGGCCTCTTCGCCTTCGTCTTCGGGGAGCCGTCCGTGGACGGGGCGAGTCAGATCGAAGAGGCCGCGGCCGCCGAAGAGGCTGCGGCTTCCGGCCACAGCAACGAGGAGGAAGAGGAGATTGTTAGCCGGCCGATCCAGAAGGTGGGTCTCTTCTTCGCCACTGGGTTCTCCGGGATGTTGGTTGGTGGGCTGTTCGGGATGGCCTACGCGTACTTCGGCGGCCGCCTGGCCTCCGGGAGCGAGTGGATACGGAGCCTCTCCCTGGCGGGGGCCATCTTCGTCGGGGCGTTCCTGATCCCGTTTTTCAAGTACCCGGCGAACCCCCCGACCGTCGGCGACCCGGCCACCATCGGGAGCCGCACCACCGCGTACTTTGCGATGGTCGCGCTCTCGCTGCTGGTGGTCCTGGGCGCGTGGTATGCGTCCCGGACGCTCAGGGAGCGAGGAGGAGTAGCCGCTCCGGTTCGCCAGCTGGCGGTGGGGCTGGGGGCTGTCGTGGCCGTGGGGGTACTGTTCCTGGTTCTCCCCGCCGCGCCGGACCCCGGGGAGTTCCCCGCCGGGCTTTTGTGGGACTTCCGGCTCTCGTCTCTGGGCACCCAGCTCGTCTTATGGGCGGGCATAGGGGTGATCTTCGGGCTCCTCTGCGAGCGGGCGAGTCGTCGCGAACCGTTAGGAAGCTGAACCGTTATGGTGGGAGCAGGCTCATTCCGCTCTGTCTGCGCATGAATGCTCGTAAGATGCACACTGCGAGAGGAGCTCTGCTCCCGCTGGACATCTTCACGCAGCCTGAGGCCGAGCCGCGGCGGCGCGATTACGGTTCAGTGGCTGATCTGTCACGGTCTCCCGCCAGGGTTCGCTTGGACGGGGGGCGGGGAAGAGGTCAGTTCGTCGCGCGGCCCCGGCTTCTTCCTGCCGCGATTTAGCCGTGATCGCCGCTTGGCGCGAGATTTCGCTTTCGATGATACTGGTATACTAGATAGGCGTGCCAGGGGCAGCACCGTAGGGGAAGGGAGAACAACAAGGGATAGAAGACGGGGAAAGGTAAGACGTGTCGTACGCTCCCATGAGAGGGAGCCATACGTAGGATGAGGAGGAGTAATGCCTGAACCCCTTTTCAAGGTGGAGCTGGGCAAGTCCATGGCGGACCAGGAGGTGCCCGGGCACAATCGCTGGCACCCGGACATACCGGCAGCGGCGGCCACAGATCCCGGCACCGACTTCCGTATCGAGTGCCTGGACTGGACGAACGGGCAGGTCGGGAACAACGACTCGGCCAACGACATCCGCGACATGGACCTCGACCAGAACCATGTCCTGAGTGGTCCGATCCAGATAAACGGCGCCGAGCCGGGCGATGTGCTGGTCGTGGATATCTTGAACATGGGACCGTTCCCCGGCTCGGCTACTGAGTGGGGCTACACGGGGATTTTCTCCAGACAGAACGGCGGTGGTTTCCTCACCGACCACTACCCCGACGCCCACAAGGCGATCTGGGACCTACGAGGCGTTCATGCGACCTCCCGCCACATACCGGACGTCAGGTTCGTAGGCATACAGCACCCGGGCCTAATCGGGTGCGCCCCTTCGGCCGAGCTTCTGGCCGAGTGGAACCGCCGCGAGCAGGCCCTCATAGACACTAACCCCGACCGGGTACCCCCGCTCGCCCTGCCGCCGCTCGCCAACAACGCCATCCTGGGGACCTTGGATGGCTCGGACTTCGACCGGGTGGCCGGCGAGGGTGCCCGAACTGTTCCCCCGCGCGAGCACGGTGGAAACGTAGACATCAAGAACCTCACGATCGGGTCCAGGGTCTACTTCCCCGTGTACGTCGAGGGGGCGAAGCTCAGCATGGGGTACCTGCACTTCTCGCAGGGTGATGGCGAGATCTCCTTCTGCGGCGCCATCGAGATGGCCGGCTACATAGACCTCGGGGTGGACCTCGTGAAGGGTGGCATGGAGAAGTACGGCATGACTCGACCCCAGCACATGCCGATGTTCCAGCTGAGCCACATCGAGCCCCGCTACTCGAACTACCTGGTCTTCGAGGGCATCTCTGTAGAGGAGGATGGCGAGCAGCACTACATGAACGCGCACATCGCCTTCAAGCAGGCCTGCCTGAACGCCATCACGTATCTGAAGGGATGCGGATACACCGACCAGCAAGCGTACATCCTGCTCAGCGCGGCCCCGATAGAGGGTAGAATCAGCGGCATCGTCGACATCCCGAACGTCTGCTGCTCCCTCTACATCCCGACGGAGATCTTCGAGCGGCCCATCTTCCCGCAGGACGTTCCCACTCGAACGCCTCAGGAGGGTAACCTGGCTACCGAGAGCTAACGCGAGCTTGACCGGGCTTCTCGGAGGACGCCCGAACGAGCAGTGCGCGATGGCCGGCGGTAGGCGAAGACAACGCCTTGTGTGCCCGCCGGGTATCGAGGTTTCGGCGGAGTGGGTTTCTTTAGAAAATCCATCCCGCCGCGTATAAAGGAGATAGTGGAACCGCGGGAGGAGTCCTCCCGCGGTCCATAGAAAGTTGGTAGGTCATGTATCTTGGTCTAGGCTTGCTTTACGTAGGAGCGGTTCTTGTCCTGAACGGGATATGGCTCCTGGGCTATATACAAGACAGGGAGATCTGGGTGATAAACCTCTTCAGTGGCGGACTGGTGCTGGTGATAGCCTTTTATTCAGCCTTTGGGCCGGGTGCGAACCAGCTCTCTGTGTTTGCGGCGGCGCAATTCTTGTTGTTCGCGTTTACCTACTTATGGGTCGGCATCAATCAGTTCTTAGAAGCAGACGGCCGCGGTCTGGGCTGGTACTGTCTCTTCGTCGCCATAACGGCCGTCCCGATAGCTTTCGCGACCTTGACGGGCGAGGGGCCGCTATGGTTGGGTTTGAACTGGTCGGTCTGGGCAGTCCTATGGTTCGTCTACTGGCTGCTACTCGCCCTGGGAATGACACGGCTTACACGGTTCAGCGGTGTGCTTACGATCCTAGTAGGTATCGCTACGGCGTGGATACCCGGCTACCTGCTCCTTACCGGCGCTTTGACGTTGTGATGGGTGCGACAGTACGGTTTTTCTCGCGGCTCCCAGATGTGCGCTCCCAGATGTGCTAAAGGTTGGTATCGAGCAACACTTGCAGCGCGACGTGCGGAGACGCGCGACTGAGCCGTACCCTTTGGTAGGGAGCGATAGATGAACGTCCTGCTCGTTGCTCTGGGTGGAGCGATCGGGTCGGCCGCTCGCTACTTGGTGGGGGCGTTCGTCGCGAACCGCTTCGGTCCGGACTTCCCCTGGGGCACCTTTATCGTCAATGTCTCGGGCTCCTTTCTCATAGGCGTGATCCTCTCGTTCGTCGGAGGTGGCCTCCTCCCCGCTGGGGCCCGGCCCTTTTTGGCAGTCGGTATCATGGGGGGCTACACGACGTTCTCGACCTATAACTACGAGACCTTGCAGCTCATCCAGGGCGGCGAGTTTGGGGCGGCCACGTTTAACACGCTCGGCCAGGTCGTCGTGGGTCTCGTCGGTGTGTACCTTGGGGTGGTCCTCGGCCGGGCTCTCGGAGGAGTGTGATGGAATCTACCACCGCGACGAAGTTGACCGTCTACATCGGCGATTCAGACCGGCACGGGCGCAAGCCGCTGCACCTGGCGATCGTCGAGCTCTTGCACGAAGAGAGCGTCTCGGGAGCGACGGTGCTGCACGGCATTGAAGGATACGGATCGCACAAGCAGATACACACGGCGAGAATACTGGACCTCTCAGGAGACCTGCCTCTGGTCATCGTGGCGGTGGATCGACCGGAGAAGATAGAGGCCGTGCTCCCGAAGCTCGACGAGATAATCGGGGAGGGCCTTGTGACGACCGAGGAGGCGCGGGTCGTTATCTCCCGCCCTCCGCTCCAGCCCTGATACGGCCTTACAGGACCGGGTTTGTCTACCCTCGCACGGGGTAGGTAAGGGAGCCGAACATCTAAATACTCCCGAAGGAGGCGAGATGCCGCAGCGAGTAGAATCGAGCGTGGTGGTAGAGGCCCCGGTCGCCAGGGTCTACGACTACTGGAGCAACCTGGAAAACTTGCCAAACTTCATGACCAACATAGAAGAGGTGCGGGCCACGGGTCCGGGAATGACGCACTGGAGGATAAAGGGACCCTTGGGCACGAAGATGGAGTTCGACGCCCAGACCACCCAGGAGGAGGAGAACCGCGCGCTGGGCTGGAACAGCGTCGACGGCAACGTCGAGACCTCGGGCCAGGTGCGCTTCCAGGAGCTCGGGCCTGAGAGGACCCGCGTCGAGGTGACGATGAACTACGCGGACCCGCCGGGCGGCAGGATCGGCGAGGTGGGCTCCAAGATCGTCGCGAACCCGCAGGTCATGGTCGATCAGGACCTCTACAACTTCAAGGAGATCATCGAAGGGCGGGCGACCCCCGAAGAGATACAGCAACGCCCCGCCGCCGCCAACGCCCAGAGCGGCGTCCTGGCGTTCCTGACCTCCGGCGCGGGCCTGGTCCTCGTGGGCGGTCTCGTCCTGCTCCTGCTCCTCCGCCGACGCGGGCGCAGGTCCTCGAAGAAGAACCGCATCATCTTCGAGTTCTAGGCTCGAAAGAACGGAGAACGGCGTCCGAGAGGCCGGCGTCCCCACTGCGGGGGCGCCGGCTTTTTCGTGGCTGGGCGTTGCCTGCCGGTACAGCCTCGTGATGGAGACCTACGCGCACTTCTTCTCATCTAGCCGGGCATGGTTCGAAGGCGGGACAGGCCGTGGTGATCGAGGGGGCCGTCGGGACCACTCCCGGACGTTTCCGCATTCGTGGGGAAGGCTGGTGTTCGTGGCCGTCCTTCTGGGGCGCCGGTTGTGTTAACGCAGAAAACGGGGCACCGAGAGTAAACCCCGTCGAAATACATTGTGAGGTTCTAGACCTGGCTTAGCCGCCCACGGAGATGTTGCCGAAGATGAGGACTTTTCGCTCCATGTCAAAGTAGACGGTACCGGTTTGTTCGAACAGATCCGTCAGCACGTCGGCATCCTCGTCCATCGGGCGTATCACATACTCCTCGGCTCCGTTGTCGAGGATCAGCTGGAACGTGAAGCTTCCGGGCCCTTCGCGCCCTTCTTCGGTCCAGGATGCCTGGTAGTCGGTGACCTGCCGGACCTTGATCTGCTGCTCGGTGCGCTGCTCCGCC
>Ga0136616_10000827_pt1 | contig 15546 bp, 12 predicted proteins | sample AntDrymUQ2992106_2_FD_106648 | JGI IMG/M metagenome (GOLD analysis project Ga0136616, IMG submission 106648) | Polar desert sand microbial communities from Dry Valleys, Antarctica - metaG UQ299 (21.06) | ecosystem: Environmental > Terrestrial > Soil > Desert | place: Antarctica: Dry Valley...
ACTGGCGCACTCGACCGGTGATGGCGATCACGATCGCTGACACGTCACCAGTGGTGGCACTGTCGTACAGGCAGATGCCCTCGCCGCCGCCCGTTGGGATGGCGCCGGTGCCGTCGGTGATCAACTCCAGCAGACGCGTCGCCGGATCGACCGTGAACAGGCGAAGCCCACCGTTGTACGACGCCACCACGTCGAGCGTCTGGCTGCCGATGGTGACGTCCTGGCGCACGTCGACGTTGCCCCAGAACGTCGTGGCGGTCGTGATTCGCTGGCGACGGGCACCGTCAAGGCCGTACACCTCCAGCGCTCCCTGCTTATCGTTGCCGATCACAAGCGATAGCGCAGGGTTCGTCGGATGCACCCAGATGGCCGGGTCATCTGCGGCGTCACCACTGTTGAGCACCGGTTCCGTCTCGGCGTCGGCGGAGACCGGCTCGGGATCCTCGACGATCGCCCGCGCAGGAGCCCCCGCGCCTGTCACGCCCGTGGCGGCGCCGAGCACAGCACCGACCATCAACATCCGCCGCCATCCGTCCACGCTCGCTCGCCTCCACTCACTCCGCCGATTCACAGGATAGCCCTCAGCGCGCCGATAGCGAAACGGGCGTCTTCGGCGACCCTGCGTGCAGTCGGTCGTGACGGGCCGTCTTCACAGGCAGCGACCTGAGCACCACTGTCGCGTACTTGCGCCATCCTCGACGGGCTTCGCAAGTCGTTCCCGTCGCTCGAGATCGTCGACGCCGAGTGCTGTCGAAACGCCCCCCCGCACGTCCAGTCCGAGCATCGTCGATCACGACGGCGGACTGGTCGGGCGCAGGCCCGGGCAAGTGACTACGTTTGTCGGCGGATGGCCGACGGTGACCCAATCACGATGAACGCCTTGCTCCAAACCGTGGAGCGACTGTGGCCGGCGGCGCGGGACGTGAGCGTGGTCAGTGGCCGGGGGGCGGGTGCCGGCGGGAGCGATGATCAGCATCTGCTTGTCGTGCCCGACGCCACGTCGGTCCGGCTGCTCGTCCCAGAGCAGCGGCGGGCGGCGGCGGCGGCGATGCGCCGCTACAGCGCGGCCATCTCGACCCGTGAACTCGTGCAGCGGTTGCTGCTCGGCGGCGCGCTCCGGATGACCGCTCGCTGGCCGCTACCCGACCGGGTGCGCATCTCCGGGCCGACAGGTGACAGCCTGCAATCCCACCTCGGCGACGTGCTCGGCGAACACGTGACTGTGAGCCTCGGAATCGGATCCATCCGCGCCAACCGCAAGCCCGTCCTCGGCGTGTTCGACCGCCGAGGCCGAGCGGTCGCGTTCGTCAAGGTGGGCGACTCCCCGGTGTCGACGGCCCATGTCCGAGGCGAAGCTGGTGCCCTCACCACCGTCGGGGAGCGGACCTGGCGAATGCTCGAAGTGCCCGAGTTGTTGTACACAGGCACCTGGCACGGCATGTTCGTACTCGTGATGTCAACGCTGGCGGCCACGGCGTGGCAGGGTCGCAACAGCCAGTGGCGCGTTCCCGACGAGGCGATGGCCGAACTGGCCGGTGCCTTCGACGACGGGAAGATGACGCTCGCTGAGACCCCGATGTGGCGGAAGTGCATCGCTGCGGTCGACAGGATCGGCGATGACTCCGCGCGGGGCCGGCTGGCTACCGGGCTGAACGGTGTCGCCGAGCGACACGGGTCGTGCCGCGTGAGCGTCGGAGCATGGCACGGCGACTTCACGCCGTGGAACATGGCGCGTCGGCGGGGACGGGTGCAGCTCTGGGACTGGGAGCGCTTCGAGACCGGTGTGCCCGTCGGACTCGACCGGGTGCATTACGTCGTGCACACGCTGACCCGGAACCGTGGCTTCACGGCGACGACCGTGCTTGACGGCGTCGGACGGGCGACCTCTGGTCTGCCAGGGGGGCCATCAGCGAACGCTGCGGTGGGTGCCGCCTACCTCGCGTCGCTCTCGTGTCGGTACCTCGCGGCCGCCGAGGGCGAGGGCGGCGAGGCCATAGCCGACCACGCGAGCGTGGTCGTCGAAGCCCTGATGGAGGCTGGCGGGCGGGTAGCGTCGAACGGGGGGGCAAGGTGGTCGCTGCGTGGCACGTTCGACGGGTGACGGGGCGGGTCAGGGAACGCCTGCCTGACGGTGTCGTGAATGGCGCCCGGCAGGCGGCGCGTGGCTGGGGGTGGTTGACAGCGGACCTGAGGATGTGCCCGGCATTGGTCATCGTCGGCGCCCAGCGCTGCGGCACGACGACGCTGTACCGCCTGCTGTCCGAACACCCGTCGGTCGTCCGCCCGACAATGTCGAAGGGCATCGGTTACTTCGACGTCAACTACAGCAGAGGGAGCCGGTGGTATCGCGGCCACTTCCCGATCGCCCTGGCTGCGTCGGTGCGCCGTCGTGGCGATCATGGCCCGCTCACGTTCGAGAGCAGCGGATACTACTGCTATCACCCGCTGGCGGGTCGACGACTGGGCGACGACCTGCCCGGTGTCAGGCTGGTGATGATGGTTCGCGACCCCGTCGAGCGCGCCTATTCAGCCTACAAGCACGAGACGGCCAGGGGGTTCGAGACCGAGACCTTCGAGCGGGCGCTCGAGTTGGAACCCCAGCGGCTCGTCGGCGAGGTCGAGCGCATCCTCGCCGAGCCGGGTTACGAGAGCCACCACCACCGCCACCATTCCTACGTCGCCAGGGGTGAGTACGCCGACCAGATCGTCCGGCTGCGCGAGGCTGTCGGCCGCGACCACGTTTATGTGATGGACGCCGACTACTTCTTTGCCGACCCCCGGCGTGAGTATGCAGCGCTGACGGATTGGTTGGGGATGCCGCGGTCGGAACCGACCAGGATTGAGCACTGGAACGCCCGGCCTGGCTCCCCAATGGCATCGGAGGTGCGCGAGCGGCTCGTCGCCCACTTCGCGCCGCACGACGAGGCGTTGGCGGCGTTGACCGGTCGGTCACCGAGCTGGCGTTGACGCTCAGTCTTCGAGGATCGGCGCGAACACGGAGTCGATCACACGATCGCTCGCCCCACCGTCCTCGAACGGGCAGAAGCGCTCGATGAAGCGCTGGTAGGAGTCCGTGAACTCACCCGGCGCCGACGGGTCGGTGAGCAGCGCCGACACGACGGCGGCCAGCTCGGTCGTGTTGTCCACGATGGGTCCGGGTGCCCACGTCTCATAATCGAAATAGAGGTGGCGCAGGCCCGTGCGATAGTGCTCGAGGTCGTAGGCGAACAGCACGATCGGCTTGCCGGTGACGGCGAAGTCGTAAACGGCGGAAGAGTAGTCCGACACCAGCAGGTCAGACGCCAGGTACAACTCGGAGATCTCCGGGTGTTCGCTGACGTCGATGACTCGCCCCGTGTGGTGGCGGGGAACGCGAGTGGCGACCACGTTGTGCATCCGGACGAGCAGCAGGGTGTCCTCCGGCGTACCGGCGAGGAACGTGTGCAGCTCGAGTCGGCCGGGATCCTTGAACCCTGCGTCGTCGCGCGCATCGTCGCGCCATGTCGGCGCGTACAGCACCACCCGAGCGTTGGCAGCGACGCCCAGCGCCTTGCGGACGCGGGTCCCGATCGCGTTCGCCTCGGGGGAACGCAGGATGTCGTTGCGGGGGTAGCCGGACTCGACAATGTCGCCGTCGAATCCGAAAGCGCTGCGGAAGATCCGCGAGCAGTCTGGGCTCGGCGACAGCAGGTGGTCCCACTTCGCGACGTCGCGTGCCATCCGCTTGCGGTGGGAGGCGGCGCCGGCGTACTGCGGCGTGGCCTCGTCGTACCCGATGGTCTTCAGCGGGGTGCCGTGCCATGTCTGAACGTACGTGACCCTGGGACCCTTCACCAGGTGCTTGCTGACAATGTCGTTGGTGACGAGGAAGTCGGTCGTAAGCAGGCGGGCGAAGTACGCTGGACCGTTGTGGCGCACGCGCTCGAGGTGGTCGGGCATGCTGGCGTCGTCGTCGGCAACCCAGATGTGGCGGAGCTGCGGGTAGCGGTCTCGGAGTCGCTCCGAGAGGGCGCGCGGGCTATCGGCGTAGCGACCGCGCCAGCTCTCGAACATGGCGATCGGTCGCGCCACCTCAGACCGCCGTGGCCGCGACGGCGGCGGTTTGGCGGCGGCGAACGAGCGCGCGCATTGCCTTGAGCGCCAGCGGTTCGCGAGCGAACCACAGCGCCGCGAGATAGCCGGCGCTGCCAAGCCCAAACGTGACGGCGAAGACCGGGATCGTCATGTCGGTGAGGGCTTCAGCGGCGAGCAGCGGCACCGCGAAGCATGCGATGCTGGCCCCGGCGACGATGGTGCCGGCCGAGCTGAAGGGCGTGAGCCCGAGCGATTGGTACACCTGCCAGAACGTGAGGAGGTTTCGCGTGACGACGGCAGCCGCCCAGGCGGCGGCGGCGCCAGCAATGCCCCACGCAGGAATGAGTATCAGGCACAGCCCGATGTCCACGACCAGCGCCGTGCCGCTGTTCAGGAGGTTGGCCGCGCTGCGGCCAGACATCAACAGCAACGTGTCGAGAGGACCAGCGGCGATGCCGAGCATCATGGCGATGGCCATCGTGATGACCACCGGCGTGCCGTCGTCCTCGTACCCCGAGCCGAAGATGCGCAAGTACACCGGCGCCGCGCACGCCGCGGTGAGGTACAGGGGCCACGACATTGCCATGCACCACGCCGTGGAGATCTTGAAGATATCCCGCACCGTGTCGAGCTCGTTGCGGGCCAGCAGTTCGCTGAACCGGGGCTGTAGGACCTGTTGGATGGAGATCACCGCGAACTGGCCGAGCACGACGAACCGTGTGGCGACGGTGTAGATGGCCGCGTCCCGGGTGCTCAGAAGGGCGGCGACGAGGATAATGTCCGAGCGCTGGATGGCGATCTGGCAGATTCTGGCGATACTGCGCGGCCACGTGTAGGCCCAGAACTCGCGTCGCACGACGGCGTCGTCTCGCCGAGCGTCGGCGAGCCCCCCTTGCGTCCGGGAGCGCAGCATCCGGCGAGCGACGACCGTGGCCAGCACGCCGGTGACGACGTAGGGCAGCACCCAGGCCGCTGTGAGGGCGAGCGATCCGCCGCCGGCCAGCCCGACAATGAGCACGGCGACCACCTGGGCCACGCTGCGCAACATCTTGTCGACGACCACCGTGACCCGCATGCGGCCGAAGGCCCTCGTGCCAGCCAGCGAGAAGTCGTTGAGCGATGCAAACGGAACGGCGACGGCGAGCAGCCGTAGCATCATGGCGCCACTATCATCGTCCAGACCGATGACCGGCGCGATCCATTCGGCACCGCCGAATATCGCCAGCGCAAGCGCCAGGCTTGTCGCCATCACCGGCCGGAAGGCGACGCGCACCGCCGTCCGCACATCGCCGTGTTGGCCCTGGGCCTCGTAGCGCAGCAGGAACCGGGCGAGTCCGGTGTCGGTGCCAAGGGCAGCGACGGCCACAAAGATCAGGAAGGTCGAAGTGGCCGAGAACAACATGCCGGCCACATCGGTCGAGAAGTTGTTGGCGACGACGACGACCAGCAGGAACCCAGACACGGCCGACACGACGGCGCCCGCCAGATTGAGCGCGCCGCCCCGCGCGATGCGACCGAGTTGTGCCTCCGAGGTTGTGCTGATCCGGGCGGTCATCCGTTCGGCGGCGAAAGCCGTCCGGTCAGCGGCGCTCTTGGCGAGCGCGGCGTCCATCAAGCGGCTCGTTCGCCGGCTCAACGTCAGCCGGAGGACGAGCAGTACCGTCCGAGAGCTGTGAGCCGACGAGAGCCGTTGGGCGCTGGAACGCGCTCGTCCGTTGCCGGGCGTCCTCGCTGACGAATATCGTGCCCAGCAGCCGGCTCGGCAGCAGCTCCATCGTGTGCATCACCTGGTCCAACTCTGGATGGGTGGTGACATTCTCGAGTGTCTCGACCACGACGGCGTCTACCATGCTGGCGAGCGACTGTGCGGAACCATGCTGAATGGAGTCACCGGCCAGGATCAACACGTCACATTGGCTCTTCACCGATGTGAGCAGCCTGGCCATCGTGTCGCCCGTGAGCAAGTCGGTGACGCGGAGGATTTGCTCGCCTGGTGGCATCGCGGACAGGCGAGGCTCGACACCCTCGACGGTGTCGGCGAGGGAAGCGTTGCCCAGCAACACGTCGGCCACGCCGGCGTTGGAGCCAGCTGCCAGCGACGTGGTTGGGCCGTCGCCGTGCATCGTCGCGTCAATCACCATGGTGTCGAGCCCTGATCTGGCGCATGATGTCGCGAGGTCGACGACGCAGGCCGGTCCCCGCGCAGCCTCGCTCGCCCCGGACACGAGCAGCGCGAACGGACGCCGCTTCTCGAGCGCCAGGATGGCGACGCGGATCCTCCGGTACTCGTCCTCGATGTCGGCGCCGTCCACTGTGCCGACCACCGACAGGCCCGTCTCCCGGGCGGCATCTGGACCCCGGATGCGCGGATCTGCGCGCAGGCGAAGCAGAGCGAGGCCGAGCCCGAAAAGTCCACCGACGAGTGCACCGACTACCGGCCACAGAAGCGCGCCGAACGGACCTGGCTCGTCGACTTCGGCAGGCGTCACCACCTGGCCGGAATCGAGTGGGATGGCGGCGAGTTCCGAACGCGTGGTCGACAATGTGCTCACCTCCGTGGCGAGCGCATCCATACGTTGCTCGATGACGGCGGTGCGAGCCGGAGTCGTGCCCGAATCCGCCAGCTCGTCGGCAAGAACCTCTATGGCTTCTTGCCCGTTCTCGATCTGCTGATCGAGCCGCTCGGTCTGCTCGCTGATGAGGTCTTGCGCCCGCTGACGCCGGGCGTCGAGGTAGGCATCGGCGAACGCCTGGGAGTTCGTGAGCGCCACCTCCTCGCTCGTGGCGGAGTATGTGACTTCGAGGATCTGAGTGTTCTCCGGTACGGTGACGCGAACGTCGGCGAGCAACGAGGACTCGCTCGCATCGGAGCCAACCGCCTCGGCCACCTGGGCGGCGACTGTGTTCGAACGCAGCGCCTGCGCCTCCGTGCCAAGGTTGACCAGTTGCTCGCCGCGAGTGCTCGGGGAGAACGGGTTGCCCTCCAACGGATTCAGGAGAATCAACGTCGTAGCGGAGTGCGTCTGATTGTCCCGTTGCCCTGCGACCACGCCGAGACTGAGTCCCACTGTGCTGAGGACAACGATGAGAAAGAGGTTGCTGCGGAGCGCTTCGCCGACCCGGACCGGCCGCACCTCAGCCGTCTCGACAGGCACCAGGAGGTCCTTCGTCGTACATGATGAGACCAGAGCCTATCTCTCTCCTGGTGCGCAGGTGTCCTAACGTACGTTCTGTGTCGAAGCTGCTCTTCGTCGGTTCTAGCGGCGGTCACCTGGCGCAGATGTGGTCGATGCGGTCGTGGTGGACTGAGCACCAGCGTGCCTGGGTGACGTTCGATACAGCGGATGCCGAGTCGGTCCTGCGCGACGAGCGGGTGTGGTGGGCGTACCGCCCGACGACGCGCAACGTGCCGAACGCCGTGCGCAACCTGTTCCTGGCAGTGCGCGTACTCGTGTCGTTCCGACCCGACGTGGTGGTGTCGACGGGTGCCGCCTCGGCGGTGCCATTCTTCCTGGTTGCCCGATTGCTCGGTATTAGAACGGTCTATGTGGAGGTCTACGACCGCATCTCGTTGGCGACAATGAGTGGGCGGCTGTGCGGACCGTTGTCATCGCTGTTCTGCGTGCAATGGGACGAGCAGCTCGACGTCTACCCTGGCGCCACCGTCATCGGACCGCTGCTGTGAGCGATCCTGCCGCTACCTTGCCGTGCACGGTGGTGGTGGTGGTCGGGACCGATCACCACCCGTTCGACCGCCTGGTCGGATGGGCCGACCAGTGGTGCGCGTCGCAGATCCATGGCACCGTTCGATGCGTTGTCCAATACGGCACCTCGATGCCGCCGGCGCGGGCCGAAGGACACGCCTACGTCGGGCGCGACGACCTCCTGGCGCTCTTCGCCGAGGCCCGCGCCGTCGTCTGCCATGCGGGCCCGTCCACGATCATCGAGGCGGTGCGTCACGACCGGGTGCCGTTCGTCGTGCCTCGCGCACCGCAGCTAGGCGAGCACGTCGACGGCCACCAGCAACATTTCGCCGAGGTGATGCGGGCCAAGGGCTTGATCCGCCTTGTCCGCAGCCGCGACGAACTCGTCGCCGGGCTCGATGCCGAGCTGGCGGCGACGGCACCGACGCCGCTCGCCGTGGAGCTACCAGAACCAGCCGTGGCGGCGCTGGCCCTCGGCGAGCAGGTGGCGACGCTGCTGGACCGTGGGCCGAGCCGACGATTGCGCGTGCTCCGCCGCATCGGGCGGCGCTGAGCCGTTCTGACGGACGGCCCGCCGGTTACAGGTGTTCGTTGGCCCGGTCGAGGTCTGCTTCGAAGTCGACCTCCACGGCGAATAGGTCCGAGATGTCGACCGGGACGAATCGCAGCCCGTCGCGCTCGATGGCGACCTCGATAGCTCGCTCGAAGTAATCCGTCTCCTCGACGCCGTCGAGGCGCCGGACCAACATCGCCTTGTCGGCCGGCGCCACGTAGTTGATGCCCACCGCCTCCCCCAGGCCACCGACCACTGTCTTGGACAGCTCCTTGATGCCGCCGGCGTCATCGACGGTGTACTTGATCTCCTCGTCACCGACGGCCGCCGTGTTCACGCACGCGAACGACTGGCCGGCGTCGATCAGCGGGAGCACCCGCTCCAGGACCTGAGGGTCGAACACCACGTCACCGTTCATCCAGAGGACGCCGCGGCGACCCGTGACCCGCAACGCCTTCAGCAGACTCTTTGACGTGTTCGTCTGGTCGTACGCCTCGTTGTACGCGTAGGTGGCGTCGGGGATGGCCTCGAGAATGTGCTCGAGCTTGAATCCGACGACGAGCAGCACCTCGACGTCGTCGCCGAACGCGGCCCGGGCGTTGTCGAGCTGCTGGCGGGCAATGGTGCGACCGTCGCTCAGCTCGGTCAGGGGCTTGGGCAAGGGCCGGCCAAGCCGGGTTCCCATGCCGGCGGCCAGGATGACAATCTGAGTACTGACAACAACCTCCTCCGCTGGTCTCGAGCCGTCGCAGGAACGTAGCGTGTGCGGGGCTTCTGAGTGAATGTCCGGTATCGGTGTCGTGATCAGTCCACAGTCGGTGGTGGTCGTGGCCGGTTCTGTTGGTCGTGGCTTCGATGGTGGGCGAGGCGTTCAGTTCGGGCGGGGACGGGTCCGTCGCGGCGGGCCTGGCGGATGGACCGGCCGCGCCCGGCGTTCTCGTCGTCGGGGTGACGTAGCCAATACCGGCGTGCTGACGGCGGCCGTTGTGGTCGTCGCGGACGATCTCCAGCTCGGCGGCGAGCATAGCGGGTTTGCGGATCGTGTCGAGTGGTGGGGCCACTCGCCTTTGACGTGACCGAACAGGATCCATGCTTGGTCGGTCGGGGTGCCTGGCCGGCCGAAGTGAGCGACGATCGAGCACAGCGCCGGAACTCCCGGGTGGTGCCGGCGCGCATCTGGGACCGTCGTCCGACATCGCCAACAAGATCGGGATCCCGGGGTCGTTGCCGTCGAGGGGCAGGCCGACGATCGTCGGCCGAGGTATCTCGGCAGCCGTCGGGGTGGCCGTGTTCCCAGAACACGTTGTCGACACCGATTCCTGGCGCGGGCAGCTGAGGAAGCGACGTACGCAGCGAAGCGGACCGGTGAGCCGCTCGGCGTGAGCGGTTCACCGAGATGCTGAGTCTCGTCAACTCCCCAGCGTGCGCAGCCGTTCGACGGCCTTGTCGATCACCTCGATGCGCTTGCAGCACGCGAAGCCCACGAGGTTGCCTGCTGTTGTCCGCGCCTGGCGTAGAATACCTTGTTGGGCACCGCCTCGCCGCCAAATCGCTGCGGGAGCGCCCGGCGAAACACTATGCCGTCGCCGTAGGTGCAAAGGGACGGATGTCAACGGTCGTGAGTACGTCGCGTCCGGGACGAACGGTCGAACCCGCCGGCCAGGAGGCCCTCGGCGAGACGGTCGCGCTGTGTCATCAGATCGGCGGCCAGATGCTCGACTTACTCGTCTGGGATCGGCAACGCCGTGGCGATCGTCGGCTGGAACGGTGCCCCGCTCACAGCCGTGAGAAACTCCGAGGTCATGACGCAGACGTAGACGGCATCACACAGGACAGCAGCGACGCCTGCAAGTCTGAAGCGACGGTTCGATGACGGTCCTGACGCCCGCGGGCCGTGCCGTGACGCGGGTCACCCGAAATCCCACTTCATCTCGTCGGCGATGCCCTCTACAGTCCTTGCGATGCGCATCCATGGGCGGATGGTCGCTGCGTTGTTCTTCGGGGGACTCGCAGCTGTTGTCCTTCTGGTCTTGACTAAGAATCTGCCGACGATCCTCCCCGATTCGGTGGCTCGACAGATCAACCGGAACAACGAGGGCTTTGTTGTGGTTCTCGTGGCCGGCCCGTGGATCCAATTCGTTCGACCTCGCCTGCGGGGCTACGTCCTGGAGATCCCCATTGCGGTAGCTGGAGGCCTCGTGCTGTCAGCCCTCGGCTTGTGGCTGTACCACGGATCGTGGCCTGGGCAGTACGCCACGCTGAATGAGTCGGCATTCGGCCTAGCGGTGTTGATCCCATACCTGCAGCTCCGCCGGCCCCTTCCCGTGTGGGCGTGGGGTGTGCCGATCGGCGCCGTCGCCATCCCAGCCATCGGGGGCGGCAATGCGCTCACCACGAATCTGGCCGAGGTGTTCGGGGCCGTCTTCTTCGTCGCTGTTACCGTCGACTTCGTCGATCGCGGCATCCTGGACGGTTCTCCCGTGCCACGCGCCAGGGTGCTCGTGTGGATAGGGGCGATGGTCGTTGCTGTCGGGCTGATGCACGTCGCGACCGACCGCACTCCTAACAACGTCGCCGAGTCGGTGATCCGCTACACCTCGCGGGTAAACGAGATGTTCATGGCCTCGGCAATCCTCGTGCTGTACTTATCAATCCTGTGCCCTGACCTGCGCCGCCGCGTCGGCCCACCGTGCGTGTCCGCCGAGCCGGCGCCAGACCCTGGCCGCGCGCGACTAGCACGGCACATGCTCTGACCGTCGCCGCCTACGGCGACATCTGGCCAGCGTGACGGGCAATCGATCGTGTTCACGCCGCTAGGTTGTCGACTCGCGCACCCTCATCTGGCACGGCTGCCTACTCGGGGGCACGGGCTCGAACGTCTACACGCGATCCCTCGCCAGGGCGTGGAGCAGGGCGGGCCACGACGTGGTCGTGCTCTGTCAGGACCCGCACCCCGAGCGCTACGACCTCGGAGGGGCCGTCGTCGTGCGACCCGACCTCGAAGGACCGCTGCCGGTCTTGTGCTCGATCGCTACGACGACGCCGGGCTCGAACTGCTCACGAGGATGACCGAGCACGATCGGCAACGGTCCCTTCGATGTCAATGTCAGGCGGTGAGGGCGCAGAGGGGAGCCGACCTGCTGTTCGTCAACCACGTGCTGCTCGGCGCGCCTGTCGGGGCGGCGTCCGGTCTTCCATTTATGGTGAAGGCGGCCGAACCCAGGGCTGATGGGAGTCGACTCCTTACCCCCGTTCCAGCTTCCGGTCGAGCCCTACCCGGTGCCTGCTTGACCCGACTGTCGCTTGGCCATCACCACGGCGAGGTTCGAGTACCGCGCCGTGAGCCTGCCGAACGACAGCGAGGCGATGAGCCGCAGGCCGACATCGATCACGGGGGCCACTCGCCCGAAGAACTGCAGATGAGAGTTGTCTCCGTAGGTGGCAATCACCTCGAGGTCGTGGGCCGAGGCCCACGCCGTGATGCCGCCGAGGGAGATGACGTCGTCGTACACCACCGGGTACGGGCCGTGTCCCGGGGTCCCGGCCAGTGGCTTTCGCCGTATCCACCGCTTGTAGAGCACGTGCACCTGGTGAGGTGTGATGCGGGTCAGGAAGCCGTACACCGAATCGCCGTCCGGGATCTTGATCACCATCAGCCCGTCGGGGCGAAGCGTGTCGAACATGCGGTCGAGCACGAGTTCGGCCCCGTCGACGTGTTCGAGCACATAGGCGCTGTACACCAGGTCAAAATGACCGGGTGGGAGCGGCACCGTCCGCAGGTCACCCGCCAGCCATTCGTCGAGGTCGCCTCGTTGCTCCACGCGCAGGCGCAGCGCGTCGGCGTCGCTGTCGAGACCCGTCAGGTGAAAGGGCATTCCCTGGAGGTCCCAGGTCCACATTCGGCCGCAGCCAGCGTCGAGGATGCGTAGGCAGTCCGGACCGCCGAGGCGGTGCCTGACGATGTCGGTGAGCATTGCGTCCAACTCGTTCGGCGCCGCTACCACAACGTCTCGGTGCGACGTCTTCATCGCTGCTCCCTGTCCGTGACGAGGCCGGTTACGACCCGCACCTGGTAACCGACACTTTCGATCGCTGTCCAATGTGCTGGTGATCGGCGAGCTTGCACGTTCGAGGAAATCAGTTCTTCGCCGCCGGAATGCTTGGTCGTGCGCAGGGCTCCGCAACTATAAGACCGCGGGCGAGCCACATCTCATGAGACTACTCGGGCCGCCACGAGCCGTACAGCCGCTCGACGGTCGGCTCCGTGATGACGCGGATCGCACGTTCGTCGTCGTTGGGGTCGTGGCGGGTCCAGGCCCAGGCGACGGACGCTGAGTGGCGGGAGAACTCATGGAGGTGACCAGCCTCCGGCGTGACGGTCTCGGCCTCGGTGCGCGACGTGATCTCGGCGTGGGTCGTCGCCGGGAGCACCAGCCCGGTGTGGGCGGCGATGCGCTCGAACAAGTCGTGTGGAGTTGCGCTGAGGTCCTCGTGGCGGACGACCAGCACATCGCCGGTGGCACCGGGCGTCCCGATCTCGCCGTAGAGCAGCGTCCACAGGTACGCCTGACGCTCGGCCAGCGGCGCCCGAGCGATCTTCGCCCGATCCGGCAAACCGAGCGTCGACAGGCGTTCATCGAGCTGCGGGCCTCCGACGGCCGAGAAGTCGAGCCCCCACCCCATGCGTTGAACGCTGCGCCAGATGGCCATGGGGTGCCGGAGGAGTTGAACGCACCGCACGTCGCGGTGCTCGACCAGCCACGGCACGGCCAACGACAGGTAGGGATCCTTGATCACCACCGTCGTCGCCGGCGGGCGAGCGAGCCGGGCGCGCAGCTGTGATCGGCCGGCCTGACCGGCGAAGAGCAACCGGGCGGCGCGGGCTGCGGGACGGTCGTTGGTCCGCCAGCGGCGATATCGGGCCCGTAAGGCGACGACTCGGTCATACAGCTCGACGAGGTCGTCCCGGCCGTCGGCCGCCTGGGACGGGAAGATCGGATACATCGTGTTCACGCCGGCGAGACCGTAGTGCCAGTTGAAAGGCTCCTGAAGGTAGGCCGTCCCGGGCACGGTAGCCAGGATCCGGCCGGTGAAGGTCGTGGCGGAGCGGTGCATGCCGGTCACCAGGACCACCCGTCGCCCCCGCATCGGTCAGATCCCACGACCGCGACGGTGGGCGGCGTTCAGCACCTTTTCAGCGCGAACCAGCCGCAGCGCGACGGCGACCGCCACGTAGACACGTCGCTCGCGCCCCCAGGACCACCAGAACGCTCGACCGGCGTCAGCCAGGGCTGGACGGGTCCGGCCGAGAGCCGCCTGAGCGAACGCCCGTTGTCCCCGCAAGCGGGCCCTCCCGCGGCGGTCGGCACGCAGGACCTCGTGCTTGGAGGTGAGGTAGTCGAGGGCGTCGATGATCGTCTGCCACTTCCGCGAGAAGAGCGACTGGCCCCACCGCACTCGTACGAGTGCCTCCTCGACCACGACGATCGGGCCGGCCTGGGCGGCCCGCAGCATCCAGTCGTAGTCCTCACCGAAGCTGCCTGGGATGTTCTCGTCAACGAGACCGATGGGTCCGAGGAGTGCCTCACGTCGCACGAGCACGGTGGAGGGATGAGCCTCCATCACCCGACGCCGGGCGAGCTCGGAGAGACGGAGATCGTCGGCCCGTGGAATCCGAGTGCTTTCCCGATCCTCGTACACGACGATGATCCCGGTCACGGCGGTCAGCGCCTGCGGATCGCCCATCGCCCGCACCTGGGCCGAGAGCTTGCCGGGAAGCCACTCGTCGTCGTCGTCACAGAAGGCGATCAGCGTGTGCGAGCAGGCGAGGACGCCGCTGTTCCGGGCGCCAGCGAGTCCGGCAGCGCGGTGGTTTGTGATCACACGGATTCGTCGGTGACCGCCCGGTCGGTCGGATGAGAGGCTCTCCAGCGATTGGTCGGGCGACGACTGGTCGAACACCACCACGCATTCGATCTCGCCATCGTAATTCTGGGCGAGGATCCGGTCGAGGGCGACCGCCAGCAGCTCGGGACGGTTGTGCGTCGCGACGACCACCGACACCCCTGGCCGTCCGCTGTCTGCCCCTGGTTGCTCAGTTGGCATCAGTGCTACCTCCGCACGAGTTCGCAACCATCGATCGACGGCACGCCGGGAGCGGACGAACGTCGTCGGTTCGAGCGACCTGAGCGCCCGACGACGGCGGCGAGCACGCCAAGCAACGCGCCGGACACCACGAAGACGGCCCACTGCGTGCGATCCCGTTCCGCCGAGCCGCTGCGGATGACCTCACCGGCGCTCGCGGGCACGAGGGTGACGGCAGCGATCGCATCGCGGATCTGCTCCTCGTCGACGTTGAGGCCGAGCATCGTCAAGACATCCTCATCCGCCGGGGTGGCACTCGTCTCGGAGTTCAATGCATCGAGGCTGACGATGGCGTCCAGCTGGTTCCGGAGGCTCTGGAGCACTTGGACGCGCCGCTGGGCGAGGAACTCCTCGCGCACCTCCAGGTACGACGCGGACAGCGCTGGCGCCAGCTGCTCGGCGCGCGTAGGGTCTGCATCGCTCACGTCGATGCTCAGCACCCTGGTGTTGGGTGGCGCCGATATCTCGATTCGATCGCGGAGGTCTTCTCCGTCGATGGCGAAGCCGACGGCGTCGCGGGTGCCGTCGATCGCCCGCTCGGACACCAACAACGCGGCTTCGGTGTCCACCGTGATGTCCGGGGGGTTGTCGTTCTCGGTGACCCCAAGGAACACCGGCGACGGGGACAGCAGGATCGACACCCGCGCCGTGTAGGTCGTGGGCTGGCGGACCGCGACGATGCCGCCGATCACTGCGCCGAGCACGACCAGCCCGGCGAATACCGCACGATGGTCGCGCACCACGCGAAGGTGCGACTCCAGCGTTCCGGGCGGACGCAGTGGTCGCTCGCCAATGCGTTGCCGCTCGCGCCACATCAACGCGATCGCGATCATGATGGCGTAGAGCGGGGTGCCCAACGCGTCGTATACGAACATCTGCAGGGCGAAGAACAGCAGGATGCACAACCCGGCTACGACGACCGGTGAGCGCAGACGTCGGTTGCGTACCCACTGCACCACGAAGAAGGCGAGGAACAGGGCCGCGCCGACGATCCCCTGTGAGTAGATGACCAGCCACAGTTGGCCCTGGGTCCCGAAGGACGGGACACCGCACGCCGGGCAGTCCGGCGTC
>Ga0136616_10000830_pt1 | contig 15534 bp, 14 predicted proteins | sample AntDrymUQ2992106_2_FD_106648 | JGI IMG/M metagenome (GOLD analysis project Ga0136616, IMG submission 106648) | Polar desert sand microbial communities from Dry Valleys, Antarctica - metaG UQ299 (21.06) | ecosystem: Environmental > Terrestrial > Soil > Desert | place: Antarctica: Dry Valley...
CCGCCGCCAGCACGGCGACGAGCACCTGCGGCCAGCGCAGAGCACCCATGGTGGCCACGCGGCCAGTGTGCCGCAGCGCTCACCAGCTGCGGTGTTCACCATCGGTGGGGCGTGCCTGCCCTACGGTGGCAGGCGTGCACAGTGCCGACCTCGTCGTGCTCGGCGCGGGGCCGGCGGGGCTCGCGGCGGCCTGGCGCGCGGCGCGTCGAGGGCTGTCGGTGGTGGTGCTGGAACGAGCCGCCGCCGTCGGCGGGATGGCGGCCAGCTTCGAGGTCGGCGGCATGCAGGTCGACCACGGCAGCCACCGGCTGCACCCGAGCATCGCGCCGGCCGTGCTGGCCGACCTCACCGACCTGCTCGGCGACGACCTGCAGCTGCGGCCCCGCAACGGCCGGCTGCGGGTGGCCGACCGGTGGGTCGGCTTTCCGCTGCGGCCCGGCGAGCTGGCCCGCACGCTGCCGCGGTCGCTGCTGGCCAGGATCGGGGTCGACGCGCTGGCCGCGCCGCGGCGCCACCGCTCCGGTGAGCCGGCGAGCTTCGCCGACGCGCTGCGCCGCGGGCTCGGTCCGGCGCTGTACGACCAGCTCTACGGGCCGTACGCGGTGAAGCTGTGGGGCCTGCCCGGGGAGGCGATCGACGCCGAGCAGGCGCGCCGCAGGGTCACCGCGGACACCCCTTGGAAGATCGCCGCCCGGATGCTGCGCCGCGGCGGCGGCACCAACGGGCTGGGCCGGGTGTTCCGCTACCCCCGCCGTGGCTTCGGCCAGCTGACCGAGGCGATCGCCGGCGCGGCGGTGGACGCTGGCGCCGAGCTCCGGCTCTCCACCCAGGCTGAGGCGGTTCTCACCTCCACGGAAGGCGTCACCGTGCGCACCGTCGGCGGGCCGGAGATCGCGGCGAGGCACGTCTTCAGCACGGTCCCGCTGCCGGTGCTCGCCCGGATCACCACGCCGGCGCCGGCACCGGACGCCGCGGAGGGTGCCGCCCACCTGCGGTTCCGCTCGATGGTGCTGATCTACGTGGTGCACCAGGGCGCACGGCCGTGGACGCCGTTCGACGCCCACTACCTCCCGCAGGCGAGCACGCCGCTCACCAGGGTGTCCGAGCCGGCGAACTACCGCGACAGCGCCGACGACCCGCGGGATCGCACCGTGTTGTGCTGCGAGCTGCCCTGCTCGGTGGGCGACGAGCACTGGACGGCGTCAGACGAGCAGCTCGGCGCGCTGGTCGCCGAACACCTGGGCCGGGTCGGCCTGCCGCCGCTGAGCGTGGCCGAGGTGCACACCCGGCGACTGCCCCGGGTGTACCCCGTCTACGAGATCGGTTTCCAGCGTCACCTGCAGGCCCTGGACGACTGGGCGGCCGCGCTCCCCCGGGTCACCACGTTCGGCCGGCTCGGGTTGTTCGCGCACGACAACACCCACCACGCCTTGGCCATGGCCTACGACGCCGTGGACGCTCTGCGGCGCGGGGCAGTGTTCGACGAGGGCGCGTGGACCGCCGCCCGACGACGCTTCGCCGCCCACGTCGTCGAAGATTGACCCCGCCGAGGCGCGCCGCCCTCGGCCGCCTTCCACTCGTGTGGCAAATGATGCGCTGGCGGCATGAAAAGCCACCTGAGTGGCGGCTCCGGGGCCGGCCGGGCGTGGCGGTCAGGCGGCGGCGCGGGGTGGAGAGGCGTTGAGCTCGCGGTACACCGCAGGCAGTACCCGGCGCAGGTAGCGGCCAAGCCGCACGAACGACGTGCCCGTGCTGCGGAAGCGGTAGCGGATGGGTACTTCGGCGTACCGGTATCCCTTGCCCAGCAGGTCCAGCGTCAGCACCTGGGCGTAGTTGTAGTCGTGCACGATCTCGGCGTCGGCCGCAGCGGCCGGCGAGAACGCGCGGTAGCCGCTCTGGCCGTCGGTGATGTCGTCGCGGCGCGCCGCCCAGCGCAGCGCGGCCGTGAGCACCTGGTTGCCGAGCCACCGCTTGACCAACATCCGCTCGATCTGACCGGTGAACCGCGAGCCGACGACGTAGTCCGCCTCGCCGGCCAGCACGGGCCCGACCACCGCCTCGATGTCCGCGCCGAAGTACTCGCCGTCCGCGTCGAGGTAGACCACCGCGGCCGGCTGCCGAGCCACCGCCTCGGCGAGTCCGCGCCGAACGGCGGCGCCGAGGCCGACGTTGCCGGGCATCGAGACGACCACCGCGCCGGCCTCCGCCGCCCGCGCGGCCGTGGCGTCGGCCGAGCCGTCGTCCACGACGATCGTGACCAGCGGACGGCCGTCCACCTGCGCCGGCAGGCCGGCCAGCACGCCGCCGACGGCGTCCTGCTCGTTGTGCGCCGGCAGGAACGCCACCACCGGGGCGTCCGCCGCCACCGGCACTGCCGCCGGATGCGGCGGCAGCACCCGAGGAAGGCGCAGCCGCCCCCAGTACGCCGGCGCGGGGACGGCCAGCGCCACCCCGCCGACCAGCAGCGAGTACGCGGTTTTCACGCCGTGTGTGGTGAGCGCGATCGCGAACGCCGGCCCCGCGGGCACGCCGAAGGCCACCAGCACGGCGGTCGCCGCCGCCTCGTAGGAGCCGAACCCGCCGGGTGTCACCGCCACCGCCTGCGCCGCGACCGTCACCGCCGTCACCGCGACGGCCGCCCCGACCGACAGCGGGAAGCCGGCGAGCTGGGCGACCTGGAACACCACGGCCGCCTCCAGCACCCAGGCCGCGAGCACCGCGAGCCCCACCGGCAGCGTCGGCAGCCGCAGCGCAGATCCGCGGCGAGCCAGCCGCCACGTCCACCAGCCCGCCCCGACGCCCACCGCGAGCATCAGCCCGGCCACCGCCCACAACCAGCTACCGGCCGCCGCCGCCAATGCGGCAGGTGCGACGACTAAGGCAAGTGCAAGGACGACAACCAGGTCGGCGGCTCGCAGCGTGATCGCCGACGCGATCACCGGCCGAGCAGGCAGCGACGTACGCCGCAGCACGCTGGTCACCCGCAGGACCTCACCGAGCCGCAGCGGCAGCAGGTGGTTCCCGAGCAGGCTGACATGAAGGGCAGCCCAGGACTGACCCCGCGACAGCCCTGGCAACACCTCACACCATGCCCACGCGCGCAGCCCGAACGCCATCCCATAGCCGATCAGCGCGACGAGCAGCCCGAACGGAGCGCTGAACACCGCCCCAGCGACCTCGCGCAGCGCCGCGCCGTCGACGACGGCCACCAGGTAGGCGACGGCAACGCCGAGCCCGACCACGCCGATGAGGTGCCGTGCCCACCTCATCAGTCGGCCACCTCCAGGAACTCGCCGACGGAAGTGCCCGGCAAGTGAGCGGAGGCTAACCTTAGCTCAGCCGACGCGGTGCAACCAGGTCACTTCGGCACCGTCGCCGCCCCGCCGGAACGCCTCCAGGTCCGCGTCCCATGCCGTGCCCAGCAGGTCGTCGATCCTGCTCGCCACCGCCCGCGCACCTGGCCCGTCGGCGACCAGCAGGGTTCGCAGTTGGTCCTCGCCGACGACGATGTCGCCGTTCGCACTGGCCCGGCCGCGCCACAGACCCAGGGCCGGCACGTGGCAGAACCGCTCGCCGTCGACGCCGTCGCTCGGTTCCTCGGTGACCTCGAAGCGGATCATCGGCCAGGCCCGCAGCGCCCCGGCCAGGGCACCCGCGCTGCCGACCGGGCCGGTCCACGGGCACTCTGCGCGCAGCTGTCCCGTGGCAGCGGGCTGAGGCGTCCAGCGCAGGGAAACCTCGCCACCGAGCACGCCTGAGATCGCCCACTCGACGTGCGGGCACACCGCAGTCGGCGACGAGTGGACGTAGACCACGCCGCGAGCACTCACTGCTGACCTCCGCTGTTGACAAGGAGCGTCTTCCCCAACGTCCTCGTCACATGCCAAAGTCGGCAGTTGCGAGCCACAGTGTGCCCTGCCCGCGCCGACAGAGCCAGCACCGCGCCCGCGTGTCGCGCAACCTCTCGGTCGGCTCAGGCGCGGTAGTGCGCGACCCCGTCCTGCTCGGTGAGCGATACCACGCCGCGAGCGACCAGCAGCTCGAGATGCGCCGCCGTCTCCAGCACGGCGAGCATCTGGTTGAGCGGGTCGAGCTCGGCGAGCGAGCGCTTCCGCCTGGTCCACGCCAGCACGGCGGCCACCTCGGCCGCGGTGTCGCCGGTGGTGGCCAGCGCGGCCAAGCTGGCCGCCAACCGGGCGTCGTGGTGGGCGATCAGCTCGTCGACCCGCTCGTGCACGCTGTCGGTGATCGGTCCGTGCGCGGGAAGCAGCCGCGCGTCGGGCAGCTCGCGCACCAGTTGCAGCGAGGTGAGGAAGTCGGCAAGCGGCAGGGCGGTGGGTACCGGCTCGAAGCCGATGGACGGCGTGATGTGCGGCAGGACGTGGTCACCGGCGAACAGGACGTCGGCGTCCGCGTCGTGGAACACCACGTGGCCGCGGGTGTGCCCCGGCGTGGCGAGCGTGCGCAGCTTGCGGGCACCGGCCTGCAGCACCTCGCCGTCGTCGAGCCAGGTGTCGGGGAGATCCCAGGCCGTGCTCGGCGGGGCCGTCGGAGCCAGCGCCACGACGCGCTCCAGCACATCGCCGGCGCCCGCCCGCAGCAGCCTGTCCTGCTGCGCGGCGAAGGACTGCCGCCCCGGCCTGTTGAGGTACTCCAACGCCGGCTGCTCGCCCCGACCGAGGGCGATCTTGGTGCCGAACTCGCGGCGGAGCTCGACCCCAAGCGTGTAGTGGTCGCGGTGCGCGTGGGTGACCAGGAAGCGCTGCACGTCGCCGAGACCGGCACCCAGCTCGGCCAGTGCGGTGCCGAGCTGGTCCCTGGCGGCCGCGAGCGCCCAGCCGGAGTCGACGAGCACCAGAGCGTTCTCGTCGTCAACGAGGGCGTAGACGTTCACCGCACGCAGCGCGTCGGTCGGCAGCGGGAGCGGGATGCGGTAGACCCCCGGCGCGCAGCGGTACACGCCGGGCGCGGTCCAGTCCGCTCCCGTGGCTCCGTCGGTCTCGATCACACCGACACCCTACGAGGGGTCGGGCGATGGGGCTCAGCTGTTCGAGCCGCTGATCACGCTGAACGGTTGCGGGGCATCGGCGCGCGCCGGCTGCGGATCGTCGCGGTCGGCACGCTCTTGTTGCTCCTCGCGTTGGTCGCTCTCGGCGTCACGGCTCGCCCGATCCTCGTCGGCAACCAGCGCCCGCCCGTTCCCCTCGTGGCTGGGCGCGGGCTCGGGATCGGGTGCGGGCGCGTGGTCGCCGTTGCGGCGGGTCGCAAGCTCGACACCCTGGGCCAGCAGCCGGCGTCCGGTGCGCGCCGAGCAGCCGAACATCTCGCCGACAGCGTCGCCGGTGAGGTCCTCGCCGCCGCGGATCAGCTCGGCCACCTGCTGCACCCGGCCGTCGAAACCGTTGGCGCCACTGCTGCCGTTGCCGCCGTTGTTGCTGGCGGCGGTCGTTGCCACGGCGGCCGGACGGCGCGGGCGGCTGGCGCGGTCCACCTCGGCCCTGGCGGGCTGCGCGGGCTCCGGGCGAACCCTCGGCAGCCTGGTCGTCGGCGGGTCGGTGCTGTCGTCCGGCTCGGGCCGTGCCGGCACCTGTGCGGCAGATGGCGCCACAACTGCAGCGACAGCGGCAGCGGGCTCGGCGGCAGCGGGCTCGGCGGCGGCCGGCTCCGCGGCCGGTGGCACCACGGGCTCGATCTCGTGCCGGGGGTCGGTGATCTCCAGGACGAGCCGGCGCCATGCGAAGAACGTCTTGAACGGCGACAGCACGATCCGGACGAATCGCGGGTACGGGATGGCCACCGGGGGCCGCTGGCCGCGTCTGCGCTGGATCTGGCGCCGCATCTCGGACAGCAGCACCTCGAAAGCCACGTTGGCAGCCACCGGGATGCCCACCGCGAGCGCGATGGTGGCGATGTCCGCGCCGGCGCGTTCGGAGGCCCATACGCCGTTGGAGGTGGCACTGGCGGCCACCGCGAGCGCGGTGGCGATGCGAGCCGGGATGGCGGGCCGGGCGTCCAACGACGCCGCGTAGGCGACGCCGGCCATCGCCGCGGCCAGACCGTCGATGACCAGCGGCAACAGCCAGGGCAAGGTGAATCCCTTGGCCGCCGCAAAGTTCGTCTGCTCCTCGAAGGACCACACACAGCCGAGCAGCCACACGAGCCCGACACCGGTCAGCGCGGTGCGCATGGGCAGCGCGGCCGTGAAGCGCTTCCACGGGCTGAGCCTGCGGTACGCCGACATCGACCAGCCGCCGACGATGACTGGATCGTCTGACTCGGCCACCAATTACCCCCTCACGCATCGTCCCGATGGGACGTCGCCCCCGCGACCAGCAACGGTACCCCGAACGGCCTACCCATCCAACGCCGGGATAGCCGCCCGCCACCGTGCCACAACGCCATCATCGGCCGCTACGATCGCCTCCCGCAACACCGGCCGACGATGATCGAGGAATCGATGCTGGGGGACGACGTCGAGCGCCTCGCGGCACTGGCCGCCGCCGGTGATCGGGCTGCCATGGACCAGCTGCTGCGCCGCATCCAGCCCGAGGTGCTCCGGCGTTGCGGACGTTTCCTGCCCTGCGTACAGGACGCCGAGGAGGCCTGCCAGGACGCGCTGCTGCGGGTCGCCGAGAAGCTGCCGGGCTTCCAATGGCGTAGCACGTTCAGCACCTGGCTGCACACGGTCGTCTCCAACAGTGCGCTGAGCACCTACCGCTCGCTCAAGAGGCGGGCGGACCGGCAGTTCAGCGACGACGAGCTGCTGGCACTGCGAGCCGACCCACGCACGACCAGCGTCATCGCGGGCTCGCGCCTGGACCTGCTGAACGCCGTAGCACGTCTCGAAGCGGACCGGCCGCACCTGGTGGCGCCGTTCGTGCTGCGCGACATCTCCCAGCTCAGCTACGACGAGATCGCGGGCCAGCTGGCCGTTCCGCTCGGCACGGTGAAGTCGCAGATCCATGACGCCCGCAAGGCCGTCCAGGAGTTGATCGCCGAGCGGCTCTGACCGCCGGACGGGTCAGGCGGAGCCGACGCCGCACTGCGGTGAGCCGCCGCCGGCCCGAGGCGCGAACGAGATGTGCACGTGGTCGTAGTGGTTGGCCGTCGCGCCGCCTTGGTCCGACATGAACTGCCAGCCGTTGCCGTAGTTGATCCGCTGCCGCCAGATCACGTAGGTGATCCCCAGCGCAGCCTTGTTGCGCAGAGCGCAGTCAGCCAGCGCGTCTCCGGTGCCGCGGTCGACCATGAAGTCCAGCGCGAGACCAAGGGGATGGTCGGATACGCCGGACCGCCCCGCGACGCCGCCGATCGACTTGACGTCGAACTTGCAGCGCAGGTAGTAGCCGGCCGATGCGACCCAGGGCTTTACCGAGCCGAAGCCGGCGGCGTTGGGCGGGCAGGCCAGCTCGGCGGCCTTCACCTGCTGCTGGGCCTGCTCCTGCGCCTGTTTCTGGGCGAGCCCTGCGGCCTTGACCAGCGAGGCCGCGTCGACCTGTTCGAGGCCGTCGGACACCGGTACGACCGTTGCGGGCGCGCCCATGTTGGCGCCCGAGCTCATGTTGGCGCCCGAGTTCTCGACGAGTCGCATGGCGCTGCTGGTGCTCTCGACGCTGGGCGCTGGGTCTTGTGAAACGACCATCACCGCGCCACCGACGACGACGGTGGCTGCGGTGGCCGCAGTCGTCACGGCGGCGGCGGTTGTCACGCCACCGCGGCGCACGAACGGAACAGGAGCCGCACGATGCGAACCCCTGGCCCCGGCCGCCCTAGAGAGCGGCCGAGGCCCGGAGTTCGCGTGGCGGCCGGCTGGGGAGCGATGCCGTGCCACGACCTACCTTTCGGATCGACGGTCTGGGCGAGACTCCGGTCGGGGAACCGGCTCGGACCGGGGATTCCGAGTCTCGCTCGTTACCAGCCCGTCATTGATCCGTGAGGAACGTAACCCAGCAGGGTGGCCGAGGTGGCTCGTGTCACGCACGGTGAGACCGCCGTGCATTTCGCGGCGACGAACGGCAGTTTTCAGGTTTAGCACCTGGTCAGGCGACTGCCACTCGGCGCAACTGCCCGCCGCTCCCCCGCACCGACAGCCGCCGGAACAGGAATCACGATCGGAGCAGCCGCTCGGCGAACGACACAGCGACGTCTTAGGGATGTCTTAGGACGGGCGCTCCTGCAGTGGTAGGCGGACCTGGAACCGGGTGTCACCAGGCTCGGAGACCACCCGGAGGTCGCCGTGATGGCGGCTCACGACCACCCGCCAGCTGACGTCCAGCCCCAGCCCGGTGCCCTGCCCGACCGGTTTGGTGGAGAAGAACGGCTCGAAGATCCGCTTCTTGATCTCCGGCGGGATGCCGACCCCGGTGTCGCCGATCTCCACCAGGACGTTCTCGCCGTCCAGGGCGGTCCGCACCGTCAACGTGCCGCTCGACCCCTCGCCGTCGGACATGGCGCCGACCGCGTTGTCGATCACGTTCGTCCAGACCTGGTTCAGCTCGGCGGCGTAGGCCGGGATGGTCGGCAGTGAGCGGTCGTAGTCCTTCACGACCTGGATGTTCGGGCCGATCTTGGCGCTGAGCATCACCAGCGTCGCGTCGAGCCCGTCGTGCACATCGATCCACTGGTGTGGGGCTCGGTCCATCTGGGAGTACTGCTTCGCGGCGTTCACCAGGGCTGAGATGCGCGCCGTCGAGTCGGTGATCTCCCGCAACAGGTTCTCGGTCTCCACCGTGTAGGCCACCCACCGCAGGGCGCCCTCGAGCGCCTCGCCCTGCGCCTCGGCGCACACGCCCTCCAGGTCGGCCACCCCGAGCCCACCCGCGACGAAGATCGGGGCAAGCTCCCAACCGCCGGACACGCCTTGCTCGTCCAGCCAGTCGGCGAGCTCGTCCTCGAGGTCGGAGGCCTGCAGCGCGGACAGCCGTGGCGCACTGCGTGCCTTGAGCACGAACTCCTCCTGCGACACGGTCAGCCTGCGCAGCTTGTCGCGGTCCAGCTTGCCCTCGGCGAGCATCGCCAGCTTGTGGCGCATCCCGGCGATGCGGTCGCCGAGCGCCTCTGCGGCCCGGCTGGCGGCCGACGCGGGGTTGTTCAGCTCGTGGGTCAGGCCGGCGGACAGCTTGCCCAGCGCGAGCAGCCGCTCACGCTGGCCGATGAGCTCGTTGCCCCTGCTGAAGCCGAGCATCAGGCCCTGCAGCAGGTGGGTCGCCATCGGGAACCACTTGCGGAACACATCGGCGAACTCTCTGACCGGCAACGTGAGGGTGGTTGTGTCGCTGATCGCGACGACCGAGCTGGGATAGGTCGGCTGCAGCTCGGACTCGAGGAAGAACTGGACCGCACCGAAGTACGCCCCGCGCTGGTCGGTACGGAGCACCTCCACCGGGTCGCCGCCGATCATCCGGTGCATCGCGATCGTGCCGCTGAGCAGCACGTAGAAGCACTCGGACGCCTCGCCCTCCTCGAAAACCTCTGTTCCCTCCGGAAACGCGACGACGTCGCCGTGCTGGTGGACCCAGTCGAGCTGGTCGTCACGCAGATCGGTGAACAGGAACAGCTCACGCAGCTCGGCAGGCGAGAGCCGCTGCGGCGCCTGGACGGCTGGTCCCGTGGTTGTTGCGTCGGTACTCATCGTTCCTCCAGATAGCGGTGCACCAGCGTGACGGCCATCGCGCCCTCGCCGACCGCCGATGCCACTCGCTTGACCGACTCCGCGCGCACGTCACCGGCGACGAACACGCCGGGCACGCTCGACTCGAGGTAGTACGGGTCGCGGTCCAGCGGCCAGCCGGCAGGGCGCCGGCCGTCGACGATCAGGTCTGGCCCGGTCCGCACGAAGCCGCGCCCGTCGCGAGCCACCACCCCGTCGAGCCAGTCGGTGCACGGCGCGGCGCCGATGAAGACGAACAGGTGCCCGCACTCGACGGACTCGATGCCGCCGTCGCGGGTGTCCCGCAACGTGATCTGTTCGAGGTGCCCGTCGCCCTCTGCGTGCGCGATCTCGGTGAACGGGCGGACCGACACGTTGTCGATTTCGTCGAGCTGCCTGATCAGGTAGTGCGACATCGAGCGTTGCAGTGACTCCCCGCGCACGACCAGCACGACCCGCTTGGCGTGCCGCGAGAAGAACACCGCGGACTGGCCGGCGGAGTTGGCCCCGCCGACGATGTAGACGTCACGGGACGCGCACTCGGCGGCCTCGGTCATCGCGGAGCCGTAGTACACGCCCCGCCCGGTCAGCTCGGTCACGCCCGGCGCCTCCAGCGTCCGGTACTGCACGCCGGTGGCGAGCACCACGCTGTGCGCGGCGATCTCGCTGCCGTCACCGAAGTGCACGATCCGCGCCGAGCCGCGCGGCTCCAGCGCCACGACCTCCCGGGTGGCTAGCGACTCCGCGCCGAACTTCTGCGCCTGCCGCCGCGCCCGGTCGGTCAGCTGCGCGCCGGACACCCCGTCGGGGAAGCCGAGGTAGTTCTCGATCCGTGAGCTCTGCGCGGCCTGGCCGCCGCTGGCCAGCCGCTCCACCATCACGGTGCGCAGCCCCTCCGACGCGCCGTACACCGCCGCGCCGAGTCCGGCCGGCCCCGCGCCGACCACCACCAGGTCGTAGAACTCCGCCGTGGGATCGACCGAGAGCCCGACGGCGGCGGCGATCTCCCCGTCGCTGGGGTCACGCAGGGACTGCCCGTCGGCGGTGATCACGACGGGGACGTCCTCCGCGCCGGCGCCCGCCGCTTCCAGCAGCCGGCGGCCCTCCGGCTCGTCGACGCTGAACCAGCGGTAGGGCACCGCGTTGCGGGCCAGGAAGTCCCGCGCGCGGTAGGACGGCGCCGACCAGCGGTGCCCGACGACCTTCGTCTCCTCGACCGACGAGTCGCCCGTCGCCCGCCACATCTCGACCAGCGAGTCCACCACCGGGTAGAGCTTCTCCTCGGGCGGGTCCCACGGCTTGAGCAGGTAATGGTCGACGTCGACGACATTGATCGCCTGGATCGCCGCGTCGGTGTCCGCATAGGCGGTGAGCAGCGCGCGCCTGGCCCTGGGGAACAGGTCCATTGCCTGCTCCAGGAACTCGATGCCGTTGACCTCCGGCATCCGGTAGTCGGCGAGCATGGCCGCGACCAGCTGGCCACGCAGCTTGATCTCTCTGAGCGCTTCGAGCGCGTCCTGTGCGGAGTCGGCCCGCACGATGCGGTAGTCCTCGCCGTAGCGCCGCCGCAAGTCCCGCGCTACCGCCCGCGACACCCCGGGATCGTCGTCGACGGTCAGCAGGACCGGCTTTCCCATGACTCCAAGCTAGGCCTCCGCGCGCCGCACCCGCCAGCGAAGATCCGCGGAGGACCGTTGTGTAACGGAATGTGACCAGCGTTGCGCCAAAGGTGTGAATCTTCGCGCGGATTGCAGCATTTGGGTACAACCCCGCGATGTAGCCCGTGACGTTGGCCGCAGCGGCCGGCGCGCTACTGGTTAGGGCGAGCCGATGGCCACAAGCCGCGCCACCCAGGTCATGTTTGCGGCCCTGACCGGACACGAGTCGCCGGTGATGACCAGGTGGACCTACAGCGTGTCCGACCCGTTTGCGGTGACCCTGGCCGTTCAGACCCCGCGCGGACGCTGGGTCGAGTGGCTGCTAGGTCGCGATCTGCTGCTCGCCGGGCTGACCGGGATTGCCGGCGATGGGGACGTGCGGCTGTGCCGCCAGCAGGCACCGGGGCACGAGGTGATCACCCTCGAGGTGCGCTCCTCCGATGGGAGGGCGATGTTCACCGTCGACCGCGAGCTGCTCGGGCGGTTCATCGACGCCACCACGCAGCTGGTGGAGTTCGGCGACGAGGCCACCTGCATCGACTTCGAAGCCGAAATCGCGCTGCTCACCCGCAGCTGCGCCGGCTGACACACCGCGCTAGCCGACCGTCGGATCCCAGGCCTTCGCGACCGGTAGCACGTCGAGCATCTCGCTGGCGTCGATCGTGCCCTCCACGACGGCCCGCGCCAGCTCGGAGAGCCGCCGGTTGTTGGAGCGTGCGTGGGTTCGGAGCCTGTTGAACGCCTGGTCCATGTCCAGCTGGCCACGCTCGCCGAGCACACCCTTGGCCTGTTCGATGATGACCCTGCTGTTCAGCGCGGCCTGTAGCTGCTCGGCCAGCATCTCGCCGCGGTGCACCGCGCGTTCCTGCAGGATGCTGATCGTGGCCACGTCCGCCAGCGCCTGAGCAACCCGCAGGTCACCTGGTGGCAGCGCACCCTGCTGGCCGCCGAACAGGTTCAGGGCGCCGATGGTCTCGTGGCGTAACCGCAGCGGCAACGCATGCACCGACTCGAACCCTTCGAGCTCGGCTTGCGCGGCGAACTGGGGCCAGCGTTGCGCCGCGTCCGCCCGATCGACCGAGACCACCGGCGAACCGCTCCGGTAGCAATCCAGGCACGGCCCCTCGTCGTTCTGCAGCTGGAACAGCTCCATCAGCCGGCTGCTCTCGCTGGAGGAGGCCATCATCTGCAGGTTTCCGCGCTGGTCGGACAGCAGCATTCCCGCCGCGTCCACCGCCAACAGCTCGACACAGACCTCGGTGAGGCGGTGCAGCATGTCGATGACGTCGTAGCCGGCGACGAGGGTGTCGGCGAGCCCGACGAACGCCTCGGCCAGCACCTGCTCCCGTTCGCTGCTCATGCTCCCTCGTTCCCTCGCCACTCCCGGTCAGTGTCCTCCACCGCTGGTGGGCACGCCATCATCAGCCGCTCTCTCGTCGAACCGCAGCCGCCGCGCGACCACCTCGCCGGCCACCTCGTCGATCAGCTTCTCGTTCACGAAGGCGAAGCCGCGGAGCCTGGCTAGCGACGACTCCGCATCCACCCCGGCCTGCACCATGATCATTCCGGTGGCCTGGTGCACCGCGGTGTGTGAGCGACGGCCTTCGGTCAACCACCGGGCGCCATCGGCGGCCCCATCGTCGATTCCGACGCCCGCACGCAACCGCAGCAGCGACCACAGTATCGCGTCCGCGGCCATCAGGGCCCCGGTGAGCTGGGTGGCATCCAGCAGCCCGCCGCGGACACGATAGAGATCCAGAACCCCGATGCCGATGGCGCCGATCTGGAGCGGCAAGGCGTACGCGGCGCGGGCGGTGGTTCGGGCCGCCGCCGCGGCGAAGATCGGCCACCGCGGATCCACGACCAGGGACAGGTCAGCCACCAGGACCGGCCGCCCGGTGCCGAACGCCTCGACACACGGGCCCTCACCGAGGCTGAACTGCAGCTCTTCCAACTCGTTCGCGACGTCGTCGCTGGCGTACACGACTTCCCTGCGGTTCACGTGCGCCATCACCGCCACTGCGGCGCCAGCTACCGGCAATGAGCTGACACACAGTTCGCAGATTCGGGCGGCGCCGCCGTCGACTTCCTGTGCGGCGGCGCCGGCCAGCCCCGTCGCGAACGTGTCGAGATCGAACACCGCCGAAGCCAAGTCGATCAGCGGCTGCCCGCGGCGGCGAGCCGGGCCAACCGGGCGGAGGTCGGCCAGCGCACGTCGCGGACCCAACCGAACTTCTCGAAGATCCAGATCAGGCGGGCGGACATGTCGAGCTGCCCACGACCGACTCCGTGCCGTGCGGAGGTCGGGTCGGCGTGGTGCAGGTTGTGCCACGACTCGCCCATCGACAGGATCGCCAGCGGCCAGACGTTCACCGAATGGTCACGGGTGGCGAACGGCCGGTTGCCCATCATGTGACAGATCGAGTTGATCGACCACGTGACGTGGTGCAGGACCGCGATGCGTACGAGGCCACCCCAGAACAACCCGGTCAACGCGCCCCACCAGGACATCGAGATCAGACCACCCAGTACCGCGGGCGCCAACAGGCTGGCCACGGCCAGCGCTGGGAACACGTGGCTGATGCGGCGGATGTCCGGGTCGGCGACGAGGTCAGGGGCGAAGCGGTCGGCGTTGGTCTGGTCACGCTTGAACAGCCAGCCGAGGTGCGCATGCACCAAACCCTTGCTCAGGGCGGCGACAGACTTGCCGAACAGCCACGGCGAGTGCGGGTCGCCTTCCTTGTCCGCGAATGCGTGGTGGCGGCGGTGGTCGGCCACCCAGGTGATGACGGGCCCTTGGAACGACAGGCTTCCGGCGGTCGCGAGCGCTATCCGCATCGCACGGCCGGCCTTGAACGCGCCGTGGGTGAAGAAGCGGTGGAAGCCGACCGTCACGCCGAGACCGGACAGGAAGTAGAAGCCGACCAGCAGCCCGATGTCCAACCAGCTCACACCCCAGCCCCAGGCCAGCGGCACGGCCGCGGCCAATGCGAGCAACGGCACCACGACGAAGGCGATGACCAGGAAGTGCTCGATGTCGGGCCGGTCCTTGCCCAGCATGGGCTTGGCGGCCGCGGCCGGTGGAGACGGCGCTTCGGCCGCATTCATGGTCATATTCGCTCCGTGTCGCTTGGCGCGGTGCTGTCTTCGCCGCCAAGGTCTGGAGCGGTACCTGCATGTCGGAGCAGGTGCTCGGTCAGTGGTGGCCCTCACGCGCACCCGACCGCTGCCTCAAGGGTACTGGATATGCCGCCGCAGAACAGCCACGCGAAGGTGGCGAGCGTCTCGCCCGGCACGGATTTCGGCCGCTGCTGAGATGCGCGTACGTTGAAGGGGTACGTGTTGCACGAAAATATGCAGTACGAAATGCACAGATTTTGGACCTTCATGACGAACACCAGCCAAATTTCGAAGGAACCGAAGACTTTCCAGAGTGTGATGAAAGAGCGCCTGCGGTTACAGCGCACCGCCCACCGCCCGGATCGGGACGCCGCTGGGGACGCCGCCAAGCCAGGGAGCCCGGCACCGGCCGGGAGCAAGGTCGCGACGTGACCGGGGCCTATGACCAGAACCTGCGCCCGTGCGGCAAGGGTGCGATGTCGCCCGCGGCAGTGCCCAGGCCCATCTGAGACGGCTGGTTCAGTGATCATCTAGCAGGAGACAAGAGCCACCAACTGCTCTATTTCAGCGATTTCGTGCATACGTCGGTGGTGAACGTTTCCGAGCAAGAACGCATCAAGGACCGGATGACAGCCGTCGTACCGTGGAAGAACAGAAGACTTTCGACAGCTTTATGGCGGAGAACCTTCGCCAGCTGACGACCAGCCAGGCGGCCGGCGGCGCCGCAGCTCGCGGGCCGCTGACGAGCAACATCGCCCGCAGGTTCGAGCCGGCGGTGCGTCGCTGCATGTCTAGGACGCCTGGTCAGCGATGACCCGCCGGTGATGTTCCGGTAGTGCCTCCCACCAGCGTCGCCGCAGCTCGTCGCGCGCATCCTCGGTGAGCTCGCCACGCAGCCTCAGCCGCGCCAGGCCTCCGTCCGGGTAGACGTCCAGCCGGACATATGTCGCCGGCCGCGGATCGCTGACCAGGAAGCGGTGCCGCGTGTCCGGCTGGACCCGGGTCCTCGGCAACAGTTCCCAACCCGCACCGGAGTACGGCGGCGGGTCGACCACGGACAGCCGCACACAGCCCGGCGCGTTGCCGACGAAGTAGGACGTGTCGACC
>Ga0136616_10000831_pt1 | contig 15533 bp, 14 predicted proteins | sample AntDrymUQ2992106_2_FD_106648 | JGI IMG/M metagenome (GOLD analysis project Ga0136616, IMG submission 106648) | Polar desert sand microbial communities from Dry Valleys, Antarctica - metaG UQ299 (21.06) | ecosystem: Environmental > Terrestrial > Soil > Desert | place: Antarctica: Dry Valley...
GATCCGGGCGCTGGGCTGGGAGCCGCGGGTCCACTTCGCCGACGGCCTCGAGCGCACAGTCGACTGGTACCGCGACAACCGCTGGTGGTGGGAGCCGATCCGCTCCGGCGACTACCGCGCGTACTACGAGCGCCAATACGGGCGCCCGCTGGGCTGAAGCTAGCCGGCCAGGGAGGTCACGCGCCAGCCGTCGCCGTCGCGGGCCAGCTCGAAGGTGGCGGTCTTGCCGTCCTCGTCTCCGCCCTGGCTGACCTGGGCGCGGGCGGTGGTGCCGTCGATGGTGACGCCGGTCACCTCGAGGTCGAAGTCGTTGACGTCGCCGATCGCCTTCTCCATCTCGTCGATGCACTGCGAGCCCCCGGCCGCCAGCTCGCCGGCCAGCTCGCGCGAGAGGATCCGGCTGCACAGCTCCTCGGCGCCGTCGTTCTTCTGGGCCGCCGACTGCAGGTCGTCGACGACCTGCGCGACCTCGGCCTCCGCGCCCGCGAACTCGTCGCCCGCGGCATCCTGCTGCGCGCCGCAGCCGGCGAGCGCGAGCGCGGCGGCGGCGAGCGTGGTGCAGAGGCGGGCGCGGGCCATGGCGAACGAGAGGGTAGAGGGCGGTGAGCGCCGGTACGCTGACGGCGTGCCGCACTCCGCCCCCGCGGCAGCCGCAGCGGCCGGTTGCGCCGCTGCCTTGGCCGCCCTCGAGGCCGAGGTGGTGGAGTGCCGGCGCTGTCCGCGGCTGGTCGAGTGGCGCGAGCGCGTCGCGCGCGAGAAGCGGGCGGCGTTCCGCGACTGCGACTACTGGGGCCGGCCGATGGCGGGCTTCGGCGACCCGGCCGCTCGCGTGCTCGTACTCGGGCTCGCCCCGGCCGCGCACGGCGGCAACCGCACCGGGCGCATCTTCACGGGCGACCGCTCGGGCGACTTCCTGATGGCCGGCCTGCACCGCGCCGGCCTCGCCAACCAGCCGACCTCCGACACGCGCGACGACGGCCTCGCGCTGCACGACTGCTGGATGACGGCGGTGGTGCGCTGCGCCCCGCCGGCCAACAAGCCGCTGCCGGTCGAGCGGGAGAGCTGCGCGGCATGGCTGGAGCGCGAGCTGCCGCTGCTGCGGGCGCTGCGCGTCGTCGTCTGCCTCGGCGCGTTCGCGTGGGAGGCGGCGCTGAAGACGCCCGCCGTCATCGGCGGCCCGGCGCCGCGGCCGCGGCCGCGGTTCGGCCACGGCGCCGAGTGGGACGCCACCCAGTCGACTTCGTCGACGGGCACAGGCACCCAGTCGACTTCGTCGACGGGCACAAGCGAGCGCACCCTGCTCGGCTGCTTCCACCCGAGCCAGCAGAACACGTTCACCGGCCGCCTCACGCCGGCGATGCTGGACGCCGTGCTCGCACGGGCGTGCGCGTTGGCCGCATGAGGCGCTACGGCGAGGTGCTGCGCGTCCCGCACGTGGGCGCGCTCGTGTTCGCGACGCTGCTGGCGCGCTTCCCGATCGGCATCAACGCGCTGGCCGTCGTGCTCTACCTGCGCGAGAGCACCGGCTCGTTCGCGGTGGCGGGCGCGGTGGCGGGCTCGCTGGCGGCGGGCAGCGGCATCGGCGCGCCCGTCCAGGGGCGGCTCGTCGACCGCTTCGGCCAGCGCCGGGTGCTCGTGCCGCTCGCCTTCCTGCACGCGGTCGCGCTCGGCGCGCTGGTCCTCGCCGGCGAGTCCGCGGCGCCGACGGCGCTGCTCGTGCTCTGCGGCGTGGTGGCCGGCTTCGCGATCCCGCCGACCTCGTCCGTGCTGCGCTCGATGTGGCCGAGCCTGCTGCGCGACCGTCCCGAGCTGGTGCAGCCGGCCTACGCGCTGGACTCGGTGATGATCGAGCTGATCTTCATCCTCGGCCCGCTGCTCACGGGCCTGATCACCGCCGTGGTGTCGCCGCAGGCCGCGCTGATCGTCTCCGCGGTCAGCGTGATCGTGGGGACGCTGACGTTCACGGCGCTGCCGCCGTCACGCGCCTGGCGGCCGGAGAGGGAGGCGCGCGCCGGGCTGCTGGGGGCGCTCGGCTCGCCGGGCGTGCGCAGCCTGGTCCTGATCTCGCTGCCCGCGGGAGTGGGGATCGGCATCTGCGAGGTGGCGCTGCCGGCGTTCGCGGACGCGAGCGGCGCGCGCGAGCTGGCCGGTGTGCTGCTCGCCGTCTGGTCGCTCGGCAGCGCGGCCGGCGGCCTCGCGTACGGCGCGCTTCCCAACCGCCCGCCGCTGGAGCGCGTGCACCTACTCGTCGCCGGGCTGCTGCCGCTGAGCCTCCTGCCGCTGGCCGCCGCTCCCTCGGTCGCGGTCATGGCGCTGCTCGTTCTCCCCGCGGGCATGTTCCTCGCCCCGCTGCTGGCGACGCGCAACGAGCTGGTCGGCCGCGTCGCGCTCGCCGGCGCGCGCACCGAGGCCTACACGTGGCCGGTGACCGCGTTCGTCGGCGGCATCGCAGTCGGCGCCGCGCTCGCGGGCGTGCTCGTCGAGAGGCCCGGCTGGCGCGTCGCGTTCCTCGTCGCCGCGGGCTGCGCGGCGGTCGGGACGGTGCTCGCCGTGGCCCGCCGCCACACGCTCGCTCCGGTGGTCGCCGCCTGAGCACTCGTAGCACTCGTGCTGGCCGCACCGGGCGCCGAGCGGCGCGAGGTAACGTGAAAGTGGTGCCGCTATCGGCCTTCACGCCCCAGGTGCGCGACTGGTTCGGCCGGGCGTTCGCGGAGCCCACGGCGGCGCAGCGGCTCGCGTGGCCGGCGATCGCGACCGGCGAGCACGCGCTCATCTCGGCGCCGACCGGCTCGGGCAAGACGCTGGCCGCCTTCCTGTGGGGGCTCGACCGGCTCGTGGCCGAGCCCTCGCACGAGCGCACCCGGCTGGTCTACGTCTCGCCGCTGAAGGCGCTCTCCTATGACGTCGAGAAGAACCTGCGCGCGCCGCTGCGCGGGATCGGGGCCGAGGTGCGCGTCGGCATCCGCACCGGCGACACGCCGCAGAAGGACCGGCGCGACATGACCCGGCACCCGCCGGACATCCTGATCACCACGCCGGAGTCGCTGTACCTGATGCTCACCAGCCAGGCGCGGGAGATCTTCACCGGCACCGAGGCGGTGATCGTGGACGAGATCCACGCCGTCGCGCAGTCCAAGCGCGGCGCGCACCTCGCGATCACGCTCGAGCGGCTGGAGGCGATGGCCGAGGGCCCGGTGCAGCGGATCGGCCTGTCCGCGACGCAGAACCCGCTCGAGGAGGTCGGCCGCTTCATGGTCGGCCCGAAGCGGCAGTGCCGGGTGATCGACGCCGGCGTGCGCAAGCCGCTGGACCTCAAGATCCACGTCCCAGTCGAGTCCATGCGAGAACCGGACGAAGTCCGTTCGGTGACGAGCGAAGCGAGGCAGAAGCCGGAGCAGCCCGACGTGGAGCTGGATCCGTTCGCGGGCGCCGAGGCCACGCGCAAGTCGATCTGGCCGGCGATCTACCCGCAGATCCTCGACCTCGTCGAGCAGCACCGCTCGACGATCGTGTTCGTCAACAACCGCCGCGGCGCCGAGCGGCTGGCGATCCGCCTCAACGAGCTGGCCTCCCAGAAGGACCCCGACGGGCCGCCCGTGGAGATCGCGCGCGCGCATCACGGCTCGCTCGCTCGCGAGGAGCGGCTCGTCATCGAGGACCAGCTGAAGGCCGGCGAGCTGCCGTGCCTGGTCGCCACCTCGAGCCTCGAGCTGGGCATCGACATGGGCGCCGTCGACCTCGTGCTGCAGGTCGAGTCCCCGAAGTCGGTCACCCGCGGCCTGCAGCGCATCGGCCGCGCCGGCCACAACGTCGGTGACACCTCGAAGGGCCGCATCTTCCCCAAGTTCCGCGCCGACCTGCTCGAGTGCGCCGTGGTCGCCCAGCGCATGCGCGAGGGCAAGATCGAGACGACCGTCGTGCCGCGCAACCCGCTCGACGTGCTGGCCCAGCAGGTCGTCGCGATGGCGGCGTCCGCGGGCGACGAGGCGCTGCTCGTCGACGACCTGCACGCGCTCGTCCAGCGCACCCACTCCTTCGCGGACCTCTCGCGCGCCCAGCTCGAGAACGTGCTCGACATGCTCGACGGCCGCTACCCCTCCGAGGAGTTCGGCGAGCTGCGGCCGCGGATCGTGTGGGACCGCGTCGCGGGCACGCTGCGCGCGCGCAAGGGCGCCCGCGCGCTGGCCATCACCAACGCCGGCACGATCCCCGACCGCGGGCTGTTCTCCGTCAACCTCCCGGACGGCCGCCGCGTCGGCGAGCTGGACGAGGAGATGGTCTACGAGGCGCGCCCCGGCCAGACGTTCCTGCTCGGCGCCACGAGCTGGCGGATCGAGGAGATCACGCGCGACCGCGTGATCGTCTCCCCCGCGCCCGGCGCGCCCGGCGCCGTGCCGTTCTGGCGCGGTGACGGGATCGGGCGCCCGCGCGAGCTGGGCGAGGCGATCGGCGCGTTCTCCCGCTGGGCGGTCGAGCAGGACGCGGCGACGCTCGAGGCCGGCTACGACCTCGACCACCTGGCCGCCCAGAACCTGCTCGCGTTCCTGCGCGAGCAGCAGGACGCCACGCGCGTCGTGCCCAGCGACCGCACGATCGTGGTCGAGCGCTTCCGCGACGAGATCGGCGACTGGCGGCTGTGCATCCTCTCCCCGTTCGGCGGGCGCGTCCACGCCGCGTGGGGCCTCGCGCTGTCCGCGCGCATCCGCGACGAGTACGGCCTCGAGTCCGACGCGATCTGGTCCGACGACGGGATCATCGTCCACCTGCCCGACGCCGACGAGCCGCCCGGCGCGGAGCTCGTGCTGATCGACCCCGACGAGCTGGAGGACCGCGTCGTCGGCGAGCTGGGCGGCTCGGCGCTGTTCGGCGCCCGCTTTCGCGAGAACGCCGGCCGCGCGCTGCTGATCCCGCGCGCGTACCCCGGCCGGCGCACGCCGCTGTGGCAGCAGCGGCTGAAGTCGCAGACCCTGCTCGAGGTCGCCCGCCGCTACGCGCAGTTCCCGATCGTGCTCGAGACCTACCGCGAGTGCCTGCGCGACGTGCTCGACGTGCCCGGCCTGCAGGACCTCCTGCGCAGGCTGCACTCGCGCGAGCTGTCGCTCGTCGAGGTCGAGACGGCGACCGCCTCGCCGTTCGCCTCCTCGCTGCTGTTCGACTACGTCGCGACCTACATGTACGAGGGCGACACGCCCAACGCCGAGCGGCGCGCCGCCGCGCTGGCGCTGGACCGCGACCTGCTGCGCGAGCTGCTCGGGCAGGAGGAGCTGCGCGACCTGATCGACTCCGCGGCGCTCGAGCAGGTCGAGGCCGACCTGCAGCGCACGTCGGAGCGCGCGCGCGCGGACTCGGTCGACGCCCTGCACGACGTGCTGCGGCGGGTGGGCGACCTGACGCTCGAGGAGGCGCGCGCGCGGATCACGCCGGATGGCGACGCCGACGCCTGGCTCGAGCAGCTCGCGGGGGAGCGCCGCGCGATTCGCCTGCGCCTCAACGGCGACCTGCGCTGGGCGGCGGCGGAGGACGCCGGCCTGCTGCGCGACGCGCTCGGCGCCGTGCCGCCGTCCGGCCTGCCGGACGTCTTCGTCGCCGACGTGCCGGACGCGATGGAGCGGCTGGTGCGCCGCTGGGCGCGCGGGCACGGCCCGTTCGAGGCGCGGCAGCTGCGCGACCGCTACGGGCTGGACCTGACACCGGTGCTGGCCGGCCTCGAGCGTGCCGGCGAGCTGGTGCGCGGCGAGCTGCGCCCCGGCGGCACGCAGCGCGAGTGGTGCGACCCCGAGGTGCTGCGGCGGCTGCGGCGCGCGTCGCTGGCCGTCCTGCGCAAGGAGATCGAGCCGGCCGACCAGCGCGCGCTGGCGCGCTTCATGCCGAGCTGGCAGGGCGTCGACCGCCACCCGCCGAGCGGCGCGGGGGTCGACCGGCTGCGCGACGTGCTCGTGCCGCTGCAGGGCCTGCCGCTGCCCGTCGACGTGTGGGAGAAGGACGTGCTGCCGCGCCGCACCGGCGCCTACTCGCCGGGCTGGCTGGACCAGCTGTGCGCGGCGGGCGAGCTGGTGTGGATCGGCGCCGGCGCGCTCGGGCGGCGCTCCGGCCGCGTCGCGCTGTACTTCCGCGAGGACGTGGCGCTGCTCGGCCCGCCCGCCGGACGCGGCGAGACGCCGGGCGAGCCGGCGCACGAGGCGATCCGCGCCCGCCTGCGCGACGGGGCCTGCTTCTTCACGGACCTGCTGGTCGACGTGTCGGGCATCACCACCGAGGAGCTCCAGGAGGCGCTCTGGGACCTCGTGTGGGCGGGCGAGGTGACCAACGACGCGTTCGCGCCGCTGCGCTCGCCGAAGCTCAGCGCGCCCTGGTCCCAGCAGGCGCGCGCCGACCGGCGGCGGTCGTTCTCCGCCCGCCGGCGGGGATCACAGCCGCAGGTCCAGGGCCGCTGGTCGCTGACGCAGAACCTCTTCCGCGCCGACGTCGACCCGGTGCAGCGCCGCCGCACGCAGGCCGAGCTGCTGCTCGAGCGCTACGGCATCGTCACCCGCGAGCAGGTGCTCGCCGAGGGGATCCCCGGCGGCTTCTCCTCGCTCTACGACCAGCTCGCCGCGCTGGAGACGGTCGGCGTGGCGCGGCGCGGCTACTTCGTCGAGGGCCTCGGCGGCGCGCAGTTCGCGCTGCCCGGAGCGGTCGAGCGCCTGCGCGCGCAGCGCGACGACGACGAGGCGCCGCCGGTCGTGCTCGCCGCCACCGACCCCGCGCAGCCTTACGGCGCCGTGCTCAAGTGGCCGAGGAAGAGCGAGACCACCCGCGGCGCCGCGCGCCAGGCCGGCGCCTACGTCGTGCTCGCCGGCGCTGAGCCCGTTCTCTACGTCGAGCGCGGCGGCAAGGGCCTGCAGGTGCTCGTCGAGGCCGACGACCCGCGCATCGCCGCCTCCCTGGAGGCGCTGGCCGACGGCGTCCGCCGCGGCCGCGTCCGCCGCCTCGCGCTCGAGCGCCTCGACGGCGAGCCGATCGTCGGCTCCGCCTACGAGGAGCCGCTGATCGAGCTCGGCTTCCGTCCAGGCCCGCGCAAGCTCACGCTGACCGCGTAGCCGGCCGGGCCGCGCGGGCAGCGAGCCACGCGTCCAGCGCCGCGACCGGCAGCGGGGGGCTGAGATGGAAGCCCTGCGCGACGTCGCAGGACAGCTCGGCGAGGTCGTGCAGGATCGCGGCCGACTCGACGCCCTCGGCGACGACCGTGAGGCCGAGGTGGCGGGCGAGGTCGATCGTCGAGCGCACGATCGCCGCGTCGTCGGCGTCCTCGGCCATGCCGATCACGAACGAGCGGTCGATCTTGACCTCGTCGATCGGCAGCCGCTTGAGGTAGGTGAGCGAGGAGTGGCCCGTGCCGAAGTCGTCGAGCGAGAGCCGCACCCCGAGGGCGCGCAGGCGCTCGAGGACGGCGATCGCCCGGTTCGGGTCGGCCATCACGGTGTGCTCGGAGATCTCGCACTCCAACCGGTCGCCGGGCACCCGCCAGCGCGCCAGCCGCGCGCGGACCAGCTCCGGCAGCGCCTCGTCGACGATGTTGGGCGCCGCGAAGTTGACCGCCATCGTCAGGTCCCGCCCCGCGTCGCGCCACGCGCGCGACTGGGCGAGTGCGGTGTCGAGCACCCAGCGCGTGAGGTCCCCGATCGCGCCGGTGCGCTCGGCCAGCGGCACGAAGTCGCCCGGGAGCAGCAGCCCGCGGGTCGGGTGCTCCCAGCGCACGAGCGCCTCGACCCCGAGCACCACTCCCGAGCCGACGGCGACCTTCGGCTGGTAGTGCAGCACCAGCTCCCCCGCGCGGATCGCCGCGCGCAGCTCGGCCAGCAGCTGCAGCCGTTCGGAGGAGTAGGGATCGCGCGCCTCCGAGTACGTCTCGATCGCGGTGCGCGAGCGCTTGGCGTCGTACATCGCCACGTCGGCGCGCTGGACGAGCAGATTCACGTCGTCGCCGTGGTCCGGGCAGAAGGCGACGCCGATGCTGGCGTCCAGGACCGCGACCACGCCGTCGAGCGAGAACGGCCGCGCGAGCGCGTCCTGCAGCCGGCCGGCCAGCTCGATCGCCGCCGCCCGGTCGGGGAGGCCCCCCAGCAGCACGGCGAACTCGTCGCCGCCGAGGCGAGCCAGCGTGTCGCTGCGGCGGATCGTGTCGCGCAGGCGCTGGGCGACCTCGATCAGCAGGCGGTCGCCGTAGTCGTGCCCGAGCGTGTCGTTGACCTCCTTGAAGCGGTCGAGGTCGATCAGCAGCAGCGCGGCCATCCCGCCCGAGCGCCGGGCGCCGGCGATCGCGTCCTCCATGCAGTCGTAGAGCAGGGCGCGGTTCGGGAGGTCCGTGAGGGCGTCGTGCAGCGCCTGATGGCGCAGGCGCCGCGAGGCGACGGCGACGATCCGGAACAGCGTGGCGTAGAGCGCGAGCAGGCCGCCCGCGAGCAGGAGGTAGAGCCGGCGCAAATCCTCGGCGATCGCGGCGGCGACCGGCGCGTACGGGAGGTAGACCTCGAACGCCCCGACCGGCCGCTCGGCGCCGGGCAGGCGCACGGGCACGTAGACCTCGAGCGTCTGCACGCCGCGGCCGGTCTCGTCGACGCCCTCCTCGACGTGGCGCTCGACGAGGCCCGCCAGCGCGCTGCGCACGCCGCCCGAGTCCGCGTGCGACTCGCCGACGAGGCGGCGCTCGTCGGAGTAGACGATCGCCCCGTCGGCGTTGAAGAGCTTCAGCCGCTTGAGGCCCAGCTCGTCGAAGCCGCGGACGCGCATCTCCTCGTCGAGCGCCTCGAGCCGGTCGAGGGTCGGGTAGGACTCGAGGTCGCCGCGCCGGAGGATCGGCTGCAGGCCGACGCGCGTCATCGCCTCGGCGAGCCGCGTCGCGTCCAGCAGCGCCCGCCGCTCGATCCGCTGCTTGAGCACCGACCCGATGCCGATGCCCAGCGCGGCGATCACGAGCAGGCTGAGCACGCTGAACTTCGTCAGCAGGGACGGACGGCGCAGGCGCGCTCGCATGGACATGTGATCGGCGCGGAACCGCGTTCCCTCAAGCCCGCTCGCCCGTACCCTCAAGGAGATGCCCGAGGGCGACACGATCCACTACGCGGCGAGCCGCATCCGAGCGGTGCTGCAGGGCCACGTCCCGGACGAGCTGGCGACGCCGCATCCGCGCTTCGGGCGCGACCGCTGGCCGGAGCGGCTCGCGGGGCGGGCCGTGCGCTCGGTGGACGCCCACGGCAAGCACCTGTTCCTGCGCTTCGAGGGCGGGCTGACGGTCCACTCGCACCTGCGCATGAGCGGCTCGTGGCGCGTGCTGACACCGTCCCCGCCCGCCCAGCAGTGGCCGCGCCCACCGCGCGCCGCGTGGCTGCGCCTGCGCCACGGCGATCGCGAGGTGGTCCAGTTCAACGGGCCGGTGCTCGAGCTGATGACCGACTCGCGCGTGCGGCTGGACCGGCGCATCGCCGGGCTCGGGCCCGACATCCTGGCGCCCGAGCTCGACGAGGCGAGGTTCCTGCGGCGCCTGCGCGAGGACGACCCGACGCGCCCGATCGGCGACGCGCTGCTCGACCAGCGGACGATCGCGGGGATCGGCAACCTGTGGAAGGTGGAGGGCTGCTTCGCGGCGGGCCTGGACCCGTGGCGGCGCACGGGCGACGTCTCCGACGAGGAGGCGCTGGCGGTCGTGCACGAGGCGCGCCCGCGCATGCGCGCGTCGGCGACCGACGGCCGGCAGGACCGCTTCAAGGTGATCTACGGCCGCGCCGGCCTGCCCTGCCCTCGCTGCGAGGACGCAATGATCCAGGTGCGCGGCCAGTGGGACGACAACCGCCCGACGTTCTGGTGCCCGAGCTGTCAGTCATGAGCATGCGCGCACGCAAGCCGGCACTGAGGCGGATCGGCCACAAGGGCGCCGACCGGATCGCGCCCGGCAACACGCCGACGAGCTTCGACGCGGCGCTCGCGGCGGGCGTGCACATGATCGAGTTCGACGTCCTGCCCGAGGATCTCGAGCATCCGGAGGCGGGCGAGCTGCGCCTCGCGCACGACTACACGAGCGACCTGGCGGCGGCGCCGACGCTCGAGGAGGGCCTGGCGCACCTCGCCGCCGACGCCTTCGCGGACGTGGAGCTGGACGTCGACCTCAAGGCCCCCGGCTACGAGGCGCGCGTGGTCGAGGCGCTGCGCGCCCACGGGCTCCTGGAGCGCACGCTGATCTCGACGCAGTACATGCGCAGCCTGATCGTCCTGCGCGAGCTGGAGCCCACCGTGCGCCTCGGCTGGTCGGTGCCGCGCGTGCGCAAGGACTACACCCAGTCCTGGCTGCTGCGGCTCCCCGCCCTCTCGGGGCTGCTGTACATGCGCCGCCGGCTCCCGAGCGTGGCGCGCGCTCACCTGGAGGCGGGGCGCTGCGACGCGATCATGGCCCACTGGCGGCTCGTCACGCCCGCGCTGCTCGAGGTGGTGCGCGAGACCGGCGGCGAGCTGTTCGTGTGGACGGTCGACGACGCGCGGATGATCCGGCGGCTGGAGGCGATGGGCGTCAGCGGGGTGATCACCAACGACCCGCGGCTCTTCGCCGCCTGACCACCGGGGTCAGATCTTGCCTTCCAGCACCAGAAGATGAAGCGATGGGATGCAAGATCTGACCCCCTTGTGATGGATCGCCGGCCGGTGCGTAGTAGCACCGTGAGCGTCACGGTCGATCCGCCCTCACCCACCCGGCCGGCGCTGGACTTCGACGCGCTCTACCGCGGCGCCCGCGACGACGTGTTCGCCTACGTCGCCACGCTGCTGCGCGACCGCGGCGCCGCGGAGGACGTCACGGCGCAGGCGTTCGAGCGTGCGTTCCGCAAGGCGGGCGGCTACGACGCGCGGCGCGGCGGCGAGCGGGCCTGGTTGTTCGGCATCGCCCGCCACGCCGCGCTGGACGAGCTGCGCCGCCGCAAGCGGACCGCCGCACTGGCGGCCGAGCCGGCCGACGTGGCCGCCCCGCCGACCGACGAGGCGGCCGAGCGCGCGCTCGAGCGGGCGGCGGTCCGCGCCGCGCTGGCGACGCTCCCCGCGCGCGAGCGCGAGGTGATCGCCCTCAAGTTCCATGCGGGCCTGGACAACGCCGAGCTGGCCGCCGTGCTCGGCGTCGGCGTCTCCAACGCCGGCACGCTCCTGCACCGCGCCATGACCAAGCTCCGGGAGGCCGTCGATGACCGCGCCTGACACCCTGCCGCCCGAGCTCGCCGAGCTGGGCGAGCTGCTGCGCGAGGACCCGCCGCGGCCCAGCCCCTGCTGGGCCGCCAGGCTCGACGACCGTGCGGCGGCCGGCTTCCCCCCGCCGCCGCGCCGCTCCCGCCGCTCCCGGCTGCAGCCGCTGCGCCGCGCGCTCTTGCCCGCGATGGGCTTCGCGTGCGTGGTGGCGCTCGTGGTCGGCCTCGCCACGTTGCCGCCCGAGGGCGAGGACGAGTCCGGCGGTAGCGGCTCGGGCGGCGGCGCGTCGACCGCGGTGCAGTCCGAGGGCGGCACGTCGTCCGGCTCCTCCCGGGACGACTCGACCGGCTCCGAGGAGCCCGTTGACCCGGCGCCCGGCCTCGCGCCGCCGGTCCCGCCCGGCCCCGGCGGCGGCAGCCCCGGCTCGGACTCGCGCGACGCGCGCAAGCAGGAGCGCAGCGCCGCGCTCACGCTCGCCGCGCCCCCGCGCGAGATCGAGGCCGTGGGCGACGCGATCGTGCGCGTGACCGACGCGGTGGGCGGCTTCGTCGTCTCCTCGTCCGTCGCCGGCGGCTCCGACGCGGGCGGCACGTTCGAGCTGCGGGTCCCGACCGCGCGGCTGCCGAAGGCGCTGGCCGACCTCTCCCGGCTCGCGCACGTGCGCGAGCGCACCCAGGCCAGCCGCGACATCACCGCCCGCTCGGTCTCGGCGCGCGAGCGCGTGCGCGAGGCGCGTCTGGAGCGCGAGGGGCTGCTGCGAGCGCTGGCCCGCGCCACCACGCTCAACGAGACCGAGAGCATCCGGGCGCGCCTGCGGACGGTCAACCGCGCGCTCGAGGCCGCCCGCGCCTCCGTGCGCCGGGTCGACAACCGCGCCGCCTTCGCCAACGTGTCGGTGGCGCTCGTCGCCGACCGCGGCAGCGCCGGGGCCGCGGGCGAGGGCGGGCGCTGGACGCCGGCCGACGCGCTCGACGACGCGCTGCGGGTGCTCGAGGTCGCCGCCGGCATCGCGCTGATCGTGCTCTCGATCGTGCTCCCGCTGGCGATCCTCGCGGGGCTGGCCCGCGCCGCCGCGCGCCTCGGCGGGCGCCGGCGCCGCGAGCGCACGCTCGACGCCGCCTGACCACCGCGGTGGCGACCGCGCGGGTCGGCCTGTGGTATGCCTGCCCGACGATGGCCGCGAGCGCGCACGACACGGCGGCCCTGCTCGGCCGCGTGCCGGTCTTCGAGGCCCTGCGCCCGGAGGACCTCGCCCAGGTGGCGGACGTCGCCGTGCCGCGCAGCTTCCGCGCCGGCGAGGTCGTCTTCCGCGAGGGCGACGACTCGGACACCTGCTACGTGGTGCGCTCGGGCCACGCGCGCGCCGTGCGCGAGCACGCCGACGGGCGCCAGATCACGCTCGCCACCTTCGGGCCCGGCGACATCTTCGGGGAGCTGGCGATGTTCGACGACGAGCGCCGCTCGGCGACCGTCGAGGCGATCGACGACCTCGCGGTGCTCGGGATCCCCGGCCTCGACATGCGCGCGCTGCTGGCCCGCCACGCGGACATCGCGGTGAAGCTCGTGATCGCGCTCGGCCGGCGGCTGCGCGCCGCCAACGAGCGGCTGGCGCGGCAGTCCTTCCAGACCGTCCAGAGCCGGGTCGCCGGCGTGCTCGCCCAGCTCGTCGAGCAGGCGCGCGCCGAGGGCGCCGGCGAGGGCGCCGTGCTCCTGACCGCCACGCAGACCGAGCTGGCCCAGCTGGCGGGCTCCTCGCGCGAGTCGGCCAGCCGCTTCCTGGCGGTGCTCGAGCGCGCCGGCGTCATCTCGCAGGGCCGCGGGCGCCTGACGGTGCACGATCCCGCCGCCCTGCAGGGCTATGTCTACTGAGCGCGGGCGTGGCGCGCCGGACGAGACCTCGTACGGCGGCGTGGCCGTGCGCGGCGACGACGTGCTCGTCATCACCCCCGCGGGCCGGCGCCGGATCACGGCGCTGCCCAAGGGCGGCGCGCACCGCGACGAGACCGGCGAGCAGGCGGCCGCACGCGAGGTGCGCGAGGAGACCGGCATCAACGTCGACGTCCGCGGGCCGCTCGGCGACGTCGCCTACACCTACCGCCGCGGGGGCCGGCGGATCCGCAAGACCGTGCACTTCTACCTCTGCTCGTTCGTCTCCGGCTCGACCGCCGACCACGACCACGAGGTCGAGGAGGCGCGCTGGATCTCGCTGCAGGAGGCACGCACCGCGCTCACCTATCCCGGCGAGCGCGAGCTGATCGATCGCGTGCTGTCCAAGCTGACGCCGGGCCGCTAGTCTGCGCGGGCCGTGCACGTCCTCAACTTCTACTCGCCGCTCTTCGCCGACCAGATGAAGCGGGGCCGCAAGACGGCGACGATCCGGCTCGGGGACAAGCGCCACAAGTACCGCAAGAACCAGCTCGTGCTCGTCACGATCGGCCAGCAGTACTCCCCGCGCGAGAAGCTCTTCCACGCCGTGATCGACAAGATCGAGGTCAAGCGCGTGAAGGACCTCTCACCGCGCGACATCGAGCACGACAACCCCGAGTTCCGCCGCACCGAGGAGCTGGTGCACTTCCTCGAGCAGATCTACGGCCGCGAGGTCTCGCTCGAGGACACCGTCACGGTCGTGCGCTTCTCGCAGGTCGTGGAGAACCCGCCCGATCTGCAGGACCGCCTGCGGGGCGTGGGCGGCGCGCAGAACTAGCGTTGCGCAGCGGCGCGTTGGCGACGCTCATGCCGCACGTCAGCAGCACCGCGGCGCAGCCGGCGGCGGCGAGGGCGCCGTGGCGCAGCTCCATCAGGGCGTTCGGGCCCGGCGAGTCCAGCAGCTTCCACGCGGCGATCCCGAACGCCGCCAGCGCGCCGTAGCGCAGCAGGTCGCGGCCGAGCGCCTGCAGCGGCGGCGCGAGGCAGGCGAGCCCGCCGACCGCCGCCACGCCCGCCATGGCCGCGAGGGCGAGGCCCGCGTTGCCGAGCGAGTCCCAGCCCGTCATGCCGGCCTCGCCGCCGAACCAGCGCTGCACCGCCCCGGAGAAGTCACGGAGGGGGCCGTCGAGGTCGCCGACGCCGGCCGCCTCCCCTGGCGCCGGGGCGGCCGCGTACCACGGCCGGCCCAGCGTCGCGACGAGGCCGACGGCGGCGGCCAGCGCCAGCAGGACGTGGCTGCGGAAGCCGAGGGTGCGCATGGTGAGCACATGATCGGCGCGCGGGGCCTCGGGCTTCACTCCCGGGCGCGCGGAGTCGACGACCTGGCATCGGACAGGTCGCCTGGCACTCTCTGCGCGAGAGTGCCAGGGCGGCCTTGACTTCTCCCCGGTCCGTCATAGACTGGCGGGAGCGTTGGCACTCCTGCATGACGAGTGCCAACCCGCTCTGAAGCACCGACTGAGTGGAGGTCACTCAATGAAGCTCAAGCCCCTGGGCGATCGGCTGATCGTCAAGGCGGTCGAGGAGGACCAGACGACCGCTTCCGGCATCGTCCTGCCCGACACCGCCAAGGAGAAGCCCCAGAAGGGCAAGGTCCTCGCCGTCGGCGACGGCAAGCTCGACGACGACGGCAAGCGCATCCCGCTCGACGTCTCCGAGGGCGAGGAGGTCCTGTACTCCAAGTACGGCGGCACCGAGATCACCGTCGACGGCGAGGACCTGCTGGTCCTACGCGAGAGCGACGTGCTGGCCAAGGTCACCGGCTAGCCGCCCATCCACCAAACTGAAGGTAGAGAGACACACATGGCTCATAAGGAACTGAAGTACGACGTCGAGGCACGCTCGGCGCTCGAGGCCGGCGTCGACGCCGTGGCCAACGCGGTCAAGGTGACGCTCGGCCCGCGCGGCCGCTACGTCGTGCTCGACAAGAAGTTCGGCGCCCCGACCATCACGAACGACGGCGTGACCATCGCTCGTGAGATCGAGGTCGAGGACGTCTTCCAGAACCAGGGCGCCCAGCTCGTGCGCGAGGTCGCCACGGCGACCAACGACGTCGCGGGCGACGGCACCACGACGGCGACCGTGCTCGCCCAGGCGATCGTCCGCCAGGGCCTCAAGAACGTCGCCGCCGGCGCCGATCCGCTCGCCCTGCGCCGCGGCATCGAGCGCGCGGTCGAGCAGGTCGTGGAGCACATCTCCGAGCAGTCCAAGGAGATCTCCGGCAAGGACCAGATCGCCCGCGTGGCGACGATCTCGGCCGGCGACGACGACATCGGCGACGTGATCGCCGACGCCATCGAGAAGGTCGGCAAGGACGGCGTGGTCAACGTCGAGGAGGGCCAGACGTTCGGCATGGACCTCGAGTTCACCGAGGGCATGCAGTTCGACAAGGGCTACATCTCGCC
>Ga0136616_10000833_pt1 | contig 15530 bp, 16 predicted proteins | sample AntDrymUQ2992106_2_FD_106648 | JGI IMG/M metagenome (GOLD analysis project Ga0136616, IMG submission 106648) | Polar desert sand microbial communities from Dry Valleys, Antarctica - metaG UQ299 (21.06) | ecosystem: Environmental > Terrestrial > Soil > Desert | place: Antarctica: Dry Valley...
ACATGACCGACACGAGCGCAACGTCTTCGGGTGCCTCCTCGATGGCCGCTCGGAGCTCCGCGGGGTGGATGCGCCCGAGCGCGTCAACGGGTAGACACGTGACGTCCGCGTCCTCGTGCTTGCCCAGCCACTCCAGGCAATCCAGTACGGCATGATGTTCGACCGCGCTGGCGATGATCCGACGGCGCCGGAGATCGGCGTCCCGGCGGGACCAGTAGATGCCCTTGACGGCAAGGTTGTCGCTCTCGGTACCACCGCCGGTGAAGATGACTTCATTCGGGCCGGCACCCACCGCAGCGGCGATCGTCTCCCGCGACTCCTCCACGACGCGCCGCGACTCCCGCCCGGCGGCGTGCAGCGACGAGGGATTGCCGACGCGGGCGAACTGCTCGGCCATCGCCTGGATAGCGGCGGGAAGCATGGGTGTGGTCGCCGCGTGGTCCAGGTACACCGATTTCACGTGTCCGAGGGTAGTCCCGTGCGAGTGCAAACACTGCGGGCACGGCGCTAGTTGGCGGCACCGGCGTTGCGGCAGGACACTGGCGCGCCATGGAGTCTGCGACCACGTTCTATCAGACGTTGACCGGGATCAGTTTCACGCTGCTCGGGCTGTGGTTCGCCGTCATGCAATTCGGGCACGGCGACTGGCGAAACGATCCGCATCGGCACCGTTCCACGCTGCACATCGCGCTGCACTTCTTCCTTCCGGGGATGCTGGGGCTCGGCTCCCTGCTCAGTACGCCGGTCGACGGCGGACTGGTCTGGCGCACCACCTTCGTCATCGGGGCGTCCATCGGCGTCGTCGAATCCGTCGGCTTCATCGTGGCGCCCCACGGGCCGACCGGCGGGTTCGAACGCACGCTGCGCGGTCTGGACCCGGTGTTGTACGCGCTGCTGCTACTGACCGCCTTCGTGCCACCCGCCATGTTCGCGCTGTCGCCGCTGCAGCTCGGTGGGATCGTCACCGGCGTGCTGTTCCTCACCGGGCTGTGCTACATCTGGCTCGCGTTTGCCGAGCGCCCCCCGGCTCCCGTTCCCCCGCCCCCGCCGCGCTGACGGCTGCTGACTCATCGCCCGACACGTGGCGCTGGTCGGTGTCACTCGGGTTCATCCACGAATGATGCGGGTGCGTCCACCCGAAGGCCGGCTGCCACGACATGCTCCGCCAATCGCTGGTCATAGCTGACCACGGAGGTCACCGATGGCAGCTGCTGGGCCGTCGCCACGTGCAGGGCGTCCAGGCTGCGCAGCCTGCCCGGAAGCAGCGCGGCGGTCCTGATGACGGGGGCGAGCGGGAGCTGGTCGATGTCGGCGAGCACCGAATCAGCCAGGGTGTGCTGTTCGTCGTCTGGCGCCTTCCCCATCCGAGTCAGGGCACGATGCACTTCCACGGTCGCGAGCTCGGAACTGACCAGCGGGATGCGCACCTGACCGGCCAGGAAGCCGAACAGTGCCGCGGACTCCGGCTCCGGGACGATGAGTTTGAGAATCGCGGAGGAGTCGAGGTAGATCACTGCTCGTCGTACCGGTCCGCCAGCAACGCGGCAGTGCTCGTTGCGCGGCCGGGTGGCTCCGTCCGCGCCGGCAACCCGTGCAGCGTCTGACGAAGGCGCGCCTGACGGTCCCGCCAGCCGGGCCGCAGGTGACCCGTCTCGACCAACTCGTCCATCGCCAGCTCGGCTGGCTCGGGAGCGGTCAACACCGCCACGACTCGTCCCCGGCGGGTGAGTTCGATCCGTTGGCCCGCCTGCACCTGCGCGAGCACCGTTCGCGAGTTGTGCAGCAGATCCCGGACCGTAACCCTGATGACAGACATGTTGGACAGCATAGACTCGTTGGCTGACGTACTAGGTAGATGTTAGACGTACTCGGGTGCCTTGGCAGCTGAGCGCAGACTGAATGGATGAGCGGCGGGCGGCGGGCGGGACGGCGTACCAACGTCGCACTGCTGAGCCTGCTCGTGCTGTCGCTGGCGACCGGCGCGGCCGCGTTCGCGATCGGGACCTTGCCGGCAGCAACGGTGGTCGCGGTGACGCACGGCGCGCTCGGCGTGGGCCTGCTCGTACTGATCCCCTGGAAGTCCGTCATCGTCAGGCGCGCACAACGTCGGCGCACTCATCGCCCCGGGCGCGTCGCCGGCACGGCGCTCGGTGTGTTGGTTGTGCTGTGTGTGGCCTCCGGGCTGTTGCACACGCTGGCGGGCTACCGGGTCTATGGGCCGATCACCGCACTGCAGATCCACGTGGGCACCGCCCTGTCGCTGATCCCGTTCCTGCTGGCTCACGTCATCGCCCACCCGCAGCGACCACGCCCAGCCGACCTGTCCCGTCGGGTGCTCCTACGAACCGCCGGGCTCGGCGCCGCAGGTCTGGCGGTGTACGCCGCAGTGGAGGGCGGCTCGGCGTTGCTCGGACTGCCGGGTGCGCGACGGCGGGCAACCGGATCAGGTGAGGTCGGTTCCGGTACGCCGGAGCTGATGCCGGTGACCCAATGGCTCAGCGACTCCGTTCCTGTCCTGGACGCAGGCGACCGCGTCCGGATCCGCGACCAGGAGCTGGGCCTCGCCGAACTCGACGGAACCGACGAGGTGACCGCCGTGCTCGACTGCACGGGCGGGTGGTACGCCGAGCAGGTCTGGTCGGGAACCCGGCTGGATCGGCTGCTCGGGACGCTGCCTGCCGACGCCAGCATCGACGTGGTGTCGGTGACCGGATACCGGCGCCGCTTTCCGGCCTCGGCCACCCGCGACCTGCTGTTGGCGACCCGTGCCGGCGGCACGCCCTTGTCGGCCGGGCACGGGGCGCCGGTGCGGCTCGTGGCGCCGGGCCGGCGCGGCTTCTGGTGGGTGAAGTGGGTAGCGGAGGTCCGCGTCGTGGACGCGCCGTGGTGGCTGCAGTCCCCGTTCCCGCTGCAATAACTCAGCTATCCCGCCCCGCTCTTCGGGATGTGGCAGTCAGCCAGGCGTCGGGATCCAGTAGCGCAGCTTCACGCCGCACTGGTCCTCCAGTACGCCGCCGTTGACCTCGATCACCCGACGCGAGGCGATGTTGCCCACGTCGCACGTCAGGAGGATCCGTTCGAGGCCCAGTCCGCGAGCCACCGGCAGCACCTGCCGCAGCATCGCGGTCGCGTGGCCGCGGCGGCGGGCCGATCGCCGTACGTCATAGCCAACATGCCCGCCGTACTCCAGCAGGTGCGGGGTGAGCCGGTGCCGGATCGCCAGCCCGCCGAGGTACTCCTCACCCTCGACATACCAGAGTGTCGTCCACGGGACCCAGCCCTCCGGACGAGGCGTGCCTTCCCGTGGCTGCGCGAGCAGCTCGTCGACGTACTCCGCGAAGCCGCATCCGGTGTTCCACTGCGGCCATCGCTCGCGAAGCTGAGCTCCGATGCTCGTGTTGTCGGACGGGACGCCGCGGCCCTCGGCTTGGAACTCCCGCATGGCGGCCAGGAAGGACTCGCGAACCCGCACCGTCGGCGGACCCAGTGACGGCATGCCGCTAGGCCCGGCCGCGGGCCATGTCGATCAGCCGGCCGAGCACCCGGTCCCCGTCCGCGCGCAGCCCGTTGTGCTCGAACTCGTTCGTCACCCAGGTTCGGACCGAGCCGACCCGGGTGGCGGTGTCCAGGGAGAGCTCGGCGTCGACGTACATGTCGTCGTGGTAGACCGCTGCCGTCACCGGTACGGCGTTGCTGGCCAGCCGGTCGACGTCGTACAGGTCCGGCCACCCCGACCGCTCCGCCAGCAGGTCCGCCGCCGCCGCGAACGGCTCCAGCGCCTGCTCCTGCCGGAACATCCAGGGATAGACCATCTCGCCGGTGAACAGCACCCGGCCGCCGCCGACCTCAAAGGTGGCCAGTTCGTCACGCACCCGTTGGGCTGCCCACCGCGTCGCCGAACCCTGGGCGTAGCAGGCCTCGTGCAGTACGGCGTACAGGGGGCTGATTGCGAACGACGTGTGCTCCTGCACTCCGGCGAGGAACGTCGGCGACAGGACCTCGCCGGAGTCCCACGCCTCCTCGAGCAGGTAGTGGACGCGCTCGTAGCCCCCGGACGCGCCGAACGCCATCCCCAACGCCTGTAGCCGTTCGATGGTCAGCCGGTCACCCGCCGGCAGGCGGACCTCGGACTCGGTGAGGAGGTCGACGATGCCGCGTACCACCGCTTCGTCGCCGGGGTACCGCGCGTAGAACGCGTCGTTCTTTCGCACGACCCGCGGATAGGTCCGGCGGTAGACGTCCTCGGCGCTGGCCTCGAGGCCGGCCAGGCCGCCGGTCACGAAGCACTCCCGCAAACCCTCGGGCGCGAGGGACAGGTACGTGAGCGTGCAGAAGCCGCCGTAACTCTGCCCGAGCGTGCTCCACGGCGTGCCACCGCCCACCGCAGCACGGAGCAGTTCGGCGTCACGGACTATCGAGTCCGCCCGGAACAGCGCCAGGTAGTCCGCCTGTGCGGCCGCGTCCCCACGGGCGGCCAGCGAGCGGGCGGTGACCGGCGTGGACCGCCCGGTGCCGCGCTGGTCGAGCAGCAGCACCCGGAAATCGCGCAACGCGCGGCGCAGCCAGGCGTCCGGGCCGTCCGGGCGGGGCGACTTCCCGCCGGGACCGCCTTGCAGGAACAGCAGCCACGGGAGGTTCTCGTGATCGGGACTGCGCGCCTCGCGGGCGTAGACGGTGATCTGCTCGCCGTCAGGAGCGGCATGGTCCATCGGTACGTCGAGCCAGTGGTCGGTCAGGACGATCCCGGGCAGTGAGACAGCCATCCCGGCACCCTATGCAGGGACCTGCTGAGCCCCTACCTCGGTGCGTACCCGGTATGCCAGGAGTACGCCGGCGAAGGCGATCAGCGCCATCGCCACGTCCACCGTGCCCACCGCGATCGGCAGCGGCAGCAGGCCGTTCTCGGACGCCGCGACCAGGACGCCGCCGAAGCCGATGCACAGCGCCGCGGCGATGACGTCGGAGATCTGCATGGCCGCTGAGTTCGCACCGCGCTGGTCCGGCGGCGACAGCTCCAGCAGCAGGACGCCGACACTGGGCATCGCCAGGCCCATCCCGAGCCCGGCCACGAACCAGATCGGGTACGCCGTCCACCCCATCCCGACCGGCAGCACGATCAGCACCATCGCCGTGCACGACAGGGCCACGAGGGCGAACCCTGCGCGCAGGAGGAGATAGCGGGGGACGTCGGGACTGCGGCCCTGCAGCCAGGATCCGGTCGACCAGCCGACCGCACCGGCCATCAGGGGGATGCCAGCTGCCGTCGGGCTGTAGCCGTGCACCGCCGTGAGAGTCAACGGCAAGAGCGCGTCGACGGCGAAAAAGGCCCCGGCGAGCATGCCCCGGAACGCGATGACCGCCGGCAGACCCCGTCGTACGGCGATGGTTCCCGGTGGCAGCAGCCGGCGGGCGGACACCCTCAGCAGCACCGCACCGGCCAGCAGTGCGGCGCCGCCGAGCAGATCTGTTCCCTGACCCGCGTAGCGCTGTCCGGCGTACAAGAGGAGCGCGATTCCCGATCCGGCACCGAGCGCGGCGAACGTGCGGGCCGCCGCCGACTGGCTCAGGGTGGTCTCGGGTGCTGCCGCGGGCAACGCCGCCAAGGCCGGACGGAGCAGGAGCAGGCCCACGGCTATGAATGGCGGCAGCCCGAGGAACACCAGCCGCCACGTCAGGTGCTCGGTGATGGCACCGGCGACCGGTGGGCCGAGCAGAGCCGGGACGACCCAGGCGGCGGAGAGGGCGGCGAACACCCGCGGTCGAGCGCGGTCGGGATAGACCACTCCCAGGACGACGTACACGGCGACGATGACGAAGCCGCTGCCCAGACCCTGGACGCTCCGACCCAGGACGAACACGACCATGCTCGGAGCGAGACCGGCCAGCACCAGGCCGGCGGTGAAGATGGCGATGCCGCCCAGGAGCGGCAGCCGCGGGCCGAGCCGGTCGCCGAGCGCGCCGGCGGTCACCATGCCGAGGATGTTCGCGATGAGGAAGGCGGTGAACGGCCAGCCGTAGTAGGCCAGCCCGTCGAGCTCGGCGACGGTCGTGGGCAGTGCCGTCGCGACCGCCATCGCCTCGAACGCGATCAGGCTCATCACGATGACGAGGCCGAGGGTGGTGTTGCGCCACTGCCGGTCGAACGCAGACACCGGCGTGCTCACATCGTTAGCGTACCTAACAATGTCGAGGGGGCCTCTTCCACTCGGGAGGGGTTAGTCCTTGCGCTTGGCGACTTCCTCGGTAAGCGCGGGGACCACCTTGTTCAGGTCCCCCACGACGCCGAAGTCGGCGAGTTCGAAGATCGGCGCCTCGGCGTCCTTGTTGATGACGACGATCGTCTTGGACGTCTGCATGCCGGCCCGGTGCTGGATCGCGCCGGAGATTCCGGCAGCGAGGTACAGCTGCGGCGAGACGGTCTTGCCGGTCTGCCCGACCTGGAACTGGTGCGGATAGAAGCCCGAATCGGTTGCCGCGCGGGATGCGCCGACCGCGCCGCCGAGGGCGTCGGCGAGTTCCTCGATGATCGAGAAGTTCTCCGCGCTCCCGACGCCGCGTCCCCCGGAAACAACGATCGCGGCCTCGGTCAATTCGGGCCGGCTCGTCCGCGCCTCAACGACGCGCTCGACGACCCTGGTCGTCTTGGCGGCGTCGGAGATGGTCAGGTCGACGACCTCCTCCTCGGCCGCGCCCGCGGCCGGCTCAGGGGCGAGCGAGTTCGGCCGCAGGGTGTAGATCGGCGTCCCGGTGTTGACCCTGGACTTGACGACCACGGCGCCGGCGAAGACGACCTGGGTGGCGGTGCCTTCGGTGTCGACCTCCGTCACGTCGGTGAGCAGACCGCTGCCGATCTTGACTGCCAGCCGGCCGGCGATCTCCTTGCCCTCGTTAGTGGAGGGCAGCAGCACCGCCGCGGGCGACTTCTCCGAGACCAGATGGGCGAGAACCTCCGCCTTGGGGGCTACCAGGTAGGAGTCGAAGTCGTCGGACTCCGCGACGTACACCTTGGCCGCACCGTATTCAGCGAGCCTGTCCTTGATCTCCGAGGTGCTGCCGGTCGCACCGCAGACCACTGCGGACGGTTCGCCCAAGACGCGAGCGGCGGTCAGCTGCTCCAGCGACACCTTCTTCACCGCCCCGTCGGCATGCTCGATCAGAACGAGTACCTCTGCCATGCCGTCTCCTTCAGCGCCCCGCCGGGGGCGTCAGATCGCTTAGATGAACTTCTGGACAGCAAGGAACTCGGCGAGCTTGACCGCGCCGTCTCCCTCGTCCCTGACGACTTGGCCAGCTTGTTTCGGCGGGCGGTTGGCGAACTCCAGGACCTGACTGGTGGCGTTGTCCAGGCCGACTTCGTTCGCCTCGACGCCGAGGTCGGACAGGGTCAGCGTCTGCACCGGCTTCGACTTCGCCGCCATGATTCCCTTGAACGACGGATAGCGCGGCTCGTTGATCGTGTCCCACACGCTCACGATCGCCGGCGTCTGCGCTTCGAGAACCCAGTAGCCGCCGTCGGTCTGCCGCTCCACGGTCAACTTCGGCCCGTCGACCGTGAGCTTGCGGGCACCGGTGAGATGCGGTACGCCGAGCCGCTCGGACAACATCGCGGGCATCACCGCAACCTGGCCGTCGGTTGATTCCGCGCCGCAGATCACCAGGTCCCACTCCAGCGTTCCCAACGCCTTGGCGAGCACCGCGGAGGTCTGGATCGCGCAGGAGCCGTGCAGTGCGGGGTCACTGATGTGCACCGCCCTGTGCGCGCCCATGGACAACGACTTACGAATCGTGTCCGCGGCCTTTTCCGGGCCCATCGTCAGGATGGTCACCTCGCCGCCCTCGGACTCGGTCAGCTTGAGCGCCTCCTCGATGGCGTACTCGTCCATCTCGTTGATCACGTTGTCGACCGACTGCCGGTCGATCGTGTTGTCCTCGGCGCGCAGCGTTCGCTCGCTGCCGGAGTCCGGGACCTGCTTGACGAGGACGACGATGTTCATCGGTGGCGGAGACCTCCTAGAGGGGTACGACGGGCCGCCCGTATGGTGGGCTGCCGAGCAGGAACGTTACCCGCTGGCGGTATGCCACCCGCAGACCGGTTGCGGCGTCTCAGGTCTTGGCCCAGGTCATCGTCTCGACTAGGTTGACCGCCTGACGCTCAGGAGGCGAGTTCTGAGAGTTCTACCGGGCAGTCTGCCGCTGACCGGAGAACGGACGGTCCCCGGAATCGCGGCGGAGAACTACTGGCTTCGTCGGCATGAGGCGGCCTACCGGCTCGCCCTGCCCTACTGCCGCGGTGCCCGGGTCGTGGAGGCCGGCTGCGGCGAGGGGTACGGCGCAGCGCTCGTCGCGGGCGTTGCCCGGGCCGTGCTCGCCATGGACTATGACCTGCTCGCCGCGTCCCACGCGGCCCGCCGCTACCGGCAGCTGTGCGTCATCCGAGCCAATCTGGTCGCCCTGCCCGTCGCCACCGCGAGCGTGGACGTCGTCGTGGGGCTGCAGGTGATCGAGCACCTGTGGGACCAGCCACGCTTCCTGGCCGAGTGCGCCCGGGTGCTGCGGGCGGGCGGCACGCTGATCCTGTCGACCCCGAATCGGCTCACGTTCTCCCCCGGCTGGATCCCCGGTACGCCGCCGCTCAACCCGTTTCACACCCGCGAACTGGCGGCATCGGAGCTGACCGCCCTGCTCCCGCCGACATTCCACCTGTGCGACCTGCGTGGGCTGAAGCACGGCGCCCGGCTGCACGAACTGGACGCGCGGTACGGCGGCCTGGTGGCCGCTCAGCTGACCACCACCGCAGACCGTTGGCCGGCGACGCTGCTGGCCGACGTCTCCGCCGTACAGGCAGCGGACTTCGTCACGACCGACGATGACGTCGATACGGCGCTGGATCTGCTGCTGGTAGCCCGACGCCGGTCCAGAAGTTAGCTTACGGCCCGCCGATGACCGGTCCCCTGCGGTGGGAGACATCAGGTGGCAGCGCCGTACGACGCCGCTCCGGAACTACGTTGTCCCGCCGAACGCTGTCGGTTCTCGGCGCCTTGACGCGTCGCTGACGTACCGCGAGCAGGGCGATCAGCAGGACCGCTATGGCGACGGCTCCTACGACGTACCACACGGCTGCAACCCTCCCGTTGCTTGCGTGAGCGCTGAGATCCAGGCCGGTTGCTGATGGTATCTGCCAGCGGGCCATAAGACTCTGTTTGCGAGTTGCGGCGGGTGGCGGCCCCGGGTCGGATTTCCTCGACGGGGACCCGATGAGAACACCTGCGCCGATGATCTCGGAGCTAGGAGACCTATGCGACGGACCGGAACACTGTGCGCCACATTCGTGCTGATCGGGCTGGGATCTGCTGCGCCTGCGCAGGCAGCCGCGCCGCCTGAGTGTGGCTTCCGGCCGGCGACCATCGTCGGCACCGAGGGGCCGGATGTGATCACCGGTACGCCGGGCTTAGACGTCAATGTCGGGCTCGGTGGGAACGACTCCGTCACCGGCGCCATCGGCGGTGACTTCGTCTGCGGTGGCAGCGGCGACGACGAGATCATCAGTCCCCGCGGCCTTGTCGCCTACGGCGACGAGGGCAACGACCGGATCGAGGTCGGCGAGGGCAGTCTCACCGATGTCGCACGGATCCACGGCGGGCCGGGCAACGATGTGCTCGTGAACAGGGGCCTGGTGCAGACGTCGGCCGACGGCGGGTCCGGCGACGACCGGCTCGTCGGCGGACCCGGCCGCGACGACTTCGAACCCGGCCCAGGGATCGATGTCGTGGACGGCGGAGACGGTGACAACACGGTCGGGTACACGAGCTCGGCCGTTCCGGTCACCGTCAACCTGACGTCCGGCATCGCCATGGGTCAGGGGCGGGACACGCTGACGGGCATCGACAACATCACCGGCTCGGTATTTGACGACCGGTTGATCGGCGACGACCGCGGCAACATCTTCAACGGCTTCACGGGACTCGACTACATCGCCGGCCGTGGCGGCAACGACGACCTGGGCGGCTACGGCACGCTGCTGGGTGGCGACGGCGACGACCTGATCCAGGACATCTGCTGCGACCCGCCGGCCACCGACGACGTCATCGACGGTGGCGCCGGCATCGACACGCTGGCCCTCGACTGGTCGGAGAGCGGAGTGACGCTCGACCTCACCCTCGGAACAGCCTCCGGCACGGCCACCGGAGAAGACACCGTCGCCGGCATCGAGATCGTCATGGGGACCACGTTCGGCGACATCTTGATCGGCGACGGGCTCGGCAACCGCCTCGAGGGCCGTGGCGGGCCGGATCGGCTGGAGGGCCGGGGGGCGGCAGACAAACTGTACGGCGGTTCGGGGACCGACACCATTCTCGGCCAGAACGGTGACGACTTCCTGGCCGGCGGGCCGGGAACCGATGACCTCGATGGCGGTGCGGGCCAGGACACGTGCACTGCCGGCGAGATCACCGTCGGGTGCGAAAGCTGACGCCTTACACCGGACCCACCGCGAACCGATGAGTCAGGCGAGGCTGGACGAGCGGGGGTAGACGTCCTCAGGGTCGGTGAGGACGTTGACCAGATACGGAACACCGGCGTCGAACGCGCGGATCAACGCTGCCGGCAGGTCGGCCGCCTCGGTGACCGTCTCGCCCGCACCGCCAAGTGCATGGACGACGTCGTCGTAGCGCAGTCCCGGCTGGAGGTCCGCGGCGACGTCGTAGCCGTAGAGCCGCCGCATCGGGTGCTTCTCCAGCCCCCAGATCCCGTTGTTGCCGACCACCATGACCACCGGCAGCCGGTGCCGGACCAGGCTGTCGACGTCCATCAGCGAGAACCCCGCCGCGCCGTCGCCCAGCAGCACGCAGACCTGTGCGTCGGGCCGGGTGAGCCGGGCGGCCATGGCGTAGCCCTGCCCTGTCCCGAGGCAGCCGTATGGACCGGGGTCCAGCCAGCAGCCGGGCGTGTAGGAGTCGAGGTACTTGCCGGCGTAGGACACGAAGTCCCCGCCGTCGCAGATCACCACCGCGTCCCGGCTGAGTACCCGGCGCAGTTCGCCGTAGATCCGGCTCGGCGCGATCGGGGCGGCCGCGGACCGCAGCGCGTCCTCCTCCTTGGCCCGCGCGGCCGTCTCCGCCTCGCGCAGCGTCGTCAGCCAGCCCTCGTGGTCGGCGCGGTTGCCGGTGTACGCCGCCAGTCCCGCCAATACCGCCCGCAGGTCGCCGGCCGGCGAGCATGCCACCTGCACGTGCCGGGCCCGCTGCTCGTGGCTGTCGACGACGTGTACGACGGCGGCTTCACCGAAGTCCCCGAAGGACAGCCGGAAGTCCAGCGGCGTGCCTATGACCACGACGAGGTCGGCGCCCTGTGTGGCGACCCGCCGGGCCCGGCTATAGGACAGCTCGTGGTCGCCCGGCAGGCAGCCGCGGCCCATGCCGTTGGCGAACACCGGCAGCCGGAGCGCCTCGGCAGCAGCCGCCAGTTCGGACCAGGCGCCGTCGGCGTACACATCGGAGCCGGCGATGAGGACCGGTCGCTCCGATGCGGCCACCAGCTTCGCGGCACTGTCCACATCGGACGGATCCGGTTCGGGTCGGTCCGGCACACCGAGCCCGGGAGCGGTGGCGTCCGCCTCGGCGAAGATCACGTCAATCGGGAAGTCCAGGAACGCTGGGCCGCGATGCCCGGACAGTGCTGCCTCGGCCGCTCGCGCCACGTCGCCCGGGATCGCCTGCGCAGAGCCGACCGTGGCCGCGTGCTTGGTGATCGAGGCGAGGATCGGGACGTGGTCGATCTCCTGCAGTGAGCCGGCCCCCCAGCGCCACTGCGGTGCACGTCCCCCGAGCACCAGCACCGGCGAGCCGTTGAAGTGGGCGGTCGTCACCGCGCTCACGCCGTTCGTCACACCAGGACCCGCGGTGAGCACAGCAAGCCCGAGCCGCCGAGCCAGTTTCGCGACACCCTCCGCCGCGAATACCGCGGTCTGCTCGTGCCGCACGTCGTAGATGGGAAGTCCGGTGTTGTGCGCGGCGTCGTACAGCGGAAAGACGTGCCCGCCGGAGAGGGTGAACATCTCCTGCACGCCGTACTCCCGCAGGACCTCCAAGGCGAGGTAACCGCCGTGCCGGCTGCCGCTGTCCCGCTCGGTCATGATCGCAGGCTACGCACGAGCAACATCAGGATCGGCTCGACCTCCGCGCGGGCCACATCCGGATCTTCGGCATTGGCGATGAGCAGGGCGGCCTCCCCGAGCGCGCCGATCATGATGTGGGCGAGTGGCCGCACCGGCTGGCGGATCAGCGCACCGCTGTCCATGGCCTGGGCCAGCGCGGCACTGACCAGGCCGAGACCATAGCGCTGGTCGATCTCCCGCCAGGTCGCCCAACCGAGCACCGTGGGCGCGTCCAGCAGTGTTATCCGGGTCCACTGCCGATCCGTGCACGCATCGAGAAAGGACCGGATACCCGCTTCGAGCCGCTCGACCGGATCGGCCACCTCGCTGATCGCCGCGGCGATGCCCGCGACGAGTTCCTGCTCGAGCTGTTCGTGGACCGCCGCGAACAGGGCCCGCTTGTCGGGGAAGTGGTGATACAGCGCTCCGCGGGTCAGGCCGGCGCGCGCCACGATCTCCTCGGTCCCGACCCGGGCGTAACCACGTTCGACGAACAGCTCGCGCGCCACCCGCAGCAGATCGCGACGAGTCCGCTCGGCTTGGGCATCCCTTGTCGACATACAGCCGGTATGTTAGCGTGCTCGTTGTCAGATACAGACTGTATGTGAACCGGAGGAAGCATGCCACAGCTGCAGTTGTCCCAAGGAACGATCCACTACACCGACACCGGCAGCGGCCCCGTCGTCGTGCTTGTCCACGGGCTGCTGGTGGACGGGACGCTGTGGGCAGAGCCGGCATCGTTGCTGGCCAAGGACTTCCGCGTAGTGGTCCCGGACCTGCCACTCGGCTCGCATACCGAGGCGATGCAGCCGGACGCCGACCTCTCGCCGGCGGGGCTTGCTCGGCTCGTTGCGGACTTCCTCGACGCCCTCGACCTGACCGGCGTCACCCTGGTCGGCAACGACACCGGCGGGGCCATCTGCCAGCTCGTCGCGGCCGACCACCCGGAACGGCTGGCCCGGCTCGTGCTGACCAACTGCGACGCCTACAACAACTTCCTCCCGCCCGCCTTCCGGCCGCTGCAGCTCCTCCCACGGATCCCGGGAGCGATGTGGCTGGCATCCCGGTCCCTGCGAACGCGCCTGGCCCGTCGGGCCGTTGGCCTGCTCGCGACCACCCCTGTCCCCCGCTCGGTGTACGACGGCTGGGCGGCACCGTTCCGGTGCGACCGCGGGGTGCGCCGCGACGCCGGCAAGGTCCTGCGCGGCATCACCACACGGGAGACCATGCGCGCCGCGGTCGCGTTGCGGAGCTTCGACCGCCCGGTACTTCTGGCGTGGGGCGTCAAGGACCCCTTCTTCCGGCCCCGGTACGCCAGGCGGCTGGCCGGCGACATCCCGGATGCCCGGCTGGAGTAGATCGAAGGGTCGCGGACCTTTGTCCCGTTGGACGCACCCGAGCGGCTCGCCGATCTCATCGCCGACTTCGTCCACAGCACCGAGGCGCCGGTTAGGTAACCGAAAGCTCGAACCCGGTCGGCGTGGACCGGCCCGGTCCTAGCATCGACGGATGCGGTGGGTCCGATCGGCCGCGGTCGTTGCCGTGGTGCTGCTCGGTGCAACCGCCTGCTCCGCCGGCGGACCGGCCGGTTCTTCCGGATCGGAACCGGCGCTCCTGCCCACGGCTCCGGCCGTACCAGCCGGACCGGTGCGGCCTACGGCGTCCCAGGCCCTCGATCGGCTCGTTGCGGCACCGCTGGACCTCGACGATGCAGCGGTCGAGGTGGTGGGCCGATCCGGTGATGCGCGGCTGGCCTGGTTGCTGGTCGACCTGCTGCGCTTCCAACTGGACTTCGAATCGGATCCACCGCTGCTGGACGGCCTGGACAGACTTACCGGCTACCGGGCACCCACGGACCCCAGCACGGTGGCGTGGGTCGCCTACGCAGACGCGCTGCTGCGCTGGGACACCCCGGCGCCGCCGGGTTACCTCGACTGGAAGCGGCAGATCTACCTCGCCGTCGAGCCGGCCTGGGAGCCCTTCTTCGACGACGACGCGTCCACCCTGGACTGGCGGCACGTGATGTGGGGCGGGGTGGCCCGAGACGCCATCGCCGCGCTCGTCGACCCCACCACCTTGGCGGCGAACGACGGGTCGTGGCTGCCCGATGAGGATGTCGTGTTCGGCGTCGTCGTCGATGGGCAGGCCAGGGCGTACCCGCGGCGGATCATGGAGGTCCACGAACTGGCCAATGACACGCTCGGTGGTCGGCGGATCGGGATCCCGTACTGCACCCTGTGCGGGACAGCCGTCGGCTACTACCTTGACCGCCAGCCGGCCGGCGTAGGCACCCTCGAGCTGCGCACGTCGGGGCTGCTCCAGCGCTCGAACAAACTGATGTACGACGCCCGCACCGAGTCGCTGCTCGATCAGTTCAGCGGGCAGGCGCTCACCGGGCCGCTTGCGGAGAAGTCGATCGAGCTGGAGCGCTTCTCCGTGGTCACCACGACCTGGGCCGAGTGGCGGCATGCCCATCCGGAGACGACGATCTTGGCCGCCGACCCGGGCACCGGACGGGACTACGAAGCCGACCCGCTCGGTGGGCGCGACGACAACGGTCCGATCTTCCCGATCGGGCAGCGTGATGATCGGCTGCCGGTCCAGGAGCCGGTGGTGGGCGTGGTCACCCCGACCGGCGTAGCCGTCGCCTTTGCGGTGGCCGAGGCCAAGGCCGAACTGGCGGCCGGGCAGCCGGTCACCCTGGCCGGGGTCGAGGTCCGGCTCGATGCCGGTGGGCTGATCGCCGTCCTCGCGAGTGGCCCCGAGTTGCCGACCAGCCAGTCGTTCTGGTTCGCCTGGAGCCAGTTTCACCCCGGCACCCTGCTGTGGCGTGTGCCGTGACCTCCCTCGAGGCCGAGGCCACCAGCCAGGGCAGCAGAGAAGCTGGGCGTCGCAGCCGATACCATCAGCACCATGGAGCCCGCTGGCGACGTGGAGTTCGTCTTCGAGCCGCAGGTTGACGGCGGCTACCACGCGTATGCGCCGGAGTTGCCAGGGCTGCACACCCAGGGCGACAGCCTCGAGGAGGCCGCCGCAAACGCCGAAGAGGCACTGGCACTCTACGTGGAGGGGCTGCGCGAGGAAGGCCGATCCCTGCCACGGGGGATAGTCCGACGCAGGCTGCCGCTAACGGCTTGAGCGGGCGCCCTCCCGGTCGTCTCCGGTGCGCAGCTCGTGTCAGCGCTCGGCAAGCTCGGATGGGTGTCGGTGCGTCAGCGTGGCAGCCACGTCCGCCTCAAGCACCCGGATCGCACCGTCTCGCTGGTCGTGCCGCTTCATCGCGAGTTCAAGCGCGGCACAATGGCCGGAATTCTGCGAGATGCCGGTGTCGACGGCGACGAGCTACGTCGTCTGCTCTGAGGCCGATCCGCACCACGCC
>Ga0136616_10000836_pt1 | contig 15509 bp, 17 predicted proteins | sample AntDrymUQ2992106_2_FD_106648 | JGI IMG/M metagenome (GOLD analysis project Ga0136616, IMG submission 106648) | Polar desert sand microbial communities from Dry Valleys, Antarctica - metaG UQ299 (21.06) | ecosystem: Environmental > Terrestrial > Soil > Desert | place: Antarctica: Dry Valley...
CCGCCACTCCTGGTCGTTGACGTCGCGCATGAGTGCGTACTCGATCGATACCCGCCGACCGGTGCGGGCGGCGTACGCCCAAGCGGCGTCCAGCACCTCCCGCACTTTCCAGCGCGTGTTCACCGGCACCAAGGTGTCGCGCAGCTCGTCGTCGGGTGCGTGCAGGGACACCGCCAGAGTGACCGCCAAGCCCTCGTCGGTCAGGCGGCGCATCGCCGGCACCAACCCGACCGTCGACACGGTGATCCCGCGCTGGGAGATGCCCAACCCGTCGGGCACCGGATCGGTGAGACGGCGTACGGCGCCGAGCACGGCGGCGTAGTTGGCCAGCGGCTCGCCCATGCCCATGAACACGACGTTGCTCACGCGTCCGGGGCCGCCGGGGACTTGGCTGGTGCGTAACGCCCGGGCACCAGCCACCACCTGCTCGACGATCTCGGCGGTGGACATGTTGCGCGTGAGGCCCGCCTGGCCGGTGGCGCAGAAAGGGCAGTTCATCCCGCAGCCCGCCTGCGAGGACACGCACAAGGTCACCCGGCCCGGGTACCGCATCAGCACCGACTCGACCAGGGCGCCGTCGTGCAGGCGCCACAGCGTCTTGCGGGTGGCGCCTTCGTCGCAGCTGACTTCGCGCACCGCCGTCAGCAGTCTGGGCAGCAGCGCCTGCGCGAGCTGTTCGCGCGCCGTCGCCGGCAGATCCGTCATGGCTGCCGGGTCCGCGGTGAGCCGTCCGAAGTACTGCCGGGCGAGCTGATCGCCGCGAAACGGCCGCTCCCCCAACGCCGCCACCGCTTCCCGGCGGTCGGCCGGAGAAAGGTCGGCAAGGTGGCGCGGAGGCTTGCCGCGGCGCGGCGCGGCGAACGTGAGCTGACCCGGGACCGGCATGAGGAACTCAGTCTCCCACCATCGAGCGCCCCATCATCAGGACACCGGCACGAGCAGGGCGAGCAGCAGGTAGGCAATCGGGGCGGTCGGCAGCAGTGAGTCGAGGCGGTCCATCACCCCGCCGTGACCGGGCAGCAGCCGCCCCATGTCCTTGACGCCGAGGTCGCGTTTGATCATTGACTCGCCGAGGTCGCCCAGCGTCGCAGTGGCCACCACACCGAGGCCGACAACGGCACCCGCCCACCAGGGCCCGTCGAGCAACTGGGTGACGGCGAGGGCGCCGCCGCAGGTGCAGGCCACCACCGACCCGGCGAAGCCCTCCCACGACTTGCGCGGGCTGATCTGCGGCGCCATCGGGTGCCGTCCGAAGAGCACACCGGCGACGTATCCGCCGATGTCGCTGAGGACGGTGACCAGCACGAACGTCGTCACCCGGTCGGAGCCGTCCGCCGCACGCAGCATCAGCACCGAGAAGCCGGCGAGGAACGGGACGTACAGCGTGGCGAAGACGGCCGCGGAGGTGTCCCGCACGTAGCCGTCGGGGCCGTGTGGGATGCGCCACAGCAGCACCGCCAGCAACGTCAGGGCAAGTGCGACGAGCAGACCGGACTCCCCGGCGGCGTACGCGGCCAGCAGCATGGCCACCGCCCCGGCGAGCACCGGCACCCGCGGCACCTCGATGCGCCGGTTGCGCAGCACGTACGCGAGTTCGACGACCCCGAGGCCGACCGCCAACACCGCGAACCCGACGAACGCCGCCTTGTGTACGTACAGCGAGACCAGCACGAGGGCGGCGAGAGTGACCCCCACCGCAATGGCCACCGGCAGGTCACGGCCGGCGCGACCCGGAGGGAGCGGGGGCGGCGACGCGGATGTGGAAGAACCGGGGACGTCCACCACTCAGACCTCGAGCAGCTCGGACTCCTTGTGCTTGAGCAAGTCATCAACCTGTGCGACATAGCGGTGCGTCAGGTCCTCGAGCTGCTTCTCCGCGCGGCGTACGTCGTCCTCTCCAGCCTCGCCGTCGCGCCCCATGTGCTCGAGCGTCTCCTTGGCGTGCCGACGCACGTTGCGGATGGAAACCCGCGCCTCCTCCCCCTTGTGCCGAGCCACCTTGATGTAGTCCTTCCGCCGCTCCTCGGTGAGCTGCGGGAAGACCACGCGGATGATGGTTCCGTCGTTGCCCGGGTTGACCCCGAGGTCGGAGTCACGAATCGCGCGTTCGATGCCGGCGAGAGAACTCTTGTCGTACGGCGCAATGATCGCCATGCGCGGCTCGGGCACCTGGAACGACGCCAACTGGTTGATCGGCGTGGGACTGCCGTAGTAGTCGACCTTGATCTTGTTGAACATGGCCGGGTGCGCGCGCCCGGTCCGGATCGCCGCGAAGTCCTCTTTCGCCACGGTGACGGCCTTGTCCATCTTCTCCTCGGCCTCGAGGAGGGTGTCGTCGATCACGCTGCCCCCTAGGGTCGGTCAGCCGGCGTCCGCCGAGACGAGTGTGCCGATCTTCTCACCGCGCACCGCCCGCGCGATGTTGCCCTCGGTCCGCAGGTCGAACACCACGATGGGCAGGGCGTTGTCCATGCAGAGGCTGATCGCCGTAGCGTCGGCAACCTTCAGGCCGCGGGCGAGGACCTCCGCGTAGTCCAGCCGGTCGAACCGCACCGCGTCCGGATTGTGTTTCGGGTCGGAGTCGTAGACCCCGTCGACGCCCTTCGCCATGAGCACCACCTGCGCGCCAATCTCCAGCGCCCGCTGCGCGGCGCAGGTGTCGGTGGAGAAGAACGGCGCGCCCAGGCCGGCGCCGAAGATGACGACTCTGCCCTTCGTGAGGTGTCGCATCGCGCGGCGCGGCACGTACGGCTCCGCCACCTGCCCCATCGCGATCGCCGTCTGCACCCGGGTCTCGACCCCAGCGTGTTCGATGAAGTCCTGCAGCGCCAGACAGTTCATCACCGTGCCGAGCATGCCCATGTAGTCGGCGCGGGCCCGGTCCATGCCGCGCCGGGAGAGCTCGGCGCCGCGGAAGTAGTTGCCCCCACCGACGACGACAGCGACCTCGGTCCCGGACGCGGCCACCGCCGCGACCTGGTGGGCGATGCTGAGCACCACGTCGGGATCGAGGCCGATGCCACGAGCGCCGGACAGCGCCTCACCGGACAGCTTGAGCAGCACCCGGTGGTACGCCATGGTGTCGCCGTCTGCCGACCGGGGCGACGGGTCCGCCCCTGTCGTGGTCGCCTCCACCGCGTCGGCCTCCTCGCTGTCGGCACTGCCGGCCGGGCGGTCACTGTCCGCCCGGCAGTCTGCCCTACGCCTGGCCGACCTTGAACCTGGCGAAGCGCTGCACGGTCACCTCGGCGTCACTCACCACCTGGCGAACCGTCTTCTTCGAGTCCTTGACAAAGGCCTGCTCGAGCAGCGTGAAGTCCTTGAAGAACCCGTGGACCCGGCCCTCGACGATCTTCGGCAAGGCGCGGTCCGGCTTGCCCTCCTCCCGTGCCATCTGCTCGGCCAGCCGCCGCTCGTTCTCCACCGTGTCGGCCGGCACGTCCTCGCGGGAGAGGAAGCGTGGGTTCATGGCCGCGATGTGCTGGGCGATGTCCTTCGCGACCGCTGGGTCTTCCCGATCCAGCTCCACGAGTACGCCGACTGTCGGCGGCAGGTCCGGGCTGCTCTTGTGCAGGTACGACGCCACGTAGCCGGCAGCGAAGGAGGCGAAGCGGCGCACCTCGATCTTCTCGCCCAAGGTGGCGTTGGCCTCGTCGATGATCTGCCGCACCGTCTTGCCCTTGTCGCCGAGGAACGGCTGCTCGAGCAGCGCCGGCACGTCGCTCGGTTGTTCAGCCTGGATGTGTGCTGCCACGGTGGCGGCGAGGTTTTGGAAGGCGCCGGTCTTGGCGACAAAGTCGGTTTCGCAGTTGACCTCCAGCAGGACGCCAGCGGAGGTGCCGTCGAGCACCGCCGCGACCAGGCCGTTGGACGCCGTACGCAACTCGCGCTTGCCGACATCTTTGGCGCCCTTGACGCGGAGGATCTCGATCGCCTTGTCGATGTTCCCGCCGGACTCCTGCAGGGCGTTCTTGCAGTCCATCATTCCGGCGCCGGTCGTCTGGCGGAGCCGCTTGACGTCAGCGGCGGTGAACTCAGCCATGATTCGCTCTTCTCTCACTTCTGCTGTGGTGACGGTCGTGGGCGGCCGCTGTGATCTGCGAATGCGGCGTGCGTAGGCGGAGACGGCGCGGCGACGTGCCTCAAGCCTGCTGCGGGACGTCGGCGGGCGTTTCTGTCGGGCTCGCCTCGTCGGTCTGGGCCGCCTCGTCGGTCTGGGCTGCCTCGTCGGTCTGGGCCGCCTCGCCAGACTGAGCTGCCTCTCCAGGCTGGGCCGCCTCTGCAGGCTGGGCCGCCTCTGCAGGCTGGCCCTCTTCCACCGGCTGCGCGTCGCCCGTCCGCTGCCCACCATCTGCTGCAGCGACCGGCTCCTGCTGCTGCGGCTGCCCTCCGAGCAGCTCACGCTCCCAATCGGCGAGCGGTTCATCGGTACCGATGGCGGCACCCTCGGACTCCTCGCCTGTCACAGCCGCACCGGCTCGGGTCATGAGGCCGTCGGCGACGGCGTCGGCAACCACGCGGGTCAGCAAGGCCACGCTGCGGATCGCGTCGTCATTGCCAGGAATCTTGTAGTCGACCTCGTCGGGGTCGCAGTTGGTGTCGAGGATCGCGATGACCGGGATGCCAAGCTTGCGGGCCTCACCGACGGCGATGTGCTCCTTCTTGGTGTCCACCACCCACACCGCGCTGGGCACCCGCTGCATGTCGCGGATGCCACCGAGGGTGCGGTCCAGCTTCACCCGCTCCCGCTGCAGCACCAGCAGCTCCTTCTTCGTGCGTACGACGTCGCCCGCCCCGGTTTCCAGCTCCTCGAGCTCCTTGAGCCGCTGCAGCCGCTGGTAGACCGTGGAGAAGTTGGTGAGCATTCCGCCCAACCACCGCTGGTTGACGAAGGGCATACCGACGCGCCGCGCCTGCTCCGCGATCGCCTCCTGCGCCTGCTTCTTCGTCCCGACGAACAGCACCGAGCCGCCGTGGGACACGGTCTCCCGCACGAACTCATACGCCCGGTCGATGTAGGACAGCGACTGCTGCAGATCGATGATGTAGATGCCGTTGCGCTCGGTGAAGATGAACCTCTTCATCTTCGGGTTCCACCGACGGGTCTGGTGCCCGAAGTGGACGCCGCTCTCGAGCAGCTGCTTCATGGTGACGACGGCCATGGCCGCGCTCTCCCTGCCTGCACCCACGCGGGCGCGTCCCGGTTCCCGCGCCGACCGGTCGGCCAACGCGCCTGACGCCCTGGCGCGCCGCGCCGCGGTGGTGGCCGCGGACCGAGAGGCGCTCCCGCACGAGTGCGGTCGGGCGTGCGAAGTCGACCCGCCAGGCGGACCGCTGCGCCCGAGTGTACGCCTCCGCGTCCGTCCACAGCTCCGGCGGCGCGGGCCCGCTGTCCACAGCCCAGGCGCACAGCCGACGTTTCGTCTCTACGCTCCTCCAGCCTCTACCTATGCCGATCCATGCGCTCCTCTCCGCGCTCCTGCTGATGCTGCCCGTCGCGCCCGGCCCCCCGCCGGTGGCCGCGGCGGCAGCTGTGGACACTGTTGCCGCCGAGCGCGCGTCACAGTGGCGGTGGCCGCTTGCCGGCACTCCATTGGTGCTGCGCTACTTCGCGCCACCCCCCGTGCGCTGGGCCGCCGGCCACCGCGGGGTCGATCTCGCGACGGACCCCGACGAGAAAGTGCACGCGGCGGGGTCCGGAGTCGTCGGCTACGCCGGCCGGTTGGCCGGCCGCGGCGTGGTCACGGTGATACATGGTGAGCTGCGCACGACGTACGAACCGGTCACCGCTGCGGTGGTGGCCGGGCAGCGGGTGAGGGCGGGTGACGTCATCGGCCGCCTCGAGCCGGCGACCGGGCACTGCCCCGGACGATCCTGCCTGCACTGGGGGCTGCTCCGTGGCGACGTCTACCTTGACCCGCTGCTGCTGGTGCGACCCGGCCCGTCCCGGCTGCTCCCCATCTTCGGTGGGCTGCGCTCCACCGCGTCCCAGGTGCAGGGCACAGGTTCTCCGGCGGGGTCGCCGGGCGGGTTCGACACCAGCCGCCCCGGTTTGCGCACCGCCGCGGTGGTCGCCGGCATGGCGTCGTCGGTGGTGGCCGGCGTGGTCGGGGCGCTGTTGCTGGCCGCGCCCGCGGGTCAACGCTCGCCGAGCCCGCTCGCACCACTTGCCGCCAGCAGGGCGGGCAGACCGGCGGCCAAGCGGTCATACTCCTCGGGCGCGTTGTAGACCTGAGCGGAGACCCGCAGCATCCCCTGGTCCCGCCAGGCCACCAGGGCAGTCTCCGCGCCCAGTCGAGCCGCGATCGTTGCCTGCAGCGCGTCGGCCGTCTCCGGGGAGCTGCCAGCGCCCGCCGGCAGCGGTAGCACCCGCATGCTCACCGGGTCCTGTGGGAGGTGGTCGGTGTCGAGCTCCAGCGCCGCGCCCAACACCCGCTGTCCGTACGCCGCCAGCTCGCGGTTGTGCTCGCGCAGACGTGCCCAGCCGAGCTCACCGAGCAGGTCCAACGCGGCCGGAGTTGCCAACCATGCCGAAGCGTCGCTGGTGCCACTCTGGTCGAAGCTGAGCGGGAAGCCGCGGCCTTCACCCCACGAGGTGACGAGCGGGGACACCCGGTCGCGCCAACGGTCGGCGACGAAGAGCCCCGCCGACCCGCGTGGGCTGCAGCACCACTTGTGGAAGTTCCCGACCCAGAAGTCCGGAGCCAGGGCGGTGAGGTCGACCTGGAGCTGCCCCGGGGCATGGGCGCCGTCAACGAGCACAGGTACGCCGGCGCGGCGCAGGTCGGCAACGAGCTCGGCCACCGGGAAGAGCCGCGCTGTCGGTGAGGTGATGTGGTCGACGACGGCCAGCCGGGTGCGCCCGCTCAGGCCCGCCAGCACTGCGGCGCGGACAGTGACGTCGTCGGCGGTCAACGGCACCGGCATGGTCACCGGCCGGGCGCCGCTGCGGTGACAGGCACGCTCCAGGGCGAGCCGTACGGCTCCGTACCCGTGATCCGTCAACAACACCTCGTCGCCGCGCTGGAGGGAGACTGCCGCGAGCACCGTGCTCACGCCCGTGGTGGCGTTCGGCACGAACGCGAAGCCGTCCGGGTCGGCGCGACAAAACGCGGCCACCTGCGCCCGTGCGGCCGCCACCGCCGCCGGCAGCTCGCGGCGGTGGAACCGCACCGGGTTCGATTCCGCGCGTTCCTGCCAGCGTCGTTGCTCCTCGGCCACCGGCCGCGGCACGGCGCCAAAGGAGCCGTGGTTGAGGTGCGCTATGCCGGGTTGCAGGCTCCACAGGTCCCGGACATCAGCCCAGTCCGCACCCCAGAGCCAGTTGGCCGGCGCCTCGGGGATGCCGGCCGGGCGGTAACCGGGGACATCGGCAGCCCGCAGCACAGTCACCGGGTCAGTCACGCGCCTCGTCGAGCTTGCCCCGCAACTGGAGCACCGCCTTGGTGTGCATCTGGCAGATGCGGCTCTCGGTCACCCCGAGCACCTGCCCGATCTCGGCCAGGGTCAGCCCCTCGTAGTAGTAGAGGGTGACCACGATCTTCTCCCGCTCGGGCAGCATGTTGATCGCCTTCGCCAGCAGGTACTTCGTCTCCTGCGACTCGAAGGCTGCCACCGGGTCCTCGGCTCGGGGGTCCTCCAACGTGTCGACGAGACTGAGCTTGTCCCCTCGTTCGCCTCCGGAGCTGAGCAGTTCGTCGAGGGCAACGACATTGACAAAGGACACCTTGCTGAAGATGGCATGCAGGTCCGCCAGGCGGATACCCATGTGCGCGGCGACCTCGGCCTCGCTCGGCGTTCGGTGCAGCTCGCCCTCGAGGACCGCGTACGCTCTTTCCACTTCCCTGGCCTTGTGGCGCACGGATCGCGGGATCCAGTCGATCGCCCGCAGCTCGTCGATGATGGCCCCGCGGATCCGGCTGATCGCGTACGTCTCGAACTTGATCGCGCGTGACACATCGAACTTCTCGATCGCATCGATGAGGCCGAAGATCCCATAGGACACGAGGTCGGCCTGGTCGATGTTCGCTGGCAAGCCGACACCCACCCGACCGGCGACGTACTTCACCAGCGGCGAGTAGTGCAAGATCAACCGCTCGCGTAACTGCTGATCCCCGGAGTCCTTGAACTCTCGCCACAGCGAGAGCAGAGCGGCATCGATGTCCGTACTCGAACGGGCGGACTTCTCGGTCTCCTCGGCGGCAACCCCGTTGTCGCTGTCCTGTTCGACCCCCGTCGTGACCGACAGGCGGCGCGCTGGCTCCGAGGTGACCGTTGGGTCACGCTCGGGGGTGCGCCTGCTCATACGCCGCCCTCAGTCGCTCGACTGACACGTGGGTGTAGATCTGTGTGGTTGATAGCGTAGCGTGACCAAGCAACTCCTGAACGCTTCTAAGATCGGCCCCGCCTTCGAGCAGGTGGGTGGCTGCGCTATGCCGCAGACCGTGCGGTCCCATGGCGGGCGCCCCCGGCACTTCGGCTACTCGACGGTGTACCAGCGTCCGGACCGCCCGCTGGTCCAGCCGGCTGCCGCGGACGCCGAGGAAGAGAGCCGCGCCGCTCGACGGACCGCACAGAGCGGGTCGGGCCGCTTCCAGCCAGTGCACCAACGCGCGCGACGCGGGGACACCCATCGGCACGGTGCGCTCGCGGTTTCCCTTGCCGAGAACGCGCACCACCCGGCGACCAAGATCGATGTCGTCGACGTCGAGGTTGCACAACTCGCCTACTCGTATCCCGGTGGCATAGAGCAGCTCGAGCACCGCCTGGTCACGTACGGTAACCGCATCCGGCGACCTCCTCACCCCTGACCCGGGCTGGAAGGAACCATCGAGAAGGGCTGCTGCCTGGTCTTGGCGCAGCACACCGGGCAGTGTTCGGTTGGGGCGTGCACTGGCGAGCCGAAGGCCAGGGTCGTTGCCCACCCGGCCGGTCCGGGCAGTCCAGGCGGTGAAGACTCGGACGGCCGCCGCACGACGAGCGAGGGTGGCCCGCGAGTGACCTGTAGCCCGCTGACGGGCCAGCCAACTGCGCACGAGCGGCAGGTCGATCTGGGACAGGTTGACCCCTCCTGCGCGTACGGCGTGGTCGAGCAGGCCGTGAACGTCGCCGACATAAGCCCGCACCGTGTGTATGGACAGCCCACGCTCGGCCCGCAGATGGGTGCCGAAATCGTGGAGGGCGGTGGCGAGCTCCGGCGGGAGCGGGTCGGGGCGGTGAGCTGGCACCGGGCGGGCACCTCCGGCGGCGGCCATGACTCCACCGTCGACGCCGGCAGCGACGACGTCAAGGACCCGCCCGCGCGGGTCGGCGGCCGGGCGCCTCTGTAGGGGCCGTGGGCCGCGACGAGGTGGATGACGAGGTGGATCAGGTGCCGCAGTCTGGCGGCCGCATCCGCCACCCGGCGTCGCTGCCTTCGGCGAGCCCGGCCCGCTGCAGCGCTCCGAGGCAACGCAACACGGTGCTGGGGTCGAGACCGCTGCGTCGCACCAGTCCAGCCAGCTGCGCCGGGCGCCGGGCGGGAAGCGCCTCGAACACTTGCAAGCTGTCCGGGTCGAGCCGATCGGTGGGCCGTTCCTCACCGCGGCGCTCCTCCACCGCGTCGCCACCCATGACCCCCACGGCCTCGATGACGTCAGCCGCGCCGGTCACACAGAGGGCACCTTCGCGGATCGACTCGTGGCAGCCGGCGGACAGGGCGGAGGTCACCGGCCCGGGCACCGCCATGACCTCGCGGCCGAAGTGCCCGGCATGCCCCGCCGTGCTGCGCGCCCCGCTGCGCAGCGCCGCCTCCACGACCACGGTGCCCCGGCTGAGGGCAGCGATGATGCGGTTGCGTACGAGGAACCGCATCCGGCTCGGTGCAGATCCCGGCGGCAGCTCGCTGACCACCACACCTTCGTCGGCGATCCGGCGCAGCAAGGCGTCGTGGCTGCGTGGGTAGGACACGTCAGCTCCGCAGGCCAGCACGGCCACGGTGATCCCGCCGACGGCGAGCGCGCCGCGGTGGGCGGCCGCGTCGATGCCGTAGGCCGCCCCTGAGACAACGGTCCACCCCTTCTCGGCGAGTGAGGCGGCGAGCTCGGTGGCGACCGAGGCGCCGTACGACGTCGCGGCGCGCGAGCCGACCACGGCAACCGAACGCAAACAGGCAAGCCGCAGATCGACGTCGCCGCGAACCCACAGAGCGAGCGGCCGCTGCCGGGCCCACGGCTCGGGGAGATCGAGTTGGCTCGGCCACTCGAAGTCACCGGGGCAGACCAACCGCCCGCCGGCTGCCTGGATGCGGGCCAGATCGGCCTGCGGGTCCAGATCGACGAGTCGGGTGCGCCAGCGGAGGAGCCCCTTGGCGGACAGCGATCCGCGCTCGATCCCCCGCCAGACAGCTACCGGCCCGTCGCGCAGGACCAACCCCCCGAGCTCCTCGTCACCGGGCTCGGCCAGCCGGGAGAGCGCAGCCCTGGCCAGCCGCTCGTCGTCGGTGGCCTTCATGCGCGCGCCCCGCCTGACCGCGTTCCGCCTGATCTCGTCCCGCCGGTCGCCGTCATGCGGCTCTCCCCTGGCGCAGGGCCACCGCCGTATCCACCTCGTCGATGCCCGGACGGTCGCGACCGGCAAGGTCTGCCAGCGTCCACGCGACGCGTACGACGCGGTCGACGCCGCGGGCGGTGAGAGCGCCGACTTCCAGTAGCCGTTCCACGCTGCGCAGCGCCCCGGAGTGTGGAGCCCAGCTCCGGCGCAGCTCCCGGGAGGCGACCTCGGCGTTGGTGCGCCACGGAGTGCCCGCCAGCCTGGCGACCGCCCGCTCACGCGCCGCGGCCACCCGGGCGGCGACGACGTGGGTCGGCTCGACGTGCACGCGGTCGCTGATCATGTCCGCGCGGGAGACCGGCCGCATGGCCATCCGCAGGTCGACACGGTCGAGCAACGGCCCGGACAGGCGCCCCAGATAACGGATCCGGGCGTGCGGGGTGCAGTTGCAAGCGTCGCCGGCACCCCCTGCGGTATCGCCAGCCCGCCCGCACGGGCAGGGATTGGCGGCCAGCACCAGCGTGAAGCGGGCCGGGAAACGCGCGGTCGTGTGCGCTCGGGCTATCACCACCTCCCCGCACTCGAGCGGTTGGCGTAGCGCGTCGAGGACCCCGGAGGCGAACTCGGGGGCTTCGTCGAGGAAGAGCACGCCGCGGTGCGCCAGGCTGACGGCACCCGGCCGGACGATCCCGCTGCCGCCGCCCACGATGGCCGGCAGGGTCGCCGTGTGGTGAGGACCGTGGAAGGGCGGCCGGGTCATCAGCGGCCGGTCCGGTGGCAGCGTGCCCGCCACCGAGTGGATGGTGGTCACCTCGAGGGCGGCGGGCCGGTCGAGGGCGGGCAGCAGGCCGGGGAGGCGCTCGGCCAGCATCGTCTTCCCCGTGCCGGGCGGCCCGAAGAGGAACAGATGATGGCCGCCCGCGGCGGACACCTCCAGGGCGGTGCGCGCCGCGGACTGCCCGAGTACGTCGGCGAGGTCGAGCCCGTCGCCCGCAGCGCAACCGTCGTCCCCGGCTGACCGCGCGGCGCCCGAGTCCGGCGCAGGCACGTCTTCCGAGGTGGGCTCCTCCTCGCCACGCAGCACAGCGACCAGCTGGCGCAGCGAGCGGATCGACAGCACCCGCACGTCGGGGACCAACTGCGCCTCGGCGGCGTTGGCGGCGGGGACGACCACCCGATCGACCCCTGCCTCGGCGAGCGCCAGCACGGAGGGGAGGACACCGCGGACCGGCCTGACTTGCCCATCCAGCCCGAGCTCCCCCATCAGCGCCATGCCCTCCAGCTGCGCCGTCGGCAGCCCTCCCGCCGCCGCGAGCACCGCAACCGCGATCGGCAGGTCGAAGCCGCTGCCTCGTTTCGGTAACGCAGCGGGAGAGAGCGAGACAGTGATCCGGCGTGCCGGCCAGGACTCCCCACTGTTGACGACCGCCGCCCGCACCCGGTCGCGCGCCTCGGACAGAGCGGTGTCGGGCAGGCCGACGAGCACGAACGTCGGCAGGCCCTGGGCAAGGTCGGCCTCCACCTCCACCGCGTGCCCCTGGACGCCGACCAGCGCGGCGGCGTGAGTCCGCGCGAGCGTCACCCGAGCACCCCGCGGATGTGCTCGACCTGCGCCGGGCCGCGCCGAGGGCGCAGCACGCTCACCACGTCGAAGCGGATCTCGGCTGGGTGCACCTCGTGGGCGGCGAGCCAGCGCGTTGCCAGGTGCCGCAAGCGGACCGCCTTGCGTGGAGTCACCGCCTCCGCCGGATGCCCGAACCCCACCCCGGTGCGGGTCTTCACCTCACACACCACGAGCGCGTCGCCCTCGCGGGCGACGATGTCGATCTCTCCGCTGTCACAGCGCCAGTTGCGCTCCACGACGACGAGCCCCGCGGCGGCGAGATGCCGGGCGGCAACGTCTTCGCCGTAGCGCCCGAGCGCGTCCTTGGCACGCATCGGCCCCACCTCCACCGCCGAGGTTGTCGGACGAAGGCACACCACAGCAGAGCGCCGGACGATCTGGGGACGGGAGCGGTGTCAGGTCTTGCCTGGGGACAACGGGGCCGGGCTCACCGGGCTGGGCTCACCAGGCTGGGCTCACCAGGCTGGGCTCAGCCGTCGAACCCCGGCTTGTCCTGCGGCACCTCGAGGTCGCTCTTCGCCAGCTCCTCGACGTTGACGTCCTTGAAGGTGACCACGCGCACCTTCTTGACGAAGCGCGCCGGGCGGTACATGTCCCACACCCACGCGTCATTCATGGTGACCTCGAAGTAGACCTCGCCGCCGGCCGTACGGACCTGCAGGTCGTAGGTGTTGGTGAGGTAGAACCGGCGCTCGGTCTCCACCACATGGGAGAAGAGCCCGACGACATCCCGGTACTCCCGATAGAGCTGAAGCTCCATGTCGGTCTCGTACTTCTCGAGGTCCTCGGCGCTCATGGCTCCCCCGGCTCAGGCGGTGTGCGCTGCGCTGTACGCGGCGGCGTCGACCAAGCGGCCGGTGCCCCGCTCGTCATTGTCCACCAGCGTCGCCAGGCGTCGCTGCGCAGCCCACGAGGCACCAGCCCCTGCGGTCCGGGCCACGTTGACGTAGGAGAAGCGGTGCTCCGGGGAGGGGCCGTGCCGGCGGAGTGCGCTCTGGTGCTCGGGGGTGACGTAGCCCTTGTGCGTCGCGAAGTCGTACGCCGGCCAGTGGTCGTGCAGGCCGGTCATGAGCCGGTCCCTGGTGACCTTGGCGACGACCGAGGCCGCCGCGACGCAGGCCGCCACCTGGTCGCCCTTCCACATCGCCAGCCCGGGCGCTGGCAGTCCGGCGACGGGGAAGCCGTCGGTCAGCACGTACGCCGGGCAGACCCCGAGCCGGGCCAGCGCCCGGCGCATGCCCTGCACGTTCGCCACGTGCAGGCCGATCCGGTCGACCTCACCCGGCGGTACAGCGACAACCGCCCACGCCGCTGCCCTGGCCACCACCTCGGCGTAGACCCGCTCCCGGGTGGCGGGTGCCAGCAGCTTGGAGTCGGCGAGACCGGGCACCTGCCCGCGGCGGCCCTCCGAGAGCACCACCGCGGCCACGACGAGCGGGCCGGCACACGCCCCGCGGCCGGCCTCGTCAGCGCCGGCAACCGGGGTGAAACCCCTGCGGGCGAGGGCCCGCTCGTAGCCGTGCAGGCCGGCGTCACGGCGTACGGCCGATCCGCGCGTGATCAGCGGACCTGCGCAGGAGCCACCGGCGGCTCGTTTCGTCGGCGGGGACATCACCGGCAGCGTACGACCCAGGCCCCACGATCCGGAGCCGGGGACGCGCCACGATCCCAAGCGGCGCTAGTTCCAGTGCTCGAAGGGTTCGTCGAAGGTCTCGCCGGCGACCAGGCGAGGTAGCAGCTCCACCAGCCGGCCCGGGGAGGTGGCCTCACCACGGGTGGCCAGCTCAGCCGGGTCCCACCAGCGCATGCCGAGCATGCACCGCGACTCGTCGGCGGTGACGTCGACCGCCACCGTCGCCACCCGCTCGGGAAGACGCACCAGGTGGACGAGCTCCCGCTGCCAGCGGCGTACACCGAGCCAGCGGAACGTCGCGTGCCGGGTCCAGCGGGCGGGTTCGACGGCGGCCGCCGGTAGCACCAACCCCGTTTCCTCGGCCACCTCCCGGATGACAGCCTGCTCCGGGGTCTCCCCGGCCTCCACGCCGCCACCGGGTAGCTCCCACCAGCTGTCGATTCCGGTGGGCGGCGAGACAGGGTCGGTCATCTGCAGGAGGAGCACCCGGTCAGCGTGATCGAGGATCACCGCCTTGGCGGACAGCCGCCAGCCTCCCGGCGGGTCGAGAATGCCGCTCAGCGTGCGCGCCGACGGCGCCACGCTGCGAGTGGCAGCGTGACCCCGGCCCCCACCATGAGCGGTACGGCGGCCGCCGCGGCGTCGACCAGCCCTGACTGCTCGAAGGTCTCGGGGACCGGCAACCCGCCGATGCGCTCGGGTGGCCAGATGACGACAAAGGCCCGGCCGATCACCTTGTCCGCCGGGACGGTGCCGCCACCGGGGTCGCCGAGGTGGGCGCGGGAGTCCGCCGAGGCGGCCCGATGGTCACCCATGACCCACAGCCTGCCCTCGGGCACCTTCACGTCGAACTCCACATCGGATGGCGCGTTGCCTTCGAAGAGGTAGTCGCGCTCGTTCAACGCCACGCCGTTGACGCTCAGCCGGCCCTTGCCGTCGCAGCAGCGCACCCGATCACCGGGTACGCCGATCACGCGCTTGATGAAGTCCTTCTCCCCAGCGGGGGCGAAGCCGATCCAGCTGCTCACCCGGTACAGCGCGAGCGCGACCGGGTTGGTGGGTTCCTGGACGGTCACCTCAGCGGAGAAGGAGTCCAGCCCGTTGAAGACGACGATCTCTCCGCGCTTGATGTCGCGGACGTCGTAGACCAGCTTGTTGACGAGCACCCGGTCACCAGTGCAGCCCTCGCACCCGTGCAGCGTCGGCTCCATCGAGCCGGTGGGGATGAAAAAGGCCTGCACCAGAAAGGTCTTGATGAGCAGGGCAAGCCCGAGGGCGATGAGCACGAGGACCGGCAACTCGCGGAAGAACGAGCCGCGCTTCTTGGATGCCGCCGTGGCGCCCGCCGCGGCGCCGGCAGCCGTACTGCCGCCGGCGGTCACCGCCGCCCCCCGGTCCGGCGCGGCTTCCTGGGGCGCTGCGGCGCTGGGCTGCCCGCGCCGCTCCGCCAGCCATTCCTCATCCATTGTCACGAGCGTACGGGACCGCTGTGGCTGGCGTGCCCGAGGCGGAAAGCCGTTTCCTACCGGGCCGCTGGCGCTTCCCGCTTCTCCTTGATCTTCGCTGCCTTGCCGCGCAACTCCCGCAGGTAGTAGAGCTTGGCCCGGCGTACGTCACCGCGCCGGACGACCTCGATCCGGTCGATCACCGGCGTGTGCACCGGAAAGGTGCGTTCGACGCCCACCCCGAAGCTGATCTTCCGAACGGTGAATGTCTCGCGTA
>Ga0136616_10000837_pt1 | contig 15509 bp, 13 predicted proteins | sample AntDrymUQ2992106_2_FD_106648 | JGI IMG/M metagenome (GOLD analysis project Ga0136616, IMG submission 106648) | Polar desert sand microbial communities from Dry Valleys, Antarctica - metaG UQ299 (21.06) | ecosystem: Environmental > Terrestrial > Soil > Desert | place: Antarctica: Dry Valley...
CTGGGGCCACTCGGCGATCGACTACGCCGTTGGCCTGGCCGAAGCCGCTGGCGCGAGTCGATTGGTCGCCTTCCACCACGATCCGCGCCGTACCGACGACGAACTGGACGCGATCGGCCGATCGCTGGAGTCCGCCTCGGTCCCGGCCACCATCGCTTGCGAGGGCGAATCCGTCCCCCTCTGAGCAAGCCGCACTCAGCTGCTTGGTTCTCGACTGGCGGTCACGAAGCCGCGGACGAAGTCGCCGAGGGTGGTCGGCCTGACTCCGTACTGGCCCGTCAGCGCCGCCATGTCCATCGGTGAGTCGTAGGTGTCGAGCGCGCCGAGCAGCGGCATGATCACCTCGGGCAGGCCGGGAACCCGCTCCCCGGGGTCGACCGTGCGTACCCCTATTTCCCTCCCCAGGTCCTTTTCGAAGGCGGCCACCACGGCACGCCAGGACACCGGCTGCGGGCCGCCGATGAACAGCATCTGGCCCTGCGCCTCAGGATGATCCAGTGCTGCGACCGCGTACGACGCGACGTCGCGCGCGGCGACAATCGAGTGCTCGCGCCGACCTTCGCCGATCAGGGTGACCGGCTGACCAGCGAGCGCCGGGCCACCGACCACAGCCGGGATCCAGGTGTCCATGAAGAGATTCGGCTGCAACACGGTCCAGGCCATACCGCTCGTACGAAGTCGTTGCTCGGTCTGGCCTTTCGCCTTCAGGAAGGGCATGGGGTGATCGGGGTCAGCGCCCAACGCGGAGACGAAGACGAAATGACGGACACCTGCGGCTCGTGCTGCATCGATCAGATTGGCATTGCCGGCGTCATCAACCGTTTGCACCGTGTCCTGTCCACCACGACTCACGGAGTTGGCCGTGGTGACGACGGCGTCGACGCCGTCGCAAGCCGCCCGGAGGGACATTGGATCCTTGAGGTCGCCGGTCACTGGCTGAGCGCCAGCAGCGGCCAACCCCTCATAGGACGACCCCGGCCGGACCAGAATCCGTACCTGCTTGCCCTTGTCAAGGAGCATCCCAGCGATCAGCCCGCCCAGCTGACCCGTTGCTCCGACAACGAGGATCACGCCGTCACCCCCGCGGGCTCCGGCAGGTCAGCTTCACCTGCGACACGAACGGTGTGAACGTCGACGTCGCCGCTCGTATCCTCCACCGGCTCGAGGTAAAAGCGCGCCGAGGCGATCACATCGTCGCGGATGCCGAAGATCACCACCCCACCCATCAGGAACGCGAGCCCGTCGACACGAGTGCCTGCCATCTCCCACTCAGTCCACGCCGTGTCGCCAGCAATGTCGGTACGCAGGATGCGGGCGTGGATATCGGGCACCCCGGCGAAGATCTGGCTCCAATTGCGGCGCACCTGCTCGTTGCCCCGGAATCCCCGTGCGGGATGTGTGGGTGTCTCGTTGACGTAGTCGTCGGCAAAGCAGGCGACCATGCCGTCGAGATCGTGCTCGTTCAGGGCACGGAGCAGACGCTCCAGCACCGCGGCTGCGCCGTCAGGTCGATCCATGACCACAGCTCTCTTTCTGTTACACTCCTATGTAATGGATACTGGAGTATGTACCCAATGACTGCACGGGTCAAGAGGACAACGCGTAGGTACGACTCGAGTGGGCGGCAAATCCAGGCCCGCCGTAGCCGGGAGGCAGTTCTCGATGCGGCACAGCGGCAGTTCCTGGCCGCCGGATATGCGGCGACGACTCTCGCCGCGATCGCCAAGGAAGCCGGCGTCTCGGTCGAGACCATCTACAAGTCCTTCGCTGGCAAGTCCGGCCTCGTCCGGGCGATCTATGAACGCGGCCTGACCGGGCATGGACCCGTGGCGGCCTACCAGCGCTCGGATGAGATGCGCGAGCGTGAGACCGACCCAGAAGTGATCATGCGGAACTGGGGCGTACTCACCGCCGAGGTCTCCTCGGTGGTGACGCCGATCCGGCTGCTGATCCGCTCCGCCGCCGGCACCGACCCCGAGATGACCGCACTGCTCGAGGACAGCGACAAGGATCGACTTGACCGTGCGCACCACCACGCGCGCTTCCTGGCAGACCGCGGATATCTTCGTGAGGGCATCACGTTGGCCAAGGCGACAGATGTCGTCTGGACCTGCAGTTCAGTGGAGTTCTATGAACTGCTCGTGCTCAAGCGTGGTTGGTCGGCGGCAGAGTTCGCAAGATTCATCGCGGACTTCATGATCGCTGGGTTGCTCCCCAAGCCCGACTGACCCGGGCGCCAAAACCCGGTCGGGCGCGGTCGGTCAGTGAGGCGGGAGGACGTCGGTCTGTGCGGGAACCTGGTCCTGGCGTACGCCAGTCCCGACCGGGCAGGAGACGCCGGTGGCGTGCACCGGGCAGTAGCCGTTCGGGTTCTTGTAGAGGTACTGCTGGTGGTAGCCCTCGGCGTAGTAGAAATCGCCGAGCTGGGCGATCTCGGTGGTGATCTCGCCGTAGCCCGCCTGGTGCAGAGCGCCCTGGTAGGCGCCCTTCGAGGCCTCGGCCACGTCGAGTTGCTCGGGCCCGTTCACATAGATCGCCGAGCGGTACTGCGTACCCATATCGTTGCCCTGGCGCATTCCCTGGGTCGGGTTGTGGTCCTCCCAGAAGACCTTGAGCAGCTGCTCATAGGACACCGTCGCCGGGTCGAAGACGACCAGGACGACCTCGGTGTGCCCGGTACGGGCCGAACAGACCTCTTCGTAGGTCGGGTTGGGGGTGAAACCGCCGGCGTACCCGACTGCAGTGGCGTAGACGCCGGGGGTCTGCCAGAAGACCTGCTCGGCACCCCAGAAGCAGCCGAGCCCGAAGACCGCGGTCTGCAAGCCCTCCGGGAACGGCGGGACGATCCGGTTGCCGTTGACGGCGTGCGTTTCGGGAATCCGAATCGGATTCTCGCGGCCGCGCAGTGCGGAGTCGGCGTCGATCAACTGAGTCTTGGCTCGGGAGAAGAACATGGTCACCACCGTAGGAGGGCTACCGGGTCGCGATTCAGTACCCGGCCGTTGTTCAGGAGAACGTCACCGCCCGGCCGGAGATTCCGCCGCCGAACCATCCGGGCGGCGGCCGCGGGGCTGCGGCCGAGATCACATTTCCTGTGACGAACCAGTGCACCAGCACGGTCCGAATGCATAGTTATGACGACCCCAGCGCGTAACGATGTCCAGAGCGGCGCTGTAGCGTGACCGCCACCATGAGCCGCCCGTCGGTCGACGTGACGCCACTGTCGGAGTCGCCGATGTCCGGGTCACCGACCGCAGTGGCGTTGTTCTGTCACGGCGGCACCGCCGACAGCACCGCCCCGCCCTCCGACGGAGCCCTGTCGCTGCTCCGGATGCGGGCCATCCAGCATGCCGTACGGAGCGGGCTCGCGCGGCACGGGATCGAACCCTGGCTGCTGCGCTACCGCGTCGCCGGCTGGAACGGCACGCGGGCCGACGCCGCACATGACGCCCAGTGGGCACTGGACGAGGTAGGCCGGCGGTACGGCAATCTGCCCGTCGTCCTGATCGGACACTCGATGGGTGGCCGGGCCGCGATCCGGGTCTCCGGCCATCCTTCCGTGCGCGCTGTCTGCGCGTTGGCGCCGTGGGTGCCGTCCAGCGATCCGGTGCGCCAGCTGCGCGGGAAGACGGTGGTCATCGCACATGGCCGGGCCGATCGGTGGGTGCCGGCCCGCGGCTCGTACGACTTCGCCCTTCGAGCCAAGCAGGTAACGCCCCAGACCGCGCGGCTCACGCTGCCCGGCGGGCACAGCCTGCTGCGCCGCGCACACGTTTGGCACGACCTGGTCCGCGAGGTCGTCGTTGCCAGTCTGGGCTTCGAACCGTTCGGCCCCGTGCTGACGAATGCCTTTCAACAGGATCCACCGGCCGGTCTGACCGCGCCGCTCTGACCACTTCTCGGCCCACGTCCGGCACCGCGGACCGGGCCTAGAACTTTCGCACCGCCGAGGGGACGCGCGCGATGACCCACACCGCCACCGGCTCGACCGGGCGGCCTGCGGCGCGTCCGAGCGCCGCCGTCGTCGGCAGCGGTGTCGCCGGGCTTACCTCGGCCTATCTGCTGCAGCGCAAGTACGACGTCACGCTGTTCGAGGCCGACGACCGAATCGGCGGGCACGCCCACACCCACGACATCCCGACTGCGGACAGCCGGGTCATCCCGGTCGACACCGGCTTCATCGTGCACAACGCGCGGACCTATCCCAACCTGCTACGGCTGTTCGCCGAGTTGGGCGTCGCGACCCAGGGCACCGAGATGAGCATGTCGATCAAGTGCGAGGGCTGCGGACTGGAGTACGCCGGTGCCCGCGGCCTGAACGGGGTCTTCGCCCAACGTCAGCGTCTCGCGGATCCGCGGTTCGTGCGGATGTTGTTGGAGGTCAAGCGCTTCCACCGCCACGCCCATCGCCTGCTCGCCGCCGACGCGGCAACGACGGACTCGATCACGCTCGGCGCGTTCCTGGCCATCGGCGGCTATTCCGACTACTTCATCCGGCACTTCATGATCCCGGTCGTGTCCTGCGTCTGGTCCTCGGGCACCGAGCTGTCCATGCAGTACCCCGCCCGATACCTGTTCACCTTCCTGGACAACCACGGCATGTTGACGGTCAAGAACTCGCCCACCTGGCGCACCGTAGTCGGCGGATCCCGCGCGTACGTCGACAAGGCCGTGAAGGGCCTCACCGCGGTGCAGACCTCGGCGCCGGTACGAGGCCTTCGCCGTACCGTCGATGGCGTCGAAATCGTCGACGAGGATGGGCAACAGCACCGACGCGATGTCGTCGTCGTGGCCACCCACCCGGACCAGGCCCTGCGGCTGCTCGGCGATCCGACCGACGAGGAGCGCTCCGTACTCGGGGCGTTCGAGTACTCGACGAACGAGACCCTGCTGCACACCGATTCTCGGGTTCTTCCGCGGGCCGACAACGCTCGGGCATCCTGGAACTACCTCATGACGTCTTGCGGCCAGAATGTGGACCGGGTCCAGGTCACCTACTGGATGAACAAGCTGCAGCAGATGGACGAGCCGGTGAACTACTTGGTCACGCTCAACAGCAACTCGCGGATCGACCAGGACACGGTGCTGGACCGGATGGTGTACGACCACCCGCTCTATACGCCTGCCTCGGTGGCCGCCCAGGGGCTGTTGCCCTCGCTGAACACCGGCCGGACCGCCTTCGCCGGTGCCTACCACGGCTGGGGTTTCCATGAGGACGGCTGCGCCGCGGGTGTACGGGCCGCCAAGTCGTTAGGAGTCGACTGGTGACCGCCCTGCAGCACCCCCAGACGGACTTTCTCCGGATTAAGTCACCTCAGGACGACTCCAGAAGTGACATTCTCCGGAGAAAGTCCCATTCGGCGACCGAACCAGCCGCCGCCATCGTGACACCGGCGCTGTACTACGCGACGGTCGGGCATACCCGGCGCTTCCCGATCGACAACTCGTTCAGCTACCGCGTCTACATGTGGCTGGTCGACCTCGACGCGCTCCCGACCCTTCCCCGGCCGTTGCGCTGGATGGCCCGTTTCGAGGGCCGCGATCACCTCGGCGACCCGGCTCGCTCGATCAAGGACAACGTCGTCGGCTATCTCGCCGAGAACGGCATCGACCTCACCGGCGGGAGGGTCGTCATGTTGGCCAACGCCCGCGTCGGCGGCTATGTGTTCAACCCGATCTCGGTGCACTGGTGCTACGACCGCGACGGCGCGCTGACCGTGATCCTGGCCGAGGTGCACAACACCTACGGCGAGCGACACGTCTATTTTCTGCGCCCCGACGACTCCGGCCGTGCGCAGGCTGACAAGGAGCTCTACGTCTCCCCGTTCTTCGACACCATCGGCCAGTACGTGATGCGCTTCTCCCCTCCGGCCGACGAACTCTCGGTGACGATGACGCTGCGCAAGGACGGCCGTACGCCGTTCAGCGCAACCCTTCGCGGCCACCGACGCCGGGCCACTCGCGGTGCCGTACTGCTTGCGGCGCTTCGCTTTCCGTTCATGCCGTTTCTGGTCAGCACGCTCATCCGCTATCAGGGCATCAAGTTGTGGGCGCGGCGTCTCCCAGTCGTCTCCCGTCCTCTGCACAAGCCCCAGAAAGGGGTCCAGTAAACATGACCAGCACGCTGAACCGCCCCGTCGAGGGCACCCGCGTCACGCGCGTGATCCCGCGTCCGAACGAGGGGCTGTGGCCGGGTCTGGCCGACCCACCGAGGAACAAGTTCAAGGCTGCGATCGCCGAGAAGCTCTTCCGTCGCGCGCTGCACGGCCTCGACGTACGGGTGCGCTTGCCCGACGGGACGAGCATCGGCGCCGGCAACCGCAGCGCTCCGGTCATGACGCTGGTACGTCCGGACGCCTTCTTCGCCCGGCTCGGCTCCGACGCCAAGATCGGCTTCGGTGAGGCGTACATGGTCGGCGACTGGACCACCGGTCCCGGTACGGATCTGGCTGATTTGCTCACCCCGTTCGCCGCGCGGATCTCGACCCTGATCCACCCGTCGCTGCAGCGCCTTCGCCACGTCGTCGAACGCACCCAGCCGGTTGAGGAGCAGAACACCGTCGACCAGGCCCAGGAGAACATCGCCCGGCACTACGACCTGTCCAACTCGCTGTTCGAGGCCTTCCTCGATTCGTCGATGATGTACTCCTCGGCCTGGTTCGAGGATGGCGACGACCTCGAGACCGCCCAGCTGCGCAAGATCGACGGCATCCTGGATCTCGCTCGAGTGGGTCCCGGTGATCATATTCTGGAAATCGGAACTGGGTGGGGTGCACTGGCGATCCGGGCCGCGTCGGAGCGGGGTGCCCAGGTCACGACACTGACGTTGTCCAAGGAACAGGCCGCCCTGGCGCAAGCCCGCGCCGAGGAGGCCGGTGTCGCACATCTGGTCGACATCAGGCTGCAGGACTACCGCGATGCGCGCGGTACGTACGACGCGGTCGTCTCGGTCGAGATGATCGAAGCCGTCGGCGAGGACTTCTGGCCGACCTACTTCTCCGCCCTGGACCGGCTGCTCAAGCCTGGCGGACGTGTTGGGCTGCAGTCGATCACGATGCCGCACGACCGGATGGTGGCCACCCGCAAGGCCTACACCTGGATCCACAAGTACGTCTTTCCTGGCGGCATCATTCCGTCGATCCGCGCGATCGAGACGAACCTCCGCGCGCACACGCGGCTGTCCATCGTGGAGCGACGGGACATCGGCCCGCACTACGCATACACCCTCAAACAATGGCGGGATCGGTTCATCGCCGCGTGGCCCACTCTCAAGGGTGAGGCTGAGTTCGACGAGACGTTCCGGCAGATGTGGGAGTTCTATCTCGCCTACTGTGAGGCCGGCTTCCGCGTGGGCTATCTCGGCGTCAGCCAGCTGGGACTGGCCCGCAATCCCTTCGCCAAGGCCTGAACCAAGAGCCGGATCGCGCCAATACCTCCACTTTGGGCGGTCCCATAGGACCGGTTCGCTGCACAACCTCTGGGCGGTCCCATAGCGCCGGTTCGCTACACAACCGGCGGAATCGGAGGGCGGATGAGGCCATGGCAGGGTGAGCGGCGTGCAAATCGCGGGTACGAGGTTCTGGATCACCGGCGCTTCAGGCGGAATCGGAGCCGAGCTCGCCGCTGAGCTACAGCGCCGTGGCGGTCGGATCGCGATCAGCGCCCGGCGCCGCGAGGCACTCGATGAGGTATCGCAGGGCCGGATGCACATCGAGCCGGTGGACATCACCGACCGGGGAGCCGTGCACACAGCCGTCGAGGCCGTACGGACCGCGTTGGGCGGCATCGACGTGGCGATCCTGAACGCCGGGACATGGCAACAGGTGAAGATCGATCAGTTCGACGCCGAGGCATTCCGTACGCAGTTCGACACCAACCTGATGGGCACGGTGCACTGCATCGAGGCGCTGCTGCCGACGATGCTGGTCGACAAGCGTGGCGTCATCGCCGGAATGGCCTCGGTCGCCGGGTATCGCGGGCTTCCTGGCAGTGAGGCCTATGGCGCATCGAAGGCTGCCCTGATCAACCTGCTCGAGTCACTGCGCGGCAGTCTCGGTCCACGCGGAATCCGGGTGCAGACGATCAGTCCCGGCTTCGTCAAGACCGACCTGACCGCGCGGAACAAGTTTCCGATGCCATTTCTGATCGACGCGAAGACCGCCGCCAGCAGCATCGCTGACGGGATCGTTGCGGAGAAAACCGAGATCGTCTTCCCGCTGCCGATGATGCTGATGATGAAGGCGGCCCGGCTCGTACCCAATGCGTTGTGGCCCAGGCTCTTTGCCCGTACGCCGATGGCCCGCGGACCGTCCAGTCAGCGCAACGGCTGAACAAAGGACTAAGCTGCCCCGTACAACAGAAGACGCAAACAGGGGAGCGCAACCGCGCTGAGAGTGCCGAACCCCGGCAGACCCTCGAACCTGATCTGGGTAATGCCAGCGCAGGGAGTTTGGAGGAACTCATGAGCACGTCGTCCACGCCGCATGGCACCACCAAGGCCGTCGACCGGCCCCAGTCCGACCTTCAAAACCAGTCCGAGCAGTCCGAGCAGTCTGACCCGCCCGCACAGCAAGGGTGGCGCACCGTCGACATCGTGGTCACTGCCGTCATCGGGGTGGCCTTCGGGGTCGTATTCTGGGCCTGGAACCTGCTCTGGAGCGCGACCGGTCCAGCGTTCATCGCGTTTCCACCTGCGCAGGCATTCATGTACGGCATCTGGCTGCTGCCGGCGGTCCTTGCTCCGATGATCGTGCGCAAGCCCGGGGCCGGAATTTTCGCCGAGACGCTGGCCGCGCTGGTCTCCACGCTGTTCGGATCGCCGTTCGGTGTCGCGACCATCCTGTACGGCCTGGCGCAGGGCGGGGCCGCGGAATTCGGGTTCGCAATCTTCCGGTATCGCAAGTACACCTGGTCCAGCGCACTGCTGGCCGGGCTGTTCGCCGGCGCGATGGCCGCCCTGCTGGACCTGGTCCTGTACTACCCGACGTGGGCCGGAAACTGGCAGTTGACCTACGTCGCGCTGGTTGCGGTGTCCGCAATGGTGATCGCTGGGGCCGGTGCCGTGCTGTTGTCCCGGGCGTTGGCGGCGACCGGGGCGCTGTCCCAGTTCGCCTCAGGCCGTACCCGGACCTGAGCTCACACCCACCTCCCCGGACTTTCTCCGGAGAATGTGCGGTCAGCGCGGCCACTGAGGTGACTTTCTCCGGAGAAAGTGCGTGGTCGGGGTGGACGTGAGGGGCAGCACCGGGCCGGCGGCGGTCGCGGTCCACGGTTTCGGGTTTCGCTACACGGGCCGTACAGAATGGGCAGTCCGGGATGCGGAGTTTCGGATCCAACCGGGCGAGCGGATCCTGCTGACCGGCGCGTCGGGTTCGGGCAAGTCCACGTTGCTGGCAGCGATGGCTGGCCTGCTCGGTCCGGATGCCGGCGACGCGCGTGGCGCCGTACGGGTCGATGGGCGTACGGCCGCCCAGGCCAGGGACCGGATCGGAATCCTCTTTCAGGACCCGGACTCCCAATTGGTGATGAGCCGGGCCGGGGACGATGTCGCGTTCGGGTTGGAGAACCGGGGCGTACCCGCGGACCAGATCTGGCCACGGGTACGGGCCGCACTCGACGCCGTCGGGTTCCGGTATCCGCTCGACCGATCCACCCATGCCCTGTCCGGTGGTGAGAAGCAGCGACTGGTCCTGGCCGGCGCCCTGGTCTCCGATCCCGGCCTGCTGCTGCTCGACGAGCCCACCTCGCAGTTGGATCCGGAGGGGGCCCAGTTGGTCCGGGATGCGGTCACCCGGATCCTGGCCCGTCGGGAGACAACGCTGGTCCTGATCGACCACGACGCCGCCCCCTGGCTTCCCCTGATCGACCGCGTCCTGGAAGTCCAATCCGTTCCGACTCAGGGGACCCCTACAACGTTAGGCACGTACCCGGGCGTCCCCGAGTCGAATGGCCCGACTCAGGGCTGCCCCGAGTCGAATGGTCCGACTGAGGGCGGCCCGGAGTCGAATGGTCAGATTGCGTCACAGCGCGGCGTTCGAGAGTTCGGCCCGGGATGGCGGCCAGCGACACCCGTCCTGCCGCCCCGTCGAGCCAAGCCTCCGTCCGGCCCGCCGGCGCAAGACCCTCGATCCGATCCGAGTGAAGGGCGCCCTCTGCCAACAGGTTCGACTCAAGGCGTCCTTCACTCCAGTGGCGAGGGGCCCGTGCTGTGGGCGGAGGGGGCGGGGTACGCCTATCCCGACGACGAGGCCACCCGCCCAGCGCTGCTGCCCACGGACATCCAACTCTGGGCCGGCCGAGTCACGGCAGTCACCGGTCAGAACGGCTCGGGCAAGTCCACCCTCGGCCTGCTGCTAGCCGGGCTCAATACGCCCACGGTCGGCCGGATCCTGGCCAGCCGGGTCCTCGCCGGCGAACTCGGCGACACAGCACCGCACCGCTGGCGCGCTCGGGACCTGGTCCAGCGGATCGGCACCGTCTTTCAGAATCCTGAGCACCAGTTTCTCACCGGCCGCGTCCGCGACGAACTCTCGCTCGGTCCGCTACGCGTGGGGGCCGGCGATCGAGCAGCGCACGATCGGGCCGAGGAACTCCTGGACCGCCTGGGCCTCACCGCGTACGCCGACGCCAATCCGTTCACCCTTTCCGGCGGTCAGCAACGCCGGCTCTCCGTGGCCACCGCGCTAGCCACCCGGCCAGCGGTGCTCATCCTCGACGAGCCGACCTTCGGCCAGGATCCGAGCACCTGGACGGAGTTGCTCCGGTTGCTGGTCGAGGCCCGGGACGCCGGAACCGCCCTGTGTCTGATCAGTCACGATGCTCGGTTGGTGGCCGCCTTCGCCGACCACGAGCTGCGGCTCGACGACCCCGACCCGACACGGACCAGCACCAGCACCAGCACCAGCACCAGCACCAGCACCAGCAGAGTTGATCATCGGCACACAGGGGGATTCTCGGGGCAGACCGGGCCCAAAACCCCGCGTAGTTCCGATGATCAACTCGGTGGGGGGCCATTCGGATGACAAGTCCGAGCGTGGGGCAGCAGCCGCAGGTCTGGCTGGGGCGGATCAACCCGGTCGCCCAGATCATCGCGATCCTCGTCCTCACCATCACCGCGCTCGCGACCATCGACCTGCTCACCCCAGCCGTGCTCGTCGCTTCCGAACTGACGCTGCTCCCTGCCGCCGGGCTGATCCGAGCCCGACAGCTCTGGCGCCGTACCTGGCCGTTGCTGCTCAGTGCCGCTGGCGTCGCCTGGGTCAACCTGTTGTTTTCGGCCGGCGATGGCTGGGACTGGGTCGGGTCGGGCGCGCTGGCGTTGCGGGTGATCGCGGTGGCCCTACCCGGCGTACTCCTCGTCGCCAGTACCGATCCGGTACGGGTGGCCGACGCGCTCACCGTGCACTGGAAGGTGTCCACGCGACTCGCCTACGGAGCGTTGGCTGCGATCCGGCTCGCCCCGCTGCTGGTGATCGAATGGCAGGCGATCCGACTGGCCCGGCGGGCGCGCGGCATCGATGCCGGCCGCAACCCGATCGCGGCCCTACGGTTGGTCGCCGGCGCGGCATTCACGCTCCTGGTCGGAGCGATCCGCCGCGGATCGCGCTTGGCTGTGGCCATGGATGCGCGCGGCTTCGATTCGTCGATCAGCCGCACGCAGCGTACGAATGCAAGAGGCTCGGTCTTGCACCGCCGCGACTATCTCTTCGTCGCCGCCGTCGTCACGCTGTGCGCAGCGACAACGGCTGTGAGCACGGCCACCGGCCTCTGGCATCCGGTCTTCGCCAGCTGAGGGTGCCGCAGAGTTCGCCGACCGCGGCCGCCCCTCGCGCGGCGCCACCCTCGCGTCGGTGGTACGGCGCTCCCGGTCGGGTCGGCCGTACGCCCGCTCGCGTCGGTCGTACGGCGCGTGCGGACACCTCCGTCGTACGGCGCGGCACGGTCACCTCCGTCGTACGGCCGCGCGCCCGGTTCACCTCCGCCGTACGGCCGCACGCCCGGTCAGTCTCGGCGTTTGGCGATGACTGAGGTCCGCTGGTGCTCGGGCTCAGACGCGTACAACGGGGTTCCGGTCGGTGGCGGCGTGGTCGTCGGCGGCGCCGAGGTCGTGGGAGTGGTCGTCGGCGTCGGGGGGGGCGGTGGGGGTACGGCCACGGCCAGCGTGATCAGCTCGCCCGCGGCGACCTCAGTTCCGACCGCCGGGCTGACCTCGATGACCGTTCCAGGCGGTGCGTCGGATTCGACATTGTTCCGCTCGACGTTGGTGAAACCGGCCTCGCTCAATATCGTCTCGGCTTCCTCGACGGGGCGGTTGCGCACGTCAGGGATGGCAAGCACTCCGGTGCTGACCGTCAGCGTCACCGCTGTCCCGGGAGCAACCTGGCTCTCCTGAGCGGGGACGACGTCGATGACCTGACCCTGCGCCGCCAGCGACGGCTGCTGCCGGGAGGGGAGCACCTGGAAGCCGGCGTTCTCCAACGTCTGCCTCGCCTGCGCCTCGGTCAGACCGATCACCGGCGGTATCGCGACGACGTCCGGCCCGGAGCCGAGAACGAACCCGACCTCGGCCCCTTCGTCGACCGACTCCTGCGGGGACGGGGACTGCTCGATCACGAGGCCCTCATCGGCCGCATCCGAGGCCGCCTGGGTCACCTCGCCGACGTCCAGGTTGGCGGCCTCGATCGCGGTGCGGGCCTCTTGCTCGGTCAAGCCGTCGAGAGCCGGGACCTCGACGGTCGTCGTGGGTGGTGGCGGTTCGTCGTCGTTGCTGTTGAAGACCAGGAACAGCGCCACTGCCGCGCCGATCAGAGCCAGCAGAGCCACCGCGAGGACCGCAAGTCCGATCCCGCGACGTCGAGCCCCGCCGTCGTCCTCCGCGGCCTGACTGTCCGGGCCGAGGACGGGTACGACCACCGGGGCCTCGCGATACCGGGTGCCGGTGGCCGGCGCGATCATGGCCGTACGGTCGCTGTCGGACATGACCGGGGTGGCCTCGACCCGCTGGCCGGCGATGGCGCGCAGCAGATCGGTGCGCATCTCGGCGGCACTCTGATACCGGTTGGCCGGATTCTTGCTCATCGCCTTCAGCACGATCGCGTCCAACGAAGGGGGCACGGCCGGGTTGATCGTGCTCGGCGGGCGGGGGTCCTCGCGCACGTGCTGGTAGGCCACGGCCACCGGGGAGTCACCGGTGAAGGGCGGCCCACCGGTCACCAGTTCGAAGAGCAGGCAGCCGGCCGAGTAGACGTCCGAGCGGGCGTCGACACTCTCTCCGCGGGCCTGCTCGGGCGAGAGATACTGCGCCGTCCCGATCACCGCAGCCGTCGAGGTCATCGTGGCCGAACTGTCCGACACCGCCCGGGCGATGCCGAAGTCCATCACCTTGACCGCGCCGCCCGGGGTGATCATCACGTTGCCGGGTTTGACGTCGCGATGCACGATTCCGTTGCGGTGACTGAAGTCCAGGGCGGCGCAGATGTCGGCGGCGAACGTCATCGCTGCCTGGACGTCCATCACGCCCTCGTCCTTGAGGACATCGCGCAACGTAGCGCCCTCGACGTACTCCATGACGATGTACGGAACGTCGCCGGCCGCGACCGAGTCCTCGCCGGTGTCATAGACCGCCACGATCGCGGGATGGTTCAGTGACGCGGCCGCCTGGGCCTCTCGGCGGAACCGAGCCTGGAAGGTCGGATCCCGCGCGATGTCATTGCGCAGCACTTTGATGGCGACCTCGCGACCCAGGCGGATGTCTCGGCCACGGTGCACCTCGGCCATGCCACCCCGCCCGAGGACCTCGCCCACCTCGTAGCGCTGACCCAGCATCCGGGGGGTGGTCATCCGACCTCCCCACGCGTGGCGAACTGCCGGTCAGTCATCGCCACCCCCGTCCCCGTTCCCTGCATCCGGCTCGTAGTTTTTGTTCGCGAAGAACACCGTGACCGTGGATCCGGGCGGAACCTCCGCCTGGGTCGGAAAGGTGGTGATCACCGCATCCTTGTCGATGGGTTGATCATCGAGCCCGGCGGCTTGGAGTCGTGCGGATGTGACCTCCACAGCCTGGGGGTCCACCACGAACCCCAGATCCTCCAGCTCAGCCTGCACCTCGTCGATCGGCCGGCCGAAGTAGGCGGCGGTGTCGACGGGCACGAGTTCGACCTCCGGGGGTGGCTCTTCGGCGGCCGGTTCGCCGCTGTCCTGGGCTCCCTCGTCCGGCTGCCCCGCCGACGAGACGACAACATCGGACGGCGCCGCCGTCTGCCCGTTGTTGTTGTCGCTTTGGACGATGAGGACCGCGAGCAGTCCAAGAGCGATCAGCAGCGCGACCAGGACTAGAACCGTGACGTACTGACCGGTGCGTGCCCGCGGCTTCGCGGGTCGCGGCGGGGGCGCATAGCTGGGCGGTCGACTCGGCGGACGGGCCCTGGGCGGCACCGCCGGCATCCGTGCCGTCGGCGGCTTTCCGCCCACTGCTCCGGCGGTTCGCGCTGTTCCGGCTGCTCCGGCGCCGGCAATACCCGCAGCTCCGGCAACCCTGGCAGCTCCCGCCGCAGGGGCCGCCGGCCCACCGGGTCCGAGCACCCGCGTGGACCCCATCCCGGGTCCGGCCAACCCGACCGCCCCGCCTCGGGTGGGCTGCGGCCGGCCCCTCGCCACCGCGTGGATCGCACCGGCGAAGGCGGCTCCGTCGGTAAAGCGTTGCCGGGGGTCCTTGGACATCGACCGAACTATGAGGTCGCGGATCGGTCCGGGTACGTCGGCGGGCAGCGGCGCCGGGTGCTGGTTGACGTGTGCCAGCGCCACCGACACCGAGGACTCGCCCTCGAAGGGCCGTCGACCGGCCAGCGCCTCGTAGCCCACCACACCGAGGGCGTAGACGTCCGAGGCCGGAGTGACCTGGCGGCCCATCGCCTGTTCAGGTGAGAGGTACTGCGCCGTACCGATGACCATGCCGGTCCCGGTCAGCGGTACGTGATCGGCTGCCCGCGAGATGCCGAAGTCGGTGATCTTCACGACCCGGTCGGGGCGCATGATCAGATTGGCCGGCTTGACATCCCGGTGCACGACCCCGGCCCGATGGGCGACCCCCAACCCGGCCGCGGTCTGGCCCAGGATGTCCAGGACCCTGGGCGGAGCCAGTCGAGCGTCCTTGGCCAGGACAGCGGACAGCGGCTCGCCGTCGACCAACTCCATCACCAGGTAGGCGACGTGCTCCCCCTCGGCCATGGCCTCGCCGTAGTCATAGACCTGGGCGATGTTGGCATGCGAGAGCATCGCGGTGTTCCGGGCCTCGGTACGGAACCGGCTGAGAAACGTTGCGTCCCCGGTGTATTCGCTACGCAGGACCTTGACGGCCACCGTACGTTGCAGGGTCGAGTCCTGCGCCCGCCACACTTCCCCCATGCCACCGGCGGCGATCCGGCTGACCAGCTCGTAGCGGTCTCCGAGCCGCACCCCGGTCTGCAAACTCACGATTGCCCCGCCTCGTGCGCTGCGCGCACCGCTCGCTC
>Ga0136616_10000839_pt1 | contig 15488 bp, 14 predicted proteins | sample AntDrymUQ2992106_2_FD_106648 | JGI IMG/M metagenome (GOLD analysis project Ga0136616, IMG submission 106648) | Polar desert sand microbial communities from Dry Valleys, Antarctica - metaG UQ299 (21.06) | ecosystem: Environmental > Terrestrial > Soil > Desert | place: Antarctica: Dry Valley...
GACAGCTCACCCTCACTCTGTCAGCCAATCAAGCGGTCCAGGAGGAACTGTTGCATTACCTGGCGGCTTTGAAAGCTGCGTGAGATCGCCATCAACCGAGATTTATGCAACGCTAGGGATAACTCAGTAAGAACGCGCCCAAGTCATTTCGTCTTGCCAAATCTTCCCAAGTTGCTTCGTCCTCCAAACGCCGTGCTTTACCAGTTTGCCGTAGCACCCGAAAAGACTGGGGAATAAAGGCATCGCGAACGGCGGGGAACGAGAGGCGGGGTTTATCGTCCTGCGGTTCTTCTTTGTCCTCGATGATTGGGTCGTTAACTCGCGCCTGATAGTGTTTAGTCAAGCTTTCAACAATGTCCGTCGCTTGGCTGATCCTGAGCGTCTCCGGGATGTCTAGGACGGCAGCGTGCAGATTTGCGAGACCGATGTCGATTAAAGTGTCCCCAGCCTTTGCAAGCGCTGCGTGGTGTCTGACATATTTAGAAAGCTCCCCAATCATTTCCTTAGTTTTCTTGTGCTCTTGGAGATTTGCCCACACAGCAAAGTCTTCAAAGCGCCTGGCCAGTTCGAAGTATTGCGCCTCAAAGCACTTTTTTGCTTCTTCGGGCACTTTTTGGATCGCGGACAGAATCTTGGCTTGTTCCTTCTCTTCCGCTTGCTCCCAGAAGGCGAGTTTCGGGATGAAACTGAGAAAGCCTGCGCCCATTTGCTGCCACAGATCGGCGTGGCGTTGAACCTGTTGATCTAGCGTTTCCGTTGGATGGGGGAACGCGAGCGGTAGGGACGCGAGTGGAGCATCCGCATACTCGCACACGTCCGCTGACGCTTTCCCCTGCTCAGCGGTTTTAGCCATCGCGTCCTTAGCGAGGAAATCTTTCTCTCCTTTGAGTAGCCCAATTTTTTTGCGGAGAGCTTCGGGAATCTGCTCATCCAAGGCCTCGAAGAAAGCTGTGAAGCAAAGGAGTCCATAGGCCATCTACATACGCTCTTGCCTGGCTAGGTAGTCGTTATCCTTTTTCTTGGAAAGTTTCTCGAAAACTCCCTTGCCAATTTTTACCAGCTCATTTTTCACTGCCAGCGTAGGCAGGAGCGCAGCTGCTTCCGGGCCGAAAATGACAGGTGAGCAGATCAGAGCGAACCCAAGGAGGTGGTCCACAGCCTCAATCAATTTTGGATCTTCCTTCCCGTCCTTCTTGATGAGGTCGCAGACCTGTTTGAACGTAAGATCGAGGGTCATACTGTGTTCCCAATGCAAACCGGCTGTTCCTGATGGTGTCTCATTGGTAGTTCGGGGTGGCAGTTCGACGTCAGAGTAAAAAACTACTTGAAATATGATACGCTATCTGCCGCTTAAAATAATCAGCAAAGGGACTTGCGCATGGCCCGTCTGTCGCAGCTTTCTTTATCGTAGATCCCCGAGCACGTCATCGAGCCGGGCAATAATCGGCAAGCCTGCTTCTATGCGAAGGAGGATTAGCGCTTCCAGCTAGCATGCCTGGGCGAAGCCGCTCGAAAATACCGACTCTCCGTTCACACCAATGTGCTGATGACTAATCATGTCCATGTGTTGATGACGCCATCCTCGGCGGAGGGGACGAGCCAGGTCACGCAAACGCTCGGTGGGCACTATGTCCGGTACATAAACCACGCTTACCGCCGGAGCAGCAAGGGTCGGTATCATGCAAGCCGGGTCCAGGGTGATCGCTATCACACCTATTTACCGGCATATTGAACTCAATCCCGTGCGTGCATATCTCACGGCTAGCCCGAGAGCGCCAAGCCGCTTACCAGGATTTGTTTCGGGCGCACATCGACCCCGAGATGCAAGGCAGTCCGGCAAGCCACCCAAACGAACCGGGTGTTTGGCCCGAGTATTTCCAGACACAGATTGAAGGCACGCTTGGCGTCCCGGTTTTTGTTTCGCGATGCGTTTGCCTAAGCGGATTCGGTATGTATGTCACAACTGAATATGCTGAAGGAGATTGCCTATTTAAAACTGTGGCTCGGAATTCTCATGATGACCGACATCAGTTTGATAGGCTGGTTGGTTTTGAACTATGAGAATGCCAAGCTCCTGCTCGTAGTTTCTGACATCGCTGCAATCATAATGATCGCCGTGGGGATTCTGGTTCTGCATAAAAGGATCGCGAGTGAAATTGAGCGTCTGCGGGGATTATAGAATGGATATTATCGTCTCGATCTTTATTTTAGCATTCATTGCTTTGCTGGTTTACGCCAGCATTGATGCCACGAAGCATCCCAAATAGCGAGCGATCGGGTCGAGCTGACGGGCGCAATCCCGTCAGCTCGACCCGATCCACGACTTAGTCCATTTTCGACCAGATTTTTTCCCACACATCGATTTTGATCGGGAATAGCACGCGGTTGTAGTGGTGTTTGAGCGATCCGAGCTCGACCACAACCTCGGCCGGAAAACCCGCGCGATTGCCGCGCGTGTTGACCATGATTTCCTCGAAGTACGTACGCATCAAGTCCGGCTGTTGCCAAAGTTCCACCATGCGATTGACGATGCGTGGATACTGTTCGGGTAAGTGCTTCGGACGGACTTTCTCATGCAGGGAGGTGAGCCACGCGGATGCCGCCGGGCTGAGGTCTATGGCATTCTGTTTTGCATACTTTCCTGATGTTTCTTGTGTCATAGGAACGACCTTATGGGTTGACTGAGGCGCCGGAGTCTTCCCTAGGGACACTCTCCGATACGCTCCTTGTGCAAGATGCTTGCCCATGACAGCGCATTAGCGTCTTTTTTCCAGTAAAGGAGAATGTTTGCGATGCAGAGCCACTTGCCTTTTTGCGTGGATCTACGGTCGTGAGCGGAGCTGCGCGCGGCGGTAGGCGACGAGCGCATTCTCCGCTTCTTCGATTGCGATGAGCACCGCGCCGGTGGCGATCCGCCGCCGGAACCTACTCGACCGGCTCCCACACCAGGGGTACGATCAAGCATACGTCGAAAAACCCATGTCCGCGATCGCACACCTTTTCCGCCAGCTTACCCACGGCGTCTATGTCGTGGGCGTCGCCCGCGGCAGCGAGTGCAATGCCTTCACCGCCGCCTGGGTGATGCAGGCGTCTTTTGATCCGCTCCTGCTCGCCCTCGCTATAAACCCGCGGAACTCATCGTATCCCCTCTTGATCGCGAGCGGGGCATTCACCGTCAATGTGCTGCACCAAGACCAGATGACGCTCGCCGCCCATTTCGCTCAACCACGATGCGAGAACAAGCTGGCAGGGATCGATTGGTCACAAAAACGCACCGGCGCACCGGTCTTGGCGGAATGCCTGGCGTATTTCGAGTGCGTGGTTGCGAGCCGGTGCGCTGCCGGCGATCATGAGATCATATTGGGTCGAGTCCTTGACGGCAGCCTATTGAACGAAGCTATCCCACCGCTGGAATATCGCGACACCGGAGATCTGGATGGGAGCAGCCGCTTATTTCCGGAGACTTTTTGAAATCGTGCAGGGTCACCCGCATTGAGCCTGGATCGATTTCATCCGGTCGTTCGCGACTGGTTTCAGGGCCGGTTCCGCGAGCCGACGCCTTGCCAACGACGCGCTTGGCCCGCGATTCTTGAAAACCGCCATACCCTAATCGCGGCCCCGACAGGCTCGGGCAAGACACTGGCGGCGTTTCTCGCGGCGATCGATACGCTCGTGCGCAAAGCTGAACGCGGGCAACTCGGCGATCGGACGGAGATCGTGTATGTGTCGCCGCTGAAAGCGCTCAGCAACGACGTCGAGCGGAATCTTCAAGAACCGCTGCAAGGGATTCAATCGCTGTTGCGCGAGGGTTACGGGGTTGAGGCAACCATCCGTGCTTTCGTTCGTACCGGCGATACGCCGAGCCGCGGCCGTGTTGCGATGCGTAAGCACCCGCCCCACATCCTGGTGACGACCCCGGAATCGCTTTATATCTTACTCACGAGCGTCGGTGGCCGGGACATGCTGCGCTCCGCCCGCACGGTCATCATCGATGAGATCCACGCCCTCTTTAGTAATAAGCGCGGGGCTCATCTGGCGCTCAGCCTCGCCCGGCTCGACGCGCTTGCCGGTTTGCCGCTCACCCGCATCGGTCTCTCGGCGACACAGCGCCCCATCGACGAGGTCGCGCGCTTTCTAGCCGGTTGCGATGCGAACGCCAATCGCCAATGCACGATCATCGACATGGGTCATGAGCGGGCGTGGGATCTCGGGATCGAGATCCCAGCGTCACCGCTCAGCGCGGTGATGTCAAACGAGGTCTGGGAGGAAGTCTATGCCCGCCTCGCGGCACTCATCACCGAGCACCGCACGACCTTGGTATTCGTCAACACCCGGCGCATGGCTGAGCGGGTGGCGCGCCATCTGAGCGAACGCCTTGGCACGGACGCAATTACGGCTCATCACGGCAGCATGGCGCGCGAGCACAGGCTCGAAGCCGAGCAGCGGCTCAAGGCCGGGGCGCTGCGCGCGCTCGTTGCGACCGCTTCGCTCGAGCTCGGGATCGACGTGGGCGACGTGGATCTCGTGTGCCAGCTCAGCAGCCCGCGATCAATCGCGGGGCTCCTCCAGCGCGTCGGACGCTCCGGCCATGCGCTCTCGGCGCTTCCGAAGGGCCGGCTGTTTCCATTGAGCCGCGACGATCTGGTGGAGTGCGCGGCGCTGCTCGAAGCCGTCCGCCGCGGCGATCTCGATCAGGGTAAGGTACCGCCGGGGCCGCTTGATGTGCTCGCGCAGCAGATCGTGGCCATGGTCGCCAACGAAGACTGGGATGAAGATCAGCTCTATGATCTGGTTTTGCGCACCTACCCTTACCGCGCCCTCGCCCGAGCTGAATTCCAGCAGCTTGTCCGCATGCTGTCCGAGGGGTTCACGACGCGCCGGGGCCGGCGCGGCGCCTATCTCCATCGCGACACGGTGCAGCGACGGTTGCGGGCTAGGCGCGGAAGCCGTCTCGTCGCCGTGACCTGCGGGGGAGCTATCCCCGACAACGCCGACTACGAAGTGCGCCAAGAACCGGCGGGCACCTTCGTCGGGACGGTCAACGAGGACTTCGCCATCGAAAGCCTGGCCGGCGACATCTTCCAGCTCGGCAATACCTCGTGGCGGATCCTGCGCGTGGAGACCGGCATCGTCCGGGTGGAGGATGCCCGGGGCCAGCCGCCCACCATTCCCTTTTGGCTGGGCGAGGCGCCCGGGCGGACCGCCGCCTTATCACAGGCCGTATCCCGCCTTCGCGCCTTGCTCGACCAGATGCTCGTCGAGAGCGGTATTGAGGAGGCCGTCCGCTGGCTGCGCTTGCACTGCGGACTCACCGAGCCCGCCACCTTGCAGCTCGCTGAATACCTGGCCAGCGCGCGCGCCGCGCTCGGCGTGCTCCCGACCCAGGAGACGCTGGTACTGGAACGCTTCTTCGATGAGTCGGGCGGCATGCAGTTGGTCCTGCACTCCGCGTTCGGAGCGCGCCTCAATCGCGCCTTCGGTCTGGCGCTACGCAAACGCTTCTGCACCAAGTTCAACTTCGAGCTTCAGGCCGCGGCCACGGAAGACGCCGTGGTGTTGTCGCTCGGCGAGACCCATAGTTTTCCCCTCTCCGACGTTTGGGGCTATCTCAACGCGGCCAGCATCCGCGAGGTCTTGACCCAGGCATTGCTCGATGCGCCGATGTTCACCTTGCGCTGGCGCTGGAACGCTTCGATCTCCCTCGCCGTCCCGCGCGCCCAGGGCGGACGCAAGGTCCCGCCACGCTTGCACCGCATGCGCGCGGAGGATCTCCTGGCGCTCGTGTTCCCCGATCAAGTGGCCTGTCTTGAGCACCTGTCCGGACGGCGCGAGATCCCGGACCACCCCTTGGTGCGGCAAACGCTGAGCGATTGCCTCACCGACGCCATGGACATCGACGGGCTGGAAGCGCTCTTGAAAACCATCGAAGCCGGACGGATCCGCTTGCTTGCGCGCGATCTCACCGAACCCTCACCGCTCGCCCAAGAGATCCTCAATGCGCGGCCCTATGCCTTTCTCGATGATGCGCCCTTGGAGGAACGGCGCACTCAAGCCATCCTCAGCCGCCGCTGGCTGGATATCGAGTCCGCCGAGCGGCTGGGGCGACTGGATCCCGGCGCCATCGAACGCGTATGTGCCGAGGCATGGCCCGACGCATCGACGGCCGACGAGTTGCACGAGGCGCTGACCTCGGCCGGATTTTTCACCGAGCTCGAGGGCCGCCGGGGCGCCGCTGGCGAAGCGGCGAACGCGGGAGACTGGGGCCTGTTGCTGGAACAACTTACGTTGGAAAGGCGCGCAACGGTTTTATGCCTCGGGGAATGGCGGGCGTGGGTCGCCGTGGAGCGCTTACCCGAGCTTTTGGCGCTCCATCCCAGCGCCGCCGCCACTCCGATCCTGCAGGTACCGGCGGATTATGCGTCGAAGGCTTGGACCGCGGAGGATGCCTTGGTCGAATTGCTGCGCAGTCGCCTCGAAGTCCTAGGACCCACGACAGCGGCCGCACTTGCCTTGGAGTTTGGGCTTGCGGAGCCAACCCTACGGACCGCGCTGCTGACCCTCGAATCCCAGGGCTATGTCTTGCGCGGCGACTTCACCGGGCAGGATCGGGAGGAATGGTGCGAACGGCGCTTGCTCGCGCGTATCCACCGCTATACCGTACAGCGGCTTCGCCAAGAGATCGAACCTGTCGCGGCGACGGATTTTTTGCGTTTTCTGTTCCGCTGGCAGCATGTCGATCCCGCAACGCGCTTGAGCGGCGAGCCTGCCCTCCCGGCCGTATTGGAACGGCTCGAGGGCTTCGAGGCAGCCGCGGCGAGCTGGGAAGAAGAGCTCCTCCCCGCGCGTCTCCGCGATTACGATCCTGCATGGATCGATTGCCTGTGCTTGTCGGGACGCCTGGCGTGGCGCCGGCGCCCAGCCGCACCGCCCGCCGGGAACGCCGCGGGACCCCTACGTTCCACGCCGATCACGTTCTTGGCCCGCCAACGCGAGTGGCCGGCCGAGCCAGCCGACTCCGGCAGCATCGAGCTGAGCCCGCACGCGGAGGCGGTTGCCGAGTCGTTACGCCGGCAGGGAGCTTTATTTACCGAGGATTTGATCGCGGAGCTCGGTTACCTGAAGACCCAGGTGGAACAGGCACTCGCCGAGCTGGTCGTGAAGGGGATCGTGAGCTGCGATAGCTTCGCCGGCTTGCGGTTACTGCTCGCCCCGGCCAGCGGCCGCTATCGGCGATCACGACGGCGGGGCTGGGTGCATGACCACGCCGCGGGACGCTGGGTCCTGGTGCAGAAACGCTTGCGGACAGCGCCTGCGCCGGATCCCTTGCTCACGCAGGATCCTACGGGCGCTCTGGAGGCATGCGCCTGGATTTTGCTCCGCCGCTATGGGGTCGTCTTCCGGCGTTTGACCCTGCGCGAGCCCAGCTTACCTCCGTGGCGCGATTTGGTGCGGGTTTATCGGCGCTTGGAAGCACGCGGCGAGATCCGCGGGGGGCGGTTCGTGGATGCGATGAGCGGCGAACAGTACGCCCTCCCCGAGGCCGTGGGGCTGCTCCGCGAGGTGCGGCGCGAGGAAAAAACGGGGAGCTTAATCGCCGTGAGCGGCGCGGACCCCTTGAACCTCGCCGGGATCATCACACCCGGCGAGCGCGTGCCTGCGTTGACCTCTTATCGGATCCTGTACCTCGACGGACAGCCGATCGCGACACTCCAAGGGAAAGAAGTCCAGTTCGCCACCGATCCCGATCCCGCGAATGCTTGGGAGTTACGAAACGCCCTGATTCGGCGACCAACCGCCGCGCAGCTTGAGTGAGAAAGTCCTCCCTTCAGACTCATCTAGCATTGGAATAGACTCCCCGTTGACGCTGTCCTCGTTTTTGCATTAGCATGCCGCGCTTGTCCTGATTGGGGGTCGCATGGACCGGGGGTTGCGAAAACTCATCGCCCTGCAGCTTGGACTAACGTTGCTCGCGGCCGGTTTATGTGCGATCCGGGAGATCGACTGGGCCGCCTCCGCATTGGCCGGGGGCGGTATCGGGACGGCGGCGACCGGCGCGGCGGCGGTGTGTATCACCCGAATCAAGGGGGGCTCGCCGGGGACGCTCCTAGGGGCGCAGATCCTCGCCGAGGTGATCAAGATTGGGGTCACGATGGGTCTTTTCGTCGCGGCGTTCCTTTTTTATAAGGAGGTCGCCGTAGGACCGCTTTTTGTCGCGTACGCCGCGACGCTCATCGCGTACGGGTTGGCCATGGCATTACCTTAAAACGAGAATTAATGGCAGCGCAAGCACCGCAGTCAACGTCTGAATACATCCTGCACCATCTCACCAATAACGCGCAGGGCTCGGGGTTTTGGACCTTTCACGTAGACACGCTCGCGGTCTCGGCGATTATCGGATTCGTCGTTTTTGGCTTGCTGTACTTGGTGGGCCGCAAGGCGAGCCCGGGCGTACCCGGCCGCTTGCAGAATTTCGTCGAGATGGTCGTGGAGCTTGTGGACGGCTCGGTCAAGGGGATCTTCCACGGCAAGAACGAGCTGGTGGCGCCCTTGGCGCTCACGATCTTCGTCTGGGTGTTCATGATGAACGCCATGGATCTCTTACCCATCGATCTCCTGCCCAAGCTCGTGGGTTACGCCGGCGTTCACGAATTCAAGTCGGTGCCGACGACCGATCCCAATCTTACCTTCGCCATGTCCTTATCGGTCTTCGGTCTCATGATCTATTACAACTACAAGATCAAAGGGGCCGACGGTTTCGCGCGCGAAGCCATGTCCTCGCCTTTCGGGCCGAAGCTGGCGCCGATCAATGTGCTGTTTAGAATTATCGAGGACATCGCAAAACCGCTGTCGCTGGCGTTGCGGCTCTTCGGGAACATGTACGCCGGTGAGATGATATTTATCCTGATCGCGCTCTTGCCGTACTGGGTACAATGGCTGCTCGGTGCGCCGTGGGCGATATTTCACATCCTGATCATCACACTGCAAGCGTATATTTTCATGATGCTGACGATCGTGTACCTCAGCATGGCGCATGAAAGTCATTGACATTTATTCCCCGTGATGTTGCCGCGGGGACCTTAGCAATGGGGTTTCCAAAGGGGAGAGGCGCAGCTCCCCCCCTTGGTCAAGGGCGGGGTTCATACCTCGCCCGCGAAGTAATTAATTAACTAAAGGAGAAACCTATGGAGCTGGTGAATGTATTGAGCAACGTCCAGGGGCTCGCGGTGCTCGCGGTGGCCTTGATGCTCGGCCTAGGCGCGTTGGGAGCGGCCATCGGTGTCGGTCTCCTGGGAGGTAAATTCCTCGAAGGGGTGGCGCGCCAGCCCGAGCTTGCGAACCTGCTCATCGGCCGGTTCTTCCTGGTCGCCGGCTTGGTGGATGCCGTACCCATGATCAGCGCGGCCATGGGCCTCTATGTGCTGTTTGCCGATCCCTTCGGCTTCAGCGACGCCTTAGCGAAAGTCGCCGGCGGTTAAACCACGCGCCTCTTAAGGAGCTCGACCGTGGACATCAACGCCACCTTGCTTGGCCAGGCGATTACCTTCGCCATTCTGGTCTGGTTCACCATGCGTTTCGTGTGGCCGCCCTTAATGGAGGCGATGGAGGAGCGCGCGAAGCGCATCGCCGACGGTCTCGCCGCCGCGGACAAAGGCCGGCACGATCTGGAGTTGGCCGAAACCCGCGCCAAAACCATCTTGCGCGAAGGCAAGCAGCAAGCCCAGGAAAACATTATCCACGCCCAGAAACGCGCCGATGAGATCATCGAAGAGGCGAAGGCGAACGCGCGCACCGAGGGCGAACGCATCGTCGCTGCAGCGCGAGATCAAATCACGCAAGAGACCCAACAAGCCAAGGAGCAATTGCAACGGGAAGTGGGCAGGCTCGCGCTGGTGGGCGCGGAGCAGGTCTTGATGCGCGAGGTCGATGCCAACGCGCATCGGGACGTTCTGGATAAACTCGCGGCCCGGCTGTAAGCGATGCAAGCGACAGCGACACTGGCGCGCCCTTACGCGCAAGCCGTGTTTGAACGGGCCCGGGAAAGCGGTCAATGGGACGAGTGGTCCGGCGCCTTAGCGTTTCTAGGGTTGTTGATGCAAGATCCAATGATGCACAAGATCGCCGTCGATCCGCGCATCGAACGGTCCAAGCTGGAGCGGCTGATCTTCGATCTCGCCGGAGATAGGCTGACGCCCGAAATCCGCAATCTCATTCGTGTGCTTCTCGACGGCGGGCGCTTGCAGGTCCTGCCCGAGATCACCCGGTTTTTCGAAGAGTTGCGCACCGAGGCCCAGGGGAGCGTCGATGTGGAAGTCATATCCGCTTTCGATCTGAGTGCCGACCAAGAGCAAGTAATCGCCGCGGCGATAAAACGGCGCGTAAGCAAGGATCTCAAGGTGACAACGCGCATCGATCGGGGTTTGATCGGCGGTGCGATCGTACGCGTCGGAGATCTCGTGATCGACGCCTCCTTGCGGGGACGCTTACAGCAATTGAGCACGCGGTTTAATTGATAGAACGTTATTCCGGTCATGGATTGTCCGGAATCCGGGCGCAGGGATGCCTTCCTTTGTGCTGGATTCCGTACACTCCCTGTACGGAATGACGGGTTACTGAAACTAGCGAGGTCACGAGAAAGAAAGATGCCAATCAGCGCAATCGAGATCAGCGATCTCATAAAGAAGAAGATCCAGGAATATGATCTCCCGACCGAGGCCCGCACCGAAGGCACGGTGGTGAGCCTCACCGACGGCATTGCTCGCATACACGGACTGAGCGACGTGATGCAGGGCGAGATGATCGAGTTTCCCGGAAGCGTCTACGGCCTCGCGCTTAATCTCGAACGGGATTCCGTGGGCGCCGTCATTATGGGCGGCTACGAGCACCTCAAGGAGGGTGATGTCGTACGCTGCACAAAGCGCATCTTGGAGGTCCCGGTCGGGCCGGCTTTGCTCGGCCGCGTCGTCGATTCCCTCGGGATCCCCATCGACGGCAAGGGACCGATCGCGGCGAAGGAATCCTCGCCGATCGAGAAGATTGCGCCCGGCGTCATCACCCGGCAATCGGTCAGCCAGCCGGTGCAGACGGGACTGAAAGCTATCGACGCGATGGTGCCCATCGGCCGCGGCCAGCGCGAGCTCATCATCGGCGACCGGCAGACCGGCAAGACCGCGCTCGCCATCGATACCATCATCAATCAGCGCGCTACCGGGGTGAAGTGCATTTACGTGGCGATCGGCCAGAAGGCCTCGTCCATCATTACCGTCGTGCATAAACTCCAAGAGCACGGGGCACTGGACCATACCATCGTGGTCGCGGCGAGCGCCTCGGAGTCGGCGGCGATGCAATACATCGCCCCCTACTCGGGTTGCGCCATGGGAGAGTACTTCCGCGATCGCGGCGAGGACGCCTTGATCATTTACGATGATCTCACCAAGCAAGCCTGGGCGTACCGGCAGGTTTCCCTGCTGTTACGGCGGCCGCCGGGGCGTGAGGCCTATCCCGGCGATATCTTCTACCTCCATTCGCGCCTGCTGGAACGCGCCTCGCGCCTGAACGCCGCCGAGGTCGAAAAACGTACCGGCGGTCAGGTGAAGGGCAGGACCGGTTCGCTGACGGCCTTGCCGATCATCGAGACCCAAGCCGGCGACGTGTCCGCCTTCGTGCCCACCAACGTGATCTCGATCACCGATGGGCAAATCTATTTAGAGACCGACCTTTTTAACGCGGGCATACGCCCGGCCATCAACGCGGGCCTTTCGGTGTCGCGCGTGGGCGGCGCGGCGCAAACCAACATCGTTAAGAAACTCGGTGGCGGTATTCGCTTGGCGCTGGCCCAGTTTCGCGAGCTCGCGGCCTTTGCTCAATTCGCCTCCGATCTCGACGAGGCGACGCGCAAACAGCTCGAACGCGGGCAGCGCATAACGGAATTGATGAAGCAAAAGCAGTATTCACCCCTCACGGTCGCGGAGATGGCGGCGAGCCTCTATGCCGCCGACCGGGGCTATCTCGATGACATCCCGCTCGAACAGGTGGGACCCTTCGAGGCGGCGCTACATAGTTTCGTGAATAGCGAGCGCGCGGATTTAATGCAACGCATTAACGAGGCCGGCGATTTCAACGATGACATCGATGCCGGCTTGAAAGCCGCCTTGGATGACTTCAAGTCTAATCATGCGTGGTGAGAGTTTGTGAAAAAACCTACTACGCTCGGGATCTCGCGTTCCGGCGGTGCTCGGAATCCTCATGTATTTCAATATACACTCCGGTTGCTCGCCTCGTCCTCGAGGCTCGCCCCTTCGAGGCAGATGCGTCGTTTCGTTCCAGACGAAACGGTCCTGCGCTCCGGCGAAACGCGACCTCCCTTCGCTCGCGACGGTTTTTTCACAAACTCTGAGCCCGGGGCAGGCGCATAAGCCTTAACGTGGAGATCCATGGCGGCAGGAAAAGAAATCCGCACTAAGATCAAGAGCGTTCAAAGCACGCAAAAGATCACCCGCGCCATGGAAATGGTCGCGGCCAGTAAGATGCGTAAGGCGCAAGAGCGGATGCGTACCGCGCGCCCCTATGCGGATAAGATCCGCAAGGTGGTTGCGCACCTCGCGCACGCGCATAGCGAATATCACCATCCCTACATGATCGCGCGCGAACCGCGGCGCGTGGGCATGATCGTGGTGTCCACCGATCGAGGTCTCTGCGGCGGGCTCAACGCGAACATGTTTCGCACCACCTTATTGCAGACGAAGGAGTGGGACGCCAAAGGGATCGGTCTCGAGGTGTGTACGATCGGCGCCAAGGCGGCCGGTTTTTTTGCCCGGGTAGGCGGCGCCATAGCTGCGCAGGCGAGCCATCTGGGTGATGCCCCGCGCCTGGAAAGTCTGATCGGCACCGTGAAAGTCATGCTCGATGGGTATAACGAGGAGCGTATCGATCAACTGTACTTGGTCTATAACCGCTTCGTGAACTCGATGACGCAGCAGCCGCGGATCGAAACGCTGTTGCCGCTTCAGGCCGATCCCGCCGCGGAGCTTAAACACCACTGGGATTACCTGTATGAACCTGAAGCCAAGGAAGTATTGGACCATCTACTGCAACGTTACGTGGAGTCCTTGGTGTATCAAGGCGTGGTCGAGAACATCGCCTGCGAGCAGGCGGCCCGGATGGTGGCGATGAAGAGCGCATCGGATAACGCTGGCAAGCTCATCGACGAATTGCGGCTGGTGTATAACAAGGCTCGGCAGGCGTCCATTACGCAAGAGCTGGCGGAAATCGTGGGCGGCGCCGCGGCTGTTTGACCTTTAGAGAAGGGGATTAGCGATGGCGAGTATCGGAAAAATAGTACAAATCATCGGCACGGTGGTGGATGCGGAGTTCCCGAGCGGCGCCGTGCCCAAAATCTACGACGCGTTATTGGTGCAGGAGAGCGGCACCACGCTCGAGGTACAGCAGCAGCTCGGAGGCGGTGTGGTACGCACCATTGCGCTCGGATCGACCGATGGCTTGCGGCGCGGGTTGAAGGTCGCCAACACGGAGGCCCCGATCTCCGTTCCGGTCGGGCAAAAGACGCTCGGACGCATCATCAACGTGCTCGGCGAAGCTATCGACGAGAAGGGGCCGATCGGCGCCGAGGTGACCTGGCCCATCCATCGTGATGCTCCGAAATTCATCGAGCTCTCACCGACCACGGATCTCTTGGAGACCGGGATCAAGGTCATCGATTTGATTTGCCCCTTCGCAAAGGGCGGCAAGGTCGGGCTTTTCGGCGGCGCGGGCGTGGGCAAGACCGTCAACATGCTGGAGCTCATCCGCAACATCGCCATCGAACACAGCGGCTATTCCGTCTTCGCGGGAGTCGGCGAGCGTACCCGCGAGGGCAATGACTTCTATCACGAGATGACGGAATCCAAGGTCCTCGACAAGGTGTCGCTGGTGTACGGCCAGATGAACGAGCCGCCGGGGAACCGGCTGCGGGTGGGTCTCACGGGTCTCACCTTGGCGGAATATTTCCGCGACGAGGGCCGCGATGTGTTGCTCTTTATCGACAACATCTACCGCTTCACCTTGGCGGGGGTGGAGTGCTCGGCGCTTTTGGGCCGCATGCCCTCGGCGGTAGGTTATCAACCGACCCTGGCCGAAGAGATGGGTAAGCTGCAAGAACGCATCACCTCGACCCGCACCGGATCGATTACTTCCGTTCAGGCGGTCTACGTTCCGGCGGACGATCTCACCGATCCCTCGCCCGCTACAACCTTTGCGCATTTGGACGCGACCGTGGTGTTGTCGCGCCAGATCGCGGAGCTTGGTATCTATCCAGCTGTGGACCCGCTCGATTCCACCAGCCGTCAGCTCGATCCGCTGGTGGTCGGTCAGGAGCACTACGACGCCGCGCGTGCGGTTCAGAAGACCTTGCAACGCTATAAGGAGCTTCGGGACATCATCGCCATCCTCGGCATGGACGAGCTGTCCGAGGTAGACAGGCTCACGGTGTCGCGGGCGCGCAAGATCCAGCGCTTTCTGTCGCAACCGTTTTTCGTGGCCGAGGTCTTCACCGGGAGCTCCGGAAAGTATGTGCCCTTGAAGGATACCATCAAGGGCTTCCGGGGCATCGTCGAGGGCGAATACGACCACCTGCCGGAGCAGGCGTTTTACATGGTGGGCGGCATCGAAGAAGCGGCAGAGAAAGCGAAACGTGTCTAGACGACTGCGCCGGCCATGACCATCCATGTCGATATCGTGAGCGCCGAGGCCGAGATTTACTCCGGGGAGGCGGAGATGGTGTTCGCGCCGGCGCTGATGGGGGAGGTGGGGATCGCGCCCGGGCATACGCCTATGTTGACGCGGCTCAAGCCCGGCGAGGTGAGGCTCAAGCTTTCCGATGGCAGTGAAGAAGCCTTTTACGTCTCGGGCGGGATGCTCGAGGTGCAGCCGCGCATGGTGACGGTGCTTTCCGATACCGCCGTGCGTGCCCACGATATCGACGAAGCAGCGGCGCTTGAAGCGAAGCAGCGCGCCGAGCAAATGCTCTCTGATCGGAGTGCCGAGATCGACTACGCCAAGGCCTTGGCCGAGTACGCCGAGGCCGCGGCGCAACTTCAGGCGATCCAACGCTTGCGGCAACGCTCCGGGCGCGGCTAGCCGCTGCGCATGTGACCGGTGTTGTCGCCGGGGTCCACTTGCGAGGACGCCTTGACGGCGTATTCCAGAATCGCCGCCATGGTCCGCTTTGTGGAATGCAAAGAAGTCACAGCGGAAGACTCTATACGCGAGGCTAAGCCTTGCATCTCTGAGTATATCTCAGCATAATCTTACATGCCGATCGGCATTTTTTACTGAGTAGCCTATATAGCAAGTCTAGCAAGCACTGTAGTAACTAGTGTAGTGCTTCGTAATTGATGGAACTAAAGGCCTTACGGTCGATCTGATCTGGGAGATCGAACGAGGAGGCACCATGCGAACAGCCAGTGTGACCGAACTTACAGATGAACAACGGC
>Ga0136616_10000840_pt1 | contig 15486 bp, 16 predicted proteins | sample AntDrymUQ2992106_2_FD_106648 | JGI IMG/M metagenome (GOLD analysis project Ga0136616, IMG submission 106648) | Polar desert sand microbial communities from Dry Valleys, Antarctica - metaG UQ299 (21.06) | ecosystem: Environmental > Terrestrial > Soil > Desert | place: Antarctica: Dry Valley...
CGTTGTTGCAGTGGCTCTTCGGGCATCGCCTCGGGATGCCACTGGACCCCCACGACCCACGCGTAGCCGCGCGCGATGAAGGCCTCGAGCACGCCGTCGTCGGACCATGCGACCGGGTCCAGGCCCTCGCCGAGCCGGGCGACGCCCTGGTGATGGTGGGAGTTCACCTCAAAGCTCGTTGCCCCGAAGATCTCGGCGAGCTCGCTATCGGGCTCGACCGCGGTGTTGTGTACCGGTTTCGGGCTCGGCATACCGGTGTCGTGATTGATGTGGGCGGGGTCGTCGGAGAGATGCTGATCGAGCGTTCCCCCGAGGTGGACGTTGAGGAGCTGCATTCCGTGGCAGATACCCAGGAGCGGCAGGTCGCGCTCGAGCGCTACACGAATGAGATTGAGCTCGAAACGGTCGCGCCGGTGGCTGATGCGGGACGTCTGGGGGTGCCGCTCGCAGCCGTACCACTCGGGATCGATGTCGCCGCCCCCCGGCAGCAGCAGTCCGACGGCGCCGTCGAGCACGGAGGTGTCATCGTCGTCGACGCCCGTAACGGCGTCGAGGTCGGCCGGAACCTCCTCGTCCGCGAGGAGCTGAAAGGTCGAGATCACGCGCGCCCGGCCCCCGGCACGGCGCACTGCGTCTACGTAAGAGAGCGGGAGACGGCCGTGATCCTTACGCAACTGACCGACGACTGCAACGAAGCCGTCGCTGTGCGTGTTAGAGAAAACGTCGATCTCAGATCCCTCCCAGACCACAATCGATAACGGAGCTCAAGTGTCCGAGGATATTCGGTTTGAAACGGCGGCCATTCACGCGGGCCAAGACCCCGACCCCACAACTGGCTCGGTCGTGGTCCCTATCTATCAAACATCGACCTACGTGCAACAAGCTGTAGGCGAGCACAAGGGATTTGAGTATTCAAGAACCGACAATCCCACCCGAAGGGCGCTCGAGACCTGCTTAGCCGCTCTCGAGGGCGTTGAACACTGCGTTTCCTTCGGCTCGGGCATGGCGGCGATCGCCACCCTCGCTATGACCTTGAACTCGGGTGCGCGCGTCATCATTCCCGACGATGTCTACGGCGGAACGCACAGGCTCTTCGCCAAGGTCATGAACAATCTCGGCGTCTCCTTCGAGGCCGTCGACATGACCGACCTTGGTGCGATGGAGGCGGCTTGCGCACGCGGCGCCGACATGATCGTCGCAGAAACGCCGACGAATCCGCTCTTGAAGGTGCTCGATCTCGAGGCCCTCGCCCGCGTGGGCCACGACGCCGGGGCGGTGGTGGTCGTCGACAACACCTTCGCCACGCCCTATCTGCAGCGGCCGCTCGAATTCGGCGCGGACGCGGTCGTGTACTCGGCGACCAAGTACCTCGGCGGTCACTCTGACCTGGTCATGGGCGCGATCACCACCGCCGACGAAGCTCTCGCCGAACGTCTGCGCTTTCTACAGAACGCCATCGGCGCGGTGCCCGGGCCGATGGATTGCTGGCTGCTCCTTCGGGGTCTCAAGACCCTGGCGATCCGGATGCAAGCCCACAGTGAGGGGGCCGAGCGCGTGGCGGCCTGGCTTGCCGAGCATCCGGCCGTCGAGCGCGTCCATTACCCGGGCCACAAGTCCTTCGCGGGCCACGATCTCGCCGCGCGCCAGATGGCGGCCTCGGGCGCTGCTCGCTACGGGGGCATGATCGGCATCGAGCTCGACACGGCGGAGCGTGCGCTCGACGTCTGCACGAAGACCAAGCTGTTCTGGCTCGGTGAGAGTCTCGGGGGAGTCGAGAGTCTCATCGAGCACCCCGGCAAGATGACCCACGCCAGCCTCGCAGGAACGGGTTTCGAGGTGCCCGAGACGCTGCTTCGCCTTTCGGTCGGCATCGAGCACCCCGACGACCTCATCGCCGACCTCGACCAAGCTCTGATCTGAGTCGCGCGCTACAACGGCGCTGGGTCCGGGCCACCTAGCCCGGCTGGTGCGCGAGGAATTCCAGGAGGTCGGCCCGGGACAGCACACCGACGGGCTTCGAACCGTCGACCACGACCACCGCCTCGGCCCCCTGGGAGAGATCCATGACGACCTCGTCGATACCGTGGCGCAGCTCGACCACGGGGAGGGGTGCGTCCATGACCTCGCCGACGGTCCGGCCGATTGCGTCGCGGTCCCGAAAGACCCGGTCGAGCAGTCCCCGCTCGTGCACCGAGCCGACGATGTCGTCGACGCCGTCGGGCTTGTCCGAGGTCGCAACCGGGATCTGGCTGATCCCGTAACTCTGAAGAAGGTCGATGGCGCGTCCGACCTTCTCGTCTTTGGCCACGGCGACGAGGTCGGGAAGGCCGGGCTCAAGCCTCCGCTTGGCCGCCACGATCTCGCCGATGCGGGCCGAGGTTCCAGGACGGTCGAGGAAGCCGTGCTCGAGCATCCACGAATCGTTGTAGAGCTTAGAGAGATAGCCGCGGCCCGAGTCGGGGAGCAGGACCACCATCAGCGCGTCCTCGGACAGCTCCGACGCGACCTCGAGCGCCGCGTGCACCGCCAGGCCCCCCGAGCCCCCGAGAAGCAGACCCTCTTCGCGCGTGACCCTCCGGGCGGCGAGAAAGGAGTCCTTGTCGCTCACCGTGACGTAGCGGTCAACCACCTTGGGGTCGAAGGTCTCGGGCCAGAAGTCCTCGCCGACGCCCTCCACGAGGTAGGGCCTCGCTTCCTCGGTCGAGTAAACCGAGCCGTCGGGGTCGGCGCCGATGATCTGCACGGCGGGGTTGCGCTCCTTGAGATAGCGCCCGGTTCCCGTGATCGTCCCTCCGGTGCCGACCCCGGCGACGAAGTGGGTGATCCGGCCCTCGGTCTGCGACCAGATCTCGGGGCCTGTCGTCTCGTAGTGGGTGGTGGGGTTCGCCTGGTTGAAGTACTGGTTCGGCTGGAACGCCCCGGGGATCTCCTCGGTGAGGCGGTCGGCGACCCGGTAGTAGGAGTCGGGGTGGTCGGGCGGCACCGCGGTCGGAGCGATGACGACCTCGGCGCCGTAGGCGCGCAGCAGCGAGATCTTCTCCTGGCTCATCTTGTCGGGCATCGTGAAGACGCACTTGTAGCCCTTGGCCGCGGCGGCCATGGCGATGCCGACTCCGGTGTTCCCAGAGGTCGGCTCGACGATGGTCCCTCCGGGCTGCAGCGCCCCGGCGCGCTCGGCCGCCTCGATCATGCGGATGCCGATGCGGTCCTTGACGCTGCCGCCGGGGTTCAGCATCTCGAGCTTGGCGACGACGTCGCAGGCAAAACCTCTGGTGATGGCGCGGAAGCGGTACAGGGGTGTGTCGCCGATGAGGTCGAGGAGCGAATCGTGGATGGTCATGGGTCTCATCGTGTCACCGGCCTCCTTCCCGAGCAAGCCGTTTCCCGGCGCAACTGAGTCCTCCAGGAGACGGCTCGTGATGACGAGAGAGTGGTGACGGCAAGGGTCTTCCCACATTCACAAGGGCGCAGGTAAGATGAGCCGCCCATTTCGGACGAGGCAGAGGCATGAGCAGACCAGACAGAGCCACCAACAACGCAACCGCGAGCAGGGGACGCACGACGAACCGCAAGAGGGCCGCGCTCGTCATAGCCGTCCTCGTCGGCGCCCTCGCCCTCGCCCTCGCCGGCGTCGCCTACGCCACTCTCGGCTACTCAAGGTCCTACGAAGGCAAGTTCCTGCCCGGAACCTCCGTCGCCGGCATCGACGTCTCCGGCATGAGCTCCGAAGAGGCCCTGCGGGCGGTCAAGGGCGAGATCGATCCTCAGCTCGACCGCACCATCACGATTACTTACGAAAACAAGAAGTGGAAGACGACACCGCGCGAGCTGGGCGCGCGCGGAAGCGCCAAGAGGGCCATCAAAGCGGCTATGGGGGCCGGTGAGGCGACCTCGTTCATGGACAAGTTCGAGATGCGCTTCCTCGACGATCGCCTCGACTTCGAGCGCAACGTCGCCATCAGCCATCCCGGCAAGGGAGCCAAGGCCCTGATCGACGAGATCGCCGGCAGGGTGAACGTCGAGCCCGTCGATGCGGTGCTCGACTACTCGACCGGATGGGTCGAGATCGCCGAGGAGCAATCCGGCGTCACCGTCAACAAGGACGAATCGTTCAAGGATCTCCGCAAGGCGCTTCGACGCGGCGGCGAGCGCGTCAAGGTCGCGTTCAAGACCACGAAGCCCGAGGTTACGAGGGACGACTTCGACCAGGTGCTGCTGGTCCGCCACGGCGAGCGCAAGCTCTATCTCTACGAGGACGGCGACATCGTTAGGTCCTGGACCGTAGCGGTGGGCGAGCCGGCCTACCCGACTCCCACCGGCGTTTACTCCGTGACCGAGCTCCGCTATATGCCGACGTGGATCAACCCGGCCCTCGATGGGTGGGGCAAGGACATGCCGGCGCAGATCGGTCCCGGGCCCGACAACCCGCTCGGAGTGCGGGCGATCAACTGGTCGGCGGCCGCGATCCGCTTCCACGGGACCGAGAACATCGCCTCACTTGGGACGGCCGCATCGCACGGCTGTGTGCGAATGTCCAACTCGGACGTGGTCGAGCTCTACGACATGATCGAGGTCGGCGCCCCGATCGTGTCGACGACCCTCGGCTAACCCGCACCCACCCTGGTCGGCACACAATCGTGTCGCCCACCCTCGGCTAACTCCGTCCGCCTCGGACGGTGTGGTAACCAATCACCATGTCCGAGTCTCGGCCGCGGCCCCCTCGTTTCGGTGAAGAGGACCGAGAGCTGTCCTACGGCAGTTACCTGAAGGTCCCCGAGCTGCTCTCGCTCCAGCATTCACTGAGCGATCCTCCCGCCCACGACGAGCTGCTGTTCATCGTCGTTCATCAGGCCTACGAACTGTGGTTCAAGCAACTGCTGTTCGAGCTCGACTGCGTGCGCGACCTGATGATCGACGGTGACGCTCACCTGGCGAAGCACCTGCTCGAACGGGTGCACACGATCGAGCGAGTCATGATCACCCAGGTCGCCGTGATCGAGTCCATGTCGCCGCAGGACTTTCTCGAGTTCCGGCAACACCTCGCGCCCGCGAGCGGCTTTCAGTCCGTGCAGTTCCGGGAGGTCGAGTTCCTCTCGGGCCTCAAAGACGAGGCCTACATGGAGCGGCTGGCCCTGACCGGCGAGGAAGAGGTCCGGCTGCGCGCCCGCCTCGAGGGACCGACTCTGTGGGATGGCTTCTGCGCGCTGCTCGAGAAGAGAGGGCTTCCGATGCCGGCCGACGACGAAGAGGCCAGGCGGGAGAGTCTGCTTGCTGTCGCGCGCGACCGAAGGCTCCACGCCGACGTCTTCTACCTCTCGGAGGCGCTCGTGACGCACGACGAGTTGTTCGCCCTGTGGCGCCAGCACCATGTCCTGATGGTCGAGCGCCAGATCGGCGCCAAGACGGGAACCGGAGGCTCCACCGGGGTCGGCTACCTGAGCACGACGCTGATCAAGCGCTTCTTCCCCGAACTATGGTCCCTGCGCAGCTACCTTTAACCCCAAGCCCGTCCTCGTTCCGCCCGCACCTCACCGCCCTCACCCCCATTGCCCCGGGTTCCCCGAACTCGGCGTCCTCAGCCCCCGATCCGGTGGGCCAAAACCGCAGAGTTTGCGCTATCTTGAGTTCGCAGCCCGCAGGGTAAGTAGGTTTCGGCCGAACGCTCACTGCGGGTTGTTTAGGTCCGAAGGCCGCAAGCCGAGTTCCAACTCGGCCTGGCCCAGGAGCCTCCGCAACCGAGCGATCAACGAAGCCCCCTCCCGCCGCATGCCCCGTCGGGTGAGACGGAGCACCTGCCAGCCGGCATCGACGTAGAAGTTGCTGCGCGCAACGTCGGCTTCCATGGCGCTGAAGCCTTCATGCCACCTGCGGCTGTCGACCTCGATGCCGATCTTCAACTCCGGCCACGCGAAGTCGAGGCGGCGACGCTCGCCGCGTGAATTGCTCACCCAATGCTGGCGCTCGGCGGGGTGAATTCCGTTTCGGCTCAAGAACTTCTCGGCCTCGATCTCGAGCGGCGAATCCGTCGGCCTGCCACCTGTGGCTCGTTCGACCACGAGTGCGCGTAGAAGGGAGGCGCCCTTGCGGCCCTGAGTGTTTGTTTCGTCCAGGCACCGAAGGAGCAACTTCGGATAGGTCCGGCGCTGTCTCAGGGCCGAGTCCAAAGCCGCCTGCAGAGTGATGTCATCGACGACTCCGGCGAGATTGATCAGGGTGCGCGTCGGATCGGTCACGCAGAGGCCCTGGTAACGCATGATTCTCAGGTCCTCCTCGGCCCCCACGCGATGGACGAGTACGCCGGGGACCGATTCACGGCGCGTCGTGGTGGTGATCTCGATGAGTCGGTCGTTCACGCCCTCGAGGCCCCACAACAGCGAGGCGGAGCGGTGCGAGACCACGCCTTCCGCCCACAAGCACGCGGCCATCAGCATGCCGTGCCAGGTCAACCGGGTGCCCTTGAGGCAGTAAACGCCGGGCAGCACTCGCACCCAGCGACCGGAGCTCAGCCTTCCATCGATCATGCGTCTGGTGACGCCGAAGGCCAGGACTTGCGCTCGGTGGAAGACGCCGTGCTGCCTGTCGCCGGCTGCTTCGCACCGTTGCTCGGGGCTCAAGGTCCGCATGATGGAACTAGGACACCCGCTGAGCGGGCTTCACGCAGTGACGCAGGTCACACCTCTGCGGTTTGACCCACCGGAACGGGGTTTTTGACGCCGAGTCCGGTCGAGACCTGTTGGCCGATCCTGGTCGGCGTGGCCCACGTCAAACTCTGCCGGTTTGACCCACCGGAACGGGGGCTGAGGACGCCGAGTTAGGAGGAGACCTGCTTTGAGGCCCTGCCGCAGTGGCCACGTCAAACTCTGCGGTTTTGACCCACCGGAACGGGGGCTGAAGACGCCGAGTTCGGTAGTGCGGGGCTTGGCTAGGGCTAGGCTTTGTGGGCGGCCAGGAAGGCTTGGAGGGCCGCGTTGTAGGCCGGCATCTCTTCGATCATGCAGCCGTGGCCGGTGTCGAGGGTTACGAGCTCGGCCCCCGGGATCGCCGCGGCGATCTCCTCGGCCCCGAAGTAGGGGACCATCATGTCGTTGCGCGCTCCGATCACGAGGGTCGGAACGTCGATCTCTTCCAGCCGTCCCAGGACGTCGTGCTTGTCGACCGCATCCATCTGCGCCAGCAGAACCTCCGGCGAGGGGAGGTCGGGGCCGGTCTCTGCCATGAGCGCCCTGACCATCTGGTCGAGGACCTCGGCCCCCACCTCGAAGAAGGCCGGCGTGAACATGCGCACCAATGAGGACTCCACCAACAGCGCCGGCCCGCCCGCTTCGATCAGCGCCCGGGCGAGCGTGTGCTGCCGCCGCATGAACTCGATCGGACGCGCCCACGTCGCGGCGAGGATGAGCGCCGAGACCCGCTCGGGATGCTCGAGCGCCAGGTGCTGGGCGACCGCGCCGCCCATCGAGATCCCGTAGACGACGCACGACTCGATGACGAGATGGTCCAACAGCCTTGAGGTGTCGTCGGCCATGTCGGCGATCGTCGAGATGAGCGGTGCGCCGTCACCTGCTGGGGCCGAGCGGCCGATGCCCCTGTTGTCGAAGGTGATGAACTCGTGGGTCTCGGTGACGACCGGAATCTGACTCGCCCAGAAACGCTGGTCGAGACCGAAGCCCATGATCCCGAGCACGCGCGCACGGCCGGCCGGACCGCGCCGCTGGTAGTGGAGCGTGATGTCTCCGAGATCGGCAAGGGGCATCGTCCCAGGGTAAGGCCGAGCCCGGCCCGTCGTTCTGCGGTCCGGCCGAGCCCGGGCCGTCCGTGCATCCTGGCTCGAATCCGCCACTCGGCGGCTTCGTCGTCATAGCGTGTGGCCGTGCGACTCTGCTCGAAGCCGGGATGCAGGCATCCCGCGTCCGCCCTGCTCGGATACGACTACGCCTCTCGACTGGCGATTCTCGATGATGCGCTCGCGGGCGAGGTCCCGCCGCACCTCTACGCCCTCTGTCCCCCCTGCGCCGACAACCTGGTCGCCCCGCGCGGCTGGTTCCTCGACGACCGCCGCGCCGCCCCCCCGCTGTTCCTGAAGGCCGAGTCCTCGCTCGTCTGAGCGCCGCCCGGAATACCCCCATTCGAGGTAGTCCGAAACGCCTAGATTACGTATTGGGGAATGCACCGGCGCGGCCGATGATCACTCCAGCACCACATTGGGAGGCGTTCTAGCGGGAGGACCTGAGAAAGCCATGAACTGTCCAGAGTGCCACGGTCGTGACTGCATCCAGATTGCAATCCGGCTGCACGATGCCGACAACGTCCAGTTCCGATCCTGCCGCCGCTGCGAAGCGAAGTGGTGGGAGAACGAGTCGGGACGGGTCGCCCTCGACGAGGTGCTGGGACTCGCCGCAAAGCGCTGAACCTCCATCCTCAGAGATACCACCTAGAGAAAAGCCGCCCGATCGGGCGGCTTTGTTAGTGGTGCTGCGGACGCTCGGCGTCGTTGATGCCGTTCGACCGGCAACAGGTGCCAGTTGAGGGGGTCGTGCCGGTGTCTGCCCCGGCGGCGGGTCTCCCCTACGGCAGGGCAGTCGGAATCAGACCTCCGAGCGCCCGCAAAACTTGCTTTCATTTTACTCCCTCCAGAGTATTGCTCGCTTCGATTGATCGCGCCAGCCAAAAAATGAGAGCCTCGATGCGCCGGCTCACCCCCGTCGGGTCAGGCACAAGACCTCCCGATCGTCATCACACGTTCCGCCCGAGACCTCGAGCCTTCCGACGTTGCGACGAAAGCTGATCGTGAGCTCAGGCTCGAAGCCCCCCTTGGCGACGGCGCGCAGCGAGGCGGGGTTGGACGCCTCGACGGCAACCCACACGCGCCGCAGCCCCTCGGCCCCCGCCCACGCGCAGATGCCCTTGAGAGCATGAGGGTAGATACCTCGGCCCCGTGTGTCCGCGTGCGTGAAGGACTCATAGACGTAACAATCCCCCAAGGGAACATTGAGATGCCCGCGCAGCTCACGCGTCCACGCCGAATGGGTCTCGACCCAACTCGCGTGAAGGACCTTGTCGCCCTCGCACACGAGAAAGCAGTGGCTCGTGGCCGTCAATCTGGCGGCGAAGGTCGAGGCGGAGTCCGTGCCGACGTTGCGTGCATAGCGGGGTCCGTCCGACGCCGTCGCATGCTCCACGGTGACGTCAGCGCGCTCAGGTCGATCTCCACCAGCCTCGCGCGCCAAGACGATGAGCTCCTCGGAGGAGGCTATGAAGTCCCTGGATCGCTGCAGGCCGAGCCCGAGGACCTCCCGCACTCCGCGCGACCTGACACGCGCGGCCAGCTTGAGCAGTTGATGTGCGGGCGAGGGTCGGGCGGCGGACACGACCAGCAAGATACGGGGTCGCGCCCGGTCGTGGTTACCGCTTGCGGTTGTTGAGGCGGCGGCGCTCGACGTCGGTCATGCCGCCCCAGATGCCGTGTGACTCACGCGCCGAGAGGGCGTATTCGAGGCACTCCCCGCGCACCCTGCAGTCCACGCAGACACGCTTCGCCTGCTCTTCCCGCAGGCGCTTCTCGGCCGGCGCCTCGCTCTCGTCGAAGCCGAAGAACAGGACCGCGGGGAACTGGAGGCACGACGCGTGCTCTCGCCATTCCTGATCCTCCAGCAACGCTTGCTCTCTAATCATGGCTCGCGAAGCCTTGCAGCCCCGGCGTCACCCGTCAATGCCCTCTTTGCACGAGGGTTGAGGACCTGCCCGCGGCCTGCGGTTCCCTCCGGTGGCTGACCCCGACCGCCACCTCGGGCCACTTAGACTCGCCTCGTGAATATCGACCTGAGCGCCATCTTCAAGGCCTACGACGTGCGGGGCCTCTACCCGGATGAGCTCGACGAGGACGTGGCGCGCCGCGTGGGCGCCGCCTTCGCTCGCTTCGTGACCTCCGGCGACTCGGAGAGTGGATCTCGCCGGGTGGTGACCGGGCGAGACATGCGAACCTCGTCCCCGGCGCTGGCCAGGGCGTTCGCCGAGGGCGTGACGGCCGCCGGTAGCAGCGTTGTGGACGTCGGCGAGGTGAGCACCGATGCGCTCTACTTCGCTTCAGGCAAGCTCGACCTTCCCGGCGTCATGTTCACCGCGTCCCACAACCCCGCTCCCTACAACGGGCTCAAGATGTGCAAAGCACAGGCCGTTCCCATCGGTTCGGACTCGGGCATGGAGGACATCAAGAAAGGGGCGGCCGAGCCGGTCGCGGCGACGGAGCCGAGCATCGAAGAGATCGACATCCTGGCCGACTACGCCGCCCACTGCCGCTCCTTTGTTGATGCGGGCGCGCTGCGTCCGCTGAAGGTCGCGATCGATGCGGGCAACGGCATGGCGGGAAAGACGGTGCCGATCGTCTTCGAAGAGCTTCCCTTCGACGTCACCCCGCTGTTTTTCGAGCTCGACGGAACCTTTCCCAACCATCCCGCCAACCCCATCGAGGCCGACAACATCCGCGCGCTTCAAGAGGCGGTGACCGCGCACGGCTGTGATGTCGGTATCGCGTTCGATGGGGACGCCGATCGCATGTTCCTCGTGGATGAGAACGCCCGGCAGATCTCAGGCTCACTCACGACCGCGCTGGTCGCCGAAACGATGCTGAAGAAGAATCCCGGCGAGAAGATCATCTACAACTTGATCTGTTCCTGGACCGTGCCGGAGGTCGTTACCGAGAACGGGGGCGAGCCCATCCGAACCCGGGTGGGACACTCGTTCATCAAGAAGGTCATGGCCGACACGGGCGCGATCTTCGGCGGTGAGCACTCCGGTCACTACTACTTTCGCGATAACTTCCGTGCCGACTCGGGGATGATCGCCGCCCTGTTGGTGCTCGAGGCGATGTCGGTCGCGGGCGCTCCTCTTTCGGCCACCCTCGAGCCCTTTCGTCGTTACGAGGCCTCGGGCGAGATCAACACCGAGGTCTCGGACCAGGATGGGACTATCGAGAAGCTGGCTGAGACCTACGCGAAGGGACGCCAAGACCGCACCGACGGGCTTACCGTGGAGTTCGAACAATGGTGGTTCAACTGCCGGGCCTCGAACACCGAGCCCCTGCTGCGTCTGAACCTCGAGGCTAAGACGAAAGAGCTCATGGAGACCAAGCGCGACGAAGTGCTCGGCGTGATCAAGGAAGAGGCATAAGTGGCACTAGACCAGAAGCTTCTGGACATCCTCGTTTGTCCGAATTGCAGGGGTGAGGTCGAGTACCTCGCCGCCGAGAGCATCATCGTCTGTCGCGGCCGGTGCAAGTATCGCTACCCGGTGCGCGACGACATCCCGGTCATGCTCATCGACGAGGCGGAGAAGCCCGCGGGCGATCACAACGACGGAGACGGCTGATGGATCTCGACGACGTGGGCGCGCTGTCGTCGCTCGATTCCGAGGACGTGCTCGGTGCCGCGGAGCGGTTCGGCGAGCAGTGCCGGGAGGCATGGGCCATCGGGCGCTCGGCGCGCAACCTGCCGAACGCCGACGGCGTCGAGAGCATCGTGGTGCTCGGCATGGGGGGTTCGGGGATCTCCGGCGACGTGGTGCAGGCGGTGATCGAGCCTCGCCTTCCTTTGCCCTTTCGGACCTTCAAGGGTTACGGCCCCCTGCCCGAGTGGATCGGCCGCAACACGTTGGTGTTCGCGGTGTCGCATTCCGGCGAGACCGAGGAAACCCTCGCCGCTTTCGAGGAGATTCACAATCGCGGCGCCAGGGCCGTGGCCGTGTCGTCCGGCGGGACTCTCGCGGAGCTTGCGGGGAGCTACGGCGTCTCTCACATCAAGATCCCAGGGGACCTGCAACCGCGTTCCTCTCTAGGTTTCTTGGCGCTTCCGATCATTGCGGTTCTGGTCGAGATCGGGCTCGTCCCCGACTGCTCGGACGACGTCGATGAGGCCGTCGCCACGCTCGCCGACATGGGCAAGCGCTGCGGACGGGACATTCCCACGGAGGAGAACGCCGCCAAGCAACTGGCGCGCTCGTTAGGGGGCCGCGTCCCCGTGATCTACGGAGGCGAGGGACTCGGCGCGGTCGCCGCCTACAGATTCAAGTGCGACCTCAACGAACACGCCAAGACGCTTGCGTTCGCTCACGTTCTTCCGGAGATGAACCACAACGAGCTCGAGTCGTGGTCGTCGCTCGCCGAGCTGAGCCAGGCCAACTTCGTCGTCGTGCTGCTGCGTGACTCGGGCGAGCACGAGCGCACTACCGTTCGCTTCGAGCTCACGCGTAGCTTGCTCGAGAGAAACGTCGCAGAGGTCCTCGAGATTCGCTCCGACGGGGCCGGTCCGCTCGCGCGACTGCTCTCACTCGTCATGACCGGTCAGATGACCGCCATCTACTCGGGGCTGGCGAACGATGTCGATCCCGGACCCGTTCCGATCATGCAGAAACTGAAGCAGGACCTGTCCCATCAGTAGACAGCAAATCGCCGGTCGAGAGACAAGGAGACGGAACCAATGGGCGTCGAGGGTGACGTAAGGGATCTCAATCTCGCCGATGAGGGCCGCCTGCGAATCGAGTGGGCCGACCGTCAAATGCGGGTGCTACAGCGCATCCGCGAGCGTTTCGAGAAGGAGAAGCCGCTCGAGGGAATAACGATCGCGGCGTGCCTCCACGTGACGACCGAGACCGCGAACCTGATGCGGACGCTCAAGGCGGGTGGCGCCGACGTTGCGCTGTGCGCGTCCAATCCGCTGTCCACGCAGGATCCCACCGCGGCCGCCCTCGTGGCGCGCTACGAGATCCCGACCTATGCGATTCGCGGTGTCGACGACGTTCTCTACTACAAGCACATCAACGCGGTGCTCGACCGGCGCCCGATGATCTCGATGGACGACGGCGGTGACTTGGTGTTCACACTTCACTCGCAGCGCCAGGATCAACTGGGCGAGATCATCGGCGGCACCGAGGAGACCACGACCGGCGTGATTCGTTTGCGCGCGATGGAGGCCAAGGGCGTGCTCGGCTATCCCGTCGTCTCGATCAACGGGGCGGACACGAAGCATCTCTTCGACAATCGTTACGGCACGGGACAGAGCGCGATGGACGGCGTGATCCGCGCGACGAATGTCCTGATCGCCGGCAAGACCGTGGTCGTGTGCGGCTACGGGCAGTGCGGTCGCGGCGTCGCGAGCAAGGCGCGCGGGCTGGGAGCGAGCGTGATCGTGACGGAGATCGACCCGACCAGGGCGCTCGAGGCGGCTATGGACGGATTCCGGGTCATGAGCGGGCACGAGGCGGCCCGGCATGGGGACATCTTCATCACTGTCACGGGCAACAAGCACGTCATTCGTGACGTCCATTTCGAGGTCATGAAGGACGGGGCGATCCTCGCCAACGCAGGCCACTTCGACATCGAGATCGACCTCAAGGCGCTCAAGGCGATGTCCTCGGGTCAGCGCGAGGTCCGCAGGGAGGTCGTCGAGTTCGCGCTGGAGGGAGACCGCAAGGTCTACGTCCTGAGCGACGGCCGGCTGGTGAACCTCGCAGCGGCGGAGGGACACCCCGCGTCCGTCATGGATATGTCGTTCGCCAACCAATCGCTGTCGTGTGCGTGGCTGGCGGCCAATCACGCATCGCTCGACAACAAGGTCTACGACGTGCCCGACGACATCGACAAGGAGGTCGCTCGCCTCAAGCTCGACACCATGGGGGTGAGGATCGACGAGCTCACCAAGGAGCAGGTCGCCTACCTCGAGGAATGGCAGGAGGGGACCTAGAGCTCGTGCCTGACGACCCCAGGATCGACCCCCCACCGAGCGCGCCGGAAAAGGAGATGCTCGCGGCGTGGCTCGACTATCACCGCGACACCGCGCTCATGAAGTGTGAGGGATTGAGCGACGAGGAGCTGCGTCACCCGATGGTCGTGTCGGGCACGAACATGCTCGGCATCATCAAGCACATGGCGTATGTCGAACGTTGGTGGTTCCAGGAGGTCTTCGCCGCCCAGGATCCCGAGTTCCCGTGGTCGGACGAGGATCCCGACGCCGAGTTCCGCATTGCAGACGGTGAGACCGCGAGTTCGGTTTTCGACTTCTACAGAAGCGAGTGCTCGAAGAGCCGTGCGATCGCGGCCGAGGCGAACCCCGACGACATCGCGCGTCACTCGAAGTCAGAGCGCAGCCTCCGCTGGATCTTCATGCACATGATCGAGGAGACCGCTCGCCACAACGGCCACCTCGACATTCTGCGCGAGATGATCGACGGCACCACCGGCGAGTAGCCGGGGAGCTAGTGGTCTGTCACACCCACCTTCGTGCCGTTCTCGGCGGCCGTGATTGTGACTTGGTGCGGGAACGGGATCTCGATGCCGTCCTCGTCGAAGGCCGCCTTGATGCGCTCACGCAGGCTTCGTCCGACTTGGAACTGCTTACCCGGCTTGGTGTCGACGATGACTCGCCATGTGACCTCGTATTCGCCGAGCACCTCGACGCCGAGGATCTCCGGCATCGAGTACATCGCGCGACCCAACTCGGACTCGTCTTTCGTCGAGGCGGCGACGCGCTCCAGGGTGCGACGGACCTTGTCGGAGTCTTCCTTGTAGGCGACGCCGACATCGACCACGGCGCGCGCCCAGTCTTTGGAGCGGTTGGCGATGTGCGTGATCTCGCCGTTGGCGATGTAGTGCATCGTCCCGTCGAGGTCGCGCATGCCCGTCACTCGCAAGGTCAGGGTCTCGACCTTGCCGGACGCAACACCGTTGATGGCGACGATGTCGCCCACGCCGTACTGGTCTTCGAGGAGGATGAAGAAGCCCGTGACCACGTCACGCACGAGGTTCTGCGCGCCGAAGCCGACCGCCAGGCCGATGATTCCCACTGAGGCGAGCAGGGGAGCCAGGTTGGCGCCAAGCGCGCTCAGGATGTAGAAGGCGCCCATCACCCAGATGACCACGATCCCGGCGGACGACAGCACGCGCGTCAGGGTCTCGGTCCGCTGCAGTGCCCGCATCGGCGTGGTCTCCTGCGAGACCTTGTTCCCGACCTTGGTCGTGATGCGGCGCAGCAACCGCGTGAGGAAGAAGGCCATAATCAGGACGAGCGCTATCTGCAGCCCCGTTCCTACCAACCAGATGTCGCCCCAGCTCCTGACGGTTTCCCACCACTCCATAGTTCCCTCGCCTCCGCGCGTCATTAGGGATGTCTCGGTCGTGTTCATGGATGAGCCGGGCGAAACGCCTCGCGGCCCGAGTACCTGTGTAACGTCATTCTAGAGGGCGCGCAACCGGGCAGAGCGGCTTTCCGTCACAGGGGACACCTAGGGTCGGGACCATGTCGCTCCTCGATCTCGTGGCACTCGGTGCACCGCTTCGCTGCGCAGGGTGCGCGCAGGGTGGTGTGCGTCTGTGCGGCGCGTGCGCCGAGCTCCTGGGGGACGCCGTCCACCCACCGGTGGTTCCCGGCGTCGACCGGCTCCTCGTGGGCATGGCCTACGAGGGCGCAGCGCGCGCCCTGGTGCTCGATCTCAAGCTGC
>Ga0136616_10000841_pt1 | contig 15481 bp, 13 predicted proteins | sample AntDrymUQ2992106_2_FD_106648 | JGI IMG/M metagenome (GOLD analysis project Ga0136616, IMG submission 106648) | Polar desert sand microbial communities from Dry Valleys, Antarctica - metaG UQ299 (21.06) | ecosystem: Environmental > Terrestrial > Soil > Desert | place: Antarctica: Dry Valley...
ACCTCACCGTCCTGCTCCAGGCCCACACCGCCTATGACCTCGAGGCCATCGCCAAGACCGCCCCCCTCGTCCTCGACACCCGCGGCCGCCTCGACGGCCAAACCGTCGAACGCCTCTAACCCCCGATTCTCGATCAGGACCTCAGAGGTCCGCGCCTGACCTCTGAGGTGGGCTGCGTACTCCTCGGCCACACCACGTGGACGAGTCCGATCGTGCATGAGGAATGCATGCAGAGGCTGTAGGCTTCTGTGCATGAGCAAGCCACTGCAGATCCGCGACGTGCCCGAGCCCGTTCACGACGCGTTGCGGGCGAAGGCGCGGCGAGCGGGAATGTCGCTGTCGGCCTACGCGCTGCGGGTGCTGGAGCGGGACGCTCGCCAGCCCTCTCTGGAGGAGGTGTTCGCGCGCGTGGAGCGGCGGTCGGGCGGCCGCGCGCCTGTGCGTGCGGTGGCCGCCGCGCTGGAGGCCGAGCGAGACGCCGCACGGTGATGGTCGTCGACGCGGGCGTGGTGGTGACCGCGCTGGCAGACGATGAGGAGGAGGGCCGCGCTCTTCGGGCTCGTCTGCTCGACGACGGCGACCTCCACGTGCCGCATCTGCTCGACTTGGAGGTCGTCGCGGTCCTGCGCCGTCTCGTCATGTTCGACGCAACGCTGCGCGAGGAACGGGCACTGGCCGCCCTTACCGACTTGGGCGACCTGCCGATCACCCGCTATCCGCACGGCCCCCTGCTCGGCCGGGCTTGGGAGCTGCGGGAAGACATCAGGCCGTACGACGCGGCGTACGTCGCACTCGCCGAGGCCCTCGGTATGGTGCTGCTCACCGTTGACGGGCGGCTCAGCCGGGCGCGGGGTCTGACCTGTCCGGTGGAGTTGGTCTGACGCCCGGCTGCGGAAGGGCCAGCGTCACCTCCCGTGGCCCCGGCCATCTGTCAGCCGGTGCTCGCGGACTGCGCAGTTTGGGACGCCCTGGGGGCGCTTCCTGGCGTCGAGTTGCTGCATGACGCGGCCTCGACACAGGTCACCTTCGCCGTCAAAGACGAGGCGCGGACCCGTGCCGTGGTCGATCACATACTTGCGGACGGGTCGACGTGGATCTCCGGCTCCCGCTGGAAGGGCGGGGTCGTCGTCCGGGTCTCGGTCAGCAACTGGTCGACCGATGGCGACGACATCGCCAAAGCCGTCGAGTGGTCCGTCAAGCCCTCGTCCACGCCTCGTACACCCCTCGTCGAGACGGGTGGGTGACACGCCGCACGCAGGGCCGATGGGGGTGGACGCCTGGCGGAGCCGTCAGCGGGTCGGTGGCATGGTTCGGGCATGACAACCGCGCAGCACGAGGGGGTCGGGGTCGTGGTGGTGGTGTACGCGCCGCCCGAAGACACCTGGCCGGTGGGTGGGGTGCGGCGCTGGCCAGGGCCGTTGCCGGCCCGGCGGACGGTGGCGCTGGTCGCGGTGATGCGCGACGAGGCGGCGTCGATCCCCGTGTGGGCGGCGGATCTGCGGGCGCAGACGCGGCTGCCCGACGAGGTGGTCGTGGTCGACGACGGTTCCAGAGACGGCTCCGCGGCACTGCTGTCCGGGGCGCTGGCCGACCTCGGGGCGCCGGTGCGGGTCCTCGCCCAGAGCCCCACGGGCATCGCGGCCGGGCGTAACCGCGCCGTCGCCTGCACGTCCGCGGAGGTGGTCGCGGTCACCGACCTCGGGCTGGGCCTCGCACCGGACTGGCTGGAGCGCATCGCCGAGCCGTTCGAGGACGACCGCGCAACGCAGGTGGTGGCCGGTTTCTACACTGCGGTCGGGCGCGACGGGCGGGTGGTCCGGCGGCGCATGTGGCCCACCCTGGAGCGGGTGGACCCTGCGACCTTCCTTCCCGCGTCGCGCTCGGTGGCCTTCACGCGCGCCGCGTGGGAGACGGTCGGAGGGTACCCGGAGTGGCTGACCCTCACCGGCGAGGACACCTGGTTCGCCGCCGAGCTGCGCCGCCGCTGCCCGCACTGGGCCTTCGCCCCGCGTGCCGTGGTGCGCTGGCACGCCCCCGACACCTTGCCGGCCTACTGGCGCAAGGCCCGCTACTGGGCCGCCGGTGACGGCGAGTCCGGCCTGTTCCCCCGCAGCTACGCGAAGTCCGCCCTGGCGCTGGCCGCCGCCGCGGGGCTGTGCGCGTCGGCTGCCTTGGCGTACCAGCGGCGCACGGCCCCGGGCGCAGGGGTGGTGGTGGCGCTGGCGGGGGCCGCGGGGCTGCTGGGGCGGCGCACCGGGCTCGGCGCAGAGGGGCTGGTGGCCGAGGCCGGTGCGCAGGCCGCCCGCACCCTCGGCTGGCTCCAGGGCCGCCGCCACCGCGCGGGCGCCCAGGTCCGCCACGCCGACGGGCGCGCGCGCCGCCACGCGGCCGTGCAGGCCCGCCGCGCCGACGGGGGCGCGGCGTGATCGCGGTCGGGGTCGAGGGCTACGCGCTGTCGGGGCGGCGGACGGGGATCGGGCGGTTCGCCGCCGAGCTGCTCATGGCCGCGGCGCGCACGGGGCGGGGCCGGGTGCGGTTCGCTTGTGTGCTGTTCAGCAACAACCCCGACGGCCCGGCGCCGACCCATGACCTGGAGGCGGCGGGCGTGGAGGTTCTGCGCCCCGGACGCCGGCGCTTCGACGTGTTCCGCTACGGCTCGCGGGCGGGCCTCCCGCTGCCCATCGACCTGCTGCACCCGCGCGCCGACGTCTGGCTCTACCCCAACTTCCGCCGCTACCCGTCGCTGCGCGCCCCCACCGCCACGTTCGTCCACGACCTCAGCCACCTCACCGTCCCCGACGCCGTCCCCGCGGCCTACCAGGGCGCGTTGCGGCGCTACATCGAGCAGGCTGTCAAGCACAGCAACCGGATCGGCGCGATCTCCCACACCCTCGCCGAGGAGATCGCCACCACCTACCCCGGCACCCGCGAGCGCCTCTTCGTCGCCCCGCCGGGCAGCGCGACCACCCTGCCCGCCGACCCGTCGCGGGACTGGCGCGACCGCCTGCGCACGTTGGGCCTGGACGAGGGCTTCGTGCTCCACGTCGGCACGCTGGAGCCGCGCAAGAACCTGCGTCCCCTGGTCGCGGCGATGGGCGAGCTGCCGGCCGAGGTCACCCGTGCGCACCCGCTCGTGCTCGTGGGCGCGCGCAGCTGGGCCGACGAGGCGCTGCTCGCCGACATCGCCGCCGCCCCCGACCGCGTCCGCCACGTGCCCTACGTGACCGACGCCGACCTGCGCGCGCTGTACGCCGGCGCCGCGCTGCTCGCCTTCCCCAGCCGCTACGAGGGCTTCGGCATGCCGCTGCTGGAGGCGATGACCCTGGGCGTGCCGGTCGCCTGCTCCGACATCCCCGTGTTCCGCGAGGTCGCCGGCGGCGCGGCCGCCCACTTCGACCACACCGACCCCGCGGCGATCGCCGGCGCCCTCAAGGGCCTGCTCGCCGACCCCGCGCAGCGCGCGGCGCTGCGCCACGCCGGCCTCGCCCGCGCCCGCGCGTACTCCTGGGAGGCGTCCGCCCACACCCTGCTCGGCGTGCTGGAGGGGCTCGCCGAGGGCTCGGGGTAGGCTGTCGTGTCGTTCCCGTACGCCCTGCCGGAGTGATCGCGTGGTAAGCACCGGGATCGAGCCCCCCCGCGTCTACGACTCAGCACAGGTTCGTCCGCCCGTCCTGACGGAGTTCCGCAACCTCTGGGCCTACCGGGGGCTGCTCCGCCTGCTCGTCGCGCGCGACATCACGGTGCGCTACAAGCGCTCGCTGCTCGGCGTGTGGTGGACGCTGCTGAACCCGCTGCTGACCGCCGGCGTGCTGTGGCTGGTGTTCAGCCAGCTGCTGCGCTTCGAGCTGCCGAGCGACGAGCCCTACATCGTCTACGTCCTGTCCGGCCTGCTGGTCATCACGTTCTTCCAGCAGGGCGTGGTCCAGGTGGGCAACTCGATCGTCGGCAGCGCGTCGGTCCTGTCGAAGGTCTACGTGCCCGCCGAGGTCTTCTCGCTGGCCGCGGCCTCGGCGGCCGCGGTGAACTTCCTGCTCAGCCTCGTCCCGCTGCTCGTGATCCAGCTCGCGCTCGGCTATGGCATTCCCTGGACCGTGGTGCTCGTGCCGATCCCCGCGCTCGCGCTGCTGGGCCTGGCCGCGGGCGTGGGTCTCATCGTCGCCTCGGCCGCCGTGCACTTCTATGACGTCATCGACCTGACCGGCGTGGTCGTGCAGCTCATCGCCTACCTGACGCCCGGCTTCTACCCGATCAGCATCGTGCCGGAGTCCTACCGGCCGCTGATGAAGCTCAACCCGCTCTACCACTACCTGCTGGTCTTCCGCGGGTTCGTGTACGGCGGGGAGTTCGCGCCGCTGCTGAGCTTCGTGGTGATGGGCGTCACCTCGCTGGCGGCCCTCGCGCTCGGGGTGTGGGTGTTCTCACGCAGCTGGCGCAACGCGGCGGCGTTGCTGTGAGCCCGACGCCCGTCATCGAGGCCGATGGGGTGTCGCTGGCCTACCGCCTGTCGCGCAACCGCTCGACGTCCTTCAAGGACTTCGCCATCCGCATGCTGCGCCGCCAGATCTCCTACGAGCAGCTGTGGGCGCTGCGCGGCGTGTCCTTCCAGGTCCGCCGCGGCGAGATCTTCGCCATCATCGGGCCCAACGGTGCTGGCAAGTCCACCCTGATGAAGGTGATGGCGCGGGTGCTGCCCCCCGCCGAGGGTCGCATCGTGGTGCGCGGCGCGCTCGCGCCGATGATCGAGCTGGGCGCCGGCTTCAACCCGGAGCTCACCGCGCTGGAGAACATCATCCTGTACGGGACGATCCTGGGGCGCACCCCCCAGGTCATGCGCCAGCGCGTGCAGGCGATCGCGGAGTGGGGCGAGCTCACCGAGTTCCTCGACGTGCCCATCCGCGGCTACTCCTCGGGCATGCTCGCCCGCCTGGGCTTCTCCGTCGCGACCGACCTCGCACCCGACATCCTGCTCGTCGACGAGGTGCTGTCCGTGGGCGACGCGGCATTCGCGCGCAAGAGCACCGAGCGCATCGAGGCCATGATCGCCACCGGCACCGCCGTGGTGCTCGTGACCCACGCCCTGTCCACCGTCCGCGAGATGGCCGACCGCGTCATGTGGCTGGAGCGCGGGCGCGTTCGCATGATCGGCGAGCCGGCCGCCGTGGTCGACGCCTACGAGCGCGCCGTCCTCCCGCCCGGCGACTTGACCCACCAAACCTCCTAGATCCACTAGACCTTGTAGACCCCAGGAGACCTCCTTGCCCCGCGCGTTCCTGACGACGGCCACCCCGCACACCGCCAACGCCGCCCGGGCACTCACCGCGAGTCTCGCCCGCCACGCCGCCGGCGCACAGGTGATCGTGCTCGCCGCCGACGACGTGGGTTCGCAGCCGCACGCGACGCAGGTGTGGACCACCGCCGAGCTGGGTCGCGCGATCGGCCAGGCCGTGGCCGACACGCTGGAGGCGCACGACCAGGTGGCCGCCTGCCTGCCCTCAGCGCTGCGCCGCGCCGCCGCGGCGCACGGCGCGTGCGCCTACCTCGCACCGGGCCTGCTCGTCACCGCGCCGCTCGACGAGGTCGACAAGCTGCTCGAGGTACACAGTTTCGTCCTCGCGGCGCGTGCGCTGACCCGCGAGCGCCACGCCACGGTGCCCGAGCTCGAGCTCATCACACGCCACCGTGAACCGCTGAGCGGGCGTTTCGCGGCGGTGCGGGGCGACGCCGAGGCGGTCCTGGCGGTCTGGGAGCGCGCGGTGACCCAGATCGCGGTGGATCCGAGGCAGCGGCGCCCCTCCGACCTGCACGACGTGCTGCCGGCCCGCCTGCTCGCCGTCACCGACGCGGGCCTGGCCACCGAGTCGACCCTGCAGACCTGCGTCGAGTACGCGGCGGTGGTCGCGGGACGGATCGAGGGTGCGGCCTGCGCCGTGGTCGAGGCCGACGTCCTCGTCGACGTGGTCCGCGCCCGCGCGCGAGCGGACACCGATGTCGACGTCGAGGTCGCCATGCTGCACGCCAACGTGCACGACTCGCGCCCGCTGCTCGGCCTGGTCGCCCTGCTGGAGCAGGCGTGGAGGCCAGAGCCCGAGGCGCCCGCGCGCGGTGAGCGCCTGGACCGCTTTCGCCGCGCGGTCCGCCATGCCGCGGACCCGCTCGGCCGGCACTGGCCGGCGGGCGAGGACGCCGGCTTCGACGCCTGGCTGGCCGAGACCGACCCGAACGGCACCACCCGCCTGGCCCGGCTGTGGTGGGCGGCGAACCCGCTGCTCCAGCGCGTGGTGCCCGACCCACGCCGGCGCCCGGCGGCACTGCGCCTCTACAACGAGCGCCTCGGGCGGCGCCTGACCGGTGTGGACCTCGACGACCCATCCTGGGCGCCTGAGCCGCGCCCCGCCGAGGACCGCCTGACCCAGGCCCTGCGCTGGCGCTGGAACACGCTGCGCACGGTCCTGCCCGGCGCGCAGCGGCGGCGGGCCGGCACACCGGCGCTCCTGCGCTACCTGGCGATGCCGCCGCGCGACATGCTCGACGCGCTGCAGTGGCGCTGGGCGGTGCTGCGCCGCCTCCTGCCCGGGGCCGACCGCCGGGCCGCGGCGGCAGGGCCGAGCGGCACGCTGCCGACCACCGTGACCCCGCCGGTGCGCCGGGACGTGGTGCGAACGCCGCTGGTGGCCGGGCAATCGCCGCGCCCGCTCACGCTCATCGGCCTGTTCCGCTCCGAGAGCGGCCTGGGTCAGGCCTCGCGCGCGAGCCTGGCGGCCCTGCGCCTGCTCGACCGCCCCTTCAGCCACATCGACACCAGCGACCTGTACCCGTCGCGTAACTCGGTCGACCCCGCCCTCCCGCCGGGCGACTTCGGCGCGTACGGGGACGTGAACCTGATCCACGCGAATGCCGGGGAGCTGGTCGCCTGGCAGGGCGGAGCGTTCCGCCACCGCTTGGCCGGGCGGTTCAACGCCGCGATGTGCTTCTGGGAGACGGCCAACCTGCCGGTCTACCTGCGGGGGGTGTTCGACGCGGTCGACGAGCTGTGGCTGGCGTCGAGCTACCTCGCCGACGTCTTCGGCCAGTACGGGCGTGTGCCGGTGAAGGTGGTGGGCCTGGCCGCGGACCTGCCAGACGTGCGCGAGGTCCGGCGCAGCGAGGTCGGCCTGCGCGACGACGAGTTCATCATCCTGTTCGTCTACGACGCGCTCAGCGCCCACGGGCGCAAGAATCCCGAAAAGGCGCTTCAGGCCTTCGTGCAGGCCTTCGCGCCGGACTTCTCGGGGGTCCGCTTCGTGCTGAAGGTCTCCAACCTCAACAAGTTCCCGGCCAGCGAGAAGTTGCTGCGCGGCTATGTCGAGCGCTACCCGGCCATCACGATGATCGACGACTACCTGCCCCGCGAGGGCGTGCTCGACCTCATGGCCACCGCCGACGTCTACCTGAGTCTGCACGCCGCCGAGGGCTTCGGGCTCACGCTGCTGGAGGCGATGGCGCTGGGCACGCCCGTCATCTGCACGGGCTACTCGGGAAACATGGAGTTCACGACCTCGCAGAACTCCTGGCTGGTGGACTACACCATGGTCGCCACGCCGCGCCAGACGGGTCCCTACCCGCCGGGATCGGTGTGGGCCTCGCCGGACACCGACAGCGCCGCCGACGTGCTGCGCCGGGCCCGCGACCACCCCGCCGAGGTGGCCCGCAAGCGCGAGCACGCCATCCGCGCCGCGCGCGCCGCCGCCTCGCTGCCCGCCTACGCGCAGCGCCTGGACCGCGAGCTGCGGAGGGTCTTGTGACCCGGCCCGTGATCCGGTCTTGGACCCCGCCCGCCCCGCCCGCCCTGCCCGCCCGCATCGCGGCGTCGCTGCGCCGCCAGCGCGGCGTCCCCGGGGAGATCGAGGAGCTGCGCGCGGCCGTCGAGGAGTTGCGCGCGGCCTTGGGGGCCGCCGTCAACGAGCTCGCCCCGCTGCGCGCCCGCGTCGAGGAGCTGGAGCGCACCCTCAGCGGCGGCTTCGCCCCCGCCTCGGAGACCGCCCGCCTCGACCTCGCCTTCGCCCAGCTCGCCGCCACCGCCCCCGCCTCGGAGGTCGAGCGGCTCGACCTCGCCTTCGAGGAGACGACCGCACTGCGCGAGGCACTGCACCGGCGGACGCTGGAGCTGCTGGCGCTCACGCTGTCCGAGCGCACCGTCGAGATCCCGTTTGTCCTCTCCCAGTACCACGGCGAGGCCCGAGTGCTGGAGATCGGCTTCGCGCACGCGGAGCCTCGCTATGTCGAGGCGCTGCAGTCCCTGGAGATCCCGCTGCTCGTGGGCCTGGACCTCGTGCCAGGCAACCAGAAGCTCGCCCAGGTCTTCAGCCCGGTCGTCGGCGACGTGCGCACGTCGCTGTTCCGCGCGGGCGCCTTCGACCTCGTCCTGCTGGTCTCCACCGTTGAGCACGTGGGCCGGGACAACTCCGGATACGGGATCGACCGCGACGGCGCCTCGATCGACGAGCACCCGGACCGCAGCGCCATCGCCACGATCGCCCGCTGGCTCGCACCGGGTGGTCGGCTGCTGGTCACCGTGCCGTTCGGACGATTCGAGGATCACGGCTGGCTGGTCAACTACGACGCGGCGCACCTCGACGCCCTCGTAGCCGCCTCCGGCCTGGACGTGGCCTCCGCCCGCTACTACGAGCAGCGTGGTGGCTGGGTGCCGTGCGACCGGGACGAGGTCCGCAACCGGGGGTACGGCAGCCTCGGCGTCCCCAATGCCGGTGCGGTCGCACTGCTGGAGCTCGCCAAGTCACCGCCGTCCGACCACCGAAGGAAGCCCTCCTGATGCCTCGCACGCTCGTCACCACCGCCACCCCGGCCTCGCGCGACGCCGCGCACGCCCTCGTGCGCTCCGCGCGGAGGCTCGATGACTCCCTGGCGGTCACCGTGCTGCTGGCCGGCGGTGCGGATGTCGGCCTGCTCGACGTCGATCTCGTCGAGGTCGAACAGGTCGCCGGGAAGCTCGGGCTGCTGGTCGGCGACACGCTGCCACACGACCAGCAGGTGGCATTCTGCCTGCCCTTCGTGCTGGAGCAGGCGGTGGAATCCTCCGACGGGGTGGTCGCCATCGCCCCGGAGCACCTCATTGCCGGCCCGCTGACGGAGCTGGACGCGGCGCTGACCGCGGCGCCGTTCGTCCTGGTAGCCCCCACGCTGGCCCGCGAGTTGCAGACGACCACGCCCGCCCTGGCCCGCGTCACCCGTCAGCGAGAGACGGTGAGCCAGCGGGTGCTCGCGGTGCGCGACGGCGCCCAGCCATTGCTGCGCCACTGGCAGGAGGCGATGGAGGAGACCTTCACGGACCTCTCGCAGCGGCGGCCGAGCGACATCGTGGGGGCGCTGTTCGCCTCCCTCGTGGGCGGGCACGACGTCGGCGTCACCGGCGAGGGGACGCTCATCGGCTGGGCCGACTTCGCGGCCATCGCCTCCGGACGGGCCGCCGGGCCGCACTGCGCGGTGGTGGACGTCCCCCAGCTGTGGGAGCTCGGCCGCCTGGCCCACGCCGCCAGCGGTGACGAGGAGGAGGTCGCCTGGCAGCTGCTGGTCGACAACGTCCACGACTCGCGCCCGCTGGAGCCGTTCGTCGCGCTGATCGCCGAGTCGGTCGAGCAGTGCCCGTCCACGCCGCCGGAGCCCGCACCGCTGGCCGACCTCATGCGCGAGGTCCGACGCGCCAGCGACCCCACGGGCGCGCGCTGGGGCGCGGGGGAGTCCGACGCCTTTCGGGATTGGCTCTACCAGCGCAACGACCAGGGCATCACCCGCATCGCAGACCTGTACTGGCGCAGCCGCACCGAGTTGTGGGACGAGGCGCGCCGGGTGCGCTACGAGCCGGCGTCGCTGATGCACTGGCGCGCGACGACCTACGAGGACCTCGGCGGCGACCTGTTCGACCCGCTCCTCGTCCCCGTCCCGCGTCCTGTCCCGCCGCCTCCCAGCGTCCTGCGCTCGGCCGTGGACTGGCGCGTGAACACCCTGCGCAGCTTGCTGCCCGGGCAGGGCGGCCGGCGGACCCGGCGGCTGCTGGGCCCGGACCCGGCGAAGCAGCGCGGGGTCGCCGAACCGCGCCGGGCGCCGGTCCCGCGCCCCTCGTCGGTGTTCGGGCCGGCGCCGCGGTCGCTGTCGCTGCTGGGCTGTTTCCGCTCCGAGAGCGGGCTGGGGCAGGCGGCGAGGGCCAGCCTCGGCGCGCTGCGCCTGCTGGGCCACGAGTTCTCCTACGTCGACACCAGCGAGGCTTACCCCTCGCGCAACGGCGTGGACCCGCAGGTGGAGCAGCTGCCGTTCGGCGCGTTCGGCGACGTGAACCTGCTGCACTCCAACGCTGACGAGTTGCTGACGCTGTCCGAGCGTGTCTTCCGCAACCGGCTGGCGGGCCGCTTCAACGCCGCGATGTGGTTCTGGGAGGCCGCGGACCTGCCCGAGCGCTCCCGCCCGGCCTTCGATGTCGTCGACGAGTTGTGGGTCGCAAGCGAGTACCTGGTCGACGTCTTCGGCCAGTACGGGCGCGTGCCGGTGCACAATATCGGGCTGGCCGCCGACCTGCCCGAGGCCCGCACCGGCGCGCTGCGGACCGACTTCGGGCTGCCCGAGGACGAGTTCGTGTTCCTGTTCGTCTACGACGCGCTCAGCGCACACGGCAGGAAAAATCCTGAAAAGGCGCTCGCCGCCTTTCTGCGCGCCTTCGGCCCGTCCTACGACGGGGTGCGCTTCGTGCTGAAGGTCTCCAACCTCAACAAGTTTCCGAGCAGCCAGCGCATCATCCGCAGCCTCGCCGCGTCCTGCCCGGCGGTCACGGTCATCGACGAGTACTTCACCCGGGACCGCGTCATGGACCTCATGTCGGTCACGGACGTCTACGTGTCGCTGCACGCCGCCGAGGGCTTCGGCCTGACGCTGCTGGAGGCGATGGCGCTGGGCACGCCGGTGATCTGCACCGGGTACTCCGGCAACCTCGACTTCACCACGCCGGACAATTCCTGGCTGGTCGACTACGAGATGATCGCCACGCAGCGCCAGACCGGTCCCTACCCGCCCGGCGCCATCTGGGCCTCACCGAACACCGACAGCGCCGCCGACCTCATGCGCGCCGCCCGCGACCACCCAGCCGAGGTCGACCGCAAGCGCCAGCGCGCCATCGTCGACGCCCGCGAGGCCGCCTCCCTCAAGCGCTACGCCCAGCGCCTCGACGCCCGCCTGCGCTCCGTCGGTGTACGCCGGTCATGACGGCGGGAGGGGTCGCGGCGTCTTCATTCGAGACGTCCCTTCAACGCCCTGATTGCTCCACCGGTACCAAGCCGGCTTCCAACGGGTCAATGGCTCCGATCGTCGGCTGCAGCGCGGGATCAACGTCCAGCAGGAGCACAAGGTCACCCACCCGGCGCTCGGTGTGGAGGAACCCGGCCGCTGGACGGCGGCGCGCAACTCCTCGGCTTGGGGCCCCACCTGCGCGACGTAGGCGGGTCGAGGGTCGTCCCTGACCGTCAGACCGGCGACGACGCACAGGATCGCGAAGCCGGGCAGGAGGAGCGCTACGCGCAGCCCGCCAGCCAACAACAGGATGACCGCCAGATAGGGTTCGAGCAGGATCGGGCGACGAACGCGCTTTGTGATCTGTGCCGATCTGTGGCGATCGGGGACGCGCGGTGACTTCACCAGGCGATGTCGACCGCGGGTGCTGTCGCCAGCACACAACTCCCTGATGGGGCCTTCAGATCCCCTCTCCGGGCATGGCGGGAGGTCCCGCGGCGCACAGCGCCACCGTCGACACCCCGCGAGGTCGTCTCCAGGGAGCGCCTACGCCCAGTGCCTCGGCGTTCGTCTGCGCTCGATGGACCTGAACTGGTGGCAGCACGCCCGTCCATCCTGCCACCTGGGGGAAGTCGCCATCCCCGTAACGTGGGGGGCGTGAGTGACGGCGATACGAAGGCCAACCCGGTCCGGGAGCTCGAGCAGCCTCCGTCCGCAACCGTCGACCCTGATAGCCATGCCGCTGACCGCCAGGACGCCGCCGCCGTCGACCCGGCGCGCCGGCGCCGGGGCGCAGCCTGGTGGGCGCTGGCCGGCTACCTCGCCGTGCTCGTGGTGGTCGCCTGGCCGCTGGTCACGGGGCTGGGGTCGCGCATGCAGGGCCTGGGAGACGCGGGCAGCTTCATCTGGGGCTTCTGGTGGCTACGCGAGGCGCTGGCCAGCGGCCAGAACCCGTTCGTCACCGACATGATCTTCGCCCCCGTCGGCACGCCGCTGGCCTTCCACACCGGCATGCCGCTGGTCGCAGCGGCCAGCATCCCGCTGCAGTGGCTGACCGGCACCGTGGTCGCCTACCACCTGATCGTGCTGGCGACGCCGGTGTGCTCGGCGATGGCCGCCTACGCGCTGGCCCGCGACCTGCGCCAGCCCCCGGCCGCGGCGTTCGTGGCGGGTGCGGCGTTCGGTTTCGCGCCCGCGCTGGTCGACCGCCTGGCCATCGAGCACCTCAATCTCGCCGTGGTGGCCTGGCTGCCCCTGGGCGTCCTGGCGCTGCGACGGGCGCTGGATCGCCCCACGGCCGTCCGCGCCGCGGCGCTCGGCGCGGTGCTCGCGGTCGCCCTGTGGACCGACCTCACCGTGCTGGTCTTCACGCTGCTGGCCGTGGCCGCCTACCTGGCCGGCTGGGTGTGGCGGCGCGCGCGGACCAACCGCACCTGGCTGGCACGCTTGGTCCGGCTGTGGCCGGCGGTGCCCGTGGCGGTGGTGCTGGCGGCCCCGCTGCTGGTCGCCATGGCGCGGGTGATGTTGGCCGGTGAGTACCCCGAGGTGCCGGGCCTCGGCGGGTCCACCTCGTACTCGGCGGACGTGGTGAGCTTCGCGCTGCCCAGCACCCGGCACCGCTGGCTCGGCGCACTCGTCACGCCCGCCTACGCCGTGCTGCAGGGCCGGCCGCTCGACGGCGCGGCCACCCTGAGCGTCATCGCGCTGGCCCTGTCGGCGGTGGGTCTGTGGGCGGGACGCGCCCGACCGGTGGTGCGCTGGGCGGCGCTGCTCGCGCTCGCCGGGATCGCGCTGGCGCTCGGCCCGCAACTGCACGTCCTGGGCCGCACGGTCGCACCGCTGGGTTTGGGCAGCGCCGACGAGGGCCCGATCTCGCCCCTGCTGCCCTTCTCATGGATCCAGGTCGTGCCGGTCCTGGAGGGGTTGCGGTCGCCGGTGCGCTTCCTCTCGCTCACCGCGCTGGGCCTCGCCCTCGTCGCCGGGGCCGGCTTCGCGCGGCTGACGGCCAGTCGCTCGCGCGGCGCCACCGCGGCCGCGGCCGTCCTCGTCGCCGCCCTGATCGCGGTGGAGAGCGCGAGCGCCTTCTCCACGATGACCTCGTCGAACCGGCCGGAGGTCTACGACGTCATCGCCCGCGACACCGGTGACTCGCTGGTGGTGAACGTGCCCCTGGGCTTCCGCTCCGGCGTGGGCAACGTGGGCTGGCAGGAGGGCCCGCCACTGGTCTGGGCGACTCACCACGGCCACCCGGTCGCGGTGGGCTTTGGCGCGCGCACCCCCGTGCCGCGGCTCGACGCCCTCGCCGGCCAGCCGCTCTACCGCGACCTCGTGGCCCTGCAGACCTTGTCGGCCAACCCCGCCGGAGCCGCCGCGGCCGACCCCGCCGCGGGACGCGCGAACGCCCTGGCGCTCGGCGCCCGCTACGTGGTGGTCAGCGGCGCCGAGCCGCAGGTCGACGCCTACCTCGCCGCGATGGGCTATGTCCCCGCAGGCCGTGACGGTGCGGTCGCCCTGTACGTCCTGGAGGAGGCGGGTACGGACAGCCCTTAGAGGGCAGCTTCGTGGTGGTCGACGTGCCGCTGGCCTGGGCGGCCACCCACGGCCACCCCCGGTGGGCCGTGGGCTTCGGCGCGCGGACCGCGCCGTGGCGCCTCGATGCGCTGGCCACCACGCCCCTGTACCGCGACCTGCTGACCCTGCAGGACCCGGCCCCGGCACTGGCGGCGCCCGCCCCGGACCCCGCCAAGGGGCGGTGCAGCGCCCTGGACCTCGGCGCCCGTTACGTGGTGGTCGGCGGCGCGTACCCCGGCGTGGACGACTACCTGGCCAAGGTTGGGCTACGTGCCCGCCGGGCGCGACGGCGACGTGGCGCTGCACGTCCTGCAGCGGGCCGGGCAGGTGGCCGAGGGCCGAAGCCAACGGTTACGTGGTCAACGCCGTCAGGAACGCAGCGGTGACGCGCTCCGCGTCCTCCTGGCTGAGGTCGTTGTGGAAGGGCAGTCGCAGCAGGCGCCCGCTGATGTCGTCGGTCACCGGGCACTCCACCTGGCGGGCGGCGAAGCGGCGTCCCCCAGGAGAGCTGTGCAGCGGGACGTAGTGGAACGTCGGCTGGATGCCGCAGGACCGCATCCGCGCCAGCACCTGGTCGCGTGACGCACGGTCTTCGAGCAGGACGTAGAACATGTGGTACGCCTGCACGCGGTCCCTGGGGACGATCGGCAGCCGGTACCCGAGTGCTCCGGCGTCCGGCTCCAGAAGTCGCACGTAGCGGTCGAAGACGACCTGGCGCTTCTTCAGGATCAGCTCTCGCTGCTCCAGCTGCGCGTAGAGGTAGGCGGCCAGCACCTCGGCGAGACCGAACGAGGACCCGATGTCCTGCCAGGAGTACTTGTCCGCGCTGCCCAGCAGGAAGGCGCGGCGGTTGGTGCCCTTGTCGAAGAGGACATGCGCTCGCTCGACGTCGGACGATTGGTTCACGATCAGCGCGCCGCCCTCGCCGCACAGGAAGTTCTTCGTCTCGTGGAAGCTCAATGTCGCGAAGCGTCCGAAGCTGCCCAGTGCTCGCGCCCCAAAGGCGCCGAACAGCCCGTGCGCGTTGTCCTCGATCAGGTCGATCCCGGGGTGAGCGGCCAGCACCTCCTGGATGCCAGCGAGCTCGCAGCCCACGCCCGCGTAGTGCACCGGTACGACGGCGCGAACGGAATCGTCGAGCAGCCCGTCGAGCCGCTCGGGGTCGAGGCCCAGCGTTGTGGGCTCGATGTCGCAGAACAGGATCCTCGCCCCCTGCCGGGCGTAGGCCAGAGCCCCCGAGACGAAGGTGAAGGACGGCACGACCACCGTGTCGCCCTCCTTCAGGTCCAGCAGCATGGCCGTCATCTCCAGCGCGTCCGTGCAGGAGGTGGTGAGGAGTACGTCCTGTGCGCCGAGCGCCTCGCGCAGGAGGCCGGCCGCTTGCGCGGCGTAGGGTCCCGAGGCCGAGGTGTGCCCGCGCTCCACCGCAGCCTGGATGTAGGCGAGCTCGTTGCCTTCGAGGCTCGGCCGGTTGAACCGGATCTCCTCGCCGGTGCGCGCAGCGTCCTGCAGCGTGCTCACTGGTGCACCATGCCGTTGTCAGTGGTCGTGGGACTGCTGATGCACCCCGGGTGCCTGTCGGACCATCGCCTGACGCGCTTGCCCGTTGAGGGCCTGCATGAGTGACGCGAGGTCCGGC
>Ga0136616_10000842_pt1 | contig 15459 bp, 14 predicted proteins | sample AntDrymUQ2992106_2_FD_106648 | JGI IMG/M metagenome (GOLD analysis project Ga0136616, IMG submission 106648) | Polar desert sand microbial communities from Dry Valleys, Antarctica - metaG UQ299 (21.06) | ecosystem: Environmental > Terrestrial > Soil > Desert | place: Antarctica: Dry Valley...
CGCTACCGCCACTGGGGCGGCCTGTTCGCCATGGTCAACGACTCCAACACCGGCACGGTCGAGATCGGCGCCGACGGCCAGGAGCGCTTCACGAAGCCGATTCCGCCAGAGGACCGCGAGCGGCTGGACCGTGCGAAGGCGTTCTGCGAGGAGGTGTTGCGCGCCGCCGGCGCGCGCGACACCGTCTCGACCGGCCTCATCACCTCGCACGTCCAGGGCTCCTGCCGGATGGGCCCGGACCCGGAGCGCGCGGCAGTGGGCCTGGACGGCGAGTCCCACGACGTCGCCGGCCTGTTCGTGGCCGACGCGTCGCTCGTGCCGTGGACGCTGTCGGTGAACCCGTCGCTGACCGTCATGGCGCTGGCGACACGCGTCGCGGACGGCATCGCCGCCAACGCGAAGGGCTACCTCGGATGACGCGACTGGCCGGGCGCACCGCGCTGGTGACCGGCGCCGCGGGCGGCCTCGGGCGCGCCTTCTGCGGCGCATTGGCGGAGGCCGGCGCCGCGGTGGCGGCCGTCGACGTCGCGGAGCTTGGGCCGCCCGCCGACGCGTTCCTGCCGCTGCGAGCCGACGTGCGCGACCCCGAGGCGATGCGCCTCGCCTGCGACCGGGCGACCGAGCACTTCGGGTCGCTGGAGATCGTCGTCGCCAACGCGGGCCGCTACCCGTCCACGCCGTTCGACCAAGTCACGCTGGAGGACTGGCGCGAGCTCATGCGGCTCAACCTCGACGGCACGTTCGTGACCGTGCAGTCCGCATTGGGGCACCTGCGGCGGGCGGGCTGGGGGCGCATCGTGGTCATCTCGTCGTCGACGGTCTGGACGGGCGTGCCGACCCTCGTCCCGTACGTGACGACGAAGGCGGGCCTGATCGGCTTCACGCGCGCGCTGGCGACCGAGCTCGCCGACACCGGGATCACGGTGAACGCGATGACGCCAGGGCTCACGGACACGGAGACGGTGCGCACCAGCTGGGTCGGAGAGCAGTTCGACTGGGTCGTCGCCAACCAGGCCGTCAAGCGGCGCGAACGGCCCGAGGACCTGACCTCGACGCTGCTCTATCTCTGCGACCCCGCGAGCGAGTTCGTGACCGGGCAGACGATCAACGTGGACGGGGGGATGACGAAGCACTGAGGGCCGGAGCGCCCCGGAAGTGCGGGATCACCTGGTCGGCGAAGATCTCCTGGGTCTTGATCGCCTTCCAGTGCTCGAACCCGCCCGGGTTGACGGTGATCGAGATCTCGGTGAGCCCCTCGCAGATGTCGCGCACCGCCTCGATCCGCTCGATGACGTCCGCAGGCGTGCCGACCCACACGACGTCGTCCGCGATCATCTCGTCGTAGGGCGTCTCCGCGAGCTGCTCCATGATCCCCGACGAGTAGAACCCGTACCCCGCGGACTCGAGCTCCTCGTCGGACGCGCGCTCGGCCAGCGGCGAGGCGTTGCCGACGAGGAAGCCGCGCATGCCCTGCTCGGCGTCGCGGCGCGCCACCTCTCGGTCCTCGTCCATGTAGCAGGCGTGGATCCAGACGATGTCCGGCTCGTTGCCGTGCTCGGCACACGTCTGGCGGTAGATGTCCAGCTGGCTCTCGAGCGCCTTGTAGGGCAGCAGCGGGGGCACGGCGACGGACCATCCCTTCTCGCCCGCGAGCACGTAGGTGGCGTCGCTCGTCCCACCCACGAAGATCCGCCGCGGGCGCCGCGGCGGTGGCGGGACGACGTGCGAGTCGTCCACCTGGAAGAAGCGGCCGTCGTGCGAGAAGCGCTCGTTCTCGAGCGCCTTGAAGAAGAGCTCGAACGACTCCTCGTAGAGGGCCCGCACGTCCCCCATCCGCACGCCGGCCTTGGGCGGCACCCAGCCGTGGCCGCGGCCCACGCCGAACTCGTAGCGTCCGTCGAGCAGGATCTCGGCCGCGGCGATCCGCGAGGCGAGCACGGTCGGGTTGTGGTACGGCAGGACGTGCAGCATCGTGCGGAAGGCGATCCGCCGGGTCCGCGGCGCCACCTGGGCGAACAGCGCGAGCGGATCGGGCGAGATCGAGAAGCGCGGGAAGAAGAAGTGCTCGATGATCTGGTAGACGTCGTAGCCGAGGCGGTCGGCGTGGACGATCTGCTCGCTGACCTCCGCGTACAGCCGCTCCGGGGACTTGCCGGGCCAGTGCTGCATCTCCGTGTAGATCCCGAATCTCACGCAGGGCTCCTCGTGTGTTGGGTGTGGGCCGGACCCTGTCGAACTTACCTGATTTGATCAAGAATCAACGCTGCGGTACCGTCGGAGGCGATGCGCCATGACGCGATCGTCGTCGGGGCGGGACATCAGGGGCTGGTGGCCGCCGTACGCCTCGCACGGGCGGGCTGGCGCACCATCGTCGTCGAGCGCAACGACCGTCCGGGCGGGGCCGTGATGAGCGCCGAGATCACGCAGCCCGGCTTCGTCCACGACCTCTTCTCGACCAACCAGAATCTCTTCCTGGCGTCGCCGTTGTACGCCGAGCTGCGTACCGAGCTCGAGCGTCACGGGCTGCGCTACGCGGTTTCTGCCAAGCCGTACGCGAACGCGTTTCCCTGCGGTGGCAGCCTCCGCGTCTACCAGGATGCGGAGCGGACGATGGCCTCGCTGCGCGCGCACGACGCCGGCGACGCGGAGGGCTGGGAGGCGCTCGGCCGGCTCTTCGCGCGCTTCAGCCCCGCGCTCTTCGCCCTGTACTCCGCGCCGCTGCCGTCATGGAGGAGCGCCCGGGAGGCGCTCGGCGCGTCACGCCGCCTGCGACGCGACGGCCTCTACGAGCTCGTACGACTGCTGCTGAGCTCGACGCGGGAACTCGGCGATGCCTACTTCGCGAGCCGCGAGGCGAAGGCCATGCTGGCCTGCTGGGGAATGCACCTCGACTTCGGGCCGGACGTCTCGGGCGGGGCGATGTTCCCGTTCCTGGAGGCGTTCGCCGATCAGGCGGGGGGGATGGCCGTCGTCGAGGGAGGCGCCTCGCGGATGATCGACGCGCTCGTGGGCCTGCTGCGCGAGAGCGGGGGCGAGCTGTGGACCGGCGCGGAGGTCACGCAGATCGAGGTGGCCGGCGGGCGGGCCCGCGGCGTCGAGCTGGCCGGCGGCGAGCGCCTCGAGGCGCAACGCGCCATCATCGCCTCCGTCACCCCCACCGCCCTGTTCGGCCGGCTGCTCGACGGCCGCGAGGTCCCGGCGCGGACGCTCGAGGAGGCGCGCCGCTACCGCTACGGCCCCGGGACGATGATGCTGCACCTGGCGCTCGACGGAGCGGTGCCGTGGGCGGCGGGCGGCGACCTGGACGAGTTCGCGTACGTGCACGTGGCCCCGTACGTCGAGGAGCTCGCCGCGACGTACACGGAGGCGATGAACGGCCTGCTGCCCGCCGACCCGATGCTCGTCGTCGGCCAGACCTCGGCGGTGGATCCGAGCCGCGCACCCACCGGCCGGCACGTGCTGTGGGTCCAGGTCCGGGCGCTGCCGGCCGAGATCCGCGGCGACGCGGCGGGCGCGATCGAGGCACGCACCTGGCGGGAAGCGGCCGAGCCGATGGCCGAGCGCGTGATGGCCAAGCTCGAGCGCTACGCGCCGGGGCTCGGCGACCGCGTGCTCGAGCGCGCCGTGCTCACTCCCGCCGACCTCGAGCGCCACGATCCGAACCTCGTCGGCGGCGACAGCCTGGCCGGAAGCATGCACCTGCGCCAGAACTTCCTGCTCCGGCCGTTCCCCGGATCCGCCGGCCACCGCACGCCGGTGAAAGGGCTCTATCTCTGCGGAGCCTCCACCTGGCCTGGCCCCGGCGTCAACGGGCTCTCCGGCGATCACGCGGCGAGCCGCGCCCTGGCCGACGCCGCGCCGCCGGCAGCCGCGGCCGTGCGGCGGCGCCGACGCCGCCGCGACGGCCGATTGCTTGACATTTGATCAAACGACTGGTGGTGTTCACGGGCATGCTTCCGAGGTCCTTCGCGTACTGCCGGCCGGACTCGCTGGAGGAGGCGACCGATGTCCTGGCCCGGCATCCGGGCGCTCGCCCGCTGGCCGGCGGCCAGAGCCTCCTCAACGTCCTCAAGCTCCGCGCGGCGGAGGTCGAGGCGCTCGTCGACATCAGCCGGCTGCAGGAGCTGCGCTTCGTGGCGGCGGGGTCGGATCGGCTCGAACTCGGCGCCGGCATGCGCTACCGCGAGCTCGCCGAATCCGCCGACGTGCAGGCCGCGCTGCCGATCGTCGCCCACATCGCCTCGCGCCTGGTCGACGTCCAGGTGCGCAACCGTGGCACCATCGGCGGCAACCTCTGCTACCACGACCCGGGCTCCAACTTCCCGCCGCTGCTCGTCGCGCTCGGGGCCACGTTGCGCGTGGCCGGGCCCGGCGGCCAACAGCGCGACGTGGCCGCCGAGGAGTTCTTCGTCGGCCCGTACCAGACGGCGCTGGGCCCCGGCGAGCTGCTGCGCTCCGTGGTGCTGCCCATCCCCGCCGACGCCGGCATCGGCTATCAGTCGCTGCCCCTCGGCCGCGACTCGTGGGCGCTCGCCCGGGCCGCCGCCGTCGTCCGCGGCAACGGCTCGATCGAGGAGGCGCGGGTCGTCCTGAGCGCCGTCGGGCCGCGCCCCGCCCGCCAGCGCGCGATGGAGGAGCGCCTGCGCGGCCAGGCCGTCGCCTCCGAAGCGATCGAGCAGGCGGTCGCCGGCGACCTGGAGGACGTCGATCCCCCCTCGGACTCGCACGCGAGCGCCGAGTACCGGCTCGAGATGGGCCGCGTCATGGCGCGGCGCGCCGTCGAGCAGGCCCTCGGAGTGGGAGGAAGCGCATGACCGACCCGGCCAACGTCCACCCGGTGACCGTCGTGGTCAACGGCGACGAGCACGAGACCACCGTCGAGGCCCACACGCTGCTCGTGCACTTCATCCGCGACACGCTCGGGCTCAGGGGCACGCACATCGGCTGCGACACGGGCAACTGCGGCGCGTGCACGGTCCTCGTCGACGGCGAGCCGACGAAGAGCTGCATGATGCTCGCCGCTCAGGTCGACGGCGCGTCGGTCACGACCGTCGAGGGCCTGAGCGAGCGGGACGGGCTCACCGGGCTCCAGCAGGCGTTCAACGACCATCACGCGGTGCAGTGCGGCTACTGCACGCCGGGCGTGCTGGTCTCGGCGACCGCGCTGCTCGAGCGCGAGCCGAACCCGAGCGAGGAGGAGGTCCGGCGGGCGCTGAAGGGCAACCTGTGCCGCTGCACCGGCTACGTCAACATCGTCGCGGCGGTGCGCGCGGCCGCCGGAGAGGTGAGCGAATGAGCTCGATCGAGACCGAGGTCGCGCCCACCACCGAGCCGTGGGTCGGCCGCAGCGTCCCGCGCAAGGAGGACCGCCGGCTGCTGAAGGGCCAGGGCGCCTTCACCGACGACATCTGGATGCACCGCCAGGGCTACGTGCACTTCCTGCGCTCCCCCCACGGGCACGCCCGAATCGTCTCGATCGACACCTCTCGCGCCGAGCGGATGACGGGCGTCTACGCGACGCTCACCGGCGAGGAGGTCGCCGAGCAGCAGGATCCCTACTTCCAGATCGCTCCCGCGCCGGGCGGCGATCTGAAGGACTACTGCCTCGCGGTCGGCAAGGCCCGCTACATGGGCGAGCCCGTCGCCGCCGTGATGGCCGAGACGCGCACGCTCGCCCGCGACGCCGCGGAGCTGATCGACGTCGAGTACGAACCGCTGCCCGCGATCACCGACGGCGTCCGCGCCGCCGATCCCGACACGCCGGTCCTGCACGAGGAGATCGGCTCCAACGTCGCCTGGAACGGCGTCTACGACTACGGCGACATCGACTGGGCGCTCGAGAACGCCGACCACGTCGTCCGCATCGACCGGCTGCACTTCCACCGCTTCACGTCGGCGCCGCTGGAGTGCAGCGCCGCGGTCGTCAGCTGGGACCCGGGCACCGGCGTCGTCGAGATCCACTCCAACAACCAGATGCCCCAGTTCGCCGCCCAGTTCATGGGGCCGGCGATCGGCGTGCCGAGCCAGAGGCTGCACTTCGTCTCCCAGGACATCGGCGGCGGCTTCGGGATCAAGATCACGAGCTACACGTACCTGACCGCGCTGGCGCTGATCTCGCGCAAGGCCGGCCGGCCGGCGAAGTGGACCGAGTACCGCTCGGAGCACATGGCGGCCAGCGCGCACGGCAACGAGCGGACGTTCCTGGACATCGAGGTACCGGTCATGTCCGACGGGACGATCCTCGGCTTCCGGATGAAGGCGTTCGACGACGCCGGCGCCTACCTGCGCTACGAGCCGCTGGGGGCGGTCATCTGGGCGCAGGTCGTGGCCGGGCCCTACCGCCTCAAGCACATCAACGTCGACTACACCGAGACGCTGACCAACAAGTGCCCGTGCGGGCCCAACCGCGGCTACTCGCGGCTGCAGCACCTGTGGTTCATCGAGCGGGTCGTCGACCTCGTCGCCCGCGAGCTGGAGTTCGACCCCGTCGAGCTGCGCAGGCGCAACTACGTGCAGCCGGAGGACTACCCGTACGTGACGCCCAACGACTGCGTCTACGACTCGGGCGACCTGCCGCAGATGCTCGACAAGGCGCTGGCGCTGATCGACTACGACGGCGCACGGCGGCGACAGGCCGACACCCGCTCCAACGGCTCGCGAAAGCGGATCGGCATCGGCATCGGCTCGACGCTCGACTCGGGCACGAACAACTTCGGCCAGGCGCGGATCGTCAACCCCGGGCTGCCGTTCTCGGGCAACGGCGAGGCGGCGCACGTCAAGCTCGACCTCTACGGCGAGGTGTCGGTGCGCCTCGGGACGGTGCCGCAGGGCCAGAGCCACGAGACGACCGCCGCGCAGACCGTGGCCGACATCCTCGGCATGGACCCAGACACGGTCGACGTGGTGGCCGGGCACGACACGATCAGCAACGTGTACGTCGGCTTCTCCGGCACCTACGCCAGCCAGTTCGCCGTCACCGGGCTGGGTGCGGCGATCGGCGCCGCCGAGAAGCTGCGCGAGGAGATCAAGGTGGTCGCGGCGGTCGCGCTCCAGGCCGACGTGGACGAGATCGAGATCGGCGGCGGGGCCGCGCGCGTGGCCGGTGACCCCGAGCGCGAGATCCCGTTCATCGGCATCGCCAACCTCGTCTACGCCAACAACGCCGTGCTCGGCGACCTGGCGGACACGGTGAGCCTCAACTGCCGGTACGTCTACCGGCCGCCGTTCGAGGTGCCCGACGTGGAGACCAAGCGTGGCAACCTCACGCTGACCTACGCCAGCCAGGTGCACGCCTGCGTGGTGGAGATCGACGAGGACACCGGCGCGGTCGAGATCCTCGACTACGCCGCCGTCGACGAGTGCGGCAGGCGGATCAACCCGCAGGTCATCGAGGGCCAGGTGCACGGCGCGACCGCGCACGGGATCGGCGCGGCGCTGTACGAGGCGCTGCACTACTCCGACGACGGCCAGTTGCTGAACGGCAACTTCTTCGACTACCACGCGATCACGGCGCTCGACATGCCGCACATCAAGACCGACGAGGTCGAGGCGCCCTCGCCGTTCAGCCCCAACGGCGCCAAGGGCATGGGCGAGGGCGGCGGCGCGCCGCTGTCGACGCTCTGCAGCGCGATCCAGGACGCCCTCGACGAGGGCGGCGGCGTGGTGGTCGACACGCACAACACGAGCGAGGACGTGTGGCGGCTGCTGCGCGCCCGTGGCGACCGCCCGGTCCAGGTGATGGCGCGATGAGGGCCCACGGAGAGCGCGGCGTAGCGATCGCGCCGGCCGATCTGTGGCGGGCCCTGAGCGACCCGGAGGCGCTCGGCGAGGCGCTGCCGAACGTCGACCTCGTCGACGTGCACGACGCCGACCGCTTCTCGGCGTCGGTGCGCTTCGCGACCGGCGTCGGCGTCACGCCGCTGCGGATGGAGTTCACGGTCAGCGACCGGCGCGAGGGCGAGCACGTGCGCATCGCGGGCAGCGGGCGCGGCGGCGACCACGCCGTCGAGCTCGAGCTCGAGCTCGACGTTGCGGCCCAGGGCTCGGGCAGCACGGTGCACTGGACGGCCGACGTCCGGGTGCTCGGACCCCTGCGCAGCCTCGGCCAGCGCGTGATCCCCGGGCTCGCCAAGGGCCAGGTCGACGCCGTGCTCGCCGCCGCCGAGCAGCGGGCGGGCGGCGGCGCGCCGACGGACGATCGCGCCGAGGCCGTCGCCGGCGCCGGAGCGGATCAGGACGAGGTCGCCGATCCCGAGCGCTATCTGGGCGGCGGCATGTAGCGGCACACGCCGCAGAGGAGGTTGGAGATGACCGGGATGAGCATGAGGACCGCACTGCTGGTTCCTCTTGTGGTTCTCGTAAGCCTGCTCACCGCGTGCGGCGGTGACGACGAGCAGGGCGCGAACGGCGGCGGCGATCAGGCCGAGCAGGGCCCGATCGTCATCGGTGCGGCGATCGACCAGACCAAGCTGATGAAGTTCTTCGACGGCCCGGCGATCGCCGCGGCACAGCTGCGGGCCGAGGAGATCAACGCCAACGGCGGCGTCGACGGCCGCAAGATCGAGTTCCGGGTGCAGAACACCCGCCTGGAACCGGAGCGCACCCGCGCGGCGGCGCTCGAGCTGATCGAGGGCGGCGCGGACATTCTCTGGGTGACCTGCGACGTGGACTGGGCGACACCGTCGGCCCAGGTCGGCATCGCGGAGGGCAAGCTCACGGTGGCGCCGTGCATCGGCACCGACCAGATGGGCCCCAAGCGCTTCGGCGACGAGGGCAAGCTGGCCTTCAGCTTCGGCAACGTGGCGCAGGACGAGGGGGCGGCGCTGGCCAGGATGGCCACCGACCAGGGCTTCAAGACCGTCAACATCGTCACCGACAAGTCGATCGTCTACACGCAGAACGTCTGCGCGGCATTCGCCAACCGCTTCCAGGAGCTCGGCGGCAAGGTCGTGGCGCAGGAGAGCTTCACCGAGGGTGACGGGACGATCGGCCGCGTCGCGAACAGCGTCGACGATTCCGACGCCGACGCGAACGCGATCTGCGCGACGACCCAGCAGGACCTGCCGACGTTCGTCTCCGGCGTGCGCGGCCTGGGCAACGACACGCCGATCATCGGCCCGTGGTCGATCGACGGCGCGTTCTGGCTGCCCAAGAGCGAGCGCGTCTCGGACAACATCATGCTCGTGACCTACGCCTCGGTGTACGGGGACGATCCCGACGAGGAGGTTCGCTCGCTGATCAAGCAGATGACGGACGAGGGCGCGGCGCCGGCCACCGGCGGCTTCGTCGCCGGCGCGGCGGCCGTCGACGGCATCGTCGCCGCGATCAAGGAGAGCGGCGGCTCCACCGAGGGAGCGGAGCTGGCAGCTGCCCTGGAAGGGACGAAGGACCTGGACACGATCTCCGGAGCCATCAGCTTCTCCCCGGAGTTCCACACGGTGTTCGGGCGCGAGTACCGGATCATCGAGATCCAGGACGGCAAGCCCGCCTTCGTGAAGATGGTCGAGGCGGAGTCGCCCGCGGACCTCTAGTGGAGGCGGTCGCCACGGACGAGCAGCGGCGCGGGGACGCGCTCCGGGCCGCGAACGTCGACCGCGCGTTCGAGGGCGTGCGCGCGCTGCAGGGCGTGACACTCGCCCTCCGCAGGCACGAGGTCGTCGGGCTCATCGGGCCCAACGGCGCCGGCAAGACGACGCTCATCAACGTGATCACGGGGTTCGACCGCCCCACGGGCGGCATCGTCGAGCTGGAGGGCCGTGACGTGACCCGCTGGACGGCTGCCCGCCGGGCCGGCGCCGGCCTCGCGCGCACGTTCCAGCACGGACATCTCTTCCGCGCGCTCAGCGTGCGCGAGAACGTGGAGGTGGCGGCGCTCGGCACCGGCGCCCGGGCACGCGAGGCACGCAGGCGCGCCGGCGAGCTGCTCGGTGCGCTCGGCCTGGCCGATCGCGCCGAGCGACCGGCCAAGGTGCTACCGCACGGCGACCAGCGGAAGCTCGCCGTGGCGCGGGCGCTGGCCACCCGGCCGCGCTTCGTGCTGCTCGACGAGCCCGCGGCCGGGCTGGCCGAGGCGGAGCTGCCGGCGCTGGTCGCGGTGGTGCGCTCGGTCCGCGACGACCACGGGGCCGGCGTTCTGCTCGTCGACCACAACATGGCGTTGGTCATGCAGGTCTGCGACCGCATCCACGTGCTCGACCAGGGCCGCAGCCTCGCCGAGGGCGGTCCGGAGGAGGTCAGCGAGAACCCGGACGTCGTGCGGGCCTACCTGGGCGAGACGACCGGTGCCTGAGCCGGCTCTCACCGTCGAGGGCCTGGAGGTCCGCTACGGGCCGGTGACCGTCCTGCGCGGGGTGTCGTTCGAGGTGCGGCGAGGCGAGGTGGTCGGGCTCGTGGGGCCGAACGGCGCCGGCAAGACGACGACGCTGCTCGCAATCATGGGTGACGTGCCCCCCAGCGCGGGCGACGTGCGCCTGGCGGGCCGCTCGCTCCGCGGGCGCGGCCCCGACGCGATCGTGCGCGCGGGCGTCGGACTCGTCCCCGAGGGCCGCCACGTGTTCGCCGACCTGACGGTCGCGGAGAACCTGCGCCTCGGGCTCGTGGGCCGGCGGGAGACCGACGGCGTCGCCGACGACCTCGAGTGGGTCCACGGGCTGTTCCCGGTCGTGCACGAGTTCCGCGCGCGCAAGGCTGGTGAGCTGTCGGGCGGTCAGCAACAGCAGCTGGCGATCGCCCGCGCGCTCGTCGCGCGGCCCGAGGTGCTGCTCCTCGACGAGCCCTCGCTGGGATTGGCGCCCACCCTCGTCGACACCGTGTTCGACGCGCTGCAGGAGATCCGCTCGCGTGGGGTCACGATCCTGCTCGTCGAGCAGCGCGCGCACCGCGCCGCCGCGTTCGCCGACCGCACACACGTCCTCTTCAACGGCGAGCTCAAGCTGACGCTCACGCCCGCGCAGGCCGACGACACCGAGCGGCTGCGCGCCGCCTACTTCGGCTCGTGAACGTCCTGCAGTGGGTGGTCGACGGGATCGCGCTCGGTGCCGTGTACGCGCTCGTCGCCGTCGGCCTGGCGCTCGTGTTCGGCGTCATGCGGCTGATCAACTTCGCCCACGGGGAGCTGATCACCGCGGGCGCCTACACGCTCGCGCTGACCGCGGCATGGCCGCGGGCGGCGAGCGTCACCGCCTGCGTGCTCGTCGCCGTGGCGCTGGCCCTGGCGACCGAGCGGGTCGCCTTCCGCCGGCTGCGAGGGGCCACCGTGAGCACCGCGCTCGTGACGACGTTCGCGGTGAGCTTCGCGCTGCAGGCCGTGTGGCTCATGGCCTTCGGCCCGGAGGGCCGCACCGCCGACGTGCTGACGACGCTCAATCGCGCCGCGGTCAGAGGCGACGTGGACCTGCGCTGGGTCACGATCGTCGAGCTGGTCGTCGGCGGCGCCCTCGTCGCCGGCGTCGCGCTCCTGCTCAACCGCACGAGCATCGGCCTGCAGATGCGCGCCGCCGCCGCGGACCCGCGCGCGGCGCGCCTGCTCGGCGTGCGTGCCAACCGCGTGATCGCGTTCGCGTTCCTGCTCGCCGGCTTCCTGGCGGCGGTCGTCGCCATCCTGCTCACCGTCCAGACGCCGCTCGTCACGCCGACCTTCGGCCTGCAGATCACGATCCTGGCCCTCGTCGGGGTCGTCGTCGGGGGCATCGACCGGCTGCCCAGCGCCACTGCGGGCGGCTTCGCCGTCGGCTTCGCGACCGCCGTGCTCGGGAACGCGCTGCCCGCCGACGAGCGGGTGTTCCTGCCGTCGTTCACCTTCCTGCTGGTGATCGTCGTCCTGCTCGTCCGGCCGGCCGGGCTGTTCGCGCCGCTGCGCGCGTCGGCGGTGGATCGGGTGTGAGGCGGCACCGTCGCGCCGCGCTCGAGCTGCTCGGCCCGATCGGGCTGTTGGTCGCCGTCGGCCTGATCGGCTCGGGCACCTCGGCGTCCACGCGCGAGGACTTCGTGGGCACGCTGATCGCGGCGACGACGGTGATCGCCATCTACGTCTTCGTCGGCAACTCCGGCGTCATCTCGTTCGGGCACATCAGCTTCGTCGCGCTGGGCGCATTCGCGGCCGGGGTCATGACGATCCCGGCGCTCATCAAGCCGACCGTCCTTCCCGAGCTGTGGCCGTTCATCGCCGACAACGAGATCGCGAGCACCGCGTCGCTGTTCCTGGCCGCCGGGCTCGGGGCGCTGTACGCGCTCGTCGTGGGCGTGCCGCTGATGCGGCTCTCCGGGCTGGCCGCCGGCATCGCGACGTTCGCGGTGCTCGAGATCACCCACAACGTCCTGCGTTTCTGGGAGAAGATCGGCCCGGGCGCCAAGACGCTTTCGCTGGTCCCAACGACGACCGGGACCGGCACGGCGACGATCGGCGCCGTGATCGCCGTCGCGGTTGCCTTCGCCTACCAGCGCAGCCGCCGCGGGCGCCTCCTGCGCGCGTCGCGCGAGGACGGGGCCGCGGCGCAGGCGGTCGGCGTCCGCATCCACCGCGAGCGGCTGCTGGCCTTCGTCCTCAGCGGGGCGCTGGCCGGGCTCGCCGGCGGGCTGCTGGTGCACCAGCTCGGCTCGATCACCACCGAGCAGGTCTACCTGGAGCTGACCTTCCTGACGTTGGCGATGCTCGTCGTCGGCGGCGTGGGCAGCCTGTGGGGCGCGACGGTCGGCGCCGTCCTCGTGAGCTTCCTGGACACCGTGCTCGCCGACGCCGAGGACGGCGTGGGGCTCGGGCCGGTCGAGGTGACTCTGCCCAACGGCGCGAGCCTGGTCATCCTGGGCGTGCTGATGACCCTCGTCCTGCTCCTGCGCCCGAGCGGCATCACCGGGGGCCGCGAGTTCGGCTTGCCGTCCGATCGCGGCGCGGGCCGCTGGCGGAGGTTCGGCCGCTGAAACCGTCCAGTCCGACGAGACAGAGCAGCTCGCGCGCCACCTCCAGGCTCTAGTAGGCCTTGGTCTCCTCCATCTCCGCGGCGCCGGCCTCGGTCCGCTCGACCTCCAGTGCGCTGTCGACGTCGAGGCTCGCTTTGAAGGCGCGCTCTTCGGCCGGGGGCGTGGGCGCGCCGACGAGCTCGACGGGCCGGCGGCGCGTCGGGTCGAGCACGAGGCGGGTCACGTCGGATCGCGCGTAGTGGCCGGCGGGGTCGGTCACCGACTTGGCCACGGCGATCGCGCCGAGGTCGACCGCGGCGATGACGAGCCCCTCGGCGTCGGGGGCCAGCGGCTCGGCCAGGGGTCGCCCGTCGGGCCCGAAGACCATCGCGTGGCCGCCGCCGAGACCCAGGAGCGCCTCGCGTTCGCCGCTGACGCCGAGCTCGTCGAGCATCGCCTGGCTCACGGTGGCCACGGAGGCGATGACGTAGCAGCCACCCTCTGCAGCGTAGAGCTGGCTCGCCGAGAGGTTGACCTCGGGCCCGAGGGCATAGGCCATGCCCGTGTAGAGCGAGAAGCTCGGCCAGGAGGCGACATGCAGTTGCTCACCCTGGCTGTACATCGCGAACTTGCTCAGGGGCTGCAGGTGTTCCCAGCAACACAGCGCCCCGACGCGGCCCACGTCCAGGTCGTGGACGGCCAGGTCGCTGCCGTCGCCCTCACCGAACACCGAGCGCTCGACGTGGGTGGGCTTGAGCTTGCGCCGAGTGGCCACGACGCGCCCGTCGCGGTCGACGAGCATCTGGCCCATGTAGAGACTGCCGCCGGCCCGCTCGCTGTAGCCCATGACGACGGCGATGTCGTTCGCGCGCGCCGCCTCGGCGATGCGCAGGAACGCCGGGCCGCCGACCTCGAGCGAGTTCCCGTGGTAGCGACCGACGAAGCGCATGCCCATCGCGGGCGGGTCGAGCCAGATCCAGAACGGATAGCCGGGGATCCACGTCTCGGGAAAGCCGACGAGCCGCACGCCGCGTGCCGCCGCCTGCTCGATGAGGTCGATCCCCTTGTCGACGGTGGCCTCGAGGTCGAGGAAGACGGGCGCGGCCTGGACGGCGGCGACCGTGAAGGTGGACTCCATGCCCGAATCGTGGCAAGCGCCGGGCCCGCGGTCTTGATCAGGAGGGGCAGATGGGCTGTTCGAGCGCGCACCGGTGCCGTACGATCGGCGGCGAGGGGACTTGGAACGGTCCTGGAGCACCCGGGCGGTCCCGGAGCGCGAGCGCTTCGCATACTGGCGCGAGGTCGTGTGCGCCGCGTTCCTCGACCTGCGGCCCGAGCGCCGCGGCGACGAGGCGTTCGCCGGCAGCGTCCGCTCGACCACGCTCGGGCCCATGGGCATCTCCGCCATCGCCTCGCGCGCCCAGCGTGTCCTGCGCAGCGAGCGCGAAATCGACGCCTCGCCCGAGGCGTCGTTCTACGTGACCCTCCAGCTCGAGGGCACCGGTGCCGTCCACCAGGGCGGGCGCGAGGCCCACCTGCGGCCCGGCGACTTCGCCCTCTTCGACGTCTTGCGCCCCTACGAGCTCGCGTTCGAAGGGACCTTCGCCCAGCTGTGCTTGGCCCTCCCTCACGCCGTCCTCGGGCCCCGCCTGCCCGCCCCCGGCGCCGCCTGCGCCGTCCGCGTCGCCGGAGACGGCCGGGCCGGCCACGTAGCCGCAAGCTGCATGCACGCCGTCGCGCGCTGCGCGGACGAGCCCGACGGCGACGCGGCCGCAGCGCTCGTCGAGCACCTAGCCGGGCTCGTCGCGCTCGCTGTCCGCGGCGCTGCGCCGCCCCCCGCGACCTCCCCGGGGACCGCCGCGCTCCTGCACCTGGCGCTCGACGACATCGAGCGCCACCTCCCCGACCCCAGCCTCACCCCCACGGCCGTCGCCGCGCGGATCAGCATCTCGACCCGGTACCTCCACAAGCTCTTCGCGGCCCACGGCGTGACGTTCGGCCGCTGGGTCCTGCGTCGGCGTCTCGAGGCCTGCGCCCGCGACCTCGCCGACCCCTCCCTCTCCCACTGGCGCATCGCCGACGTAGCGATGCGCTGGGGCTTTGCCGACGCCGCGCACTTCAGCCGCGCCTTCCGCGCGCGGTTCGACCGCAGCCCGCGCGAGCACCGCACAGCGGCGCCCGGCGCCTGGCGTTGACTCGACCCCCTCAGGCCACCACCTCGAGGCGCTCGCCCGGCAGCCCGTCAGGCGCGCGCGCTTCTCGCTGGCCCCACCGCGCGCAGAAAGCGTCGTAGGGGGCATTGCCCCCTCGTTCGGGGGGGAAGCGCGATCCGCCCCGTTCGGGGCCTGGCGGGCAGCCGATCCGCCGCCTATCGTCGGGCGCTGAGCGGCGTCCGAAGAGGAGGCGACGATGGAGGGGCTGGCTGGCAAGACGGCGATCGTGACCGGGGGCGCCACGCTGATCGGGCAGGGCGTCGTGCGGGCGTTCGCGGCGGCCGGCACGAGGGTGTCCGTCGCCGACATCGACGAGCAGGGCGGGCAGGCGCTCGTCGCCGAGCTGGGCGAC